>Ga0307409_100001012_pt1 | contig 13173 bp, 8 predicted proteins | sample 322Ometagenome_2_FD_203888 | JGI IMG/M metagenome (GOLD analysis project Ga0307409, IMG submission 203888) | Maize rhizosphere microbial communities from greenhouse at UC Davis, California, United States - 322HYB-O-2 | ecosystem: Host-associated > Plants > Roots > Rhizosphere > Soil | place...
CCAGCCGCCGGTGCGGCAGGCCCCTGACCTGCCGGTTCTCATCCCTGCCGGGTGATCTCGCGAGGTGCCGTCGTTCCTAGCGTGGGAGGACGATCACGTTCCCACGGGGTGACAGGGGTTGATGGCGATGACGACTGGCTGCGGTGCCCGCTTCGGGACTCCACCCCAAGGCGGTGGTCGACCATGAGTGCCGCCGACGTCCCGGTGACGCCGTCCGCTGCCGCACCCGCCGCGCGCACGCGCGCGCCCGCCGCGACCTACATCTCCTGGGTCGCATTGGCGATGATGACGACCAGCTCGGTGGCGAGCCTGCGCGCGGCACCGACCATGGCCGTCTACGGCCTGGCCGCCGTCTTCCTGTACATCGTGCCGGCGATCGTGTTCCTCCTGCCGACCTCGCTCGTCTCCGCGGAGCTCGCCTCGGGCTGGGACGGCGGCGTCTACAAGTGGGTGTCGGAGGGCATCTCCAAGCCGATGGGGTTCCTCGCGGTCTGGTGCCAGTTCGCGATGACCATCTTCTACTACCCCACCCTCCTGGGCTTCGTGGCCAGCACGCTGGCCTACGTCTTCAACCCTGACCTCGCCAGCAGCGGCGTGTGGACGGCACTGGTCATCGTGGTCGTCTACTGGACCGGCGTCTGGGTGTCGTCGCGCGGCACCAAGGGCATCGCCGGCCTCGCCAGTGGCGGCCTGATCATCGGCACCCTCATTCCCGGCGTCATCCTGGTCACCCTCGGGATCGTCTTCCTCGGTCAGGGGAACGCGTCCGCCGCCCCCATGGACGCCTCCCACCTGCTGCCCGAGTGGGCCGGGCTGGCCAGCCTCGTGCTCATCGTCAACAACTTCCTGTCCTACTCCGGTATGGAGATGAACGCGGTGCACGTGTCGTCGCTGCGCAACCCGGGCAAGGAGTTCCCGCGCTCGATGTTCCTGGCCATGGGCCTGGTCCTGGCGATCTTCATCCTGCCGGCACTGGCGATCAGCTGGTTCGTGCCGTCCGAGGAGCTCTCGCTGACCGCCGGCATCATGCAGGCGTTCGAGGCGGTCTTCGCCGAGTTCGGCTGGCAGTGGCTGACGCCGATCATCGGCGTGATGCTCGTGACGGCGTCGCTCTCAGGCATGCTCACCTGGCTGGCCGGCCCCTCCAAGGGCCTGCTGCTGATCTCACGGCAGGAGGGCTACCTGCCCCCGTTCCTGCAGAGGCTCAACAAGAACGGCGTGCAGCAGAACATCCTCGTGACCCAGGGCTTCATCACGACCGTGATCGCGCTCGGCTACGCCCTCATCCCGTCGGTCTCGAGCGCCTACTGGATCTTCTCGGTGATCACCACGCAGGTCTACCTGATCATGTACCTGCTGATGTTCGTCGCGGCCGTCCGCCTGCGCCGCAACGACCCTGACCACCCGCGTGGGTACCGAGCGCCCATCCTGCTCTCGCTGTGCGGCGTCGGCTTCGCCGCATCGCTGGCCGCCCTGCTCGTCGGCTTCATCCCACCCTCGCAGTTCGGTGAGAGCAGCCCCGGCGTCTACGTCCTGATCGTGGCGGGCGGCGCGCTCGGGCTCGGACTGCTCGTGCCGTTCCTCTTCTACCGGATGCGCAAGCCCTCGTGGAAGCAACCTGACGAGACCCGGGCGGAGGTGAGCCCGTCATGACCACCGTCCAGGAGACGCAGACCGACCGGGAGCGGCGCACGCTCTACCTCGTCATCGGGCTCGTGGTGGCGCTGCTCATGGTCGGCGGACTCATCGCCTTCCGATCGGCGAAGCGCACCGCGGAGGCCGAGCAGAAAGCCGACCAGCTCATCAGCGAGCTGCAGAAGATCGGTGCGCCCACTCCCTCCAAGGAGGCCGTGGTGCGGGTGCTGGGCAGTGACGGCGGCGCCGTCTGTGCAGACCCCAACGGCGCCCTGAGCCGCGCCACCCTGCTCGCCCAGCTGGCCAACGGCGCCAGTGGCCCCGGCAGCCGGCCGGTCATCGCCAACAGCAAGGTGGTCCAGGGCGAGCTGCTGGTCATCAAGGTCTACTGCCCCGACGAGCTCGCCGACTTCCAGCAGTTCGTCGACGGCCTCAAGCTCGACACCTCCGGAGGATGAGCCATGGCGGTCCGCACCGACCTGAAGAACCACGTCGACGAGCTCATGCCGCTCGCGCGCGAGGAGCTGGCCGAGCTGGTGTCGGTGCCCTCCGTCGCAGACCCGAGGCAGTACCCGCCGGAGGAGTGCGACAAGGCCGCCAACTGGGTACGCGAACGCTTCGCCGCGCTGGGCTTCACCGACGCCAGGCTGGTGCCGACGACCGACGGCAGCAAGGCGGTGGTCGGCTCGCGTCCGTGTGACGACCCCCACGCGCCAACCGTGCTGTTGTACGCCCACTACGACGTGCAGCCGCCGTTGGACGAGGAGGCGTGGCGCACAGAGCCGTTCAAGCTGACCGAGGTCGATGGCCGGTGGTACGGGCGCGGGTCCTGCGACTGCAAGGCCAACATCCTCATGCACCTGACCGCTCTGAGAGCGCTGGACGGCGACGTGCCCGTCAACCTCAAGCTCGTGGTCGAGGGCTCGGAGGAGCAGGGCACCGGTGGGCTCGAGGGACTGGTGCCGCAACAGCCCGACCTGTTCGCCGCCGACGCCATCCTGGTGTGCGACACCGGCAACGCCGCAGTGGGCCGTCCTGCCGTGACGGTCAGCCTGCGCGGCATGGTCAACGTGGTGGTGACGGTGCAGGCGCTGAAGTCGGAGCTGCACTCCGGCATGTTCGGCGGTGCTGCGCCCGACGCCCTCGCCGCGCTCATCGCCATGCTGGCGTCGTTGCGCGACGAGAAGGGCAACACCACCATCCGGGGGCTGGACAACAGCCAGACCTGGTCGGGCGCTCCCTACGAGCCTTCGCAGTTCGCCCGGGACGCCGGCCTGCTCGACGGGGTCAGGCTGGTCGGCGACGGCAGCGTGTCGGACATGTTGTGGGCGCGCCCGGCCGTCACCGTCATCGGCATCGACTGCCCACCGGTCGTCGGGTCCGCCTCGGCGATCAACCCGCACGCCGCTGCCCGCCTCAACCTCCGGATCCCTCCCGGCATGGCGCCCGAGAAGGCGGAGGCCGCGCTCCGCGCGCACCTGCTGGCGGTCGCCCCCTGGGGCGTCCACGCGGAGGTGGCCCTCGAGGCTGCCGGGGCGCCGTTCCGCGCGAAGGTCGACGGGCCGGCATACCGCGCCATCGCGGCAGCGATGGAGGACGCCTACGGCGTGCCGATGACCACCCTCGGGCAGGGCGGCTCGATCCCGCTGTGCAACGTGTTCGCCGACACGTTCCCCGATGCGGAGATCATCCTCATGGGGACCGAGGAGCCGCAGGCGCTCATTCACGCACCCAACGAGAGCGTCGACCCCCGCGAGATCGCCGCGATGGCCCTGGCCGAGGCACTGTTCCTGCAGCGGTACGCCGCCCGCGCGGACTAGCCTGCCGCCGTGGGCAGCCAGGATGTGGAAGCCCACGGGGGCGTCGAATTCGACGTGCTCCGCCTGCTGGCGCAGGTGCTGCTCGCCAACAGCGGCGAGGGTGTGGTGCTCGTCGAGGCCGAGCTGCGCCGTGCCGCGACCGCCCTCGGCACGGACGTCGAGGTGCTGGTGCTGCCCGAGCAGCTCGTCCTCGCACGTCCGTCCGCTCCCGGGGAGCAGCCGGGTGCCATGGTGGTCGTGCACGCCGTACCCGGCATAGCGCGTCTCGACCGGGTCAGCGCCGCACGCGAGGTCGTCGACGGCCTCGAACGTGGCCTGACCGCTGCCGCTGCCCGGCAGCGGCTCGAGGTCATCACCACCGCCCCGCCGCCGCTCGGCTGGTGGGCGCGGGTGCTCGGCGTGCTGCTCTTCGCCGGTGGTTTCGCACCGAGCGTCGTTGCAACGTCGTCGGAGGTCGTCGCCGCCCTCGTCCTCGGCCTGCTCATGGGACTCATGCTGGTGGCGGTGGACGGGCGTGCGGCCGAGCCCCTCCTGCCGGTCATCTCGGCGGCGGTCCTCACCGGCGTGGCGTTCGCGATGGCACCCGACATCGTCGACCTGGCCGGCCCGGTGCTCGTCGTCATTCCCGCGCTGTTCGTGGTGCTGCCGGGAGACACGCTCTCCGCGGGCGCGGGCGAGCTGCTGGCCGGACGCATCACCGCCGGCACGGGCCGGCTCGTGTGGTCGTTCCTCATCCTCGCGCAGATGGTGGTGGGCATCGTCGCGGCCGCCGAGATCGCCGGCGTCGGGGCGCAGGCACTGACCGAGCAGGAGGTGCCCGCCCAGCTGCCCTTCGTCGTGGTGCTCCTGGCCTGGATCCCGTTCACCACCGGGCTCGCCCTGGTCTTCCGGGCTCGCTTCTCCGACCTCGGCTGGGTGCTCGGCGGCGTGCTGGGCACGTTCCTGGCTCAGCAGGGAGCCACCCGGGCAGTCGGTGACGTGACCGGAACCCTCGTGGCCGGCGTGCTGCTCGGCGCCTACGCGACGTGGGTTTCCAGGAGCGCAGGACGGCCACCGCGTCTGGTGGTGGTGCTGGGTGGCTTCTTCGTGCTCACGGTCGGTTCCCTGGGCCTGCGCGGTGCCACCGCCCTGGTGGGTGGCCACCCCATCACCGGGGTGCAGAACCTCGTCGACTTCGCGCTGCAGATGCCGACGGTGGCCCTGGGCATCGGCTTCGGCTTCCTCGTGGCTGCGCGGCGGTGGCTGCCCACCGTTGCTCAGCGGTCGCGGTCGACCATGTAGGGGACGAGGCCGGCGACGAACCGGCGCGCCGGCGAGTCGGGCACGTCGGCGAAGGCCTCGTCGAACGCCACGGCGGCAGAGCGCGCGATCCCGCGCGCGAACTCGTCGGCGAAGGAGAGGCTGCCGTGCTCCTGCATCGACGCCAGGATCTCCTCCCGGACACTCGCCGTGCGCTCCTCCGGTGGCAGGGCGAGCCAGGCCTCCAGACGACGGCGCTCCTCGCGGTCGGCCGCCGCCAGCAGGTGGATGAGCATCAGCGTGCGCTTTCCCTCCCTGAGGTCACCGAGTCGCTCCTTGCCGTACAGCGACTCCGCACCGGTGAGGTTCAGCAGGTCGTCGCGGATCTGGAAGGCGGCACCCAGGAAGAAGCCGAAGCGCAGCATCGCGGTGAGGTCGGGAGGACTCTCCGACCCGACGAGCACTCCCACGCGGAGTGGGAGCAGCGTTGTGTACCAACAGGTCTTCTTCATGATGAGGTCGAGGTAGTCGTCCGGGCCGAGGTCCGTGAGGCAGTCGCGCTGCCAGCCCAGCTCGAGGGCCTGACCCTCGACCGTCTGTCGCGCCATGAAGTCGAACTCCGCCCAGACCCGGGCCGCGAGCCGGCGGCCGAGGAGCTCCTCGTTGTCGCGCAACGCGCCGAGGGCCAGCACCGCCAGCCCGTCGCCAGCGTTCATCGCGACGGCCCGGCCGAATCGTCGGTGCAGGGTGGGCGCGCCGCGGCGCAGGTCGCTGTCGTCCTCGACGTCGTCGTGGACGAGGAAGGCGGTGTGCAGCAGCTCGATGGCGGCCGCGGAGGGCAGGGCGCGGGCCGGGTCGCCCCCGAACGCCTCACAGGTGGCGAGGCAGAGCGCCGGACGCAGGGCCTTGCCGCCCCGGGCGAGGTACTCCGTGGCGGGCTCGATGAGGTAGGGCGACAGCCCGTCGGCGGCGAGGTAGCCCAACGCGGCCTCACGGGCCAGGGCTCCGTAGCGCTCGAGCTCTCCCACCACGGGGTCGGTGGTGGTCACGATGGCGCTCCGTCGGTGACCTCGAGCACGACACGCACCGGCTCGGGGGCGTGCGAGGCGACCACCAGCCCGTGGTAGCGACCCGCCGGCTGGCGAGCCGGCACAGCCACATGGATGCCGACCGCGCACGAGGCGCCCGCGGCAAGGCTGTCGAGGCGGTCGGGCCGGCACTGCACTGCCGGCGTGACCACCAGGTGCCCTTCGCCCGACACGAGGGGAGTGACGTGGAGGGCGACGGTGACGGCCGTCTCCGTCGAACCGTGCACCCACAGCGTGGCCTCGCTCGTCCCACCCGGGGCGGACGCCGGCAGCGCGAGCACCTCCTCCGCGGTCGGCGCGGCCGCTGCCTGGGCCCGCTCGACGAGGGCGGCGCCGGCGTCGAGGAGCCGGAGAAAGGCCTCCGCCACACGGGCCGCGCCGTCCACCAGCCACTGCGGGTCGGCCGCACCGTCCACCAGCCCGCGCGGGTCGACGACGCCGTCCGGTGGGGCGCCCAGCCACGTCGTGCCATCGCCGGAGATGGCGCGGTCGACGACCTGGGCGTACCGGGCGACGACCGTGGCCGCCGAGAGCAGGCCGAACCGCTGGACATCTGCCGCCGAGGGGCGGATCCTCGAGGGCCGGGCCGCCGCCGTCATGGCGCAGCAGCCAGGTCGAGTGCCGCGAGGCCGGCCACGGTTCCGGAGAGGATGGCGTTGGCAGCGAGAACGCCTGAACGCGTTGCGCTCTCGAGGCAGCCGGCGGGCAGCCCCGAAGCGGTCCAGTCGCCCGCGACGGCGAGGTTGGTGAAACCGGTGCGGCCCGGTGCGAGCCGGTGGCGTCCGGAGCCGGGGAGCGACTGCACGTAGCGGTCGGACGGGTCGACGTTGGCGCGGAGGTACTGGCCGTCGAGGCGGTCAGGCCCGCGGCGAGCCGCGCCATCGACGAGCACCCCCCACCGGAATCCCTGGGCACCAACGGCCCTGGGCCACAAGGCAGCCACCTCGTGGTCGAGAAAGCGCTCGAGGTTCGTCCGCACGCGGTCGGTCGCCGCAGCCGGGTCGTCGTCGGGCCCGGCGGGCATGGCTCCGCAGAGGTAGGCGAGGCTGCGCGGTGCGCTCCCGTCGGGCCACCGCTCGGTGGCGAGCAGGTGTGACATCGAGGCCCACGTGTCGAAGCTGTCACCGAAACCGCTGAGGGTGACCCCCGGTGCTCCGTTCCAGCCGAGTGACGCCTCGTCGGCCGTCAACCACAGCTGCGCGGACTGTGTTGCGACAGTGCGGACCTCATCGACCATGCGGCGCCAGGCAGGATCCGCGTCGAGAAGCTCCGAGGCGACGAGCGGCACCATGCCGAGTGACACGGCCAGCACCGCCACGTCGAAGTCCGCACCGGCCATGAGGGTGCGGGTGCCGGTCCCGAGGCCCTCCCACCAGTGCGCCTCGAGGTCGCCGCCGGGGTCGGCGGCCAGCTGGTCGACCAGGGGGTGGTCGGGCCAGCACGGGAGGTCTGCCACCCGCCGCAACGGCTCGTATCGCGGGACGCCGGGTGCCAGGTCGGCCTGGCGGGTGAGCTCGACCGCGACGACCGCGCGGTCGGTCGGCGACACCCGCAGGCGGTCGAGGCGGTGGAAGAACTCGAACTGCACGCCACGCCGGGAGAGCGCCTGGTGAAGCGGGGCGAAGACGACCTCGCCCATGCCGGCCTGCATCCGCCAGAAGATCGACCCCTTGTAGTCGAACAGCATGCGCGACGACAGCTCCAGACCCAGGCCGGCAGCGAAGCGGGGCCGGCTGCGGTCGCCCTCCTCGTAGGCGAAGACCAGGTCGTACATGCCCCGCACGATGGGGGAGTCGAGCGTCTCGGGCGCCGCCCCATGCCGCGCCAGCCACTCCCGGTAGTCCAGGTGGTCGATCCGGTCGTAGCCGCGCCCGGACAACAGCCCGTCGACCGCCATGCCCCGCAGGTTGGTGGACACGAGGTCGACCAGGTGCCAGGTCCGGCGCAGCGCCGGGTCGGCGTAGACCACCCCGTGCAGCACCCTGCGCCAGGTCTCCACGAGGGCGGCGACCCGGCCGGTCGTCGTCGCGTCCAGCCCAGCCGTGGTGGTGACCCGGGCGGCCTGTTCCACCACCTCGACGAGCGCGGCCAGGGCGGTCAGTGCCCCTCCGCGCAGCAGCCCGCCGAGGTCGGCCGGTCCTGCCCGTCGCACCGGCGACGTGCTGAGGCGGACCTGCGGCCGAGCCGGGGGCGCCGTGCCCGCGACGGCGCGCTGGAAGTCGGCCAGCAGCCGCAGCGCCCGGACGGCGACGTCGAGCGGGCGGAGCGGACGGTCCTCGGCCCCGGGCTCGCCCGGCACGCGGTCGTTGCCGGAGAAGCGCGTGACGAAGTGGCTCCACGAGGTGCCGTCACGGTCGGCCAGGCCCACCTCGGCGGCGGGCACCAGCGCCTCCCGCCAGGTCCGCAGCGCGCAGCCCGGGTCGGTGGCCTCGCGGTCGAGCTCGGCGTAGACCTCGCGCAGCACCCGGAACGTGGCGTCGTAGTAGCCGAGGAGCACGTGCAGGCCGTGCTCCTCGATGCGCCCGTGCAGCCCGCGGCTGCTGGCCCCCTTGCCACCGAGACGCCACCCCCGCTGGTAGACCGTGATGGACTCCAGCCGGCTGCGCCAGTCGCCTCGGCTGAGCTCCCACGCGGTCACCAGTCCCGCCATGCCGCCCCCGAGCACCACCACTCGCGGAAGGGCGGCGTCACCCCGCGAGGAGCTCATCGGCGTCGTTGACGTCGCCCGTCACCAGGGAGGCCGGTATGCCGTCCCTGGCCTCCCGCAGTGCGGTTCGCCAGCTCTCGGGCCGCGCCTGTGCGGGGAGGTGTGCCACGGCGACGGCGGCCCGCAGGCGGGCGACGTGGGCCCCCTGCTGCCGGGCCACCTCGACGGCCTCCAGCAGGTCCTCGACCGCCGGGGTGAGTGGCCGACCCGCGGCCACCGCGTACACCGCCCGCTGCCGCAGCAGCTCCGGCAGGTGCAGGTACTCACCGGTCTTGTGCACGACCTCGAGCGCCTCGTCGAGCAGCTCGTGCGCCCGTCGCACGTCACCGGACTCGGCGTGCAGGTGGCCGAGGTAGGCCAGGTTGGAGGCCGCGAAGGCCTCCTGTCCCATCAGGCGGAGGGTCGCGATGACCTGGGCGAGGAAGTCCTTGTCGGGACCGGTGCCCGGGGTGGGCGTGGCGAGGTAGGCCGACCCCAGTGCGCTCCAGAAGGCGTAGCCGTACTCCTGGCCGATCGCCACCACCTCGGCGCCCAGCCGCCACGACGCCTCGTGGTCGCCCGCGAACCGGCGGATCCAGGCGGCATACGTCTTGACGAAGGCCAGGCTGAACGGACCGCGAGGGAAGCCGATCTCCTCGGCGCGCTGGAGCGCGTCGCGTTCCCAGCGTTCGGCGGCCGCGGGGTCGCCCTGCAGCATGCTGACGCAGGCCAGGGCGATCGCCGACACCGCGACCGGGTCGTTGGGCAGTGGCCAGAAGGGGGACACAGCATGGTCGGCAGGCCGGGCCAGGAAGCCCGCCATGCTGCGCTCGAGATGCCCGCGAGCGAGGTCGAGGTGGCCCTCGTAGAACTCCTGCCAGCCTGCGCAGGCCTCCACCTCGGGAAGGAACTGCGCGAACGCCGGGTCTGCCACCATGTCGGACAGGCGGTCGACGAGACCGCGGGAGGTCGACAGGTCACCGGCGGCGAGCCAGTAGGCCCAGATGGCCACCAGCGTGGGCAGCACCTCCGGGCGCTTGTCGAGCCGCTGGGTCAACACCTCCGCTCGGCGGTGGTCGGCCTGCACGTCCGGCGCGGCATACCCCTGCATCGAGCTGACGCTGAGCGCCCGCAGCATCCGGTCGGTCAGCTCGCTGAGGTCACGCTCCTCCGACTCGGGCAGCGACTCGAGGAGGTCGAGGGCTCGCGTGAGCAGTGAGGCCGCTTCGGTGTGGGCGCCGCGGGTCTGCTCCGCCTGGGCGGCGAGGAGGTACAGCCCCGCGGCCCGCTCGGCCTCGCCGGCGCGGCGCAGGTGCTCGGCGACCAGCGCTGGTTCGGCGCCCTGCTGGGTGAGGACGCGCGCGACGTCGGCGTGGGTGTGGCGACGCACGTCGAGCACCTGCGTCTCGTACGCCGCGTCCCGCATCAGGGCGTGGCGGAAGCGGTAGAGCTGCGCCGCGGGGTCCCCGCGCTCGACGATGCCCGCCTCGACCAGCACGCCGAGCTGCTCGGACACGGCACGCTCGTCGCCGAGGACGGCCGCGACCGTCGCCCCGTCGAACGTCGGCCCGATGGTGGCCGCCACCTGCACGACGCGCATGTCGACCCGAGGAGCCTTGAGCCGCCAGGTGAAGAGCTCCTGGAGGCGCAGCGGCATGGGGTCGGTGCGGTTCACGTCGAGGCAGGAACGGGTCAGCTCCTCGATGAAGAGTGGGATGCCCTCCGCCCTCCTGGCGATCGAGCTGCGCTGGTCGTCCGCGAGGTCGGTGCCCGAGGCCAGGTTGTCGATGAGCCGGGTGGCGGCGGCGGGACCGAGGCGACCCAGGCGCAGCACCCCCACGGAGTCCCGCCACGCGATGCGCCGGTCGTCCCGCGTCGTCGCGACGGTGAGCACGCCCGTCGGCCGGCGCTCCACCACGCGCCCCAGGAGGGCGATGGTGGAGGGGTCGGCCCAGTGCAGGTCCTCCACCACGAGGAGGTGGGGTGAGCGTGCCGCGAGGGCGGACAGCCACTCCACGAGGTGCGTGAGCGTCTCGTCGAGGAAGGCTGTCGAGTCCAGCTCCGGGGCGGGGTACCGCTCGGAGCGCACGTCGATGAGCGCGCCGAGGAACGGCACCATGCTGGCGGGGTCCAGGCCGAGCGAGGTGACGTGCTCCTCGAGGACGGCGAGCCGGTCACTGGCCTCGTCGAGGCGGAGCAGGCGCTCGAGCATGCGCGACACCGGCCACAGGGACAGGTTGGCGTAGTAGGGCAGGCACCCGATGCCGACCACCTTGCCGCCACTGGCCTCCACCCGGTCGAGCACCTCGGCGGCCAGCCGCGACTTGCCGATGCCGGGCTCGCCGACGACGAGGAAGGCGGGGCCCTCCTGTGGCTCCTCACCGTCGCGGACGGCCTGCCACGCCGCCAGCAGCCGGTCACGTGGCTCGTCGCGCCCCACCAGGCCCGCCTTGCGGTAGCGCTCCGCCTCGAACCTTGCGCCGGCGTATCGAGGTCGCTCCACCGCGAAGACCTCGACGGACCGGCTGATCCCCTTGAGCTCGCGCTCCCCGAGGGAGTGCATGTAGAAGTCCGCGTCGACGAGCTGCTGCGTGACGTCGCTGATCACGACCATGCCCGGATCGGCCGCCTGCTGGATGCGCGCCGCCAGGTTGGGCACGACGCCGACGATGGAGTCACGCTCGGCGACGGCGCGGTCCTCGCTGAGGTCGGTGATCACGACCCGTCCGGTGTGCAGGCCGATCCGCAGCTCAGGGGAGACGCCGATGCGGCGCTCGAGGTCCGGCCGGGCGTCGCGCATGGCCACGACGAGGTCGAGCCCGGCGAGCACCGCCCGCCGGGCGTCGTCCTCGTGCGGCTCCGGGTAGCCGAACCCTGCGAGGACGCCGTCGCCGGAGTACTGCATGACGTAGCCGCTGTAGCGCTCCACGGCTTCCTTGGCCGCGGTGCGGTAGAAGGCGAACAGGTCACGCAGCTGCTCGGGCTCGACCTGCTCCGAGAGGAGGGTGGAGCCCACGATGTCGGAGAACAGCAGGGTCATCAGCGCGCGCTCACCGAAGGGACCGAGCTGGCGGGCGGCGACGTGCTGGAGGATCTGGGCGGCCCGTTCGTTGTCCGGGTCGACGGCGCGGACCTCCTCGGCCGTCGCCCGGGCCGGCTCGAGGTCCCCCGTCGCCAGTGACGCCTCCGCGGCGCTGAGGAGCCGTCCGAGAAGGCGGGCCAGTCGGGACTCGGCCGAGGCGGGGGAGGCGGTCACTGCGTCAGGCCTCCCGGGCGCGCGAGAGGTAGAGCTGGACGCCGGAGATCCGGCGACCGGCCGCGCCCCTGAGCTCCCCGACGTAGAGGCCGGGGCTCGCGGAGCGGTTGCGCGTCTGGACTCGCACGCCGGTGACGCCCCCCGGGAGCACCGTCCTCGTGACGGTCACCTCGGTGGCGGGGATGGTGGTGCCACCGGCCTCGATCGACACCAGGTCGGTGACCGAGACCGGTTCGCCCTCCGTCAGGTCGCCCACGGGGATGTCGGTGGCTTCCGGCTCCTCCCGGGGCCCCGCGGGACCCGCCGGTGTGGTCGTCGCGCCCTCGCCGGGCGCGCCTGTGGCAGCGGCGGCCATGCGGGCGCCGGGCGCGGCCGCTGTCGGGCCGGGTGCCGCGCCCGCACCGGTGCCGCCGGTCCGGGGGCGTCGCGGCGTCGAGGCGCCGGGTGCGGGGACACCGGAGTCCAGGCCCTGCTCGGCGATCCCCTCGAGGGCGTCGAGTCCCGTGGTCCAGGCCTTCGCCCAGTCCTGGGCCAGCTGCGACCAGTACCGACGGCCGTCCTGGACGAAGTCGGAGGTGCCGTAGCCCGGCGCGCTCATCCGCGTGGTCACGTCGTCGAACAGCTGGAGGTAGGTCAGCGCGGACCGGCCGAAGAACTGGAGCCAGGGCTCGAGGTTCTCCGTGAAGGGTGACGGTGCCGGGCCGCCGCCCGGGGGCAGGTGGCTCGGCGGGCGCGCTCCGCTGTTGTGGCCGCCCCGGACCGCCTGCTGGACGAAGTCGGTCCAGATGGGGCAGACCCGCTCGGCGACGTCGTTCCAGCCGCGGTCGACGAAGCCGACGATCTTGAGGGCCTTGACGAGCCGCGACGAGCCCAGCTCGTTCACGAGGAGGAACCCGCGGTCGACGTTGATCTCGTTGTCCGGGCTGAAGGCCAGCTCGTAGGTCATCCCCGCGCTCTGCGTCCCGTCCCGCCGGAAGTCGCAGTGGAGCAGCGTGTTGACCTGGGTGACGAGCTGGACCTCCTCGAGGAACACGCTGTGCCAGTGCTCGAGCCGGTCCGCGGCGCGACCCGCGCCGCCGTCCGCGATGTCGACCGGCAGGTTCGCGCCGACGATCGCCATCTGGTTGAACAGCAGGGGAGAGCGCTGGGGCCAGTTGCGGGGGTCCACCCACTCGGCGACGTTCTCGAACGGCGTGTCCGTCTCGAACTCGGAGTAGATCCACACGGCGTCGCGCCCGTCGACCAAGACCCGCCTGACGTTGCAGACGTTCTGACCGAGGAAGGCGACCTCGTGGTGAGCCGAGCTCCGGAGCGTCGTGCTCGCGGAGAGGCCGAGACCTGTCGCACCCGCCCGGAGGTCGTCGAGCAGCTCACGCGGGGACAGGTCGCCGCGGCCGTGCGCCACCGAGGCGGCGAGGGCCTCGTAGTCGCCCTGCCACTGCTCCTGCT
>Ga0307409_100001015_pt1 | contig 13162 bp, 11 predicted proteins | sample 322Ometagenome_2_FD_203888 | JGI IMG/M metagenome (GOLD analysis project Ga0307409, IMG submission 203888) | Maize rhizosphere microbial communities from greenhouse at UC Davis, California, United States - 322HYB-O-2 | ecosystem: Host-associated > Plants > Roots > Rhizosphere > Soil | place...
GGCGTAGGTGAAGCTCGCCGGCGTGTGCCGCCGCTGCCACCCGCCGCCGGGCAGCACCCGGGCCAGCGTCGGCGTGCGCCCGGCCGCGACCAGTTCGGCCGCCACGTCGTACCGCAGCGTGTCCAACGTGACGAAGAGGATGTCGTGGTCGCCGACCACCCGGTTCATGTCGATCATGCCGGTGCCCCGGCCAGGGTCGTCGGCTGGAACCGGTCGGCCAGCAGGGCGTCGACCTCCGCGCCGTACGTGTCGCGACCGTTGTCGTCGCGCAGGCCCGGCAGCAGGTCGCCGAACGTGTTCACCTCGGCGACGCGGTGACGCCGCCAGTCCGCGGAGAACATGAGGTCCACACCGACGTGCAGGCAGCCCGGGAAGCATGCCGCCACCCGGGCGCAGGTGGCCAGCGCCGCACCATACGACGCCTCGCCGGCGGCCCGGCGCAGGGCGGCCAGGTCGCCGCGCTCACCGCCGAGGTGCAGGTTGGTCATGGGGGCGTGGCTGCCGCGCACCACGACGTGGGTGGGCCGCCCGGCGATCACCACCACGCGCAGGTCGACGACGCGGCCGCCGAGGCCGGCCTTGGGCAGCCACCGCTCGACGTGCAGACCGTGGGGGGCGAGGGCGTCCACAATGGAGGCAATGTCGTCCTCCCGCCGGTACTCGCGGACCCGCAGCGAGTTGAACAGCCGGCCCGGCCGTACCAGCTCGACCGAGGTCGTGGCGCGGACCCGGCCGGCCGCGGTGGCCAGCGCGACCACGCCCGACGCGGACGAGCCGTGGGCCGGCTTGACGAAGACGCTCGGCCAGCCGACGTCGCGCATGGTCGCCCGCAGGTCCGCGTACGTCGGGGGCGGCGGCAGGGCCGGCGGCACGGGTACGCCGGCGGCGGCCAGGCGCACGTGGCAGGCCCGCTTGTCGAACATCGTGAGTATGTCGTCCGGTCGGGACAACAGGCGCGCCCCGACCGCGTGGGCGGCCGACTCCACCCGGCGCACCGCCGCGGCCAATCCGCGGTACCACGCGGCCAGCCCGACGATCTCGCCGGGCTCGGCCGCGGTCGGCGCGCCCCGCAGCAACCGGTCGACCTCGGCGTCCTCGCCGGGCGAGTCGATGCGTACCAGGGAACCCGGCCCCACCCGGATGGGCGCGCCCGACGCGACATCGTGCCAGGGGATCGTCCACGGCTCCGGCAGGCCCGCGGCTCGGACCGCGGCCAGGAACAGCGTGACCCGGCGGTTGCCGGGGTTGCCGACGACGGTCAGCCGCATCGGCCGACGCGAGCTTGCGAGCGGCGCCACGCAACCAGCCCTACTCGGCCACGGAAATGAAGCGACCCCACTCCTCCTCCTCCTGCCGGTCGGAGAGATCGACCTCCACCCCGGCCGGCGTCAGCTCGTCCCGCAGCCGCGCCATCATCGCCTCGCTCAGGAAGTGGTGGTGCAGATCGAGGCGCCGCAGGTGGGTCAGCGGCTGGCCGGTGAGCAGGGCGGTGGCGCCCACATCGGACAGCGCGCCCAGGGACAGGTCCAATGTGGTCAGGCGGGCCACCACCGGCGCGCCGGCCACGGCCGCCGCGACCTCGTCGGCGATCTCGGCGTCGCGCAGGCCGAGGTAGGTCAGCGCGGGCAGCCGGGCGCCGGACAGGATCGGCGCCAGGTCGTCGGCGTCGACGTCGCCACCGTAGTTGTCGGTTCCCAGCCACAGCTCCAGATGGCGGAGCCGCGGCAGGTCGGACTCCGCGACCGCCTCGACGATCGCCGTCGGCAGGCCGCCGGTCTCGAAGGCCAGCTCGCGCAGCTCGGCGTGGACGACCGGGTGGAACTCGAGGTCCTCGCCGCCGCGCACCCGCAGCGTGTGCAGGCTCGGGAACGCCGCGAGCACCGGCGTCACGTCGCCCAGCTTGATCCAGGAGACCTCGCACTCCTCGTACGTCATGTCGCCGATGAAGAGGTGGCGCAGGGCCGGCAATCGGGACGCCGCGGCGCAGATCTCGTTGAGGGGGGCCGGGTTCATGGCCGCGTACCCCCACGCGCCGATGACCAGGGCGGTGGCGGTGCTCGCCTCGGGACCGGCCAGAAACGCCTCCAGCTTGGCCAGGAACTTCGGCGACGCCTGGTCCTCGGACTCGTCGAAATCGTTCTCGGCCACGCGCCAGGCCACCGCCGCCCGGTCACCCTGACCCGGTCCCTCGGCCGGCCCGCCGCCCTCCCGGTCCTCGCCGCCCTCGCCGGGCTCGAAGTCGACGACCGGCAGGCCGGCGAACGTGGTCAGGCGCTCATTGATCGTCATGGTGGGACCTCCGTGCGGCGGGCCCGCGCCGCCGCGTGCGCGACGTTAGCACGCCCGGGCCGCGGCGCTGAGGTCCTCCGGCCCAGGTCCATCCCCGTTGGCGTCAGCTCCAGCCGACGGTGGCGTTGGTCCGCCACACCTCGACCAGCGCGGGATCGCCGGCGACCCGCATGGCCTCCAGCGGCCGGCGGTTCCACAACGCCAGGTACAGCTCGCTGGCCGGGCCGAGGACCTCGCAGTCGGCGCGGCCGCTGCCGGCGGCGCGCTCCGGGTGGGCCCCGTCCGGTCCGAAGTGGATGATCCAGCTCGCTCCGGCGTCCTGCGCGGTCACCGAGAGCGACCGCTGTGTGTCGGTGCGGGCACGGTTGCGCGGCCGGGAGTAGAACCCCAGCAGCAGCTCATCGATGCCGTCCACGGCGAAGGCCGGGTCCACCCCGTCGATGCCGCCGCCGGCCGCCTGCGCGTCGGCCCGGTGGATGGCCGTCTCGTGCGCCTGCCGCCGCGCCCAGAACGCCCGCGGCGACGACGCCGGCAGGAACGCCCAGCAGGCGAGGTCCTCCGGCGCCCCCTCGAGCGTCGCGACCAGGGCGGCGTGGCTGTCCCGGTACCACGCGGCCACGTCAGGGTCGGCGGGCATCACGCCCCAGATCCGCTCCTCCTCGGTGTCCTTCTCCGGGTCGCCGTCGCGCCGCTCCCGCACGACGAGGGCCGCCCACCGGTGCACCCGGCCGAGGTGGTGGGCCAGCTCCCGTACCGTCCATCCCGGACATGTGGGCACCGGCGCCTCCCAGTCGGACACGCCGTCCAGCGTCCGGGCCATCAACTCGCCCTCGTGCCGAAGCGCCGCGAGGTGCTCCTCGACTCGCATGGCCGCGATTGTGCCAGCTTCGCGTCGATTCCCCCACGCGCCGCCCATCCCCCACGCGCCGCCCATCCCCCACGCGCCGATTCCCCCACGCGCCGATCATGGACTAGGTCCATGATCGGCGCGATTTGGCGTGCCCAACTCCATGATCGCGGGGATCTTAAGGTTGTTCGCCTCCGGCGACTGGGCGTCGTTGTTCGCCTCCGCCGACTGGGCGTCGTTGTTCGCCTCCGCCGACTGGGCTTCGTTGTTCGCCTCCGCCGACTGGGCTTCGTTGTTCGCCTCCGCCGACTGGGCTTCGTTGTTCGCCTCCGGCGACTGGGCTTCGTTGTTCGCCTCCGGCGAAGGTGCTTGCCCACGGCGCGGTCACCTGATCGGGTCGAATGATGCGCGTGGTCGTCATCGGAGGTACGCGGTTCATCGGCCGGCGGATCGTGGAGGAACTGGTCGCCCGGGGCGACGAGGTGACCGTCCTGCACCGGGGGGAGACCGAACCGGACGACCTTGTGCGGTGCGACCACATCCACGTCGCGCGGAAGGACTTCTCGACCGTGGCGGCCCGGGTACGCGCCGCGGCGCCCGACGCCGTCGTCGACACGCTGGCCATGTCGCGGGCCGACACGCAGGCCGTGCTGCCGTACCTGCCGGACACGCGGATCGTGCTGCTGTCCAGCGTGGACGTGTACCGGGCCTTCGGCCACGTGCTCAACGACCGGGAGGGCGAGCCCGTCCCCATCACGGAGGACTCGCCGGTGCGGGACGAGCGCTACCCGTACCGGGAAACGGGTGGGCGGCCCGACGACTACGACAAGCTGGACGTCGAGCCGGCCTACCTGGAACGCGGCGCGGCCGTGCTCCGGCTCGCGATGATCTACGGCGAGCACGACCCGCAGCGGCGCGAGGAGTTCATCCTGCGCCGGGTACGGGCCGGGCGCCCGCGCGTCCCGGTCGGCCCCGGCTCCTGGCTGTGGACGCGCTGCTATGTCGGTGACGTCGCGGCCGCCGTGCTGGCCGCGGTCGGCAACCCCCGCGCGGCCGGTGAGGTGTTCAACGTCGGTGAACCGGCGGTCCGCACGATCCGCGGGTGGGCCGAGGAGATCCTGGCCGCGGCCGGGCACGAGGCCGAGCTGGTGACCGTACCCGAGACCGGCCTGCCCGAGGACATGTGGATCACCAAGACGGTGGCGCAGCCCCTGCTGGTCTCCGCGGACAAGGCGGCCGAGGTGCTCGGCTGGCGGGCGGTCCAGGCCGCCGAGGGCCTGCGCCGGTCGGTCCGCTGGCACCTCGCGAACCCACCCGCCACCGCCGGCCCCGACGGCACGGCCGATGACCTCACCGCAGACGACGACTTCACGGCCGACGACACGGCCCTCGCCGCTGCGATGCGTGGTCGATCCGGATGACACAAAACGGGCATGGAGTCATCCCGATCGACCACAAACCGGCGGGCTGCGGGCAGCGTCCGCCGGCGGCACGGGTCGGGTGCACCGTGGGGCGGCCAGTCTCGGCCGGCGCGACAACCGGCGAACGCAACCGAGTCACCACTGACGACTTCGCGGCCGACGACGCCGCCCTGGCCGCCGCGGAGCCGTCAAGATCCGCTCGATCATGAGGTTAGCGTCACCGAAACCCGCCGATCATGACGTTAACTTCATGATCGACGCGATCTTGGGGGGGCCGGTCGAGGCGGCGGTTGGTGGAGCGGGCCGCGACGGGTCAGCGGGCGACCGTGAGGTCCATCTGGCGGAGTTCCTTCTTCAGTTCGGCGATCTCGTCGCGGATCCGGGCGGCCAGCTCGAACTGCAACTCCCGGGCGGCGCCGAGCATCTGGTCGGTGAGGTCGCCGATCAGCTTGGCCAGCTCGGCGCGGGCCATACCGGCCGTGGGGACGTGGATGGAGGTGGCCACGGTGCGGCTGCGGGTCTCCTTGACCGGCGCCTTGCCGCGGGTGAGCTGGCGGACCGAGCCGCCGACCCGGTGGGCGCCGACCATCGACTCGGACTCGTCCGCCTCGCGGTAGATGTCGTCGAGGATGTCGCCGATCTTCTTGCGCAGCGGCTGCGGGTCGATGCCGTTGGCCGTGTTGTACTCCACCTGCTTGGCCCGGCGACGGTTGGTCTCCTCGATCGCCGCCGCCATCGACGGCGTGACCTTGTCGGCGTACATGTGGACCTGGCCGGACACGTTGCGGGCCGCGCGGCCGATGGTCTGGATCAGCGACGTGCCCGAACGGAGGAAGCCCTCCTTGTCCGCGTCCAGGATGGACACCAGGGACACCTCGGGCAGGTCCAGACCCTCGCGCAGCAGGTTGATGCCGACGAGCACGTCGAAGTCGCCCCGGCGAAGCTCGCGCAACAGCTCCACCCGGCGCAGCGTGTCCACTTCGGAGTGCAGGTACCGCACCTTGATGCCGTGCTCCAGCAGATAGTCGGTGAGGTCCTCGGCCATCTTCTTGGTCAGCGTGGTGACCAGGACCCGCTCGTCCCGCTCCGACCGGACCTTGATCTCGTGCATGAGGTCGTCGATCTGGCCCTTGGTCGGCTTGACCACGACCTCGGGGTCGACCAGCCCGGTCGGCCGGATGACCTGCTCGACCACCTCGCCCTTGGCTCGCTGCATCTCCCACGGCCCGGGGGTGGCCGACAGCAGCACCATCTGCCCGACCCGCTCGTAGAACTCGTCGAAGCGCAGCGGCCGGTTGTCGGCCGCCGACGGCAGCCGGAACCCGTGCTCGATCAGCGTCCGCTTCCGCGAGGCGTCCCCCTCGTACATCCCGCCGATCTGCGGCACGGTCACGTGGGACTCGTCGATGACGGTGAGGAAGTCGTCGGGGAAGTAGTCCAGCAGGCAGTGCGGCGGGCTGCCCGGCTCCCGGCCGTCGATGTGCATCGAGTAGTTCTCGATGCCGGAACAGAAGCCGACCTGCCGCATCATCTCGACGTCGTACGTGGTGCGCATGCGCAGCCGTTGCGCCTCGAGCAACTTGTTCTGCCGCTCCAGCTCGGCCAGCCGCTCCTCCAGCTCCGCCTCGATGCCGCGGATCGCGCGCTCCATCCGCTCCGGGCCGGCGGTGTAGTGGGTGGCCGGGAAGATCAGCAACTGGTCGACCTCGCGGACCACGTCGCCGGTGAGCGGGTGCAGGTAGTACAGCTTCTCCACCTCGTCGCCGAACAGCTCCAGGCGGACGGCCAGCTCCTCGTAGGCCGGGATGATCTCGAGCGTGTCGCCCCGGACCCGGAACGTACCGCGGTTGAACGCCATGTCGTTGCGCGTGTACTGGATCTCGACCAGTCGCCGCAGCAGCTTGTCGCGGTCGAGCTCCTGGCCGACCTCGAGCTTGACCGAGCGGTCGAGGTATTCCTGCGGGGTGCCCAGGCCGTAGATGGCCGAGACCGTCGCCACCACGATCACGTCGCGACGGGTCAGCAGCGACATGGTCGCCGAGTGCCGCAGCCGCTCGACCTCCTCGTTGATGGACGAGTCCTTCTCGATGTAGGTGTCCGTCTGCGGGATGTACGCCTCGGGTTGGTAGTAGTCGTAATAGGAGACGAAGTACTCCACCGCGTTGTTCGGCATCAGCTCGCGGAACTCGTTGGCGAGCTGGGCGGCGAGCGTCTTGTTGGGCGCCAGCACGATCGTGGGCCGCTGCAACCGCTCCACGAGCCAGGCGGTGGTGGCGCTCTTGCCCGTACCGGTGGCGCCGAGCAGGACGACGTGCCGGTCGCCGCGGCGGGCCCGACGCTCCAGGTCGTCGATCGCCGCGGGCTGGTCGCCCGAGGGCGCGTAGGTGCTGATCACCTCGAAGCGGCCGTCCAGGCGCGGGATGTCCAGACTCATGAACCCAACGTACGCCGACCCACCGACGACTCTGGCTCGGCGTCGTCTGGGCGCCGCGCGGCGAGCCGGAGTCGTCGCCGACAGCTCTCCGGGGCCGTCACAAACACTGAGAGTTGTCGATGCTTACCGAAGATTACGATTGTATGTCGACGATGCGGGCGCTACGGTCGATATGTAGGCCGCCCGCGGCGGTCGTCCGGTACAACCCGGCCTCCACACCGGCAGGGTTCCATCCGGCGCATGGGTCGAGCCCCGGCGACGCGCAAGCGTTCCGACGGGCTCCCCGGCGGATGGGCGTCGGACGCGCACTCCGGTGCGCGCGGCGCTCACCGGTCGCCGCGGGTGGCCCTCGACATGATGGCCGCGCGCCACACCTCGTCGACCCGCGCCCGGAGCTCCTCGACCGTTCCGTCGTTGACGATGACCACGTCGGCCACCGCCCGGCGCTGCTCGTCGGTGGCCTGGGCGGCGATCCGTGCCCGCGCGTCCGCTTCGGCCAGCCCGCGTTCGCGTACCAGTCGCAGTACCCTCGTCCGCTCATCGGCCAGCACGACGACGACCATGTCGTAGTGGGCGGCCAGATTCGCCTCGACAAGCAGCGGTACGTCGTTGACGACCACCGCGTCGGGCGGGGCCGACGCGGCGATCTCGGCGGCCCGTGCCCGGACCCGCGGGTGCACGATGGCCTCCAGCCGGCGGCGCGCGTCCGGGTCGGCGAACACGATCCGCCCCAGGGCGGCGCGGTCCAGCTCGCCGTCGGGCCCGAGCACCGCGTCGCCGAAGACGGCCACGACCTCGTCGCGCCCGGGCGTGCCCGCGGCGACGACCTCCCGGGCCAGCGCATCCGAGTCGATGACGACCGCACCGAGCTCAGCGAGACGGCGAGCCACGGCCGTCTTGCCGGCGCCGATCCCCCCGGTCAGCCCGATCATGAGCATGCCGCCCAGTCTGGCAGACGGGCGGCGTACCGCTCACAGGTGCGCGAGCTCTTCCGTGTCCGTGCCCGGCTCGCGCACCTCGACGATCCCCCAGACCGCCTTGCCCGTATCGCTGGACAGGTGTCCCCACGCCCGGCACACCGCATCCAGGAGCGGCAGGCCGCGGCCGCCCGAGTCGAGCGAGATGCCCGCGCTGCTGCGCAGGGTCGACTGCAGGCGTCGCGGCGGATCGGGGTTCTGGTCGCGGACGACCAGATGCAGACGGGCCCGGCGCAGGAGAACGGTGACGTGCACGGCACCGGACGCGTGCACGACCGCGTTGGTCACCAGTTCGGACGCCACGATGAGGGCCGCGTCAAGAACCTGCGGTATGTCCCAGGCGGCGCACACGTCGGTGATGAGCGTGCGCACCTCCGACGGCGCCGCCGGTCCGGGGACGAGGTCCCGGTCGGCCCGGGCGATCGTGGGTGGCCCGGTCGCCTTCATGATCGCCTCGGCCCGGGTGGGGTGGACGGGAAGGCTCTCGGTCAACCCGGTGCGGGCGAGTCTTTCGCCGATCTCAGGCGACGGCGCGGCCAGCACCACGGGGATCGCGGGCCAATTGGCCGCATGCCGGCGGATCGCCCGGAAGACCGTCAAGGGGAGATCACTGTCCACGGCCAGGTTGCCAACGTCGATCACCATCGCATCCGGGCATTCGACCAGGGATTTGATCAACCACCCGCGCAGCCGGGCGGCGGACCTCATCGTCAGACGCCCGTCGAGCACCACCACGGTCACCGGCAACCGTTGGGGCGTATAGATGAGCAGGCCTTCGCCGTCGGGGTTGGCCATGTAGATCGACATGCAGACTCCTCAGCCCGCTGCGAGCCGCTGGTCGGATCCGGCTCGCCGCGTGGGGCGGCCGGACTCGGTGAGTCCGAGCTGGCCCGCGGCCCCGGTGACATCGAGCACCCGCCGCGCGATGCCCTGGGCATTGCGGATGTAGAGGTCCACGCCTCCCTTCGTGGCGTGGCGGCGGGCGGCCAGGAGCGTCGACACCGCCTGGCAGTCCAGGAACGTGACCCCGCGGAGATCGACCATGATCTCATCGGCCGCGATGCTGCCCACGCGCGTCAGCTCCGCACCGAGGGCGGCGCAGGTCGCGAGGTCAAGTTCGCCGGCGACGGTCACTAGCACTCGACCCGCCGCCAGGAATTCCGTGTGGGTGGAGAACATGTCCCTGGATGGCCTTTCGGCTGGTCATTACCCCACGCCAGCCTACGCGCAACCTTTATTGAGCACATTTCGTCCGAGTTCCGCCGCCGCTGTCGCGAGACAGGGCCACACAGGGGTAGTAAGAAGGCATGACGGCACATGGTGAGCCCGATGCCGAGTCGTGACGTCGTCGTCGTCGGCGCATCGGCCGGGGGCGTGGAGGCGCTCCGCGCACTCGTGGGCGGGCTGCCGCCCGACCTGCCGGCGGCGGTGCTGGTGGTGCTGCACATGCCCCGGTTCTCCCCCAGCGCTCTGCCGTTGATCCTTCACCGCGCGGGCCCGCTGCCGGCCGCTGCCGCGGTGGACGGTCAGCCGCTGGCGCGCGGGCGGGTGTATGTGTCCGCGGTGGACCACCACCTGCTGATCCTTGATGGCCGGGTACGGCTCTCGACCGGCCCGTTGGAGAACGGGCACCGCCCCGCCATCGATCCGCTCTTCCGTTCCGCCGCTCGGGCGTACGGCTCCAGGGTGGTGGGCGTGGTGCTGTCCGGCGCCCGCGACGACGGCGCGGCCGGGCTGGCGGCCATCGTCGGGGCCGGAGGTGTTGCCGTGGTTCAGGATCCGGCCGACGCGTTGCACGCCTCGATGCCGCGCGTCGCGCTCGAGCACACGACGGTCGACCACGTCGTGCCGGCGGGCAAAATGGGCCCACTCATCGCCGAACTGGTGCAGGCGGCGGCCGACATCGACCGCGACGACCCTGACGACTCCGAGTTGCTCACGGCGGAGGTCGCGATGGCCAATCATGCCCCGTTGTCCACCGACGAGCTGAACGTGCCGGCGGCAGGCTACGGGTGTCCGAACTGCGGTGGGGCGCTATTCGAGATCCATAGCCGGCCAGTACCGCGATTCCGGTGCCGGGTCGGGCACGCGTGGTCGCCGGACAGCCTGCTGGAGGAGCAGGCCATCGCGTTGGAGGGGGCGTTGTGGATGGCCCTGCGTACGCTGGAGGAGAAGAAGGCGCTCAGTCAACGGATGGCGTCCACCGGTTTCGAGCGCCGTCTCCCCGGGACGACCAGGCGCTACCGGATGCTGGCCGACGACGCTCAACGGGCGGTCGATCTGATCCGCGACGTCATCGCCCGGCTTGGCAGAACGTCCGGGGCGGAGGAGACTCACTCCGAAGAGTGACGATCGCCGAGCACGGCGGCTGGGGTAGCGTCCGAGGCAACGGCGACGCCACCGGAAAGGCCCCCGATGAATTCAGTCGATCCGCAGTTCGAGGTCCTCCTGGTCTTCATCAAGGAGTCCCGGGGCTTCGACTTCACCGGGTACAAGCGGCCCAGCCTGATGCGGCGGGTCAACCGGCGCATGGTCGAGGTCGGGGTCGACGACTACACGGAGTATCTCGACTACCTCCAGGTGCACCCGGACGAGTTCACCCCACTGTTCAACACGATCCTCATCAACGTCACCGGTTTCTTCCGGGACCCGGACGCGTGGCAGCACATGCGTACCGAGGTTCTGGAACCGCTGGTGGCCAGCAAACCGGCCGACGGGCCGATTCGGGTCTGGAGCGCCGGATGCGCGTCGGGCGAGGAGGCCTACACCACGGCCATCATGCTGGCCGAGATCCTGGGACCCGAGCAGTTCTCGCAGCGGGCGAAGATATACGCCACCGATGTGGACGACGAGGGTCTCACGCAGGCCCGGCAGGCGGTGTACGGCGAGCGCGATATCGGGGAAATCCCACCCGAGCTGGTGGAACGCTATTTCGAGGCGAACGGCAACCGGTACGCGTTCCGCAAGGACCTCCGCCGATCGGTCATCTTCGGCCGTAACGACCTGGTGCAGGACGCGCCCATCTCGCGGATCGACCTGTTGGTCTGCCGCAACACGCTGATGTACTTCAACGCCGAGACGCAGGCGCGGATCCTGTCCCGATTCCACTTCGCGCTCGCCGACACCGGAGCGCTGTTTCTGGGCAAGGCCGAGATGCTGCTCAGCCACGCCAGCCTGTTCCAGGCGGTCGACCTCAAACGCCGGATCTTCCGCAAGGTGGCCCGGGCCTTGCCGAACAACGGGTCGGTCTTCTCGGAAATGGCGCCGCCGTCTGCTCCTCCGGCGCTGATAGGGCTCGACCAGATACGCAACGAAGCGCTGCTGGCCAGCCCGGTCGCGCAGATCGTGGTCAGCTCCGACGGCCTGGTTGCCCTCACCAACCGCCAGGCGGAGTCCACGTTCGGGGTGTCGTCGCGCGACGTCGGCCGACCATTCCGGGACCTGGAGGTCTCCTACCGCCCGGTCGAGCTGCGCAAGTACATCGAGCAAGCCCAGATGGAGCGCCGCGTGCAGCGCCTCACCGACATCGAGTTCTCCCGACCGGGAGGTGAGGCCATGCACCTGGAGGTGCAGCTGAACCCGCTCATGGACTCGGACTCCCGGTTGCTCGGCGTCGCGCTGCTGTTCCACGACGTCACGCCCGCCCACGATCTGCAGCAGGAGCTGGCTCTGGCCAATCACCAGCTCGAAACCGCGTACGAGGAGCTCCAGTCGACCAATGAGGAACTGGAGACCACCAACGAGGAGCTCCAGTCCACTGTGGAGGAGCTGGAGACGACCAACGAGGAGCTCCAGTCCACCAGCGAGGAGCTGGAGACGATGAACGAGGAGCTCCAGTCCATCAACGACGAGCTGCAGACCATCAACGAGCAGTTGCGCGACAGCACGGCCAAGCTCGACAGCGCCAACGCCTTCCTGGAGGCGATCCTGATGAGCCTGTGGGCCGGCGTGGCGGTGGTCAACGCCGACCTGCAGGTACGGGAGTGGAACCAGCGGGCGGAGGACCTCTGGGGCCTGCGCCGCGAGGAGGCGGTCGGCCAGCATCTCCTCAACCTCGACATCGGCCTGCCCACCGACGTGCTGCGTCCCATCATCCGGCAAGCACTCAGCGATGGGGGCGAGCCTCAGGAGTTGCGCGTCGCGGCGGTCAACCGGCGAGGGCGAGACATCACCGTTCGGGTGGTGTGCACGGCGCTCGCGGGCGACAGCGGTCTCGTCGGCGGCGCCATCCTGGTCATGGACGAGGAGTCCGGCGCGGAGAGGTGAGGCGCGGCCGGGTCGGAGGGGAGGGATCGATGACGGACCATACCGCCGGCGGGGTCCACGCCCGCCGCCGGGCCGAGGAGGCGGGCGCCCGGGCCCGGCAACTGCGCGACCACGTCGACGCGGTCCGGGCCGGTACCGAGTCCCTGCACGGCAGCACGGTCCAGCAGTTGGCTCTCGCCGTCGAGCGGGCCCGACACGCGTCCGAGCGACTCGCGCTGTCCTTGGAGGCCAGCGCCGACGCGCACGATCGCGCCGCCGACACCTACCACGCTCTGATCCGCCGGCACGGAGATCCGGACGGCTCCCGGGCCGGGCGCGCCGCCGTCCACCGGGAGGACGCGGGCCGGGACCGGCTTCTGGCCGCCGAGGTGAGGGGCCTCCAGTAGACCGACGTGCCGAGGGGCACGGCCGGCCGGATCGGGCCGGGCGCGTGCCCCTCGTACGCGTTGCTGGTCAGCTCTTGCCGCCGGCCAGCTTCTCCTTGAGCGCCGCGAGCGCCTCGTCGGTGGCCAGAGTGCCCTGGGGCTCCTCCGGCTTCGCCGCCGCTGGCTGGCTCGCCGCCTGACCGCCGGACGCCGGGGCCGCGGCGGCCGGGGCCGCCGGCGCCTCGGACTCGGCGGCGCGGGCGGTCTGCACCTGCTTGGTGTGCGCCTCCCACCGGGTGCGGGCCTCGGCGTACTGCCGCTCCCACTCCTCGCGCTGCTTGTCGTACCCGTCGAGCCACTCGCCGGTCTCCGGGTCGAAGCCGTCCGGGTAGACGTAGTTGCCCTCGGTGTCGTACGTCGCGGCCATGCCGTAGAGGGTGGGGTCGAAGTGCTCCTCACCCTCCTGGAAGCCCTCGTTGGCCTGCTTGAGCGAGAGCGAGATCCGCCGCCGCTCCAGGTCGATGTCGATGACCTTGACCATGACGTCCGAGCCGACCTGCACG
>Ga0307409_100001016_pt1 | contig 13157 bp, 14 predicted proteins | sample 322Ometagenome_2_FD_203888 | JGI IMG/M metagenome (GOLD analysis project Ga0307409, IMG submission 203888) | Maize rhizosphere microbial communities from greenhouse at UC Davis, California, United States - 322HYB-O-2 | ecosystem: Host-associated > Plants > Roots > Rhizosphere > Soil | place...
CGCGATGGGGCCGTTGCGCGCGGCATTCTCGTGGAAGCGGGGCTTCGAGGCGATATCGTCGAAAATGTTGCGCAGCTTGTTACGTCACTGCGCGCCGGTGCAGGCTTCGCAGTCGTCACTGAAGAAGCCCTCACTGGAAGCGACCTTTACGCTTTGTCGGAATGGCTCGAGGCGCAACCTGAATGGTCCGACTTTCCCTTCGTGCTGTTGACCAGGCGCGGCGGAGGGCTGGAACGGAATCCCGAAGCCGGGCGCTTCCTCGACATTCTCGGCAACGCGACGTTCCTCGAGCGGCCGTTCCATCCGACCACCTTCGTTAGCCTCGCCAAGTCGGTACTGCGCGGCCGCCGCCGGCAATATGAGGCGGGCGCAAGGCTTGAGGAATTGAACAAGCTTGCCGCCGATCTCGAACAACGTGTGGAGCAGCGCACCGCGGAACGAGAGACGGCGATGGCGCAATTGCACGAAGCGCAGAAGCTTGAGACCCTCGGGCAGCTGACCGGCGGGGTGGCACACGACTTCAACAATCTGCTGACGCCGATCACCGGTGCGCTCGATATCCTTCAGAAGAGATACGGGAATTCGGACGAGCGCTCGGGGCGGCTGCTGTCCAATGCGCTTCAAGCCGCCGATCGCGCCAAGATCCTGCTTCAGCGTCTGCTTGGTTTTGCCCGCCGCCAATCTCTGCGCACACACTCCGTGGATATTGCGGGTTTGCTTTCAGGCATGCGCGACCTTGTCTCGAGTTCGGTCGGGCCCACCATCGAAGTCCATCTTCGAGTCGAGCCCGACCTGTCTCCGGCCCTGGTCGATCCAAACCAGCTCGAGCTTGCGATACTCAATCTCGCAGTGAACGCACGTGATGCAATGCCGCATGGCGGGCCCCTCACAATCCTCGCCGAAGAGGTCGCGATCGGCCCCCAGTCTTCGCCGAAGCTCAAGCCTGGGCTCTACATCAGGCTTTCCGTGATTGACGCTGGCTGCGGGATGGATCCCGAAACGCGTAGCCGAGCAGTCGAGCCATTCTATTCGACCAAGGAGTTTGGGCGCGGAACGGGACTTGGGCTTTCCATGGTCCACGGCCTTGCCGCGCAGCTGGGTGGCGGGTTCGCGCTGACTAGCGCGCTGGGCGAGGGGACTCGTGTCGACCTTTATCTGCCTGTCGCCGCCGAAGACGCTTCGACAGAGCACACGCCCGCGCCCGAGGCGATGAAGATCATCGGGCGAAAGCTGTCGGTGCTGCTGGTAGACGACGAACCCCTGGTGCGAACCGCGACCGCGGAGATGATCCGCGACCTCGGCCATCACGTCGAAGAGGCCGGCGGTGGGGCCGAAGCATTGGCGCGGCTGGAGGAGGAGGGGCTGTCGATAGACGCCGTGATCACTGACTACATGATGCCTGGAATCGATGGTGGGTCCTTGTCCCGCCGAATCGCGCAAACGCACCCGGACGTCCCTGTCCTGCTTATTACCGGCTATACCGGCCCTACGGACGAAGTCCTTCATTTACCTCGTCTGGCCAAGCCATTCGGCCAGGCTGACATTGCCGAAGCCCTGAGTGGCCTTTTTTCTGGCGACGAAAAGGTCGTACGGTTCCCGGGTCGAAAACCGGGCAAGTGAAAAAGCGGAGCTAGATGCCCCCCGCTCCCTGCATCAGGTCCATGAAATTTCGCGCTGCCTCGCGATCAGCGGGGCTCTCGAATGCGACGTCCAGGTCGGGCGCGGATCCCAGGATATGCAGCAATGCCCAGAGTGCGAACCGCTCACCGCGGTCCTTGGTCAGGCCGAGGTCGACCTGCATCCGCTCGATCCCGGCCTGGAGGGCTTCGGGTGGGACCGACGCAAGGTCCGAAGTTCCGAAGTAGCGGCGGATCTGGTCGTCAAGGTTCATTCACGCCGTTTGATCCACGAACATTGGACCGGCAAGTGCGCAGGCGGAGGAAGGGAAGCAGACCGGACATCGCCGGTGCCGAAAGAAATGGGGGCCGGCATTGCTGCCAGCCCCCACTGCGCCGAGCGAAGGATCTGTCGGTCTCAAAGACACATTCCGAAGAACACGTCATCCAAGTCCTGACTCACCAGCTCAGGCGTCGCTTTCCACCGTACCATTCCCTCGTGAGAGGAGCCTCGACTTTTTACTCGACCGCGCTTCCCGAAGGCTCGCTCGTCTTTCAATCATCGCGCCTGACCCGAAGGTCAAAACCGTCCGATGTTCCGCGGCCCTTCTTGGGTCGATCACTCTTGGCGTCCCGCTTTGCTCTTTCCCCCCGAAAGGGTTCCGAACCGCGTCGCGCTAGAGGAAGATCAACTCTTCCGGCGCCTCTTCCCGACTGACCCCGCGAAGTCCCGAGGGAACTTCACATTGCCTGTCGGCGGAGATCGGTCCTTCCGTCACCCTCCGCTTCCCTTCTTGCCGTTGCCGGCCTTCCGGTGGAGGCGGGGACTTCCGTCCCGATCACTTGGCTACAATGCACAGGCTTTCCGAGTCGCGGAAGGAAAAAATGCGTTCAGAAGCCTGTGGATAATGGGGATATCGGGAACAACCGTCGGAACTTTTCGGAATCGCCGGAAATGTTGCCGGTCCGTTCCCTCTCACATCCCCGGATAGCGCTCGAACCTCACCATTGAGTCCAGCCGGTCCATCCACCCGATTCGCTCTGCCGTCTGGATTTGCGCCTGCGGGACGATCGCGTCCGGGTCGTCGAGCGTCGCGATCTGCACGTCGGTCTGGCCGGGGAACACCGCCTCGCTCGTGTAAAAGAGGCTCGTCCCGCACTGCGGGCAGAAATGCCGCCGCCCATGCTCCGACGACGCATATTCCTTCGTCTCCCCCTCGACCTTCAAATCCTCATTCTTAACCAGCCCCCAGGCGACCATCGGAGCGCCCGAATGGCGGCGGCAGTCCGTGCAGTGGCACAAGGCCTGGTGGATCGTGTCGGCCGACATTTCATACGTCACCGCACCGCAATGGCATTGACCCTTGGGCATCGCTCTGGTCCCCTTTTGTTCTCGCCGCTTCCTCTGCCATAGTCGCAGCGATTCGGCCAGCGGTTCGTTGCCGTCCGGCCTCCCCTGCCCTACCTCGTGTGACGTGCCCGAAGTCCCGACAACCACTCCCGAACCCGCCTACCTCGCGGGCCTCAACCCGCCGCAGCGGGAGGCCGTGCTCACGACCGAGGGCCCGGTGCTGGTCCTCGCCGGCGCCGGCACGGGCAAGACCTCCGCCCTCACCGCCCGCCTCGCCCACCTAATCGCCAGCCGCCTCGCCTGGCCCAGCCAGATCCTCGCCGTCACCTTCACCAACAAGGCAGCGCGCGAGATGAAGGAGCGCATCTCCCGCATCTCCGGCGGAGCGATCGAGGGCATGCCCTGGCTCGGCACCTTCCACTCGGTCGCCGCGCGAATGCTCCGAAGCCATGCCGAGCTCGTCGGCCTGCAGTCCAACTTCACCATCCTCGACACCGACGACCAGCTCCGAGTCCTCAAGCAGCTCATCAGCGCCGCCAACCTCGACGAGAAGCGCTGGCCCGCGCGCCAGCTCGCCGGCCTCATCGACCGCTGGAAGAACCGCGGCTGGACCCCGAAAGAGGTCGACGTCGGCGAAGCCGAGAGCTTCGGCCCCGGCCGCGGCCGCGAGCTTTACGCCGCCTACCAGGACCGCCTGCGCACATTGAACGCCTGCGACTTCGGCGACCTCCTGCTCCACATGCTGACGATCTTCCGCACCCACCCCGATGTGCTGGAGAGCTACCGCGAGCGCTTCCGCTACATCCTCGTCGACGAATATCAGGACACCAACCAGTCGCAGTACGCCTGGCTCAAGCTCCTCGCCGAACCCCGCCGCAACCTCTGCTGCGTCGGCGACGACGACCAGTCGATCTATTCCTGGCGCGGCGCCGAGGTCGCCAACATCCTCCGCTTCGAAAAGGACTTCCCCGGAGCGACCGTCATCCGCCTGGAGCAGAACTACCGCTCGACCAGCCACATCCTCGCCGCCGCCGACGGCCTCATCGCCAACAATGCCGGCCGCCTCGGCAAGACGCTCTGGACCGACAAGGGCGACGGCGAGAAGGTCAAGGTCGTCGGCATCTGGGACGGCCCCGAGGAAGCGCGCCGCATCGGCGAGGACGTCGAGGCCATGCAGCGCCGCGGCCTCTCCCTCGACGACGTCGCCATCCTCGTCCGCGCCCAGTTCCAGACCCGCGAGTTCGAAGAGCGCTTCATCGGGATCGGCCTGCCCTACCAGATCATCGGCGGCTTCCGCTTCTACGAACGCGCCGAGATCCGCGACGCCCTCGCCTACCTCCGACTCATCCACCAGCCCGCCGACGACCTCGCGTTCGAGCGAATCGTCAACCAACCCAAGCGCGGCCTCGGTGACAAGGCGATCGCCGCCATTCACGCGCACGCGCGCGCGACTCAGGAGCCCCTGCTCATCTCCGCCGCGCGCCTGCTCGACACCGACGAGCTGCAGGCCCGCGCCCGCTCCAGCCTCGGCCGCTTCGTCGCCGACATCCACCGCTGGAAGCAGATGTCGAACGAGCTTCCCCATGCCGAGCTCGCCCGCATCATGCTTGACGAAAGCGGCTACACCGCAATGCTCCAGGCCGACCGCAGCGCCGAATCCGCCGGCCGCCTCGAAAACCTCGCCGAGCTCACGCGCGCGATGGAGGAATACGAATCCCTCCCCGCCTTCCTCGAGCACGTCAGCCTCGTCATGGACAATGACGAGAACCGGCAGGGCGAGAAGGTCACCATCATGACCATCCACGCCGCCAAGGGGCTGGAGTTCGACATCGTCTACCTGCCCGGCTGGGAGGAAGGCATCTTCCCGTCGCAGCGAGCGCTCGACGAGGGCGGCCTGGCTGCCCTCGAGGAGGAGCGCCGCCTCGCCTACGTCGCCATCACCCGCGCCCGGAAGAAAGCGACGGTGATGCACGCCGCCAACCGCCGGATCTACGGCCAGTGGACCAGCTCGCTCCCCAGCCGCTTCGTCGGCGAGCTCCCCGACGAGCACATCGAGCAGGAAACGACGATGGCCGGCGGCGAGAGCCTGTGGCGGGCGCAATGGAGCGAGCGCGCCGACCCCTTCGCCCACCTCGGACCTGCCCAATCGATGCGAGCCTCGACCCGCGGCCCCGGCTGGCAGCGCGCAAGCCAGGGCGGCCGCTTCAACCGCGACCCCCAGCGCGTGATCGAGGCCAAGGCCTCGGCAGTGTCCTTAGGCAACCAGGGCCGCACCGACCTCGAGCTCGGCCAGCGCGTGTTCCACGGCAAGTTCGGCTACGGCAAGATCGTCGCGCAGGAAGGCAACAAGCTCGAGATCGAGTTCGAGCATGCGGGGTTGAAGAAGGTGTTGGATAGCTTCGTCAGCGCATCCTGACCGAGTCAGTCGATCCGCAGCCGGTCGAGGATCTGGCGGATCTCCGCCCTCGTCCCGTTCTTCTCGTCCTCGCGAGTTCCGGCGCCGATCATGAAGAAGATCGACCCCTTGGGCACGATCCAGATCTCCGAGATCGTCGGCACCGCGGCCTTGCCTGACCGGAGCGTATACGACAGCCGGGCGTAGGCGGCCTTCCGCCCCGAGACCTGGGCCGACCGAGGCCCTTCCAGCACCTTCACGTCGTTGAAGGCCCGGCTGAATGTCGGAAGCGCGGCCGTCAGTATGTCCTCGGGCGCCACGCCCACGAAGCCGCCGAGCGGCCGGACGTTAATCTTGAAGCTGGGATTCAGGTCCTCATACGGCTCCGGATATTTGGCGATGGCGAACACCGGAGCGTTCGCATAGCGCGCCGCAAGCTCCTGAAACTCCCGATCGTCCATCTGCACGCTGCGGATGTTCCGTGCATTCTCTTCGGCGCTGATCGTGACCCAGCTCGCCGGCCGAAACACACTGAGGCCGAGGGTTGGAATACGGACCATCTCACCCTCTGGGGATGCGGCGTCGGCGCTTGCGAGCGCAGGCGGAAGGGACGTTTGCGCCGATGAGGCTCGATCGCGCCCTGCCCCTGTGAGAAGCAGGCCAACCACGACGGTCAGTCCGAAAGCTCCCAGAGCGATCAGCGGCAGGGCAGCCCTGCCCCGCGCTGGCCCATCAGCACGCTCTTCGGGCGCTCCGTCCATCGCGCATCCCCCTGCAACGCAAGGATAATGCCTCAAAACAGCAATGGGGGCTACCGGCCAAACGGCAAGATCGTCGCGCAGGAAGGCAACAAGCTCGAGATCGAGTTCGATCATGCGGGGCTGAAGAAGGTGTTGGACAGCTTTGTGAGTGCGGGGTGATGTTCGAGACTTGACTTTATATAAGCAATTACTAAATTAGTCACTGCTTATGAAAGAGGCCACCGCTATCTCCCCGTCCAAAATGGGTGCCAGTGCTGGCAAGGCTGCGGCGCTCATGAAAATGCTTTCGAACGAGCATCGACTGCTGATCCTGTGCCACCTCATTGCTGAGGAAGAAATCTCGGTCAGCGATCTCACATCAAGGATTGGACTCAGCCAATCCGCACTCTCGCAGCATTTGGCGAAACTTCGCGACCAGCACTTGGTCGTGTTCCGGCGCGAAGCCCAAACGCTTTTCTACAGGATCGGTGACGAGCGTGCGGCGCAAGTCCTCTTACTGCTTCATGAGATGTTTTGCTCAGACGACGGAACTGAGGCTTCGTGGAAATCACCTAAATCGAGCGAGAGGCCGGGCCGGCAGAAGGGCCTAGTAGGAACCAAAGCATGAATGTCCCGGTCGATCTTATTCAACCCAACAACGCGGCCATCCATTTTCGACTTGCGGAGGCTCAAATCGAACGCGCGCTTCGCGGAGAGATCGCTCGCCCGGTCGTGCGTACCTTCTTCGACGAGCCGACCTTCACCGCGACCCATGTCGTGCATGACCCTGCGACGAAGGCCGCGGCCATCGTCGACAGCGTCATGGACTTCGACGAAGCGGCGGGACGCACGTCATTCGAAGCCGCCGACCGGATCATCGATTACGTCAGGACGGAGGGCCTAACGGTCGAGTGGCTGCTGGAGACTCACGCCCATGCCGATCATTTGTCGGCGGCACCCTATCTCCAGGAGAAGCTCGGCGGATCGCTGGCAATCGGCGAGAACATTCGCACCGTTCAAGAGATGTTCGGCAAAATCTTCAACGAGGGCACCGGCTTCGCACGTGACGGATCGCAATTCGACAGGCTTTTCGCCGACGGAGACAGGTTCAGCCTAGGCGGAATCCCGGCCATCGCGCTTCACGTGCCAGGCCATACGCCGTCCGACATGGCCTATGCCATCGGCGATGCCGCCTTCATCGGCGACACTTTATTCATGCCCGACTACGGAACCGCGCGGGCCGACTTTCCTGGTGGCGATGCGCATCGCCTGTTCGACTCCATCCGCCGGCTCCTCGAACTCCCGGGCGAGACCAGGCTGTTCCTGTGTCACGACTATAAGGCTCCGAACCGCGACGAATTCGCGTGGGAGACGACTGTCCGCGCGGAGCGAACGGGCAACGTGCACGTCCACGACGGCGTTGACGAGGAGGACTTCGTCGCCATGCGCACCGCCCGTGACGCAACACTGGACATGCCGCGCCTGATCCTGCCTTCGGTTCAAGTGAACATGCGCGGCGGCCATTTGCCGGAGCCGGAATCGAACGGCACCCGCTATCTCAAGCTGCCGCTGAACTTCTTCTGATGCTAACGCCGCCTCCGCTTGAATACGCCGTCTCCGGCGGGCTACTGATCGGCGCCGCTGCGGCCTTGTTGCTTCTGCTCACCGGCCGAATTGCGGGGATGAGCGGCATGCTCGCCACGGTGGTTCGGATTGCCGATGCCGGACCGCCATGGCGCCTGGCGACCGCGTTTGTGCTCGGGCTCCCGCTCGGCACCTTCTTGGCCTCGACGTTTGTCCGTCGACCGGATGTGCTCATAACCTCGTCCGTGCCGCTTTTGATCGTTGCCGGGCTGCTCGTCGGATTCGGAACACGGCTCGGGAATGGGTGCACCAGTGGACACGGAGTGTGCGGAATTGGCCGCCTATCTTTCCGGTCGATCGCCGCAACTTTGACCTTCATGGCAATGGCCGCCGCCACCGTCTTCGTCACTCGCCACGTATTGGGGGCTTGAGATGCGCGCCACCGTCCCAGCCTTGATTTCGGGCATCTTGTTTGGCGCCGGTCTGACTCTCTCAGACATGGTGAATCCTGCTCGAGTGCTCGGCTTTCTTGATATCGCCGGAGCCTGGGATCCGACGCTGGCATTCGTGATGGGAAGCGCCGTAGTGGCCTCGACCGTCGGTTATGTCATGTCGAGACGCGCGCGAGCGCCATTGTTCGGATCGAGATTCTTCATCCCGGAAAATCGACAGCTCGACCGCCAGCTGATTGGCGGCGCCGCTCTGTTCGGCATCGGTTGGGGCCTGGTCGGGTTTTGCCCCGGCCCAGCGGTCGCCGGCCTGATTTACGGCTTATGGCAGCCGTGGCTGTTTGTCGGCTCGATGATCGCGGGCATGGGCCTGCACCGCGTGGTGGCCGGAGCACGCCTTCGACCTTCGGCCCATGCCTGATGCTTGAGCCCGTCCAGTATTTTCTCGGCGCGGTGTCCGGCGGTTTCGTAGGGTTCGTGCTGGGCCTTGTCGGCGGAGGGGGCTCGATACTCGCGGTGCCGCTGATGGTTTACCTTGTCGGCGTTTCCAATCCGCACGTTGCGATCGGCACGAGTGCCTTTGCCGTGGCGGCAAATGCCGCGACCGGCCTCGCGAGTCACGCAAGGCACGGCCATGTTAAGTGGAAATGCGCGACCGTTTTTGCCGTGGCCGGAATTGCCGGAGCTGCGGCAGGATCGACTCTCGGAAAGAATTTCGACGGACAGAAGCTCCTGTTCCTTTTTGCCCTAGTCATGATTGTCGTCGGGATTCTCATGCTCCGCCGGAGAGGCCACGCTGGTGACCCCGGCGTCGTGCTGAGCAAGGAAAATGCGACCAGGCTCGTCGCCTACGGCTTCGGCACGGGACTGTTCTCAGGCTTCTTCGGAATTGGCGGCGGGTTCCTGATCGTGCCGGGACTGATTGCTGCTACCGGCATGCCGATGATCAACGCAATTGGTTCATCGTTGATCGGGGTCACGTCCTTCGGTCTGACGACCGCTGGGAATTACGCGATCTCCGGGCTCGTGGATTGGCCGCTTGCGCTGGCTTTCATTGTCGGAGGTTTTGGAGGAAGCGCAATTGGAACGAGCGCAGCCCGACACTTATCGACTAAGCGCGACACTCTGACCGTTCTGTTTGCGTCACTGATTTTTACGGTAGCTGCATACATGATGTGGAAGACAGCAACGCAAATCTTCTAGCGAAATGCCTGTCCTAGGCGACCTGTCTTCCAATACGGTTCATGGAACCATCGCACAAAGAACCAACAGACTTCACACCCGTCCCTCGGACGGGCAACGACTCGGTTCACACCCCGGCGATCGGATAGCCGACGAAGAACTTCGGCTTGTGCATCATGACGTGCGTGTTGATCCGGTCCACGCCAATGTCCGCGCTGGTGAGGTCCTCCGCGATCTTCGTCCAATCGGGCATGCTCGCGGTCACGACCTTCAGCAGATAATCGTAGGCGCCCGTCACGTGGGATGCTTCGACGATGGCGGGGATCGCCTTGATCGCCCGTTCGAACGCCGCAAGTTCTGCGGGGCTGTGACCCTTCAGAGTGACCTCGGCATAGAGCACCAGCCCGACGTCCAGGGCGAACGGATCCAGCCGCGCGTGATAACCCTGGATCACGCCGCTCTCCTCGAGCCGACGCACCCGCGCGAGGCAGGCGCTCGGCGACAGAGCGACGCGCTCCGACAGCGCCTGGTTCGTCAACCGTCCGTCGGCCTGCAAAGCGGCCAGGATTCGCCGGTCGATACGGTCGAGTTCAGGACCTGCGGTCATCGGCTCAAATGACCGCAGACTCTGCGGTGAACGTCAAGACCTTCGATGCCACCTGCGGTGCGCGCTGGGATATAAATTCCTCTCACAACGAAGAAAAGGGAGCAGCATCGTGAACACTCAAAGTTCAGCCTACGCCATGACCGCACGCGACAGGATATCCGGATGGTTGTTCGGGGCCATTCTCGTCGTCGGTCTGCCGTCCATGATCGTCATTGCTAACGCGATCGCTGGATCATGATGCACGGCCTGCGATGGGCTCCGTCCTTCGGCTGAGCCGCAGCGCAACCCAATCCCCAGGAGGAACCTCATGAATATGCATACCCAGTCCGAACCGCGTCCTCCGATCCATCTTCTGGCGACAGAGTCGGACCTGGTCGGGGATCTCGCGCTGCAGGCAGAGCCTCGTCAGCCGGCCGTCGTGGCCATGCTGCTCGAAGAGATAGAGCGCGCAGAATTGCACGGCCCGGACACGATGCCCTCCGGTCACGCGCGGCTGTATTCCCGGGTCACCTACCTGGATGACAAGAGCGGGCAGGTGCGCGAAGTCGAGCTCGTCATGCCGGCAGAAGCGAACATTGCCGAGGAGCGCGTTTCGATCCTTACGCCGATGGGTGCGGCATTGTACGGTCTGACTGAGGGCGATGCGATTGAATGGCCGGATCTTTACGGCGATCGACGCCGGATCGAGGTCATCCGAGTGGTGAACGCGGAAGCTGATTCGCCGAATGCCCATAGGGAGCGAAGCTCATGAGCCGGATCCTGGTCGCGACGGATTTTTCAAGTCGTTCGGATCGTGCGCTTCGACGCGCGTTGCTCCTTGCCGCACACAGCAAGGCGGCCCTGACTCTCGTTCACGTGGTGGACGATGATCAGCCTGCGCACCTGGTCGATCGGCAACAGGCGACGGCCCGCGAACTGCTGGAGGACACGGCACGGTCGATCGATTCTGTCGACAACGTTCGGGCAAATACCGTCGTAGCGACCGGTGATCCTTTCGAAGGGATATTGAGGGTTGCCGACGAAATCGATCCTGACCTCATCGTCGTGGGGCCGCATCGCCGCCAGCTGCTCGATATCTTTGTCGGAACCACTGCCGAACGCACCATTCGCCGGAGCCGACATCCTATCCTGATGGCAAACTCGGTTCCGGCCGGGGCCTATGAAAGAACATTGCTGGCGATTGCCTTCGACGATGCCTCGGTGGCGGCTGCCCAGGCGGCGACAAGGATGAAGTTCCTCAAAGGGTCCGCTGTCACGGCGATACATTTGTTCGACGCGCCGGCTGCCGGGCTGATGAAACGCGCGATGGAAGGGTCTGACGCGATCGATCACTATGTCCGCCAGGAAAAGACGAGTGCCCACGCGGACTTCGACTCCTTCCTCTCGGCCGCAGGGCTGACCGGCGTCGAGCGACTGGTGCGGCCGCATGCCGGATCGCCGGCAGCAGGACTGTTGTCCCATGCGGACGAGCTTCGAGCCGACCTTATCGTGCTTGGGACCAATCAGCGAAGCGGCCTGGAGCGGGCCTTCCTCGGCAGTGTGGCCCAGGACGTCCTGCGCGATGCGAAGTGCGACATCCTCGTGGTGCCCCCAGCAAACGGTGCGCCGACCACTTGACGGCCACGCTAGTTGAATACGGCCCAAAGCATTACGACGAGGTCATGAGCGCGTGACATCGCGAACATTGGAACTTCGCACGGAGCTTGCGCCTTGCTCCGCGCTTCAGCTAACGCCAGCCAGTTCTCGGGGGTGTCCAGTGATGCGTTTCAAATTTGCCGCGGCGCTTGTCGCGCTTCCTTTCGCCACGACCGCTCATGCGGCGAACAACATCTACATGGCCTGTCACTATCAGGATGACAGGGGCATCAATCCCGTCACCCAGCTTTTCACCCTGGAAGGCGACGCCATCGGCGATTCCTATTCGACGTGGAAATATGACGGGATCAAGGAATGGGAAGCCAGCATTCCCGGCGAGGTTCGCTACACGAGTTCCTACACCACGAAGAATTTCATCGGACAGTTCAAGAAGTTCGCGGAGGAGCAGGGCGACAGCCACAGCAACTGCTGGGTGACCACCTCTAGGAATCTCGCTCGCGACTGGTTCAGGACGATAAGCGCCAAGCCCAATTATGACTTCACTCGGATTCAGGACTGGCGACCGAAAAACGCCGGCGTGCTGGCGGTCGAAGATTGGTCCGGAAACCCGTCCGGCGGCGTCGACGAAGCGGAGGCGAAGGCTGACAGCCCGATCTCGCGCCCGTCCGAAAAAGCATCTTCCGACGGCCCACCCAAGCGGCACAAGATGACCAATGCCGAGGCCGATGCGAAGTTCGCGGCCGACAAGGCGGAGTATGAGAAGAGGCTCGCCGAGCAGCAGAAGCAGGTCGACGACTTCAAGCGCGCCCAGGACGAGGTTGCGCGCAAGAAGCAGGAGCAGAAACTCGCGGCCGAGCGGGCGACGGCGGACTATCAAAAGCAGCTCGAGGCGCACGCCCAGACGGTCCGCAACCAGCAGCTCGAATATCAGAAGGAGCTCGCCCGTCCCGCCGGCGTCGCCAATGCCGTCTACCGCGGATTCTGGGGCCCCGACTGCGACACCGCGCGCAGGAGCGCAACGCAAGGCGCCGGCACCTCGTCAACGACCCGATTCAAGGAAGTGACGACCGTGCCCGACGCCAGCGGCTGCACCGCCCAGGGCTGGTGGTGGAACGTCGCCGGAGGAGGCACGGCGACTCGCCAGTAGGTAACGGAGGAAGGGGAACCATGCGTGTAATCCTGACCGCAATCGCGCTCTGCGCGGCCATCGCTCCCTTGCAGGAGGCGGCCGCGGCGAAAGCGCCGTCGACCCCCTCCACCCGCAACGGGCAAAGCGATTTCAACTGGGAAATCGGGACCTGGAGGACGGTGATCCGGGTTCGGCTCAATCCTCTTTCGGGCGAAGCTCCGAAATGGGCGGAATATCAGGGCACGAGCGTCGTGAAGCCGCTGATGCAAGGCCGCTGGAACTTCGTTGAGCTCTCCGTCGCCAGCCCGGGCGGCAAGATCGAGGGCGGCGCGCTCCGTCTTTACAATCCAAAGACGGGCCAATGGAGCCTGAATTATACGAGCCTCTCGAACGGGCTGCTCACGGCTCCGGTCTACGGCAGCTTCGAAGACCCCGGCGTGGGCAGGTTCTACGGCTCGGACACGCTCGACGGGCGCTCCATTCTCGTGCGTTTCGTGATCACTCGAAA
>Ga0307409_100001017_pt1 | contig 13142 bp, 7 predicted proteins | sample 322Ometagenome_2_FD_203888 | JGI IMG/M metagenome (GOLD analysis project Ga0307409, IMG submission 203888) | Maize rhizosphere microbial communities from greenhouse at UC Davis, California, United States - 322HYB-O-2 | ecosystem: Host-associated > Plants > Roots > Rhizosphere > Soil | place...
GCGCAAGTTCAAGTCGGCCGATGGCCGCGACATCGTTGCCGGTCCGGTGCAGCCGCACACCTGGCAGATCGCCGAGGTGTTCAAGATCGAGAAGGGCAACATCCGCAAGATCGATGCCTTCCTGCAGCGCGCGCCCTACGGCATGAACGCCGGCTGGAGCACCTGGGAGCAGGGCATGAGCGACCAGGTGCGCGACGAGACCTTCCTCGCGCCCGCCGGCATCTAGGCCGGCCGCTGGCTAACCGTCGCCTGCCGGCAGCGCGCAGGCGACGATGGCTTCCACCTCGATCTGCATGTCCGGCAGCGCAAGGCAGGGCACGGGAATCAGCGTGGCCGCCGGGTGATGGCTGCCGAACAGGCCACGCTGCGCCGCCTGCATCAGGCGCAGCTTTTCCATGTCATGGTCCACGATCAGCACGGAGATCTTCGCCACCTCGTCCGGGCGTGCGCCGGCGGCCTCGATGGCCAGTCCCAGGTTGCGGAAGGCCGCCACGGCCTGGGTGCGGAAATCCGCTGCAAAGCTGCCATCGGGGTTATCGCCTCCCTGGCCGGAAATGAACACCAGGCGGCGGCCGGCCGGCACCATGGCCAGCTGTGAATAGGCGTTGGGCGAGGGGTCGTACAGCGCGGATGGATTGAGCAGCTTCATGTTCCCGGTGTCCGGTGCGGTAGGCTATGCATGGCGATGGACAGCATAGACCGCCAGCCCCACCTGATCACGCCCACGCTGCACCTGAGGCCACTGCGGCCGCAGGATTGGGATGCGCTGTATGCCGTGGCAAATGATCCGGCGATCTGGGCCCTGCACCCGGCGCACGACCGCTGGCGCGAGCCGGTATTCCGCGCCTTCTTCCAGCAGGCGCTGGAAAGCGGCGGGGCGCTGGTGGCCATCGATCCGGCGCACGGGGGGATCATCGGCTCCTCCCGTTTCGACCTGCGCCGGGCCGGTCCGGGCGAGATGGAAATCGGCTGGACCTTCCTGGCACGCCGCTACTGGGGTGGTGCCATGAACGCCGCGATGAAGCGGGCCATGATCGGCCATGCGCTGCGTTTCGTGGACCGGGTGATCTTCCTGGTGGGCGAAGACAACCTCAGGTCGCGTCGCGCCATGGAGAAGATCGGCGGTGTGCTCACACAGCGCATTGTTGAACCATCGGCTGGTGCGCCCGGCCGGCATGTGGTCTATGCCATCGATCGCGCGAATTTCCGTGCCGGTCCGCTGATGGCCGGGGCGGCGGCGGCAGAATAGTACGATCCACCGGCCCCCTTCTGCGGGGCAAAGGGACAGTCATGCGGATTCAGATGCGGTTGCCGTGGCTGGGTTTGGTGCTCCTGCTCGTGGCTGCCTGCCAGCAGAAGCCGGCTGCGCTCGACAGCGCCAGCGCCGATGCCTGGGCGAAGGTCATCGTTGGCCACACCAGCGGACTGGTGCCAAGGCGCAGCGAGATCCGTGTGCTGTTCGCCAACGACGTCACGGGTGCCGCGCCACTGGATGCCTCCGTACTGAAGGTGGAGCCGGCCGTGAAGGGCGAGCTGGCGTTGCGCGGATCGCGCGAGCTGGTACTGGTGCCCGGGGAGGAACTGAAGGCCGGCCAGGAATACCAGGTAACCCTCACGGGGAAGGGGCTCGGCGGGCTGCCGCAAGACCTGGCGCCCTATCGTTTCGACTTCCGGGTGCAGGTGCCGCAGTTCGATGTGCGCCTGCTCGACCTGGAATCCGATCCGGCCGACGACCAGCGCATGATCCAGCGCGGCGTGCTCACCACCTCCGATGCGGAGGCACCGGAAGCGGTGGAGAAGATGCTGCGGGCCACTTATGGCGGCAGCGCGCTGCAGGCTGCATGGACGCACTCCGGGGACGGCCGCGAACACCAGTTCACGCTGGCGGGCATACAGCGGCAGGCGCAGCCGCAGGACATCGACGTGCGGCTGGCCGGCGAGGCCATCGGCGCGCGTGGCGAGGAGCAGCGCACTGCCACCGTGCCCGCGATAGGCGAATTCTCGGTGCTCAATGCGCAGGCGCTCGAGGAGGACGGCCGCAAGCAGATCCTGCTCGCCTTCACCGATGCCCTCGACGACGGGCAGGACCTGAAGGGCCTGGTGCGGATCTCGGCGGGCACGTTCACCACGCGCATCGAAGGCAACCGGCTGGTGTTGTATCCCACCGATGAGGTGACAGGCGACGTCACCGTGACGCTGGAGCCGGGCATCCGCAACCGGCGCGGCGAGCGCATGGCCACACAGTCCGTGCACGCGCTGTCGCTGGCAAGCGCGAAGCCGCAGGTGCGCTTCGTTGGCAATGGCACCATCCTGCCCGACGCAAAGCAGATGACGGTGGCTTTCGAGGCGGTGAGCGCGCGTTCGGTGATGGTGACGGCCACGCGCATCTTCCCCGACAACATCCCGCAATACCTGCAGACCAGCACGCTGCGGCAGGCCAGTTACGAGATCGGTCGTGTGGGCCGTTACCTGTGGCGACGCAATGTCGCACTCAACGGGCCGCGCACGGGGCGCTGGCAGCGTTACGAACTGGATGTCACCGAGCTGATGCAGCGCTATCCGGGTTCGATGATCCAGCTCACGCTGCAGCTCACGCCGGCCAACGCGGCGTATCTCTGCGGCGAGGCAGACAGTGCGCAGGCCACCATGCCCGCGGAGCTGCCGACGCCGCGCAGCCAGGAAAGCCAGCGCTCGGGTATGGAGACGCCCTGGCAGTACGAGGAGGAATTCCTCGGCGTGGCTGAAGACGATGATCCGGAGGATGTCGACTACGACGCCCGCTGGCGCGATCGCGACAATCCCTGTCGCAGCGCCTACTACCTCTACGGCTACAACGCCAAGGTACGCGCGCAGCGCAACCTGCTGGCCTCCAATTTCGGCCTGCTGGCCAAGTCCGATTCGCGCGGCCGCCTGCTGGTGACGGTCACCAATCTCGCCACTGCCGAGCCACAGGGCGGGGTGGCGCTGGAAGTGCGCAACTTCCAGAACCAGCCGGTCGGCACGGCCACCAGCGACAGCCGCGGCATGGCCACCATCGAGCCCGCCGGCACGCCTTTCCTGCTGCTGGCCGGATCGGGCACAGGGCGCGGCTACCTGCGGCTGGGCGATGGCAATGCACTGCCCGTGAGCCACTTCGAGGTGGGCGGCGAGACCGTGCAGAAAGGGTTGAAGGGTGCAATCTACGGCGAGCGTGGCGTGTGGCGACCAGGTGATGCCATGCCGCTCACCTTCGTCGTATACGACCGCGACGGTACATTGCCGCAGAACCATCCGGCCACGCTGGAGCTGCTGGATCCGCGCGGCAAGGTGACGCAATCACTGGTGAATGCCCGCCCGGTAGACGGCTTCTATCGTTTCGATGCGCAGACTGCCAGCGATGCACCCACGGGCAACTGGACCGCCCGCGTCTCCCTCGGCGGCGCCACCTTCACGCGACGGGTGAAGGTGGAGACGGTGATGCCAAACCGGCTGCGTGTGGAGCTGGACCTGGGGCAGGGCACGCTCGGCGCCGGCTCGCCACTGCGCGGACGGCTGGAATCGGAGTGGCTGTCTGGTGCCAGCGCAGCCGGGCTGCGGGCGGATGTGAAGCTGCGGCTGGCGCCCATGAGCACGCAGTTCGCCAACTACGCCGGCTTCGTGTTCGATGACCCGGCGCGCAACTTTTCGCCGGTGGAACAGGATGTGTTCGAGGGCACGCTGGGTGCGGACGGCAGCGTGCGGTTCGAGAAGGCGGTGCAGGCGCCGCAGGCGCCGGGCATGCTCAGTGCCGGATTCACCACGCGCGTGTTCGAGCGCGGCGGCGCCTTCAGCATCAACTACGTGGCGCGCGACTTCGCACCCTACAGCCGCTTCGTCGGCCTGAAACTGCCGCAGGTGAACCGGCGCAACACCCTGGCGCTGGACCAGGAACACAGCGTGGACTTTGCCAGCGTGAGCGCGCAGGGTGCCGCCGTCGGCGGCCGTTCCATCAGCGTGAAGCTCTACAAGGTGGAGTGGCGCTGGTGGTGGGATCGCGAGGATGGCTCGCTGGCCTCGTTCGTGGCGCGCGAGAGCAGCACGCGCGTGCGTGACGCCGTGCTGACAACCGATGCGCAGGGGCGCGCGCAATGGAAGTTCCGCCTCGCCGAGGCGGAGTGGGGACGCTACCTGCTGCGGGTCTGCGACACGGCGGGCGGCCACTGCGCCGGTGAAGTGTTCTACGTGGATTCGCCCTACTGGACCGAGGGCCGCGACCAGACCGGCCCGGCGGCCACCATGCTGGAGCTCACCGCCGACAAGGAGAGCTATCGCGTCGGCGACACCGCCACCATCCAGCTGCCGCAGAGCGCGCAGGGTCGTGCACTGCTGACCGTGGAGAACGGCAGCGGCATCATCGAGGCGCGCTGGATCACGCCAACAGCGCAGGATGCGCGCGTCAGCATTCCCGTCACTGCCGCGATGGCGCCGAATGTCTACGTCGCGGTGACGTTGCTGCAGCCACATGCCGGCAAGCGCAACGACCGGCCGATCCGCCTCTATGGCGTGATCCCGCTGCCGGTGACCGATCCGGACACGCAGCTGAAGCCGGTGCTGGAGACGGCCACCGAGTGGCGCCCGGAGTCTGAGGTGACGGTGAAGGTCAGTGAGGCCGCGGGCAAGGCGATGACCTACACGCTGGCGGTGGTCGATGAAGGCCTGCTGGCGCTGACCGGCTTCCGCACGCCGGACCTGCACGGCGAGTTCTTCCGCCGCGAGGCGCTGGGCGTGAAGACCTGGGACCTGTTCGATGACGTGAGCGGCGCCTATGGCGCCGAGCTGGAACGGCTGCTGGCGCTGGGTGGTTCCGATGCCGCCGATGCCAACGCCGCCAACCGCGAGCAGTCGCGCTTCGTGCCGGTGGCGCAGGTGCTCGGCCCGTTCCAGCTGCCAGCGGGGCGCGCGCAGGAGCAGAAAGTGAAGCTGCCGCGCTACGTGGGTGCGGTGCGGGTGATGGTGGTGGCCGGCAGTGCAGCGAAGCCCGCAGCGTATGGCTCGGCGGAGAAGTCCGTGCCGGTGCGCCAGCCGCTGATGATCCTGCCCACCATGCCCCGGGTGGTGGGACCGGGCGAGGAGATCGCCGTGCCCGTGTCGGTATTCGCCATGCATGAAAGGGTGCGTGACGTGCGACTGACCATCGAGCCGGATGCCATGTTCCAGGTGGTGGGCAGCGCCGAGGCCAGGGTGGCCTTCCAGGGCACGGGCGAGAAGATTGCGATGCTGAGGTTGCGCGTCGCCGACAGGGTCGGGCGCTCCACCGTGAAGTTCAGCGCAGTCAGTGGCAGCGAGCGCGCTGCGGACCAGATCAGCATCGAGGTGCGTTCCCCCAATCCGCCTTCCACGCGCGTGGTGACGCAGATGCTGCAGCCGGGCGCCTCGTGGCAGCATCGCATCGAACCGCATGGAATCCCGGGCACCAACCAGGTGGCGCTGGAGGTGTCGCGCCTGCCGCCGCTGAACCTGGAGCGCCGGCTCGCCAACCTGATCCACTACCCCTACGGCTGCCTGGAGCAGACCACCTCGGCGGTGTTTCCGCAGCTGTTCCTGCCGGCGCTGGCGCAGATGAGCGAGGCCGACCTGCGGCGTGCGGAGGCCAATGTGCGCGCCGGCATCGAGCGGCTGCGCGGTTTCCAGCTGTCCAGCGGCGCCTTCACCTACTGGCCGGGTGGCCAGTTCGCCGTGACCGACGGCTACCACCAGTGGGCCAGCATCTATGCCAGCCACTTCCTGGTCGAGGCGGAGCGGCTGGGCTACGCGGTGCCGGCCGCGATGCGCAGCGCCATGTTGCGCAACCTGCGCGCGCTGGCACGCGACTGGCGTGCGGACAGCAGCCCGCCATTGCACCAGGCTTATCGCCTGCTGGTGCTGGCGCGGGCGGGCGAGGCTGAAGTGGGCGCGATGAACCGGCTGCGCGAACTGCAGCTGGATCCGGTGGAGCGCTGGGTGCTGGCTGGTGCATACCAGCTGGCCGGGCTGGGCGATGCGGCGCGCGCGCTGGCTACGGCGGATCCGCTGGGCGCGCGCGACTATCGCCGCGGCGACTGGTCATGGGGCAGCGCGCTGCGGGACAATGGGCTGGTGCTGCAGTCGCTGGTGATCGTGGGCCAGCTGGAGAAGTCAGAGCCGCTGGTGCGTGCCATCTCGGCCCGGCTCAGCGAGGACACCTGGCTGTCGACGCAGGAAACCGCGTATGCGCTGCTGGCGATGTCGCAGCTGGCCGGTGCCCGCTCGGACGGCGGGTTCTCGTTCGTCCGCACGCTGGCCGGGCGCGACGCGAACTTCACCTCCACCGCCGCCGTGCAGCGGGAAGCACTGACCGTGCCCGACGCTGGTGCGCCGCTGGCGGTACGCAACACCTCGCAAGGGCTGATATTCGCCACACTGACGGTGCGCGGCGTGCCCGCCGCCGGCATTGAGGACCAGGCCGCCTCCGGGCTGGTGCTGTCGGCGAGCTATACAGACGGTTCGGGCAACCCCGTCAACGTGACCAGCCTGAAGCAGGGCGAGGATGTGACCGTGGACATCGCGGTGTACAACGGCACGCGCGAGGACCTGCGCCACATCGCCCTCACGCAGATCGTGCCCTCGGGCTGGGAGATCGCCAATGAGCGGCTGCATGACATCGATGAGGGCACCGGCGAGCGCGATGTGCGCAACCGCGGCGATGAATTCCGCAACCAGCGCGTCGCGCGGGCGAATTACGTGGACATCCGCGACGACCGCGTGATGCAGTTCTTCGACCTGCCTGCCGGCGCCACCATCCGCTTCCAGACCCGCGTCACCGCGGCCTACCAGGGCCGCTTCTACCTGCCCGGCATCGCCGTGGAGGCTATGTACGATGCCACCAAGTACGCCCGCACCGCCGGTCGCTGGACGCAAGTGGTGGCGCGCTAGGCGGGTCCGCTTCGCCGCCATCCTGCTGGCGGCGGGCGGCATCGCATTCTGGTGGATGCTGCCGCGCCCGCTGTTCAGCGAGCCGCTGTCGGCTGTGCTGCTGGCACGCGACGGCGCGCTGCTGGGCGCGCGCATCGCCGCCGATGGACAGTGGCGGTTCCCGGAAAGTGACTCGCTGCCCGGGCGTTTCGCCACCGCGCTGCTCACCTATGAGGACCGGCGCTTTTTCGATCACCCCGGCATCGACATCCGTGCCGTGGCGCGCGCTGCGCGCAGCAACTGGCGCGCGGGACGCGTGGTCAGCGGCGCCTCCACGATCACCATGCAGCTGGCGCGCCTGGTGCGGCAGCAGCATGGCCTGCGGCGCGGCCGTGGCTACCTGGAGAAGACCTGGCAATCGCTGCTGGCGCTGCGGCTGGAGTGCAGCTATTCCAAGCCGGAACTGCTGGCGCTGTATGCGAGCCATGCGCCATTCGGCGGCAACGTGGTGGGGCTGGAGGCGGCGGCGTGGCGCTACTTCGGCCGGGATCCCGCGCAGCTTTCATGGGCCGAGGCCGCCACGCTGGCAGTGTTGCCCAATGCACCAGGCCTGATCACGCCGGGGCGGGCGCGCGAACGCCTGCAGCAACGGCGCGACGACCTGCTGCGTGCGCTGGCGGCGCGTGGCGAGCTCGACGACCTCGACCTGGCGCTGGCGCTGGCCGAGCCGCTGGTGGAAGCTCCGCAGCCGCTGCCCAACCTTGCGCCGCACCTGCTCGACACGCTGCGTGCACGCCATCCCGCACGCTACCGCTTCCAGACCACGCTGGACGCCGGCCTGCAGCGGCAGGCCACCGCGCTGGTGGCGGAGCACGCGGCGCTGATGCAGCGTTCCGGCGTGGGCAATGTGGCCGCAGTGGTGGCCGACAACCGCAGCTTCGAGGTGCTGGCCTACGTGGGCAATGCGAGCTGGGGACTGGATGCGGGCCGCGCCCTGGCGGTGGACATCGTGCAGCGGCCGCGCAGCACCGGCAGCATCCTGAAGCCCTTCCTCTATGCAGCCATGCTCGACAGCAGCCAGCTGCTGCCGCGCATGCTGGTGGCCGACGTGCCCACGCAGTTGCGCGGCTTCAGGCCGGAGAACTTCGACCGCACCTTCCGCGGCGCCGTGCCTGCCGATGAAGCGCTGGCGCAGTCGCTCAATGTGCCGGCCGTGCGCATGCTGCGCGAATACGGATATCCGCGCTTCCACGAGCTGCTGCAGCGGATGGGATTCTCCACGCTTGCGCGTCCGCCGGACCACTATGGGCTGGCGTTGATCCTCGGCGGTGCGGAGGCCACGCTGTGGGATGTGATGGGCGCGTACGCCAACCTGGCCGATGGCGCGCGTGCGCAGGCCGGCAGCACATCAATGCGTCGCCTGCGCTGGCTGCTCGATGACAGGCAGCCGCCCACCGCCGCACGACCCATCTCCATTGGCGCCGCATGGCTTGCCCAGGAGGCGCTGCTGGGTGTGGCGCGGCCACCAGATGAAGCCGGCTGGGAACGTTTTGCGGGCAGCCGGCAGATTGCCTGGAAGACCGGCACCAGCTGGGGATTGCGCGATGCCTGGGCCATTGGCAGCACCAGCGCGCACACGGTGGGTGTGTGGGTGGGCAATGCGGACGGCCGGGGTGTGCCGGGACTCACGGGTGGCGCTGCCGCTGCGCCGCTGCTCTTCGCGTTGCACGAGGCCCTGCCGCGCAGCCCCTGGTACACCACGCCGGTGGGCGCGCTGAAGACGGTGCGCACCTGTGCGGATGATGGCTACCTGGCCAGCGACCTGTGCGAACCGCGCGATGCGCTGGTGCCGGCGCGCAGTCATTTCGACCGGCAGAGCCCTTATCACCAGCTGGTGCACCTGGATCCGGCCAGCGGCCGGCGCGTGAATGCCGCATGTGAGGCACCGGGGCGCATGCGCCATCAATCCTGGTTCGTGCTGCCGCCGGCGCTGGCGCACTACTACGTGGCGCGGCATGGCGATTACCGGCTGCTGCCGCCGTGGCGCGCCGACTGTGGTCCCGGCGGGTCCGATGCAGCGCAATCAATGATGGAGTTCATCTATCCAGACGCCGGTGGCCGCCTGTATGTGCCGGTGGACCTGGACGAGCAGCGCGGCCGCGCCGTGCTGGAAGTGGTGCACCGTGATCCGCACGCGGTCCTGTACTGGCACCTGGACGAGGATTACGCGGCGCGCACGGAGCTGCGCCACCAGCTGGCCATCGACCTGCCGCAGGGCGGGCACCGCGTCACGGTGGTGGATCAGGAGGGACGGCGCCTCGAACGGCAGTTCACCGTGCTGGCGCACGGCAAGGGCGAATGAGTGCGGGTCAGCCGCGACGCCCGAACAGCCGCGCAAGGAAGCCTGGCTTCCTTGCGGGCCGCACTGGCTGCGTGATGCGCGGCTTCGGTGGTGCCGCAGGTTTTTGCCGGCCGACGCCGCGCCCTGTTGGCGTGCGGGTGTCGTAGGGGTTGAAGCCGCGGGCGGCGGCGGGATCTTTTTCCGGTGGACTGCCGGAGGATCGGGGTGGGCCGTTGCCGCCGGTAGAGGCATCATCCGGCGGCAGTTCCAGGCCCTTTTTCTCCCAGACCTTCTCGTCATCGCCGACCAGCCGCATGCTGCTGATGTCCAGCTTCTTCAGCAGACGTGAGGTGGAATCGAGTGCCTGGCGTCCGGATTCGACCGCCCATTCCCAGACGGCCTTGCCCCCTGGCTCGTGGCGGACCCGCCCGGAGCGCTGCGGCTTGCTGTCTGAATCCTGCCCCGACACGTTTCATCCTCCGGAGTTGTACCGATCCGATCTTACAGTTGCGCGCACAAAGGCACAGCGGCGGGTTGTTGTATTTGTCGGATGGGGCCTACATTTGCCGCTGCACGCCCGCATATCGCTGGAGAGACAGTGAAAATCATCCGGATACTGGCCCTGCTGGGACTGGCCCTCGCCGGCACGCTCGCCGCCGGGCAGCGCTGGCTGGCCAGCGAGGAGAGGGGGCTGGTCACCGACGGGCGTGTGAGCTCGTTCACATTGCCCCAGCCCGGCAGCGGACCCACGACAGTGGCCATCGCACCGGACGGCAGCGTGTGGTTCACCGAAGGCCAGCGCAACCGCATCGGACGCATCCGTGCCAATGGCGGCGGTTACCAGGGCTTTGCCTTGCCCAATCCAGGCAGCTCCCCGCGTATCATCGCGCTGGGCAGCGATGGCAACATGTGGTTCTCCGAGCATGCCGGCAACCGCATCGGCCGCATCACGCCGCAGGGCGTGATCACCAGCTTTCCCATCCCCACCCCCGACTCGCAGCCACGGGCCATTGCGCTCGGGGCAGACGGCAACATCTGGTTCGGCGAATTCGCCGGCAACCGCATCGGGCGCATCACGCCGCAGGGGGTGATCACCGAGTTTCCGCTGCCCACTGCGGATAGTGGACCGCGCGCGCTGGCGGCAGGGCCCGACGGCAACATCTGGTACTCGGCCTTCCGCGCCAGCCGCATCGGCCGCATCACACCCGCGGGCATCATCACTGAATTCCCTCTGCCCCGGCCTGCTTCCGGACCCGGTGACATCACTGCTGGCGCGGATGGCGCCATGTGGTTCCTGCAATTGTCCGGCAACATGGATGGGCTGCAGGTGGATGGCGGGCGCATCGGCCGCATCACCATGGATGGCACCATTACCGAATATCCGCTGCCCGCGCGCACGCCTTCACCCATCAACATCACCGTGGGACCGGACCGCAACATCTGGTACACGCGCGGCGGCGCAGTGGGGCGCGTCACACCGGATGGCAGCATCAGCGAATATCCTCTGCAAGAGGGTGCGCGGGGCTCCGGCCTCAGTGCCGGCAGTGACCGCCAGCCCCCCGGCCGGCTGGTGAACCGCCTGTACGTGGCTGACTCCGGTGGCAACCGCATTTCATGGCTGGAGTTCGCGCCGCAGCAGCGGTAAGGATTCGACAGCCACTGCGACTGTTCATTCGACCAATTTCCAGGAGACTGTCTTGAACGCCATTCTGCGAAGGATCTGTGTGTGGCTGCTGTGCAGTGTGCCGCTGGCGGGACTGGCAGCCGCGCCGGCCATGCCCGGTGTGGAGCGCCTGCCCGCCGACACCTGGGTGCTGCTGCAATGGCATGGCGTATCCGCTGCCGACAAGGTGCGCGGCACCAATCCGGTGATGCGCCTCTGGGATGACCCGCAATTCAAGGTGGTGCGCGCGCGGCTGTTCGAAGACCTGGCGCGCGAGAACAGCTCCTTCAACCGCGCGCGTGCCGATGATGTGCTGGCGGTGCTGGAGAATCCCGCCCTCATCGGCGTGGCCGGAGATCCGCTTGCCGCGGCTTCCGCCGGCGACAGGATCCATGCATTCGCCGTGGTCAACCGGAAGGGCAAGGAAGAGGCCTGGGCGCGCCTGCGACAGGAAAGCACCACGAAGCCCGGTGCGGTGGAATCCAGCTTTGCATTCAGCGGCGTGCAGGTGAAGAAGACGGTCACCACCACGCCCGCGCCAGCGATGCCCGACGGTGCGCCGCAGCCACCGCCGCGCGTGCGCCAGAGCTACAGCGCGCTGCTGGGCGATTTCGAGCTGTTCGCTGATGACCAGCAGCTGATCGAGACGCTGATCACGCGCCTGCAGGCCAGGACAGCACCGGCTGGCGCAACGCTGGCCAGCGACGCCACCTTCCAGCAGGCACAGCGCTTCCGCGCGGCCGGGCCGTTGTTCGAAGCCTTCGTGAAGATTCCCGATCTCGGCAAGCTGCCGCTTCCGCAGCAGCCGCAGCTGGACGTCGGCGCCGGCGTGCGCGAGCTGCACCTGGAACGCGCGCGGGGGCTGTGGATGTCCGCCGGCATGGGCAGCGACCGCATGGTGATGCGTGCAGCGTTGCTGGGTGACACCTCTCCCGGCAGCGTGCTCGACCTCATCGGCGGCAACGTGAAGGAGTTCCAGACTGCAGCGGCTGCTTCACCGGCTGGTTCCTATGGCGCGCTGCGCCTCGACCTGCCGGCGCTGTACAACACCTTGCTGCGCGCGGTGCGCGCCGGCCTGCCGCCGGACCAGGGCGCGGCGGCGGGCATCCTGATCGATTCGGTGGTGGCGGCACAGACGGGCATGCGTGCCACCGAACTGCTGTCACTGCTGGGCGCGGAGATCGGTGTTTCCAGCGTCGGGGAGGGACTGGTCGATGGTGCATTGCCTGGAATGCTGCTGTTCCAGGTCGCGCGCAGCGAACCGCTGCTCGGGTTGCTGCAGATGGTCACCTCGTCGATCCGCCAGGGTGAGGAGCGCATCGGTGCGGCCACGGTGCTGAAGTTGCTCGTTCCGGCCACAGGCGCGGCTGACAGTGGGGAGTCGCCCGTGCTGGTCGCCGTCGCACCCAGGGTCATGGCGGTGACGCAGGATCGGGCGCAGCTGGAGGCCGCCCTGGCGCGCGAGGCCACCGGTGCCGCGGCCCCGGCCGGATCGGTCGCAGCCGATCCCACCTACCAGGCCATGCGTCGTTCCCTCCCGGCTGAGCTCAATGGCGTGAATTTTGCCGACATCAGCCGCGGCCATTGGGAAAAGGATTTCGAAGGCGCGCGCAAGGCGCTTGCCGAACAGAAGGAAAAGTTGCGCCAGCGCATTGCCGAGGCTGGCGCGGCCGCCGGCGACGCGGCCAGCGCACAGCGGGCCGAACAGCTGCGCGGCGAACTGCGCACGCTGGAGCGGGTGGAGGAAGCTGCAGATGTCGTGATCCCGCTGTTCACGAAGTACCTGAAGCTTTCCGCCGGCGGCAGCTGGAAGGCTGCGGATGGCGTCTTCTACGACTCGTACGTGAACTGAGCCGGTCAGCTGCGCGGCGCGTTCTCGCGCGCCGCCCACTCGCGGTTGATGGCCAGGGCGACCAGGGTGCAGATGGCGCCCGACAACAGGTAGAGTCCCACGGCCCACAGGCCGAGCCGGCTGGCCAGCAGCAAGGCCACCAGTGGCGCGAATCCGGCGCCGATGAACCAGGCGGAATTGGCGACGATGGCCGCACCGGTGTAACGATGGACGGGTGGCAGGCTCCTGTTCACCGCGCCGGATGACTGCCCGAATGACAGTCCCAGCAGCACGAAGCCGCCGAGCATGAAGATCGCCTCTCCCAGCTGGCCGGCGCCCAGCAGTTGCGGTGCGAAACCGCTGTAGGCTCCGATGAGCGCGGCGGAAATGCCCAGCACCACGCGTCGCCCGACCAGGTC
>Ga0307409_100001019_pt1 | contig 13135 bp, 13 predicted proteins | sample 322Ometagenome_2_FD_203888 | JGI IMG/M metagenome (GOLD analysis project Ga0307409, IMG submission 203888) | Maize rhizosphere microbial communities from greenhouse at UC Davis, California, United States - 322HYB-O-2 | ecosystem: Host-associated > Plants > Roots > Rhizosphere > Soil | place...
ATCGGGCTGGGGTCATCGTCCGCCGCGGCCGCCTGCGCCGGGACCGCCGTGGAGGTCACCAGCAGGGTCAGGAGGCCGGCGAGCAGGAGGAGGGCACGGCGGATCACGGGGTACAGGCTACGGGCACGACCCGGGCCCGCCGCCGCCCCGGCCGGTTGCCGGGGCACAGGCCACAATGGGCGCGTGCCTCCTGCCCTCCGCCGCCTCGACCCTGCCTGGCGTGCCGTCTGCCGCTGGCCCGCCGGCGCGCGCTGGGCCCTGGCGGTGGCGCTGGTGCTGCTGGCGGCGCTGCCCGTCGTCCTGCGCTACCTGATCTTCTGGCCCATCGACCAGTGGCAGGTCGACGTCGAGGTCTACCGCGAGGCGGGGGTCTCGATCCTCACCGGCCGGCCGGTCTACTCCGCCATGACGGAGGCGCCGCAGCTGCTGCCCTTCACCTACCCGCCGTTCGCCGCCGTGCTCGCCCTGCCCCTCGCGCTTCTCCCGTTCGGGGTGGTGGGCTGGCTGTGGACCGCCGCCCAGGTCGCCGCCACGGCGGCGATCGTCTGGTATGCCGGGTGGCGCCTGATCCACCGCACCGGCACCGGGCTGCCGATCGTCCTCGCCCTCCTGGTGGCCCCCATGCTGTGGCTGCACCCGGTGTCGGACGGCATCCGGTTCGGCCAGGTCAACGCCTTCATGGTGCTCGCCTGCCTGATGGACCTGCGCCGACCCCGCCCCGGCGTTCTGCGCCGCGTGCCCGCGGGAGTGCTCGTCGGCCTCGCCATGTCGATCAAGCTGACCCCCGGCGTCTTCGTCGTGCACTACCTCGTCAACCGGCGCTGGCGCGAGGCCGCGACCGCCGTGGTGACCGCGGTGACCGTCACCCTCGGCACGTGGGTGCTGCTGCCCGAGGCGTCCTTCGCCTTCTGGGGTGGCGCCCTCCAGGACCCCAGCCGCCTCGGCCCCAACATGGGCACCTCCAACCAGAGCCTGCGCGGCTTCCTGCTGCGGGTCGGGCCCGACGGCACCGCCGGCACGGTGCTGTGGCTGGCCTGCATCGCGGTCGTCGGGGTCTTCGGCTTCCACCTCGCCCGCCGCGCCTACCTGGCCGGTGACTCGATCAGCGAGGTCGCCGTGGTCGGCCTGATGGCCTGCCTGCTGTCGCCCGTCGCCTGGATCCACCACCTGCACTGGATGGTGGTCGTCATCTTCGCCGTGCTCGGGGCCGACCCCCTGCGCGACCGACGGCGCCTGCTGGCCGCCGCGGTGCTGACCGGCTGGTTCCTGTGCCGGCTGCCGTGGTGGGGCATCAGCTGGCTCAACCAGCCGACGTGGCCCGAGCTGCCCGGCCGGGTGCTGCAGAACGCCGACACGTTCGGCTCGCTGCTCGCGCTCGCGCTGGTCGGCTGGTCGCTCAGCCGCACGATTCCGCTGCGCGCCCACGGCCACCCCCACCACCACGACGCCGGTGAGCGTCGGCGCCCTGCCGACAGGTCGGGGCTCAGCCGCCGATGACGCCGGCGATCTCCAGCACGGTCAGCGCCGCGATGAGGAGGCAGACCCCGCCGCCGATGCGCCGGATCGTCGACAGGTGGATCTTGGCCAGCAGGGCCCGGCCGAGCAGGGCCGCCAGCGCCGAGACGGCCGCCAGCGCCGCGAACGCGCCGATGAAGACCGACAGCGGCTCGTCGTAGCGCAGCACCATCGACGCCGTGAAGAGCTGCGACAGGTCGCCCCACTCGGCGAGGAAGAGCACGAGGAAGCTGGTGGCGACCGCCTTGAGGCCGGTCGCGGTCGCGGCGCCCTTGTGCGAGAACTCCTCCTCGGTCTCCTTCTCCTCCTCGTCGGCGCCACCGGCACCGCGGATGAGGATGATGCCGCCCACGAGGAACATCAGCGCCGCGACCACCTGCACCGGTGTGCGGGGCAGCTGCGCCAGCAGGCCGCCGACGAGCACGGCGACGAGGGTCTGCACGAGGAAGGCCGCCGTCACGCCGATCCACACGAGCAGCGGCCGGAACCGCGTCGAGAGCACGAGCGTGGCGATGAACGTCTTGTCGGGCAGCTCGACGACGAAGATGGTCGCGAAGACGACTGCTGCCACTGCGAAGGTGAAATCCATGTCGCCGCGACCCTATCCAGCGCCCTTTGCATAGGCTTCACGGGTGCAGCTGTCGGACACCGCCACCACCCTGCTGGGTCTCACCGCAGGTGCCCTCGGCGTCCTCCTGGTCGTGGGCTTGGCGGTGCTGCTCCTGCGGGTCAACCGGCTCGGGCACGAGGTCCGCCGCCTCAGCCACGCCCGCCCGGTCGGCGCCGGCGACCTCGCGGCCCTGCGCTCCGACCTCGAGCAGGCGCTGCGCCACGTCGCCGTCGTCCGCTACGACGCCTTCGGAGACATGGGCGGCCGGCTCTCCTTCAGCGCCGCCGTCGTCGACGACCGCGGCGACGGCCTGGTGTTCAGCTCGATCCACGCCCGCGGCGAGTCCCGCACCTACGCCAAGGGAGTCGTCGGCGGTGCCAGCGACGCCACCTTGACCCCGGAGGAGCAGCAGGCGCTCGCCGCTGCCCGCACCGGTTCACGAAAGGCCTGACCCTCCGTGCCCCCAGCAGACACCCCCACCCGCTACGGCTACCTCGGGCCGGAGGGCACCTTCACCCAGATGGCCCTCGACGCCTGGGCACCGGCGCGCGGCGGCGCACAGCTGCCCTTCGGCTCGGTCGACGCGGCCCTCGGGGCGCTGCGCTCCGGCGAGATCGACGCGGCCATGGTGCCGATCGAGAACTCCGTCGAGGGCGGCGTCAGCGCGACCCTCGACGCCCTCGCCAGCGGCGAGCCGCTCGTGGTCACCGGTGAGGTGCTCGTCCCGGTCACCTTCGTGCTCTCAGCACGACCCGGTATGCCGCTCGCGGACGTCCGCGCCGTCGGCACCCACAGCCACGCCTGGGCCCAGGTGCGCGGCTGGATGGCCGCGCACCTGCCCCACGCGGCCTACGTGCCGACGCTGTCCACCGCGGCGGCGGCGGCCGGGCTCCGTGACGGCGAGTCGCCGGCATACGACGCCGCCGTGTGCGCCCCGGTGGCAGCGGCCAACCACGGCCTCGCGGTGCTCGCCGAGGACATCGGCGACCGGACGGGCGCGGTCACCCGGTTCGTGCTCGTCGCCAAGCCGGGCACCCTTCCCGAGCGCACCGGCGCCGACAAGACCACCCTCGTGCTCTACCAGCGCGAGGACCACCCCGGTGGGCTCCTCGAGCTGCTCGAGCAGTTCGCGGTGCGCGGGATCAACATGTCGCGCCTGGAGTCACGCCCGACCAAGGAGTCGATGGGCAGCTACTGCTTCTCGATCGACATCGAGGGCCACGTGCTCGACGAGCGGGTCGGCGAGGCGCTCATGGGCCTGAGGCGGGTGTGCGCGGAGGTGCGATTCCTGGGCTCCTACCCGCGCGCCGACGGCACCGAGGTGCGGGTGTCGGAGTCGACCACCGACGGGGCGTTCACGGACGCCCGCGCCTGGCTGAGGGGGCTGCGCGGCCAGCCCGGCTGAGCCGCTGCGCGCAGGGTGACGGACCGCACGACGGCGCGGAGTTGACGAGCCCCCTTAGGTAAGGCTTACCTTGTGACCTGATTACGCAAGGACTCCGTTACCGAAATCAGGTGCCATGCTCGTCAGCAACGCCCTCATCGGGCTCCGCGAAGGCCTCGAGGCCGCCCTCGTCGTCGTCATCCTGGTGGCGTTCCTCGTCAAGACCGACCGCCGCTGGGCGCTGCGCTGGGTCTGGGCCGGGGTCGGTGTCGCCGTGACCCTGTCGGTCGCGCTCGGCGCGCTGCTGACCTACGGCACCCGGCAGCTGTCCTTCGAGACCCAGGAGCTGGTCGGCGGCAGTGCCTCGATCATCGCGGTGGCCTTCGTCACCGGGATGGTCTTCTGGATGCGCTCGGCGTCGCGCACCATCTCCGGCGAGCTGAAGGGCAAGCTCGACAAGGCGATCGACGTCGGCCCGTGGGCCGTCGCACTCGTCGGCTTCCTCGGCGTGGGTCGTGAGGGCCTCGAGACCGCCATCTTCTTCTACGCCACCGCGCAGGCGGCGGGCGCCGGCACCGTGCAGCCGCTCATCGGCTGGGTCATCGGCCTGGGCGCCGCGATCGCGCTCGGCGTGGCGATCTACCAGGGCGCCGTACGCATCAACCTGGCTGCGTTCTTCCGCTACACCGGCGTGCTGCTCGTGTTCGTCGCCGGCGGGATCCTCGCCTACGGCATCCACGACCTGCAGGAGGCCGCCTTCCTGCCCGGCCTGCACTCGCTGGCCTTCGACGTCAGCAGCACCATCGACCCCGGGTCGTGGTACGCCACGCTGCTCAAGGGCATCTTCAACTTCACGCCGGCCACCACCGTGCTGCAGGCCGTCGCCTGGGTGCTCTACGTCGGCACCGTGCTGACGCTGTTCCTGCGCCCGCAGCGCCCTCAGCGCCCGCAGCAGCCGGCCCGCGCCGCCGAGCCCAGCGCCGCCCGGGCCGCCTGACCCTCCACCGTTCGTCGTCCCTGATCCCGCCCGCCGCGGCGTCCCCTTCCCAGGAGCACCCATGCGCATCACCCCTGCCCCCGCAGTCCTCGGGGCGGCCCTCCTGCTCGGCCTCACCGCCTGCGGCGGGTCCGACTCCGACGAGGGGACGCCCGGCTCGGGCGGCGCCGGCGCGATCAAGGTCGAGGCGAGTGACACCGACTGCAAGGTCGCCCGCACCGAGGCGCCCGCCGGCACGGTGGAGTTCGCGGTGACCAACAAGGGCTCTCAGGTCAACGAGTTCTACGTCTACGCCAAGGACGGTCGCGTCGTCGGCGAGGTCGAGAACATCACCCCCGGCCTCACCCGCTCCTTCAAGGTCGAGCTGACCGAGCCCGGCACCTACGAGACCGCGTGCAAGCCCGGCATGAAGGGCGAGGGCATCCGCGCCGACTTCACCGTCACCGGCTCCTCCTCGGCCACCGGGGCGGCCGGCTCCGACGAGAAGCTGGCGGCGGCCGTCGCCGCCTACGAGAAGTACGTCGCCCACGAGGCCGACGAGCTGCTCGAGAACACCGAGGCGTTCACCGCGGCGGTCAAGGCCGGTGACGTGGCCAGGGCCAAGAGCCTCTACGCGAAGGCCCGCGGTCCCTGGGAGGAGATCGAGCCCGTCGCGGAGTCCTTCGGCGACCTCGACCCCAAGATCGACGGCCGCGAGGACGTCGTCGAGGAGGGCATGGCCTTCACCGGCTACCACCGCCTCGAGAAGGACCTGTGGAAGGACGGCCTGCAGAAGGACAGCGGCGCCGTCGCCGACCAGCTGCTCGCCGACGTCGAGCAGGTCGTCGCCAAGGCCAAGGCCGTCGAGCTCAACCCGCTCCAGCTGGCCAACGGCTCCAAGGCCCTGCTCGACGAGATGGCCACCGGCAAGGTCACCGGCGAGGAGGAGCGCTACAGCCACACCGACCTCTACGACTTCGCGGCCAACTTCGAGGGCTCCAAGCAGGCTGTCGCGGCGCTGCGCCCGGCGCTGCAGGAGCGCGACCCCGAGCTGCTGAAGGCCATCGACGCCCGGTTCGCCGACCTCGACGCCGAGCTCGACAGGCACCGCACGGGTGACGGCTTCGTCGCCTACACCCAGCTCTCCGACGCCCAGGTCAAGCAGCTGACCGTCACCCTCGACGCCGTCAGCGAGCAGGTCGCCAAGGTCGCCGGGGTCGTCGCGGCGTGACCGGGGCACACGCGTCGCAGCCGAGTGTCTCGGAGGCGGCCGCACCCGTGCAGCACACCGGCCTGAGCAGGCGCGGGCTCCTCGGGGTGGGCGCCGGTGCCGCCCTCACCGGGGCGGTGGCCGGCGTGGCCGGCACGTATGCCGCGAAGCGGGCCGACGCCTCGCCCTCGCCTGCGGCCGCCCACGACCCGTCGGCCCCGGTGGCCTTCCACGGCGAGCACCAGGCCGGCATCACGACCCCGGCGCAGGACCGCCTGCACTTCGTCGCCCTCGACGTCACCACCGACGACCGTGAGCAGCTCGTCACCACGCTCAAGGCCTGGACCCGCGCGGCTGAGCGGATGACCGCCGGCGCGGAGGCGGCGCCGGGCGGGGTCGACGGTGGCGGGCCCTACGGCGTGCCGCAGGACACCGGCGAGGCCTACGACCTCCCTGCCTCCGGCCTCACCCTCACCATCGGGTTCGGCCCGTCGCTCTTCGACGGCCGCTTCGGGCTCGCCGACCGCCGGCCCGAGGGCTTCGAGGACCTCCCGGGGTTCCGGGGCGACGACCTCGACCCGGCCCGGTGCGGCGGTGACATCGCCATCCAGGCCTGCGCCAACGACCCGCAGGTCGCGGTCCATGCCATCCGCAACCTCGTGCGCATCGGCTTCGGCACGGTGTCGGTGCGCTGGAGCCAGCTCGGCTTCGGGCGCACGTCGTCGACGAGCACCAGCCAGGTGACGCCGCGCAACATGTTCGGTTTCAAGGACGGCACCAACAACCTCAAGGCCGAGGACCCCGAGTCGCTCGCCGAGCACGTCTGGGTGCAGCCCGACGACGTCGCCGGGAAGGCAGCCTGGATGGCCGGCGGCTCCTACCTCGTCGCCCGGCGGATCCGCATGCACATCGAGGTCTGGGACCGCACCAACCTGCAGGAGCAGGAGCAGGTCATCGGCCGCACCAAGGGCGGGGGCGCCCCGTTGGGCCAGGCCCGCGAGTTCGACACCGTCGACCTCGCCAAGCCCGGCGCCGACGGCCAGCCGGCCATCCCCGAGACCGCCCACATCCGCCTGGCCTCGCACGCGAACCTCAAGGGCATCCGCCTGCTGCGCCGCGGCTACAACTTCACCGACGGCACCGACGGGGTGGGCCACCTCGACGCCGGCCTGTTCTTCATCGCCTTCTGCCGCGACGCCGCCCAGCAGTTCGTGCCGATGCAGAAGGCCCTGGCCGGCAAGGACGCGCTCAACGAGTACATCGAGCACAACGGCTCGGCGGTCTTCGCCTGCCCGCCCGGGGTCAAGCCCGGTGGCTGGTGGGGCCAGACCCTCTTCAGCTGAGGGCGCGCAGCCGTCCTCGTCAGCGGAGGACGGCGGCCTTCTCCCGCGGGGACTGGCGTCCGGTCTCGCGGGCGCGGTGCCGGTACCAGCCATAGGCGAGGAACGCGCAGCAGAGTCCGTTGAGGATGCCGACGAGCACGTCACTGAGGTGGTGGGCGCCGCGGTAGAGGCGGGCGCTCGACACCAGCAGGGGCACCAGCACGCACAGCCCGATCACCAGGCGGCGCAGCCAGTCGCGCTCGATCCGCTCGGCCGCCAGCAGGGCGAACGACGTGTACAGCGCGGTGGAGGCGCCGACGTGGCCGCTCGGGAAGCTGGAGGTCGGCGGCGAGGGGTCCTCCGGCAGCACCGGCGGACGCACCCGGTCGACCATGTTGGCGGCGATGACGAAGATCGTCGCCTGCAGCGAGATCGCGATCGCGGGCACCGCGGAGAACCGCCAGTCACGGGTGCGCCACAGCAGCACGGCCGTCACCACGACGCAGGTCGCGATGACGATCTCGGTGTTGCCCAGCCGCGACCAGATGTCGGTGATGCTGTCCCACACGGGGGTCCGGGCCCGGTTGAAGTCCGCCGCGAGATGGTCCTCCCAGCGGTCGACCGCCGCGAGCGGGCCGGTGATGAGCAGGCCGAGGCCGACCACCACCCCCCAGAGGACTATGCCTGGGCCGACGGCCCTGGTGAGGAGGTCACGGCCGTCTTCCCGATGAACCCGATCCATGAGGAGAAGGTAATGCCAAGTCCCAGGAGAACGCCTGCCAGAACGTCGCTGGGGAAGTGCGCGCCGAGGAACATCCGGTCCGCACCGACGAGCGCGACGAACAGGACGGCCACGGCGACGGCGACCCTGCGCACGGTCTGTGACATCAGCGGCCACAGCAGGAACACCATCACGGTGGCGAAGACGGTCACGTTGAGGGCGTGCCCCGAGGGGAACGAGTAGCCGGACGCGTGCGAGACGGGGTCGGTCACGACCGGCCGGGCCCGCTGCACCACGAGCTTGCTCGCGTAGCCCACGAACCAGCCGGCCATCAGGGTCGAGAAGGCCCACAGCGCACGGTTCCGGAGGTCCTTGGCCAGCCACGCCCACAGGCAGACCAGCGTGCCGAACAGGTGGAGCCACTTGGGCTGCGACACCTCCTGCACCGCCACGAAGAAGCCCACCAGGTCGTGGGACCGGGTGAGGTCGGTGGCGCTGCGGATGACGTCCTCGTCGAAGTGGATCAGCGGGTCGAACTTCTCCCGCACCAGCATGCCGAGCAGGGTGACCGGCAGGGCGAAGGCCAGGGCCAGGGCGACCGCGCGCAGGGCGCGTATGCCGCGCGGGGGCCGTCCCCCGGACGAGGGACTCGTCGACCGCGAGACCGGGGCCGACCGCTGCGCGCTCACGACTCCACCGACCCGACACGCACGATGAGCGAGAGCGGTACCACCTCGGCGCTGATGGCCCGTGCCTCTCCGATGGGGTCGCCGTCGAGCTGGACCTCCTGCGGCCGGTCGGCGCGCACCTCCACGCCGGTGGTCGTGTAGTGGTCGACCCGCGGATGGCCGCGGCGTCGCCGGGAGGCGAGACGGGCCGCGACGGCGGCCCAGCCGACGAAGCCCTGGGGGGAGAGGGCCACGAGGTCGAGCTGTCCGTCGTCGACCTCGGCCTCCGGCATGAGCACCAGCCCACCGAGGAGCTTGCCGCAGTTGCCGATGACGACCGTGCGGGTGCGCCGGGTGAACTCGTCGCCGTCGGCCGTCTTCACGCGGACCCGGAACTGCGGTCCGCGCAGGTTGCGAGCGCCGGAGACGACGTAGGCCGGCCAGCCGACCTTGGCCTTGAGCTTCTCGGGGGCGCCGGCCATGATCGCGGCGTCGAAGCCGAGGCCCGCCATGACGAGGAAGATGTGCTTCTCGGGGCGCTCGTGCTCCCCGGAGGCGTCGACCGTGAGCCGGCCGACGTCGACGCGCTTGTTCTGCCCGGTCAGGGCCACCCGCAGTGCGTCGTCGAGCGAGTCCACCGGGAGCTCGAGGTTGCGGGCGAGCAGGTTGCCGGTGCCGCCGGGCAGCAGGCCCATGGGGGTCTCGGTGCCCACGAGTGCCTCCGCCACGGCCCGCACGGTGCCGTCGCCACCGAGGGCGCAGACGACCGTGACGCCCGCGTCGAGGGCCTGGCGGGCCTGGCCCTCACCGGTGTCCTTGGCGGTGGTCTCGATGAAGAGCGGCTCGTCCCAGCCCAGCTCGCGGCAGATGGTCTCGATGCGGCGCTTGACCGCCGGCAGGTCCTCGAACTTGGTGGGGTTGATGACCACCGCCGCCTGCCGCCGGGTCGACTCGTTCTCGACGTGGCCCTCGGGGCGGAACTCGTTGCGGTGCGGCCGCCGTCGCCAGCTGCGACGTCCGCGGTGGGCGCCGGTCGACGTCGACCCCCGCGACGAGGCGGCCGCGACCAGCCAGGCCAGCGCCACCACCAACACGATGGCGCCGATCGCGACCCACCCAGCGTTCTCCTCGAGCACAGCGCGACGCTACCCCAGGGTAGGCGTGGCCGCGCCGCCACCGGGCGGGGCGCGCTGTGTCAGACGGCCCGCGTGTAGGCCAGGAGGCTGACGCCGGGCACCGGCTCCCAGTCCCGCTCGGGCGCCCGCTCGAAGCCGAGCCGCTCGTAGACCCGGTGCGCCCGCAGCATCGAGGGCTGCGTCGACATGACCAGGCCGTCGAGCCCGAGCTCGCGGGCCCGCTCGATGCAGCGGCGCACCAGTGCCTCGCCGACCCCGCGCCCGCGCGCCTCGTGTGCGACCGCCAGCATCCGGAACTCGCCCTCGTGGCGCGCGGCCACCTCCGCGTAGTCGCTGCCGGGCCCCGCGAACGTCACCGACCCCAGCACCCGGCCCGACGGCTCCTCCGAGGCGACCCACAGCTCGGCGTCGCGGTCGCGCGACTCGGCATCGGCCAGCACCTCGACGTAGGCGATGCCCGCCGGCAGGTGGCCGTCGTCGACGTAGGCCCGCACGGTGAGCTCTCCGACCGCGGAGTAGTCGGCGGGGGTGGCGCGGCGGACCGTCCAGGGTGGGGCGTCGGGCATGGTGGCCATTGTGCTCGCCAGCCGCGCGGGTGGTGCGCACCGGTGGGACAGTGGGCCCATGACGGCGGACCTCGTCTACCTCGTGGGCGGGGTGTCCCTGCTCCTCGCCGTCGTGCTGCCCGCCGTCCTGCAGCGGGTGGCGCTCTCGGCCCCGCTGGTGCTCGTCGGCGTCGGGGCCCTCATCGGCCTGCTGCCACTCACCGGCACGGAGCCGTTCGACCCCACGGAGCACCGTGCCCTGATCGAGCACGTCACCGAGGTCACCGTGCTGATCGCGCTCATGGGTGTCGGTCTGGCGCTCGACCGGCCGCTGTCGTTCCGGGACCGCGCGGGGTGGAAGCGGTGGTCGTCGACGTGGAAGCTGCTCGGCGTCGCCATGCCGCTGACCATCGGCGGGGTCGCCCTGCTCGGCTGGTGGGGCCTCGGCGTCGCACCGGCCGCCGCGCTGCTGCTCGGCGCCGCCCTCGCGCCCACCGACCCGGTGCTGGCCTCCGACGTGCAGGTCGAGGGCCCCACCGTCGACGAGGCGGCGGAGGAGGTCGACGAGGAGGACGAGGTGCGCTTCGCGCTCACCTCCGAGGCCGGCCTCAACGACGGGCTGGCCTTCCCCTTCGTGTATGCCGCGGTGTTCCTCGCCACGAAGGGTGCGGTGAGCGGGTGGGGGCTGCAGTGGCTGGCGTGGGAGGTGGTCGGCAAGGTGGTGCTCGGGGTGGCCGTGGGGGTGGCCGTCGGCTGGGTGCTCGGCGTGGTGGCCTTCCGCTCCAGGGCCCGCTCGCTGCGGGTGGCCGAGACGGGCGAGCCGCTGCTGGCCATCGCGGCCGTCCTGCTCGCCTACGGGGCCAGCGAGGTGGCGGGGGGCTACGGCTTCCTCGCGGTGTTCAGCTGTGGGATGACCATCCGCTCGGCCGAGCGCAGCCACGAGTACCACGCGCTGATGCACCAGGTGGTCGAGCGCCTCGAGCGGCTGCTCACGCTGCTGGTGCTGCTCTTCCTCGGCATCGGGCTCACCCACGGCCTCCTCTCCAACCTGGACTGGCGCGGCCTGGTGGTGGCCCTGGCCCTGGTCTTCGTCATCCGGCCCCTCGCCGGGTGGCTCGCGCTGTCGGTGGGCCGCCGCGGCGTGGCCGACCGTCGCCCGAGCGCGCTGGAGCGGCGCGAACGACTGGTCACCGCCTTCTTCGGCGTGCGCGGTGTGGGCACGGTCTACTACCTCGCCTACGCGTTCGGGCACGCCACCTTCCCCGAGCAGCGGTGGCTCTGGTCGACCGCGGCGTTCACCATCGTGCTCAGCGTCGTGGTCCACGGCGTCGCCGTCACCCCGGTCATGCGGCGCCTCGAACGCCACCGCGCCGTCCTGGGTCAGGCGTAGCGTGACGCCATGACCGAGCACACCGACGTCTCCCGGGAGCCCGAGCCGCTGCCCATCGAGCCGGACACCAAGGACTGGACCTGGACCTTGCGGGAGACCTGCCCCGAGTGCGGTTACACCGCCAGCGAGGTCGACGGTCCGTCGGTCGCCGACCGGGTGCCCGCGCTCACAGACCCCTGGCAGGAGGTGCTGGCCCGACCCGACGCCGCCACGCGCCCCGACCCCACCACGTGGTCGCCGCTGGAGTACGCCTGCCACGTCCGCGACGTCTGCCGCGTCTTCACCGAGCGCGTCGACTGGATGCTGCGCAGGGACGGCCCCGACTTCCCGAACTGGGACCAGGACGACGCCGCCGTCGCGGGGCGCTACCACCTGCAGGACCCCGCGGTCGTGGCCGGGGAGCTGCGGGAGGCCGCCGAGGACGTGCGGGCCGCCTTCGCCACCGTCGAGCGTGACCAGTGGCAGCGCACCGGCCGCCGCAGCAACGGCTCGCTGTTCACCATCGAGAGCCTGGGCCAGTACTTCCTGCACGACCTGGCCCACCACCTCGTCGACGTGAGCGCCTGAGGCGCGCACGCGGCATACCGCGGTCAGGCGGGCGCCGGCGCCGCCCCGGTGGCCTCGTGGGCCTCGGCCCGCACCTCGTGCACCGGCCAGAACCGGTCGTGCAGGGCGGTGAGCAGGCTCATCAGCAGCACGAAGAACTGGCCAGCGCCGAGGTCGACTCCACCCTTCTGCATCCCCAGCAGCCAGGCGCTCAGCCAGAGCAGGCCGAGGTTGATGCCCACGCGGACCAGGAACGCGGCGAGCAGCGACTCCACCGTGCGGGCGGCGCGGGCGGCCGCGAGGGTGATGGCCGCGTTGGCCGTGACGAAGACCGCGAGACCGAGGAAGAGCTCGGTGGGGGTCGCGCGGGCGGCGGGGAGCACCTGCGCGTAGATGATGCTGACGAGCCCCACGAGCACGACCTTCTCCAGCGTGGGCCCTGACCAGACCCGGCCGTGCGCGGAGACCCAGGCGGCCCGTTCGGGTGCGGTGTCGATGGCCTCGGGCAGCGGGTCGGCTGGCACGCGCCAGCCCCAGTCGGGCGGGTCGAGGCGCGGGCGCACGACGAACCAGAACACCAGGAGCAGGGCCACCACCGCCGCCACCACCGCCGGCCCGAACCACGGCACGTTCTTCACGGTGTCGGTGAAGTCCAGCTGGGCGATGTGGATCCACCACTCCTGCGGCAGCTTGACGACGACCCAGATGAGGGCGGCCGTCCAGACCCAGAACCGCCGGCCGTACCGGGCCGGCTGCCAGCGCAGCCGCACCACCTCGTAGGCGATGAAGAAGTACTCGAAGGTGTTGGGGAAGATCACCAGCAGGGGCCGCCACTCGGTCAGCTCGAACGCCACGACGCCCACGAGCCGGTAGAAGAACAGGAACCGGGCCACCGCAAAGGCGGGCCGGCTGGTCCAGTTGCGCATGGTGGCCAGGTAGGCGACGGACAGGTAGAAGACGTCCATCGCCTTGTCGTAGCCCTGGTAGCCGGGCGGGTCGTAGCCCATCGTCTGGAAGATGGTCTGGTCGACGCCGTCGAGCACCAGGCAGGCGAGCACCGCCGGCAGCGGGAAACGCGGGATGAGCAGCGGCAAGAGGAAGCGCGCCCCGAC
>Ga0307409_100001022_pt1 | contig 13118 bp, 6 predicted proteins | sample 322Ometagenome_2_FD_203888 | JGI IMG/M metagenome (GOLD analysis project Ga0307409, IMG submission 203888) | Maize rhizosphere microbial communities from greenhouse at UC Davis, California, United States - 322HYB-O-2 | ecosystem: Host-associated > Plants > Roots > Rhizosphere > Soil | place...
CCTGCGCTCCAGGAAAAAAACGGGTCCGATGGCTGAGGCGACCGAAACGTGCGCCAACGAGCCAGGGAGCGCAGTCATGCAAGCTGCGTGCGTTACTGGACGCAGTGGATCTCACTCGTCCGATTGCGGAGGTCCGTCGAAACGGTCGAGGTCGGTACCATATCCGCAGCGGCATCGCAGCGCGATTCCGCTATGCGCTAGACTAGCCGCCGCCCCGCTGGCCCCGACATGCAAAATCGTTTTCTGATTGTGGCGCTCGCAGTGGCGGCTGTGCCGATGATGGCGGCCGCGCAGGAACGCTCGTCGCCTTCATCATCGCGCGTCCCTACCGACGACGAGATCGTGGAGGCGGTCGGCGCCATCGAGCGGGCGGATGGCTACAGCGATTTGGTCGCCGCAACCGAACGATACGCAGCGGTTCTCAACAGCCCTCGGACCGTCGACCTGATTGACGCGCGTCTTGAGGATCGAGGCCTCGGCAACGATGAGCGGGGACTGCTGATGCTCGAGCGGCAGCTGTCGGTCGACACCCGCGTTCGAGGCGCGACAGCGGCGGCGCGTCTGTTGTCGATTCGCCTGATCGCAGGCTATGCACTGATCGCCAATACGCCTCAGGACCTGGCGGACACGCTCGATAAGTTTTCACCCCTGGCCAAGGTGATCACGCCTCAGCTCGTACGAGAGGCGCTCGACACGCCGGAGAACCGCTGGCCCGACGGCCTGCGGCCATTGATGGAACAGCTCGCCCAGGACTGGCCAGCCCGCGGTTCCGTCGCCGCGGCAACGCGAATGGCCGAAGCGGCGGCACCGCCGAAGGCGGCCGACGAGCTGTCCCCGTCCCAGCCGGATGGGGCTCCAACGCTCGCCGGCCATTGGCGCAGCACACAGATCGTGTTCGACCAGCCGCGGGACGAGCACGTCGTGCTGCGTGCCGACGGGACGGCCGAGACCTGGGTCGTCACCGCCGACAACAGGACGCCTGTCACTCGCGGCCGCTGGCGTGTCCAGGGCACGAACCTGTTGGTGGATTGGCAGGACGGGCGTCAATGGGGACAGCCATTCACGTTCCATCAGGGACAGCTCGTATTCCCAAACGTTCCCAACCGGCGGCAGTTCTGGGAGCTTGTCCGCTAACGGCGGTCCGACCCGGTGACCTCCGCGTGGCAGCCGGGGGCTCGAGCACTATTTCCGCTCGTCCGCAATCCGTTGTTCCAGCCTCTTCCGAGCCGCGGCGGCGTACGTGCGGCAGGCGTTCGACTCGATGAAGGGATTTCCGGTCGCGCCCGCCTCGAGCCGCGCCACCTTTCGGGCGAAATCGACGAACTCAGGATGCGGCGCGAGGATCACGTCGCACGGGAGCTGGTCCACCCGATCGATGCTGGCGCGAAACGCGTCGACTCTCGAGGGCCGGGTCCCGTCGCCGGTGAACTTGAATCCATCGTCGGACACGGGCGTGAGGCTGTCGGCGTAGACGATGTCGACGCAGCGCGTGCCTTCGCACGACCGCCACGCCCAGGTGGTGGCGCCGGGCGTGTGGCCGGGCGTGAAGTGTGCGGTGATGGCGAGCGGCCCAACTTGCAGCGTCGTACGATCGGCGATGGTTTCCACCTGCCGGATCGCGTCGAACCGGACCTTGAGGCCGGACGTGTATTGCGGATCGTCAGGTGCGGGATGCCCTTGCCGGAGGGCGCGTGCGGCCGCGGGACTCGCCGCGACGCGGGCCCCGGTCGCGCGCTGCAGCGCGCCGAGGCCGCCGGCGTGATCGAAGTGCTCGTGCGAGTTGAGGATCAGCCGCACGTCGCGCGGCTCGAAGCCCAGCGTGCGGATGTTGGCCATGATGAGCCGCGCCGATTGCGGAAGCCCGCCGTCGACGAGGATGTGTCCGGCCTTGGAGGTAATCAGGATGGCGCTCAAGCCGGCCGTGCCCACGTAATACGTGTTGCCGAAGATGCGAAACGGCTCGTGCGGCGTGTTCCAGTCGTCCTGCGCAACCGCGGTGAGCGAACCCGAGATCATCAAGAGGACAAGGATGGTGAGCGGGCGCATGCGGGACGCCACAATGTAACCGTGACGGCTGACCCGGTGCAAAGCCCCCTTTAGCCGCTCGCCTGGCGCGAGCTCGGACTCGCGCGCGACCACCCTCCTCGGCGGCAATCGCGGCGCGCGCGTCGGCCATGGCTGACCTGTCGCGCGGCGCGGCGCCCGCACTAGAATCGTCGCCCCTTGCAGAGGAGCGGCGCGTGGGCATTACGGCAATCCGCGAGATCAGGAATCACTCCCCGGCCACGGCGACGGTCCACAACCGTGAATCGGGCGCGAGCGCGCAGGTCGCGCCAGGCGGCCGATATGAGCTCGACGGGCCGTGGCACATTCCGTGGTGCACGTCGGCAACCGATTTCGCCGGGCACCACATCCGGGTAGCCGTCGGCGCGCGCGCCTTCGTGATCTGGCAGGCGGACCGGGGCGGAGCCGACCTGGTACGCACGTCGGGAGGTGCCTGGGAGGATCCCGGCCAACCAATCGGCGGCGTCGCCACCGTCGGTCCTTTTCCTCCGATCTACAACCCGCTCCGGCCGCGCGAGGGCGAGCGCACACTCGTCATCAACGACACGGGGCTGTTCCTTCTGCCACAGGAGCTGATGGATCTCGCGGCGTGGGCGCGGGAGAACCAGCAGGCGTACCGCATCACCGCCGTCACCTCGCACGCTTCCGGACAGGTGCCGTCGGTGCCGAAGAAATCGTCGATTGCCTTCAGCACGGCCGGTCCGCCATCGGACGCCTTCGATCGCGGCGAGGGGAACGCGCGGTTCCGCCATCGCGATTCCGGCAAGCGCTACGAGTTCCGGATCGAGAACGGCGAGGTTGTCGTGCAGCCGCCGGTGCAGGGCACCGCGCGATTGAACACGTTCGTGTCGTACGCGCGCCGGCGGGCCGGTGATGTCATTCCTCCTCCCGTGCTCGACCTCGTCGCGTCGAGCGGCGGCCGCGTGTTCGCCAAGGAGCGAGGGCAGGACCGCTTCTTCATGGCGCGGACGGACGAGATGTACATACACGCGCGTGGCGAGGGCCGTGAGTTCGCCGTCCCGCCCACTTACTTCAAGATCGACCCCGAGTTCAATGACCCCGGCGCCACGTCGTGGCCGCTGCTCGCGCATCTCGTCGGAGACTTCGCCGGGCATCCGGCGGGCGAGCGGTTCACCGCCTTTCGCATCGCGCTCGATTCGGGACTGCTGGGCGGCATGATCGTGCGCTTCGATCGCGGCACGTGGCACCAGCTCGATCCCCGTCCGCCGCGGGAGATGGTGCTCGACGACGGACCGGAGGTCCCCACGTGGGCGCCGCGGTACGATCACGTCCGGTTCTCCGCACCCGGCTGTCCGGACGTCTGGCGGCCGTCCGTGGACTACGCGCGTGTGCTCGACCTCGGCGTCGGCCACGTTCACCATCACGATCAGTACGAGCTGGTGACCGGCGGCGAGCTTCAGCCGCTGCGCATGACGAGGGCGGCCGTGTCGAACGCGTCTGCCGGGTACCTGACAAAATTCGCGCTGCCGCTCGTGTGGGGCTGGCTCGTTCCCGGGCTCGCAGGCGTCTTCCCCTGGGACGCGGCGAAGACGTACGCCGACGGCTACCGCCTGTTCAACGGCCCGGTGCGCGATGGCGACGGCTTCGTCGACGGCACGTGCAACTACTACGTGCTCGTGCAGCTCAAACGCGACGAGGCGTTCACGTCCGATCCGCAGACGCGCCGGGACGGGTACGCCATCGTCTACATGGACGAGCAGATGTTGTTCACGAAGCGGTGGCGCCTCGTCCATCCCGATGATTTCCGGAACACGATGTTCACGCTGGTCAAGGATCTCGATGCCGATCTCCGGCGCGACGCGACCGAGAAGATTTACAACTGGAACCCGGACACCTACTGGTGCCCGTTTCGCGCCGGGCACATCGGGCCGCGCAGTCGGCTCGCCGTGGCCGCACAGGTCCTGCTCGTGACGGGCGAGGATCCGGCGGGAGAGGCCGCCATCTACAGCATCAATTTCAGCTTCGCCACGATGGACCGGACATGGAGGTGGCGGCGGCTGCCGGCGCCCGCCCGATACTTCGACGGTCAGTCGCTGTGGAACCCGCCAACGGTCACCATCACCGGCGACGAACGCGTCGCCGAGGGTGTCGACGCCTGCACGTACCCCCAAACGATTCGGCTGCGTGAGGACATGACCCTGTGCATCCACGGGCGCGGCCCGGCGTTCGACGGCCGCATCGTCATCGGCTCCTGGTATCAGCGGTATCTCCCCGCCGACAACCAGCTCGTGCCGGCGCCATCCCAGCTCGTGCCAGGGCAGCGCCCGCCGCGGCCCTACGATCATCGGTGGAAATTCCTGCCGGACGCGGTGTTCCGGCGCGCCGACCAGTACAGCCACTTCGGCGTGTACGCGGAGGTGGACTCACGGACGCAGTACTACAGCGTCACGCCGGCCAGCGACATCGACGCGCAGACGCTGGCGGCGCAGCCCGGCCCGTGGATCGACGCCAGTCCCAAGCAGCACCAGCTCTGGATCGACGCCCAGCGGTTCCCGTGGGACACGCTGCGCATCAAGCACGTCACAAACCCGCTGACGCCCCTCAATCCCTTCCTGCTTTTTGTCGATCTTCTCGCCCACCCGTTGCACTGGGCGGCGGAAGCCGAACAGGTCCCCGTGGGGTCGCTTCTCAACGGCCGCGCGCGGCTGCGCATCGTTCGCCGCGGCGCCCGCTGGATCGCGATGCACTGGGACAAGCGCGACGATGACCTGCTGCCGTATCGGCAGCTTGGCGTCCCGGTCGTACTGACCAACAGTGCCGGGGCGCGCGTGCAGGTCACCCTGTCAGCCAACCGCTGGATCGAGCAGCCTCCCAGCGTCCCGGTCGCGTACATGTGGTGGGAATCGGCCGACATCGCCGCCGTCGCCTTCGTGAGCAGCCGGGCGCCTGTGGCCGACCATGCGTCGCGCATCCGCATCGCGGCCTTCACGGACCCGGCGGTCTCCGACCAGGTCACCTGGCTGCTCGACGTTGCAACCGAAGGGACGTTCGCCGCGATTGGAGACGGCGTGTACAAGTACCGCTGGACCGTGCCTCCGGGGGAGCAGGAGAGGCTTCGAGCGTATCTCTCCGCGGCGGGCGCGCTCAGATACGGGACGAGCATCTGGTTCGAGGACGTCGTCGGGCACGTGGCCGTTCCGCAGGAGACTCGGTGGCAGCAATCGCCCGTGCTGGCCGTGAGCGCCACGAGGCTGGCCATTCCGCTGGGCGGTCGCGTCACGCTCACCGTGCACGCGCGCGAGGCGGTGACGTCGGCGCCCGTGAGCGGATCGGTGAACGTGAATGAAACAGCGGTGGCCGGCACGAACGTGCCGTTCAGTTACGTCTTCGACCAGGTGGTCTACGAGGAGTTCATTCCCGAGCTGAGGCGCACCGTGCGTACCGTCTCCAACCCGTCCGCCACGGTCAGCGCGGCAGGGTACGCGGAAGTGCCGATCCCGTTTACGTTCTACGAGTCCAGGTCGACTTTCGTGCGCCAATCGGTGCCGACCACGATGACGGCGGGACGTCGCTACCCGGTCTCGATCACCATGCGCAACGCGGGAACAGGCGTGTGGCTGCGCGACAGCGCGACCCCGTTCCGCCTTGGATCGCAGAACCCGCGCGACAACCTGACGTGGGGGCTGCGTCGCTGCAGCCTGCCCGGCGATGTCGCCCCCGGGCAGGAGGTGACCTTCACGTTCGAGGTGACGGCGCCCGCTCCGGGGACCTACGCCTTCCAGTGGCAGATGCTGGAGGAGACGGTGCAGTGGTTCGGTGCGCTGACGCCGAATGTGCTCGTGACCGTCAGCCCGGCCACCACGTATTCGGGGTCATTCGCGGGCGCACGCTCCGGCATCGGCGGCGCGCAGCTATGAGGGCGGTCTGGTCGTTCTGGACCACGCCGTTCCGCTCCCACCACAAGCACGTGTGGCTGACGGAACGGCATCACCTGCTCGCCTGGGTGCTCTCGGTCGAAACGGCGAAGCGGCACTACGCCGACACCGCCCTCTACACAGACGAGGAAGGAGCGCGGCTGCTCGTAGACGGCCTCGGGCTCGAGTTCGCGCACGTGTCGACGGAACTCACGGCACTCGAGTGCGCCCATCCGGAGTGGTGGGTGATGGGCAAGTTGTGGACCTACCGCGCGCAGCGGCAGCCGTTCGTCCACATCGACAGCGATGTCTTCCTGTGGCAGCGATTGCCCGTGTGCCTCGAGCGCTCGGGCGTGTTCGCGCAGAATCCCGAGACCTTCGCGTTCGGTGACGAAGCGTGGTATCGGCCCGTTCGCTACGACGAGGCAATCCGGCGGCTCGGCGGGTGGGCGCCCTGCGAGTGGCGTGCCGGCGTGGCGCAGCGTCTGAACAACGCGGTCTGCTGCGGAATCGTCGGCGGCCAGGCTGTCGACTTCCTCGCCTACTACGCCGACCTCGCGATCCGGATGATCCGGTGCGGCGAGAACCAGGGGATCTGGGCGCATGTGGGCAGTCCGATCAGCGACAACATCCTGATCGAGCAGTACCTGCTGGCGGCTTGTGTGGAGTACCACCGCGGCCGCGCGCGGTCACCGTTCCGGAATATCGATCTCGAGTACCTGTTCCAGTCGGCAGAGGAAGCCTTCGACGAGGCGGCGGCGGCGCGGGTGGGCTACACGCACCTGATTGGCGGCGCCAAGGGTAATCCCGCGCTCCTCGACCGCCTCGAGCGTCGCGTGCGCCGCGAGCATCCGCACCTGTACGACAGATGCGTTCGCGTTGCCGCAGGAGACGTCACCACGTCAGCTTCCGCACGGTAGGCCCACCGACGATCGAGATCGGCCGGTCTCGCACCCGCCGCCGGCGAGTCCCGATCGTCGATGCGCTTCCTAATCTTCGGAGGACGTGGGGGAGCTGAACTCACCCCGGTACTGGACCGACGACGCCGCGCGCCGCCCCCGCGAGTGCGGCGAGCAGCTTATGCGGACGCTCGCGCGCGAGGGTGACCGCGCTGCGTACGGCGCCGCGCCAGTTCGCGGCGCGTGCGCGATCCTGGAGATTCTCGACGAGGCAGTCGGTAAAGATCTCCGTCAGCCGGCGCAGCCCCGAGTCGAACGCGTGTTCCGCCTCCTTCGAGCCGCGCACGTGCGGCCACTCCCGCGCGTACACCGCGCGGACGCTGCGCAGCATGCGCTCGCCGTCACGCGAGGAGCTGGCGCTGTAGCGGCGATAGCGAGTCACGGCCGGCGACTGATAGCACCAGGCCCGATACGTCCGCGCCATTCGGAGGTAGAAGTCCAGGTCGTCGGCGCCCCATGGATCCTGAAAACCGCCGAGTCCGAGTACCGCCTCTCTCCTGAACATGGCGGCCGACGGCGGGATGATGTACCAATCGAAGCGAAGGAGTGCCAGGTACAGGTTCCACGGATCGCCCGCTGACGGCGGGGGCGCCACCTGCCAGGATACCGGCTGCCCCTCGTAGGTCATCTCCTCGCGCGGCCCGATGACGAAGCTGCAGTCCGGATGCGCGACCAGGTGGGACAAGGCGGTGTCGAGCGCGGTCGGCAACAGGTGGTCGTCAGCATCGAGGAACACGAGATGCTGTCCCGAGCTGGCGGCAATTCCGCTGTTCCGCGCGACAGCCACGCCGGCGTTCTGTTGCCGGACCACCGTGCACCTCGAGTCTCCGGCAAGCTGCGACGCGACTGCTCGCGGCGACCCATCGTCGACGACGATGACTTCGTGATCGGCGCACGTTTGCGCCGCGACCGTGCTCAATGTCTCCTGCAGCAGGTGCAGCTGTTCGGCCGTGCGAACGTAGGTCGGAACAACGACGGAGACGAGAGGGGGCGCGGGCATCCGCGCATGCGCTCGCAAGGGAGGTGCCGACGCGCGCGATTGGTCGGAGAAGCTCGACGGGTGCTGGTTGCGCACGCCGCACGCCGCTCTGCGCCCTGGGCTGCGAACCAAGACAACTCTTTACGCCCGGAGACTTGGTCGTGCGATAGGCTTCTGAACGCGCTGCATCCTGCGCGCACCCACCTCGAAGCTTATTTCTATGTCGCGCATTCGCCTCGGGCTGCTGCCGTTGCTCTGCCTCGTGTCCGCACCCGTACCCTCAGCTCAACTGAGCACCCGTGGCGTCGCCGTGACCGTGCACGAGGGCACGTCCATGGCCGCAGCGCTGTCGCCGGACGGACGCACGCTGGTCGTCGATCTCCAGGGCGCTCTGTGGACCATGCCCGCGTCGGGCGGGGCGGCGAAGCGGATCACGGACGAGTTCTCGGACGCACGCCAGCCTGCCTGGTCCCCGGATGGCCGCACGATCGCCTTTCAGGGCTTCCGCGCCGGAGACTGGGACATCTGGACGATCGACGCCGACGGCTCCAGGCTCGCGCAGCTCACGAGCGGACCGTTCGACGACCGCGAGCCGCACTTCGCACCGGACGGCTCCGCGGTCGCGTTCTCGTCGGATCGCAGCGGCAACTACGACATCTGGACGATCGATCTGAAGACGCGCGCACTCGCGCAGGTGACCAGGGACGCAGGCGACGACTTCTATCCGTCGTGGTCGCCCGACTCTCGTGAGATCGCATACGCCTCCAGCAGGCGGGGCGGATCCGGCGTGTATGCAGCGGCCCGCGCAGGCGGCGAGCGCCCGCTGGCGCGGGCGGAGGGGGCCGTCGGCGCCCCGTCGTGGAGTCCGGACGGCGCGCACCTGGTGTTCAGTGCGATCTCCGGCGGCGCCGCCACGCTGATCCTCGACGGGAAACCGGTGAGCACGAGTGAAGACGTGTTCCCGTTCCGGGCGCAGTGGACCTCGCCCACCACGTTCCTCTACACGGCGGACGGCAAGATCAAGAGGCGCGGCGTGAGCGGCGGAGACGCCGCGGTCGTTCCGTTCACTGCCGAGTTCCTGTTGCAGCGCGACACCTACGCCGTCAAGCGCCGCCAGTTCGACGCGCCCGGCCCGGTGCCCGTCCGCGGCATCGTCAAACCGGTGATCTCGCCAGACGGAACACGCGTGGCATTCGCCGCGCTGGGCGACATCTGGACGATGAAGGTCGGCGGCGAGCCGGCGCGCGTGACACACGATCGCTTTCTCGACACCGATCCGGCGTGGTCGCCCGACGGCCGCCGCCTTGCGTTCTCGTCCGATCGCGGCGGCGGCATGGATGTGTGGACCTACGATCTCGAGGCGGGTGCGGCGCGGCAGCTGACGCAGCTCCCGACGTCGGACATGGCGCCGGCCTGGTCTCCCGACGGAAGGCGGATCGCCTTCGTCTCGATCAACTCGCTGTTCACCGGCGAGATCCGGGTCGTCGACGTGGCCACCGGCAGCGTGCGCGTCGCCCACGAGAACGTATTCGGGCCGAGCGATCCGCAGTGGTCCGCGGACGGTACGCGGATCATGTTCGCCTCGTTGAAGCGGTATTCCGACCGGTTCCGGGAGGGCATCAACCAGTTCGTCACATTCCCTCTCGCGGGCGGACCCGACGCCGCCTGGACGGTGAAGCCGCACCGCGGCTCCGATGTGCGCGCCGGCGCGGGCCCGGCGTGGTCGCCCGACGGCAAGCAGATCGCGTTCATCCTCGAAGGCGCGCTCACCGTGATGGACGTGGATGCGGCGGGACGACCGGCCGGGGCACCGCGCACGATCACGCGTGAGATCGCACATTCGCCGAGCTGGACCGCCGATTCCTCGCGGCTGCTGTATCTCTCGAACGAGCGGCTGCGGCTCGTGAGCGTCACCGGGGGCACCCCGAGAGACGTGCCGATCGCACTCACGTATCAGCGTGCGCGGCCCTCGGGGCAGCTGGTCGTCCGAGTCGGCAAGCTCGTGGACGGCCGCACGGAATCGGCGCGCGCCGACATGGACATCGTGATCGACGGCACTCGCATCGTGGCGGTGGAGCCACGGCGTGAGCGGCCCGGGGCGCGTGTGGTCGACGCGCCGGCGCTCACGGCCATGCCCGGGCTCATCGAGATGCACGGCCACCTCGTGAAGGAGTACGGCGAGGCGATGGGGCGTGCATTCCTGGCCTACGGCGTGACGACGGTCCGCAACCCGGCGGCGTACACGCCCTACATGAGCATCGAGGACCGCGAGGCGGTGGAGGCGGGCGTGCGCCTTGGACCACGAATCATCGCGAGCGGGTACCAGATGGACGGCACGCGGATCTACTATCCGCTTGGCCTGAGCATCAGCACGCCCGCGCAGCTCGAATGGGAGCTGGAGCGCGTGAAGCGGCTCGATCTCGATTTCATCAAGAGCTACGTGCGACTGCCCGATCTGCTGCAGAAGCGCGTGATCGAGTTCGCGCACGCGAACGGGTTGCCGGTCACGTCCCATGAGCTCTATCCCGGTGTCGGCGTGGGCATGGACGGCACCGAGCACACGAGCGGCACGAGCCGGCGTGGCTACTCGCCGAAGGTGAGCCCGCTGCAGATCGCCTACGGTGACGTCGTCGCTCTGATCGCGAAGTCGGGCCTGCAGTTCACGCCGACGGCCAGCCTGGGCGGCGGCTTCCGCGAGGTGACGCAGGCCGACGCGGTGCTCCTGCGCGAACCGCGATTCCAGAAACTCTTTCCTGCCTGGGTGGTGAACCCGGCGCCCCGCGACGGCGGTCGCGGCGGCTTCGATGCCGGAGGCCGGGAGCCGCGTGGGCCGAAGATGGCGCTCGACGTGCTCCGCGCCGGCGGCATGGTCCTCGCGGGCACCGATTCGCCGATCTCCGTCTACGGGCTCAGCCTGCAGGCCGAGATCGAGATGCTCGCCCGCGGCGGCATGACCCCGCTCGAGGCGCTTCAGACGGCGACCCTGCGCGCCGCCGAGGCGCTCGGCGCCGCGGCCGATCTCGGCACGATTGAGCCAGGGAAGCTGGCGGACATCGTGCTCGTCGACGGCGATCCGCTCGCCGACATTCGCCACGCGCGCAAGGTCCGCACGGTCATCAAGAACGGCGAGGTCCTCGATCTCGAAACACTGCTCAGCCCGCCGACCGCCAAGCTACCAACGCCCTGAGCCCGGAGGAAGCATCCGCATGATACGTACAGGCACATTTGTCGTTCTCGTCCTGCTGGCGGCGGCCGCGGCCGGCGCGCAGGAAGCGAGTCTCGTCGGCACGATCACCGACACCAGCGGCGGCGTGCTGCCGGGCGTCACCGTCACCGCCACCCATGTCGCGTCGGGCAACTCGTTCTCCGCCGTGAGCGACAGCAACGGCGAATATCGTTTTCTGGCGATCCGCGTCGGCGGGTACCGCCTCGTGGCGGAGCTGCCCGGGTTTGCGACGATCACGCGCGAGGTCCCGCAGATCCTCGTGGGACAGCGCGCGGTCGTCGACCTGCAGTTGGCCGTGTCGAGTGTCCAGGAATCGGTGACGGTAACCGGCGAAGCGCCGCTCGTGGACACGACGAGATCCGCGCTCGGCGGCAACATCGACCCACGCCAGATGCAGGAACTGCCGGTGAACGGGCGGAACTGGCTGGACCTGACGAGCCTCGCCCCAGGCGCGCGCGGCAACGCGGTATCCGAAGCGCCGCTGCCGCGCGACAACGGCGCGTTCCAGCTGAATCTCGATGGCCAGCAGGTCACGTCGATCATCTCGGCGAGCTCGTTCGGCCAGCCGCGCTTCAGCCGCGAGGCGATCGCCGAGTTCCAATACGTAACCAACCAGTTCGACGCGACGCAGGGACGCTCGATGGGCGTGCAGGTGAACGCGATCACGAAGTCGGGCACCAACAACTTCGACGGCTCGTTCTTCGGCTACTTCCGCGACGACTCGATGAAGGCGAAGGACTTCGTGCTCGATCGCGTGACGCCGTATTCCGATCAGCAGATCGGCGGCAGCTTCGGCGGGCCGATCGTCCGCGACCGCCTGCAGTTCTTCGGCACCTACGAGTACGAGCGCGAGCCGCAGTCGTTCAGCTTCACCAGTCCGTTTCCCTCGTTCAACCTGCCCGACCTCGTCGGCGCACGGCGCGAGAACAAGACGCTCGCCCGCGTCGACGCGCAATTCACGCCGTCGCTCCGCGCCAACCTGCGCGGTACGGCCTGGAACAACGACCTGCCGTTCACCCAGGCCGGCGGCGCGACGAATCACCCGTCGACGACGTCGTTCACCAAACGCAAGAGCGATCAGCTGTTCGCGAGCGTGTCGCAGATCCTGAACGACCGCAGCGTGAACGAGATCAAGGCGGGCTACACGAGCTTCGGGCTCGAGAGCGACGGGTATTACCCGTCGGTGAACATCCAGCTGCGCGGCTACAGCATCGGCAGCCCGCAGAACTTCCCGCAGACCGGCGGACAGGCCACGTGGTCCCTCCGCGACGACTTCACCCGCAACTTCGAGTGGGCGGGGTCTCACGAGATGAAGACGGGGGCCGAGTACCTGCGGACGATGATCTACTTCTACTGGGCGCTGAACTCGCGCGGTTCGCTGCAGGCCGACCGCGGTCCGGCGCCGGCCAACCTCGAGCAGCTCTTCCCGGTGTGGGATGACCCGGCGACCTGGAACCTCGATCCGCTGTCGTCGATCAGCGTGCGGTTCCGGCAGGCGTTCGGCAACTACAACATCTACGTGCCGATCCAGACCTACGCCGCGTGGGTGCAGGACAACTGGACGGTGTCGGATCGCCTCACGCTCAACCTTGGTCTCCGTTACGACTTCGACAAGGGCTCGTTGACCGAGGACGTCGCCATCCCGCCGTTCACGACGACGCGCGAGCCGGACAAGGACAACGTGTCGCCGCGCGTGGGCTTCACCTACGCCCTCGACGCGGGCCAGACCGTCATCCGCGGCGGGGCGGGGAAGTTCTACGCGCAGATCACGAACAACCAGTCGCTCGTCACGATGGTGTCGGCGCAGACGGCCGTCGCCGGCATCGAGAACGATGGCCGCCCCGACTTCGCGTCGAACCCGTGGAACGGCCGCCCCCCGTCTCTCGAAGAGGCGCGGCGCCAGCGGCAGGACCTGCGGCTGCTCAGCCCGGATGTCGAGACGCCCTACGCCTATCAGGGATCCGTCGGGGTGCAGCGGCAGATCTCGCCGTCCACCGCGGTACAGGCCGACTACG
>Ga0307409_100001023_pt1 | contig 13118 bp, 9 predicted proteins | sample 322Ometagenome_2_FD_203888 | JGI IMG/M metagenome (GOLD analysis project Ga0307409, IMG submission 203888) | Maize rhizosphere microbial communities from greenhouse at UC Davis, California, United States - 322HYB-O-2 | ecosystem: Host-associated > Plants > Roots > Rhizosphere > Soil | place...
CGGAGAGGGCGGCTGTTCGCTGGACGGTGGAACGATATTTTTTATGCGGAGGTACGTGACTAGATTGCCGTAGTGTTCCACCATGTGCATCACGTTTGCGGTCAAAACGTTGAACTTCGCCATGTCGCGTCCATGGAATTTCGTGAGTTGCGTCCCCGAAGCGTCGGTCATTCCCGAGTAAGCTTTGTCACAATAAGTAGAGCTTTCGTTGAGAGCGGCAATCAAGTCTGCTTTTGAGGTCTTCGTCTTTTCGACGTTCCTGGGTGCGACTTGCTCGCCAAGAACACCGGAGCAAAACATTCGCTGGGCGTCGGCGATGTGTCCGATGATCTGGCCGAAGCTGCGGACCGTGTCGGCAGGCTTGAAGTTGAAGTTTTCTTCCGGCATCTTTTCCGCGGAGCTGAGGATCCAGCCTTGGACGTGGTTGAATGCCGTTTTGTTGAATGAGGTGACAGGGTTATCGGTATTGGGTTTTGGGGCTTCCTGAGCAAATGCAGTGATGGAAAGTATCAGAATGCAGATTAGTGTTCGCATGGTTGTTCTCCTGAAAGTGCCGTCCCTTAGGGGACTCGGTTTTCTCCTTTATTTTTCCAGCGCTTCCCGCGCTGGATATTCCGCCTCAGGGGCTAAAGCCCCGGAATCAGTGGCACGTTTCGGCACGACTGAAGTCGTGCCCTTCCCGATCCGTTCCTCTTCATGCCTCGGTACGACCGAAGTTCTGCCCTTCCCGATCCTTTTCTTCTTCGTGCCCCGGCACGACTGAAGTCGTGCCCTTCCCGATCCGTTTCATCTTCGTGCCCCGGCACGACTGAAGTCGTGCCCTTCCCGATCCGTTTCCTCTTCATGCCCCGGTACGACCGAAGTTCTGCCCTTCCCGATCGGTTTCATCTTCGTGCCCCGGCACGACCGAAGTCGTGCCCTTCCTGAACTATTTCTTGCCGGATGAATGCAGGCCTGAGGCCTGCTCCACCCTCCTACTCTTCGCGCAGCAGGTTCAGTGGGTCGATCGAGAGAGCACGCTGCGCGGGGATCCATGTGGCCAGCAGGCCAAGCAGTGCCATGGATACAACGACTCCGGCAAGCACAAGCGGATCACGCGGCGTTGCCAGGTAAACGATGAACGCCAGAACCTTGGTCGCGAGCAGGCCGAGAACCATGCCAGCGAGAGAGCCGAATGCGAGTAACTTGAACGCGCGTCCGAGCGCGGCCTGGAGCACTTCTTTGCTCTGCGCTCCAAGAGCCATTCGGATGCCGAGTTCCTTCATGCGCTTGCTGACCGAATAGGCGGCGATACCGAAGATTCCAGTAATGGACAGCATTGCGCCGATGACGCCAAGTACACCGAGCGATGCGGTCGCGACCCGCATGGGGAACAGGGGCAGGCTCAGCGCCTGATCCCACGTTTGTATGAACGAGGGCAGGCCGGGATCGACGTCATGCAGCTTGCTCCTGATTGCCGCTGCGAGTTGCTGCGGGTCGACGGCGGAGCGCACGACCAACACTGTGTCGGCTGACGGCGATTGCATTAAGGCGAGAAACATCGCGGGCTTCTGCTTCTCGGTCAGGTTGCCGTATTTCCCGTCCTCGACGATGCCGACGACCTTGACGCGCGTGCCATCGCGCATCTTGAAATACCTGTCGAGGGAATTAGTGGCGGCGCCGAAGAGCCTGCGTGCAAATTCCTGGTTGACGACAGCAACAGTTGGCGAGTGCGAATCGTCATGCCAAGTGAGATCTCTACCTGAAAGGAGGGCTGTGTTCGCGGCATGGAAGTAGCCGGGAGCAACCTTGAACATGACAGCCGTAGCGGTGGAATTCGCGGGACGTAAATCTATCGTGTCGTCCTTGAATGCGAGCGCTGCGTTCACGTCTCCCATGGTCAGGGGCGCGGAGTCGATCATCCCGACAGAAGTGACGGCGGGGATGGTTTGCATGGCGTCAAACATGCGCTTTTGGACGGTGGGTATGGCTTCGCCGCTGTAGCCCGCCATGCCAAGAACCATGCTGACGAGCATGGTGTTGCGTGGCTCAAAGCCAAAGTTACTGTGCATCGAACGAACCAGTCCGCGGACCGCCACGATCGAGGAGGTGACAAGCACAGCACAAATTGCGATCTGCGCGACAACCAAAACATCACGAAGAGTGATGCGGGATGCTGTGGTTAACCTGCCGCCGGACTTGACGATGTCGTAGGGGTCGGTATGAAGCACCTGCCGGACGGGGACTGCACCGAAGAGGAGCCCACTGGCGATGGCTAGCAAAAGTGCGACGAGGTAGACATTGGCGTCTGGGGTCACTGGCAGGTTGATGGGAAAGCGGGAGAACGGCTGCCATTTGCTGAGCCAATCGAGCAGCAGTACGCTGCCCCATAACCCGAGTGCACCACCTGCCAGCGCAATGACGATGGCTTCAGTAAAGAGTTGTCGCAGGATGCGCAGGCGTCCGGCACCGAGGGCGAGCCGGAGTGCAACTTCGCGGGAACGATCAGTGGCACGCGCGGCGAACAGACTGCCGAGGTTGGCGCAAGCGGCAATCAGAATCAAGGCAGAGAGCAACATGAGTGCGCTCAGAAATGCGCGGACGGGACGACCCATGTAGTCGCCGTAGAGACCAGGCCGGGCCAACCCTAGAGCGAGGTGGCGGTAGTCCTTGGGATACGTGCTCTCCAGATACTTGCTGACAGAATTGATGTCGGCAGCCGCCTGCGCGGGAGTGACGCCGGACTTGAGGTGGCCTAACGTCATGAAGAGCGAACGATTTCCGCGCGCATTGAGGAAGCTCACTCCTTCGAGCTGTTCGAGGTTGACCATCGGCACAAAAATTTCGCCGGAGAAAAAGAGGAGCGTGCCGCGGAATCCGGGTGGCGTAACGCCGATGATGGTGAATGGGTGCTTATTCAAGAGAACGGTTCGACCGACGACGCCTGGATCTTCGTGAAAATTTGCATGCCAATAAGAATGGGACAGAACTATGTAAGGAGCGCTGTTTGCGCCATGCTCGTCGGAAGAATGGAAGAAACGACCGATGTGCGGCTGGATGCCAAGTACATCGAAATAGTTTCCGCTGGTGGCCATTCCCCAAACACGGGCAAGGTTTTCTCCAGTATCGAGACCAGCATTAATAAAACTGTAGGCGGCGAGATCCTCAAACGAGCGATTGCGGTCGCGCAGATCGACATAGTTGGGATAGGACTGGCCGGCGGAGTTGTCATCGATACGGTGTATGGAGTAGAGGCTCTCAGGCCGGGGCACGTTTAGCGGGCGGACGATGACGGCATTCAACGCAGCGAATACGACGGCGTTGGCGCCGATGGCAAACGCGAGCGTCAGCACAGAGACAACAGTGAACGCGGGAGATTTGCGCAGGACACGAAACGCGTAGCGCAGGTCTTGCAGAAGTGATTCGATGAAGGTTCCGCCTGCAGCTTCCTGACAGTCCTCCTTTATGGCCTGTGGAGGACCGAATTCCAACCTTGCGCGGCGCTCGGCTTCAGCGCGCGGAAGGCCGGACCGCTCGAGATCGTCGGCCCGAAGCTGAATGTGCGAGCGCAACTCCTCTTCCATCTCTGCGGACATTTGCGACCGCTGGAAGAGAGCGGCGAGGCGGAAACGAAGTGAAGCCAGGAGATTCACACTTCCTCCGGGCGCGCAGACAGTGCAGCGCCGATGGCGGTAGCGAGGCGGTTCCAGTTGTCAGTTTCTTCGCGAAGACGCTTGCGACCGGCAGTGGTGAGTTCGTAGAACTTGGCGCGACGGTTGTTCTCCGAAGTTCCCCACTTCGTTTTCAGCAGGCCTTGACGAACGAGTCGAAACAGACCGGGATAGAGCGCGCCCTGTTCGATGAGGAGCGCGTTGTCTGAGATTTGTCCGATGCGCAGAAGAATGCCGTAGCCGTGTAAAGGGCCGAGCGAGACAGCACGGAGAATCAGGAGATCGAGAGTGCCAGGGAGTAGTTGCGCTTGGTCGCCCACCGAGGGAGTCCTCCTAAGGAAGTTAGGAGGGTAACGCAGCTACTCCTAAGCTGTCAAGGGGAGAAGAAGAAAAAATAACGGAGGGCTGCGGCGCTAGTCAGTCGAAGGTTATTTCGAGAATGCCGGACGCTGCGGCCACCTGCAGGCCTGATGATTTCTTCGGCCACGTTGGTGATGTGATCGCCGATGCGTTCGAAAGCCTGTGCGATGAGCAATACTTCCACGCGGTCTCGAACGGTGCTTCTTGAGGATTTGTTGAGGAGGCGCCTTGATTGAACGACTGCGGCGCGATCAGCAGTTCTGGATTCGCCATGCGTGAAGATGCCATTTGCTTGTGGTACTCCGCGATGTGAATGTTCGGTGAATTTGCATTCAGGCGGCACTCGCAGCTAGGGCGGCCAAGGCCTGGTCTTCGTGTGTGTAGATCGACAATACGTCGGTCATACGTGTCATTTCCAGGATCTCGTGGACAAGACCGGCACTGCCGGCGACTTTGAATTGGCGTCCGCTGGAGGAGGCCCAGTGATGCAGCAGAATCAGGGCTCCGACGCCCAAACTGCCGAGGATTGAGAGTCGCTCCAGGTTCACAATGACGTGTTGGGTGGTCTTGACACTTTGCCGGTAGGCCTCGAGAAGCTGATTTGCATCTTCGGGGGTCGCGATTCGTCCCGAACAGCTCAGGATCGTAACATTGTCGGTCTGGCGTCTCTGCACAACTAAGCTCATACGCACATCCTGACAGAGAGACGTTTCAGCAGCAACTCCGGATGGTCAAAGGAATGTTAAATAGTTGTCAGATTTCCACCACTGGTTGAGGGGGAATGCCTTTGACCCGGCATCAGCGCCGAACTGCAGGGCGCGGAACGTGGGGCACCAGTTTCGGGTGCTGACCAGGCTACTCCGCCAAAGCCGCCGATTTGAGTGCGAAGCGTGTGATTGTTGAGATCGGGCAAGGGAAAGCGGCTGGTTGAGCCGCGTTGGCATAGAAAAGTGCACGTTCGTGCTGATGGTACTGGGTCCGAGCCTGGCGAATTGATATTCATCCGACTGTTACAGTTGTGGCAAAAATAATCCGAATGTTTTCCTCAGGCGTACGTTGGGTTTGGGGAATTCACTCAGCGCTTGCTTCGGGCGATGTCCGGCATTTATCTTGATTCGCCACTACATTCTGATCTTTATGGATCGCGATCGCTCCCTGCTTAACAAGCTGAAAAAGACCCTAAACGACGCCGCAACGGAACCTGATCCTACCGCGGTACACCAGCTCAGGACCACCATACGACGGGTAGAGACACGACTTCCAGTCGAGAAACAGACGGCAAAGCTTCACAAAGCCCTGAAGCGATTGCGAAGGCGAGCAGGAAGAGTTCGCGATGTGGATGTGCAGATCACTGCGCTATCAAAACTACGTTTTGACGAAGGTTCCAGCGCAAGACAGAGCGTGTTGCGTGGGTTGCAGAAGCAGCGAATACGTCAGCAGAAGAAGCTGGCATCACTAATCACGGATGAGTTGAATGACAAGCTGCCAGGCAGAATGACGCGTGCGCGCGGGGTCTTCCCTTCTGTTTCAACGACGGCGGATGCTGCCAGACCTATAGCGGTTCAACGGGCGACAGATGAGTTCCTGGAGCTGGTAGCCAAGGCTGAACTGACGGAAGAACACCTTCACGCATTCCGAGTGAACTGCAAACGGATTCGGTACGCACTGGAACCTTATGAAGACGAGGTGGGAGCAGAGGAAGTTCTCAGGCTGCTGAAAACAATTCAGGACGCTATTGGAGAGTGGCACGACTGGGTGACGCTTTCCGCCACCGCACAGAAAACCGTTCCCGGGAATTCCCTGGTGAAGGTGATCCAGACGCGGGCCAAGTCGCTGTTTGTAGAGGCGCTGCGAGTGATTTCGGATTCCAAGCTGGCAGTGCTCTCTTCTAAAGACCATGCGGCGTTCTCCAAGAAACCACCTGGACGAGTCGGCCGCAGGCCGGGTGCGATTCGAGCATCTAATTAGAGCCTTGCTTCACCATTCCAATGGCAACCTTCGCTGCAATCGATATCGGAGCTAATTCGGTCAGGCTCAAGATTGCCCGGCTGTCGAGATCGCGGCTGCAAGTGGTTCATGAAGACCGCGAGGTCACACGGCTTGGTGAATCGGTGTTCCGCAGCGGCCTGCTCGCTCCTGAGGCAATGGCACAAACGGTCAAGGTGCTCCGCCGATTTCATCGTGCGGCGCAACACTTTGGAGCAGATGCGGTTCGGGTACTAGCCACGAGCGCGCTGCGGGACGCGCGCAACTCGTCTGCGCTTATTGCATGGGTGCGCTCGACGACGGGATGGAAGATCGAAGTGATCTCCGGGCTTGAAGAAGGACGTCTTATTCACCTGGGCGTGACTTCGGGGATGAAGCGACTTCCTGAGCGAATGCTGCTGGTGGACCTGGGTGGCGGTAGCTGCGAGCTCACGATCTCGGTCGGTGGACATATTAAAGATATGGTCAGCCTGCCGATCGGCGCGGTCCGACTGACCCAGGAATTCCTGCGTCACGATCCGCCCAAGGGTAAAGAGGTGGACCGACTCAGGAGCTACATTGCTGAAGAGTTGCGCAGGGTCGAACGCCGGATCCTGTCGGCGAAGATCGACCTGGTGATTGCCACGTCGGGAACTCCGGCAGCGCTGGCGGAAGCGTCGGGGAAGGCTTCTAAGAATGGAAACTCGATGGTCCCGCGGGATTCGGTCGAACGGCTGGCGCTGAAGTTGAAGGACCTGAGTATTGAAGACCGGCGGCGAATCAAGGGCATTGGCCCGAGGCGAGCAGAGATTATCGTTGCAGGAGCATTCGTGTTTGCGGAGTTGATGCGCAGTTGTTCGCTGCGTCAATTTCGCTACTCACCGCTGGGGTTGCGTGACGGATTGTTGACGCAGATGCAGGCGGACTACGGCGGAAGCCGGCAGGTGAAGGAGCAAATCCAGTCAGAGCGCGAGAACGCATTGGTTGCCGTGGGCAAACATTACGGCGTGAGTGCTCAAAATGCCGAACGGGCACGCACCCTGGTGATTGCACTCTTTGATGGATTGAAGAAGGTGCATGCCTTGCCGGATGAATATCGGGAATTACTTGGTGCGGCGGCGATGCTGCATGAAGTAGGCGCTTATATCAACCGGGCGGGGCGCCATCGTCATACGTACTACGTGGTGGCGAATTCTGAGATTCTCGGGTATTCGAATGACGAGCGAAAAATTATCGCCGCACTGGCGCGCTTCATCGGAAAGTCGTTACCGTCAACGAACGATCGCATTGTTAAAGTTGCACCGGCGGAACATCATGAGAGAATCCCGCGAGCGGTTGCCTTATTGCGACTGGCGCTTGCGCTGGACCAGGGGCGGAGAGGGGCTGTAGCCGGAGTCGATGCCCGGGTTGAAGCGGCCCGGGTTTTCCTGCGCGTGCATCCCAGAACGGGTTCAGCGGACCTGGAACTTTGGGCGCTCGATAAGCAACGAGGTTATTTCCGCGCTGTCTTTGGACGCGAGTTGGTTTCGGCACTCGCATAGATCTCACGAACGATTTTTGGAGTAAGGCACCAGCTCAAGGTTGCCGGCTTCTTCCCGTTGAAATCGACTTTGGCCACAGCGCCCTTCTTGAGGTCGATTGCGTTGTCTACGGTGGCGCCACTGATGAGGAGACTGGCAAAGCTGCTGAAGTTAGGATTGTGTCCGACCACCATAATGGAGTCGTGCTTTGCGTTTCGCGCAAGCAGTTGGCGAAATTCTTCGTAGTCCGCAGCGGGCTTCAAAGCACTGTCGATAAGGATCTTAGAGTCGTAGCCGAGTTCATTTCCCACGAGCGAGGCGGTTTGCGTGGCACGCTTAAAGGGACTGGAAATGATTGCGTCCACCTGCACATCCATATTCGCGAGGACTCGACCCATATAGCGACACTGTTCGATGCCTTCTTTATCGAGAGGACGCTTCTCGTCCTGCGCCGCATTGCTCTTTTTCTGTCCAGCACTGGCATGACGAAGGAAATAGATGATCATGATTACCTCGCTGTCACTGTGCGCCTACGCCTGGGTACTGCCGATGCGGTGGGCACTGGTGGACTCTTTTTGCCTTCCGCGACTTCAATGAGCCACTGCTGTGCAGTGAAACCTGTGGAACGGGACCCAGCCCTGCTCTTCGGATATACCCGAGAGTAACTGCCGTTGCGACGAAGCAGGCGCGCTTTGCAGGTGTCGGCAAGATAGGCTGCAAGGATCTCGTCTCGAAGACGATTCCGCAGTTCCACATCACGAACAGGAAATAGGACTTCGACACGCTCGTAAAGGTTGCGCGGCATCCAGTCGGCACTGCCGACGTAGATCTCTTCGGCGCCGGCGTTGGCAAAATAGAAGATACGGCTGTGCTCGAGAAACCGGCCAAGGATGCTGCGAACGCGAATTCGATCACTCACCCCGCGAACTCCGGGTTTCAGGGCACAAATGCCGCGAACGATGAGATCGATTTCTACACCGGCCTGCGATGCGCGATAGAGTTCGCGGATAACATTGGCATCGAGCAGCCCATTCATCTTCGCGATGATGCGGGCGGGGCGTCCGCGGCGCGCATGGTCGGCCTCCCTGCCAATCAACATAATCATGTGCTCCGCAAGGTCGACCGGTGCAACCAGCAGAGGATCGTAAGCTCGGTGCTCGGCATACGACGTCAAATAATTGAAGACGTTATGCGCGGCAATAGTCAGTTCCGTTGACGCTGTCAGCAGGCTCAGGTCGGTATAGAAGGCAGCGGTGGAAGGGTTGTAGTTGCCGGTTCCGAGATGCGCGTAGCGCCGAGTGACTCCGTCTTCATCTTTACGAACGGCGAGTGTGAGCTTGCAGTGAGTTTTCAGCCCGACAAGTCCGTGAAAGACCTGAACCCCTGCGTCTTCAAGATGGCGGGCCCAGCGGATGTTTGGAGCTTCATCAAAACGAGCTTTGACTTCAACCACAGCGACGACTTCTTTTCGGGAAGCTGCATCGACCAGCGCCTCTACGATCGGGGAGTCCTCGTTTGTCCGGTACAAGGTTTGCTTGATAGACAACACTGCGGGATCTTCGGCTGCGGCCTCAACGAACGACACCACGGTTTTGTAGGAATCGAATGGGTGATGCAACAAGATGTCGCGGTCGCGCAGTTCGTCGAAGATGCTCGACGATTTGGGCCCGAGGTGGAGTTCGCGAGGCGAAAAAGACTTGAACTTTAAGTCAGGACGATCAACTTTCGCATGCAGAAGCATGAGACGAGAAAGGCTGACCAAACCGGGAGTTCGATACACCTGCCACTGATCGAGCTCGAATGTACTCCGCAGGCGTTCAACAATTTCGTCGCTAGCGCCGGCCTCAATCTCGAGCCTTACGGCATCGCCTTTGCGGCGATTGTGCAGCTCGGTCCTGACAGTTTCGAGAAGGTTCCGGGATTCTTCTTCCTGCAGATAAAGGTTGCTGTTCCTGGTCACTCGGAATGCGCCTTCGGAAAGGATGTCGAAGCCACGGTACATACGGACCGCGTGTGAGCTGACAAGTTCAGAAAGTGGCACGTAGTCCGCGGAGTCTGGATCGCCGGGTAATTGAATCAGGCGGGGCAGGACTCGCGGGACGGTGATTACGCCCATGTAAGTCATGGCCGACCGCCTGCGACGCTTCAGCAGCAGGGCCTGGCAGAGCGCCTTGTTGATCACGCGAGGAAACGGGTGCGCAGGATCCACGGTAACCGGCGTGAGTAGAGGATCGAGTTCCCTTGCGCAGAATTCGTCGATGAAGGCTTTGTGATCGGCGTTGAGCTCGGACAGAGTGAGCACCCGGACACCCTGACCGGCGAGCCTGGGTCTTAAGCGATCGTTCCAGCATCGGTATTGGGCTTCCATGAAGTCGTGCGTCTCTGTTGCAAGCAACTTTGCAAGCTCAACTGGAGGTATTCCGTCGGGGCCAGTATCCGAATCACCGTCTTCTATGCGTTGCAGGACGGCCGCTGCTCGTACCTCAAAAAACTCGTCGAGATTACTGGCAGTGATGGCGAGAAATTTCACTCGTTCGAGCAACGGATTGCTCTCGTCTTCCGCCTCTTCGAGAACTCTGCGGTTGAAATCAAGCCAGGAAAGCTCGCGATTGATGAACAAGGACGGACTGTCTAACGAGGCTCGGAGTGCCATGGGCGCTATTCAGAGTACGCCTAAATTGTTAACGAAGTGTAAATGAGGGCTTACGTCCAGAAAGCAGCCCTACCATTGGACGCCGGGATAGAGACTTGGGATGCGATATCCGCGATAGGCAAGTTGTCCAGCGCGACTCGCCGTCTTTCTCTATTGCATTGAGGGCACAGTTGCAGTTGAGGCGCAACGACGGGGAATTCTTATCAGGATCTCGGTTCCTGCAGACGAGGTGCGGCTTACCTCCACGGTACCCATGTGATCCCTGACGATTTTGTGAACGATAGCGAGGCCCAGGCCAGTCCCGTTCTCCTTACCGGAACTGACAAAGGGATCGAACAGCGTTTCACGGATGGAATCGGGAACTCCCGGTCCGTTGTCTGCGACCGTGATCTCGAAATTCTGGCTGTCTGAATCAGCCACAACGGTGACGAGGCCGCCGGTGTTCGTGGCTTCGCAGGCGTTGAGCAGAAGATTGAGGACAGCTCGTTCCAGCTTTCGGCTGTCAAACACGCCGTGCATGTCACCGCGAAGATTGAGAGCGATACGACGATCGCGAAACTCCGGACGGGAGGTTGTCGCATCAATCCCACGACGCAGACACTCACCAAGATCAGCATCAATGGGAGTAATTGATCCCGTCTCTCGCGACAATTCGCGAAGAGATTCGATGAGGTCCGTCATCTGGTCCGCGGCGATTCTGATCTCGCGGTAGACGTCTTCTCTGTCTATCTTCAGTGTTTCGCTTTCATAGAGGAATTCGGCGTTTGCAACTACGGCTGCGAGGTAGTGACGCAAATCGTGGGAGATGGAGCTGGCCGTGCGGCTGAGTGCGGCCATCCGTTCGTTGGCGATGCGGTGGCGCTGCGACTCGAGCAGCTTGGCGCGGGTATTCGCAAAAGCTGAGCCAAGTTGCCTGAGCTCGGTGCTGCCTTCTTCGGAGATGGTGTAGGTGAAGTCACCGGCCTCGAGTGCGCGGACTCCGGCGACAAGGTTGTCCAGCGGGTGCGTAATCGCACGCGAAACCACGCTGAACAGGAGTCCGCCAAAAAGCACAGCCGCGATACCGACGACAATCAGAGTGCGGTTTAGCCTCGACAGAAAGGCGTTAGTACGATCGAGCGGCAAGAGCACCAGGCACTGAACCGGAGGAACATTACTACTATTGAGAACTACCGAGGCAACGCGGTACTGGCGGGAACCGATAGTGATTTCAGCATCTGCGTCGGGCTTGCGATCGAGCAGCGTGAGCAGCGCTCCGTCAGCGGAAATTGTGGAGGCAATGGCTTTGCCATCGACGAACAAGGCAATCTCACTTCGAGCAACGCGGGCGAGCTCGGTGGCGACGCGGGAGTCGACTTCGTACCCGACTGCGAGCACGCCGAGATCGCGCTGGTCAGCGCCGGTTCCCGCGGTAATGGGACGAACGAAAACCCAGTACAGACTATCGTCGTTGAACCACCAACTCTCGCTTTGGCCCTGAGCTGTGGACCTGCGGAGTTCGGTCTCCAACGAGCGTACGTTGACATTGTGCCCGACGTTTACAGAATAGAGTTTCCCTTCGGTCGTTCCGAGAACCAGGACATCGGCGCCCGAAAGTTTCCAGAATGGCGCAGCACCATCCTGAATTGTGGGCGCGTGCGCGGTGGACATAAGGGCCTTGAGCGTTGGCAGTTCTGATAGGAGCGCGGCGACTCGTGATAACTGATATTTGCGTTGACGCTGTACGTCCTCGAATGCAGTGACGGATGCAGAGAGTCCTTCGCGGAGCTGGCGGTCTGTTTCGCTGCGAACGGTACGGCGTACCAGCAGTAACGTGGCGCCGCTTATCGCGCAGATCAGGAGAAGTGCGGCGATCAGCAGCTGCGTTCTTAAACGAAACCGATTCATGGATCTACGGCTTACGAGCGCCCTTCCGCAACGTCATTCCGTCCGCCAAGGACAAATTTATAACCTGCACCATGCACGGTCAGAAAGTACTTCGGTTCGGTCGCATCAGCTTCGAGCTTTTGCCTGAGGCGGAGAATCTGGTTATCGACGGTTCGGGTGGACGGGTAATTGTGGTAGCCCCAGACTTCGTTGAGCAGTTCTTCCCTCGAAATGACGCGACCGGGGAAACGGGAGAAGAACTTGAGGACCTTGTATTCCTGCGCCGTCATAGAGACGGTTTGACCAGCCTTGGTTGTTTCCATGGCGGTGAAGTTGACGCGGACTTCCCCGAAAGTGAACACGTCCTGCTGTTGTAGCGTGGAAACGGATTGCTGATGGGTCTCGGTGCCTCTGCGCATGGCACGTCGCACGCGAGCCAACAGCTCTTTGGGACTGAATGGTTTGGTCACATAGTCGTCGGCGCCCAATTCGAGCAAGAGGACCTTATCTTCTACATCTGCATTGGCGCTGAGAACAATGATTGGGACGTCAGCGGCGATGCTCTTGAACTCGCGGCACAATTCTTTACCGGACTTGCCCGGCAACTTGAGATCAAGAACGACTGCTGAAGGAGTCTCATTTTTGAACAGATCGACGGCTTCCAGGCCGCCGCCCGCCACACGAACCGACATCGCGTCTGACTCGAAGAGCCTGAGTAGTGCTTTCTGTAGAGCGCGACTATCTTCAACTACCAGAACGCTGTCCATTATCTTTCACCCGTTGGAGTTGGTTGACTTGTATACCACAGTGGTGTCCGGTGTTCTTTCACGAGCCACTCCGTTGGATGCTCATGTACCCGGAGCGAACTTGCCAGATAAGCCAATGTGCCCATGCGTCGAGTTGGCGGAGGATACCTTTAGAAAGAAGATTGGGACGCTTGATGAATGATGCCAACAGCTTCGCCCGGCTCCTCCATATTGCGGTTATGAACCTTCGGCGATCAGCAGAGTTTCGAAAGAAATGGCCGTGGACCAGTTGGAAATGCCTGGACGGTGAACCGAAATCACTGAGCAGGACTTTGACGGCGTAGTCTTGGTTCCACTT
>Ga0307409_100001026_pt1 | contig 13083 bp, 12 predicted proteins | sample 322Ometagenome_2_FD_203888 | JGI IMG/M metagenome (GOLD analysis project Ga0307409, IMG submission 203888) | Maize rhizosphere microbial communities from greenhouse at UC Davis, California, United States - 322HYB-O-2 | ecosystem: Host-associated > Plants > Roots > Rhizosphere > Soil | place...
CGCGCAGGCTCACCTTGTGCGACGCCGGGTCGTAGACCCACACGGCGGGCTTGCCGTCCGGGTGATGGTAGATCGACGACAGCGGCACGAGCGCGGCCGTCTGCGTCCCCGGAGCGATCGCCGCGACATTGGCCGTCATTCCCCAGCCGAGCGCGGCATCGGCGTCGACGACGGACACGCGCACCGCGAACGTGCGCGTGACTGCGTCCACCGAGGGTGACACTTCGCGCACGCGCCCTTCGTAACGCTTGTCGGGGTTGGCCGCGGCGATGATTTCCAGCCGCTGCGCACGCTTCAGCTCGTCGATGCGGCTCTCGGGAACGGAGATCGCAACTTCGCGCTCGGCGGTGCGCGCGAGTTTCATCACCGGCTGCCCGGCGGCGACGACCTGGCCGACTTCGCCGGTGACCGCGGTGATGACGCCGTCGTCGGAGGCGACGAGCACCGCGTACCCCGCCTGGTTGCGGTTGACCTGCAGGTTCGCCTGCGCCTGCTGCAGCCGCGCGGCGGCGGCCTCGGCGGCGCTGCGCTTCTGGTCGAGCGCACTCGCGCTGACGAATTTCTGCTTGTACAGGTCCTCGAAGCGCGCGAGCTCGGCCTTCGCGAACGCGTCCTCGGTGCGCGCCGCCGCCACCGCGGCTTCGGCCGCCTGCGCCTGCAGCGCGACGTCGGAAGGATCGAGCCGCGCGAGCGGCTGCCCGCGCTTCACGTCGGCGCCCACGTCGACGCGACGCTCGACGAGCTTGCCGGGAATTCGAAACGCGAGGTCCGCCTCGTGCCGCGGCTTCACTTCGCCGGCGAACACCGACAGGTCGGCCACGCCGCCCACGCTGACGCGGGCGAGCTGCACCGGCCGCACGACCTCGGGCGGCGCTTCCTTGGTTCCGCAGCCGCCGACGATGATCACCACGGCGGCGACGAGCGCACGTCGCATTCAGGCCTCCTTCGCCGTTTCGGCCGACGATTGCTGCAGCGTGCCGCTCCACAGCGCCCGCAGCGCGCGCGCGAGCTCGGACGGGTACTCGAACGCGTGCAGCGCGCAAGACGCGCTCGTCTCGGCGGGGCTGTGCACGTCGGCCGACGACATCTGCCACAGCCCGAGGATCAGCGCGTAGCTGTGCCGAAGCAGCGCCACGCCGTCGCCGTGGCGAAGCCCGGGAAAGTGCCGCTCGAGCCCCGCGCCGGCGTCGTCGAGTCGCGAAGCCATCCGCACCTTGAACGCCTCGGCGACCGCTCGCGGCACTTCGGTGCGCATGATCCCGAAACAGCGCGTGGCGAGCGGAAGGAACGTCGGCTGCGCGACCATGTGCCGCTCGGTCAGCGCCAGCATGTCGTCGATCGTCAGGCGCTCGGTCGCCACGAGCGCCATCAGCGCGCGGAAGAAATCGTCGACGTGCCGTTCGTGCAGCGCGAGCAGCAGCTCTTCCTTGCTCGGGAAGTAGAGATAGACGGTGCCCTTGGCGAGGCCCGCTTCGTCGGCGACTTCGGCGACGTTCGCGACGCGATCCGGCGCGCGTCCGAGCAGTCGCTCGGCCGCATCGAGGATCGCGCGCTGTCGCTCCTGCTTGTCCTCGGCGAGGATCGCCCGCTGCTTGATCACCACGGCTGGCCCGGGAAATGACTGGTGGTCACTTGAGCCGTGGAGGCTAAATGACCCGAGGTCAGTTGTCAACCGCCCCGCGCCTCAGCCGAACAGCTGCAGCGTCGCGCGCGTGAGTGCGCTCGCCGGGTCGGCGTAGTCGGCGACGATGCTGAAGTGGTGACGCTCGGGGACGACGAGCGGGCCCTGCGTCCGAGGCGGCCGACTGGCCGGCCACGCGTCCCAGAGGAGCATCGCCTGCCGCAGGAACTCGGACGTTTCGTTCCCGCCGACGGCGATGACGATCGGTGCATCGCACTTCGGCGCCGCGAGGATCGGCGACAGGCGCGCGGCTTCGTGCGCGTCGAGGCGCAGGTCGGCGTTCATCGACGCCTGGGTGAGCGGGCGGAGGTCGTGCACGCCCGACACGGAGACCGCACCGCGCAGCGGGTGGCGCGCAGTCCCGAACGCTTCCGCGGGCGTCGCCAGCAGCATCGCCGCGAGATGACCGCCCGCGGAGTGACCCGACACGACGATGCGTTCGGCATTCGCGCCGTGGCGGCGACCCTCGGACACGAGCCACGCGAGCGCACGCCGGCACTCGTCGACGATCGTGGCGATGCCGACCGCCGGGCACAGGTCGTAATTGACCACGGCGACCGCATAACCGTTCGCGACGAACGGCGGCGCGACGAACAGGTGCTCGGCCTTGTCGAGCGAGCGCCAGTAGCCGCCGTGGATGAACAGGAGCGTCCCCAGCGGCGGAACGGCGGGGACGAAGAGGTCCAGCGTCTCCTTGGCGTTCGGGCCGTAGCGAACGTCGATCGCCGGCGACAGCGCCTCGCGCGCCGCGCGCGACAGTTCCGCCCAGCGCTCGAACCACCGCGGATGATCGGGGACCGCCGCGCGATTGTTGTAGCCGCGCTCGATCTCGTCGGACGTCATGGCCTGCCCCGGCGACCGCGCGGCGCGTTCGCTAGACGATCTGGATCGACAGCGGCGTGAGCCCGTCGATGTGCCCGTCGAGCCGGTCGCCGACGACCACCGGACCGACACCCGCCGGCGTACCGGTATAGACGAGATCGCCGGGCATCAGCTCGTAGTACTTCGACAGGAAGGCGAGCGTGTGCGGCACGTCCCAGATGAGCTCCGCCAGATCGCCCTGCTGCTTGACGTGCCCGTTCACCGCCACGCGGATCGCGCCGCGCGCCGGATGACCGATGTCGGCCACGCGATGGATCGGCGCGATCGGCGCCGCCTGCGCGAACGACTTGCCGAGGTCCCACGGGCGCTTGCGCTCGCGCATCTCGATCTGCAGGTCGCGGCGCGTCATGTCGAGTCCCACCGCATAGCCGAAGATCAGGGCGTTCGCGTGCTCGGGCCGGAGCTCGGCGCCGCTGCCGCCGATCGCCACGACGAGCTCGATCTCGTGCTGGTAGTTCTTCGTGCCGAGCGGGTAGCGCACGCGGCCGACGTCGGGCGGCACGACCGGGACGATCGAGTCGGCGAACTTGGTGAAGAAGAACGGCGGCTCCTTCTCCGCGTCGCCACCCATCTCCTTCGCATGCTCGGCATAGTTGCGGCCGACGCAGTAGATGTGGCGCACCGGAAAGCGCTCGGTACGGCCGGCGACCGGAACCGTGGGCAGGTCCCACGCGGCGGGGATCGAAGTCATTGCGGCTCGCTTGCGGGTGGACGACGAGGAAGGACGGATTCAGGCGGCGGCATCGGGCTGGCGTTCGGGTGCCGCCGCGCCGAACGCCGGCAACGCCTGGCACGCCGCGTCGATGCGCACCAGCGTCGGATACGGCGAAAGATCGATCTTGAACCGCCGCGCGTTCGCCACCTGCGGCACGAGGCAGACATCGGCGAGCGTCGGCGCGTCGCCGTGACAGAAGCGCCCGGTGGCCGCTTCGCGCGACAGTCGCCGCTCGAGCGCTTCGAAGCCGAGGTCGACCCAGTAGCGGTACCAGCCGTTCCTCTGTTCGTCCGAAACGCCGAGCGTGTGCGTCAGGTAATTGAGCACGCGCAGGTTGTTGAGCGGATGGATGTCGCAGGCGATCGCCTGGGCGATGCTGCGCACGCGCGCGCGTCCGGGCGCATCGGCGGGCAACAGCGGCGGGGACGGATGCGTCTCGTCCAGCCACTCGACGATCGCGAGCGACTGCGTCAGCACGTCGCCCTGGTCGGTGACGAGCGCCGGCACGAGGCCCTGCGGGTTCAGCGCCAGGAAGTCGTCGGCGCGCTGCTGCGCCTTCTGCAGGTGCACGTACGACCCCTCGGGCGTCAGCCCCTTCAGGTTGAGCGCGATCCGGACGCGATACGCGGCGGACGAGCGGAAGTAGCCGTAGAGCTTCACGCGAGCGCCGCTTCAGAACGCCGAGATGCCGGTCTGCGCGCGTCCGAGGATCAGCGCGTGGATGTCGTGCGTGCCCTCGTAAGTGTTGACGGTCTCGAGGTTCAGCATGTGGCGGATGACGTGGAACTCGTCGACGATGCCGTTGCCGCCGTGCATGTCGCGCGCGATGCGGGCGATCTCGAGCGCCTTGCCGCAGGAATTGCGCTTCATGATCGACGTGATCTCGGGGGCCGCCTTGCCTTCGTCCTTGAGCCGCCCGAGGCGCAGGCAACCCTGCAGCCCGAGCGTGATCTCGGTCTGCATGTCGGCGAGCTTCTTCTGCACGAGCTGGTTGCTCGCGAGCGGCCGTCCGAACTGCTGCCGGTCGAGCGTGTACTGGCGCGCGGCGTGCCAGCAGAATTCCGCGGCGCCGAGCGCGCCCCAGGCGATCCCGTAGCGCGCGCTGTTGAGGCAGCCCATCGGGCCCTTGAGGCCGCGCACGTTGGGAAGCTCGTTGCCGGCCGGGACGAAAACGTCGTCCATCACGATCTCGCCGGTCACCGACGCGCGCAGGCTGAACTTGCCTTCGATCTTCGGCGCGGACAGCCCCTGCATGCCCTTTTCGAGGATGTAGCCGCGGATCGCGCCCTCGTCGTCCTTCGCCCATACGACGAACACGTCGGCGATCGGCGCGTTGCTGATCCACATCTTGCTTCCGCTGAGGCGAAAGCCGCCGTCGACCCGGCGCGCGCGAGTCGTCATCGAGCCGGGATCCGAGCCGTGATCCGGCTCGGTCAGCCCGAAGCAGCCGATCCACTCGCCGGTGGCGAGCTTCGGCAGGTAACGCCGCCGCTGCGCTTCGCTGCCATAGGCATGGATCGGAAACATGACGAGCGAGCTCTGCACGCTCATCATCGAGCGATAGCCCGAGTCGACGCGCTCGATCTCGCGCGCGATCAGGCCGTAGCAGACGTAGTTGAGGCCGGCGCCGCCGTATTCGGCCGGGATCGTCGGACCGAGGAGCCCGAGCGCGCCCATCTCCGGAAACACCGACGGGTCGGACGTCTCGTGGCGGAACGCCTCCCGCACCCTCGGCAGCAGCCGCTCCGCGGCGAAGCGCCGCGCGGCGTCGCGCACCATTCGCTCGTCCTCGTTCAGCTGCTCGTCCAGCAGCAGCGGATCGTCCCAGTGGAACATGGGCTTCGCGGCGACGGACGGGTCGGGCGCATTCATCGGCTTCTCCTCGCGCGGTGCCCGGCGATCGAGCCCGCGACGCGATTATCGCCCCGCACGCGCGGGCGCCGGCGCGCGCGCTTACCGCGCGCTACAACGTGGTGCCCTGGGGCGGATCGGGGATCACCGCGGTCGCTTCGATCTCGACGCGCGCGCGCGGCTCGACGAGCGCCGACACCTGGACCGCCGTCATCGCCGGGAAATGCCGGCCGATGACCTCGCGGTACACGTCGCCGAGCGACCGATAACTGGCCACGTACTCGTCGCGGTCGACGACGTACCAGGTCATGCGGACGATGTTCTGCGGCACGGCGTTCGCCTCGGCCAGGACGGCGACGACGTTGACGAGCGCCTGCCGCGCCTGCGCGACGAAATCGTCCGATTCGAACTGCTGGCGCGCGTTCCAGCCGATCTGGCCGCCGACGAACACGAGCGTCCCGCGCGCAGCGATGCCGTTCGCGTAGCCCTTGGGCGGCGCCCATGCCGGCGGCTGCAGCAGCTGCATCATCGCGCGCCTCCCCGCGCCGCCCGCTCGATCTCCTGCTGCCGCAGGCGGAAGCGCTGCAGCTTGCCCGTGTCGGTGCGCGGCAGCGAGGCGACGTATTCGATCGCGCGCGGATACTTGTACGGCGCGATCGCGCGCTTGACGAACGCCTGCAGCTCGCGCGTCATCGCGTCGTCCGCCGCATGGCCGGGCTTCAGCACGATGAACGCCTTCACGATGTTGCCGCGCTCCTCGTCGGGCGAAGCGACGCAGGCGCACTCGGCGACCGCCGGGTGCAGCAGCAGCGCGCCCTCGACCTCGGGCCCGGCGATGTTGTAGCCGGCGGAAACGATCATGTCGTCGGTTCGCGCCTGGTAGACGAACCAGCCGTCCTCGTCGACGAGGTACGCGTCGCCGGTGTAGTTCCAGCCGTTCCGCACGTAATTCGCCTGCCGCGGATCGTCGAGATAACGGCATCCGGTTGGACCGCGCACCGCCAGGCGGCCGACCTGTCCGGGAGGCAACGGCTTGCCGTCGTCGTCCATCACGCACGCCTCGTAGCCCGGCACCGGCTTGCCGGTCGCGCCGGGGCGGACGTCGTCGTCGGGGTGCGAGATGAAGATGTGCAGCAGCTCGGTCGCGCCGATGCCGTCGATGATGTCGATGCCGGTCGCGTCCTTCCACAGCTTGCGCGTCGCCGCGGGCAGCGCTTCGCCGGCGGACACGCACTTGCGAAGCGACGCGAGGTCGTGGGCGGCCACGTGCGGCGCCATCGCGCGATACGACGTCGGCGCGGTGAACAGCACGCTCGCCCGGTGCTCGGCGATCGCGGGCAGCAGCGCTTCCGGCGACGCGCGCTCGAGGAGCAGCGTGGCGGCGCCGATGCGAAGCGGGAACAGCAGGAGCCCGCCCAGTCCGAACGTGAATGCGAGCGGCGGGCTCCCGGTGAACAGGTCGTCGGGCCGCGCCTTCAGCGTCGACTTCGGCCACAGGTCGCAGATCGCGAGCACGTCGCGATGGAAGTGCATCGTCCCCTTCGGCTTGCCCGTGGTGCCTGAGGTGAAGGCGATGAGCGCGGTGTCGTCGGCGGCCGTCGCGACGGCGTCGAACGTGTCGGGCTTGTCGGCCGCCATCGCGTCGAGCGAGCCGGGCGCGTCGCTGCCGAACACGGCGACGTGCGCGAGCAGCGGTGACGTGCGCCGCGCCGCCTCGAGCTCGTCGGTGAGTCGCGCGTCGGACAGCGCGTGCGACACGCGCGCCTTGTCGAGGATGTCGACCAGCTCGCGCGCGCGGAGCAGCGGCATCGTCGCGACGGCGATGCCGCCCGCTTTCACGACGCCGAACCACGCGGCCGCCATCGACGGCGTGTTCGCGCCGCGCAGCAGCACGCGATTGCCCGGCACGAGGCCCATGTCGTCGACGAGCACGTGGGCGATGCGGTTCGCCCGCGCCGCGAGCTCGGCGTAGGTCCACCGCACGCCGCCGGGCGCGACGATCGCCGTACGCGACGCCCAGCCGTTGGCGAGCGCGCCGTCCAGGAGCGCCGCCGCGCAGTTGAGCCGTCCCGGATAGCGGAGCTCCGGCCGGTCGAACGGCAACGCGGGCCACGCGTCGCGCGGCGGCAGGTGGTCGCGCGCGAACGTATCGACGTGGGCGGTCGGTTCAGCGGGACGCACGCTCGTCTGCATGGCGTTCTCCTTCGTCGGTCGCCGCGCGACGCTCGCGGCCGGCCCGCAGCACGTCGCGCCCGATGATCAGCTTCTGCACCTCGCTCGCTCCCTCGTAGATGCGAAGCGCCCGTACCTCGCGGTACAGCCGTTCGCACACCTGGCCGCTCTGCACGCCGAGCCCGCCGTGGAGCTGCAGCGCGTGGTCGACGACGCGCTGCGCGGCCTCGGTCGCCGCGAGCTTCGCCATGGCGGCCTCGCGCGTCGTGCGCCCGCCCCCGACGTCGCGCTGCCACGCCGCGCGCGCGACCAGCAGCGCCGCCGCGTCGATCGACAGCGCCATGTCCCCGAGCGCCGCCTGCGTCAGCTGCTGCTCGCCGAGCGTCGACCCGAACATGGCGCGCGAAGCGACGCGCGTGCGCGCCTCGTCCAGCGCGCGGCGAGCGAAGCCGACGGCGGCCGCGCCGACCGACGCGCGGAAGATGTCGAGCGTTCGCATCGCGAGCTTGAAGCCCTCGCCTTCGACGCCGATCAAGGCGTCGTCCGCGACGCGGCACGATGCGAACTCGAGGCGCGCGAGCGGGTGCGGCGCGATCAGCGCGATGCGTTCGGCCACGATCAGGCCGGGCGCGTCTGCATCGACGATGAACGCCGAGATCCCAGCCGCGCCGCTCGCCTCACCGGTACGTGCGAACACGCAGTAGAAGTCGGCGATGCCGCCGTTGCTGATCCAGGTCTTGCAGCCGTCGAGCACCCAGCCGTCGCCGTCGCGCCGCGCCCGCGTCGTCAGTGCCGCCGCATCCGAGCCCGCGTCCGGCTCGGACAACGCGAACGCCGCGATCGCCTCGCCAAGGGCGACGCGCGGCAGCCAGCGCGCCCGCTGCGACTCGCTGCCCGCGAGCGTGATGGGGCCGCTGCCGAGTCCCTGCATCGCGAAGGCGAAGTCGGCGAGGCCGTCGCGGTAGGCGAGGGACTCGCGCGCAACGCACAGCGACCGCGATTCGAGCGCGTCACGCGCGCCGCCGTATCGCGCCGGAACGCAGTGACGCAGCAGGCCGACGCGACCGAGGATGCGCACCCACGACTGGCAGATGGCGTCGACATCCTCGAGCAGCACGTCCGGTTCGGCGGTGAGCGCGGCGATATCGCGCGCGAGCTCGCGATGCGAGTCGTCGTAGAACGGCCAGTCGAGGTGGTCGACGTTCATGCGCGTTGCTCAATTGCCCTCGAACTTCGGCGGCTGCCTGGCGACGAAGGCGTCGTAGGCGCGCCGGAAGTCGGCCGTCTGCATGCACAGCGCCTGCGCCTGCGCCTCGGCCTCGATCTCGGTGTCGAGATCCATCGCCCACGCCTGGTGCAGCAGACGCTTGGTCATGCCGTGCGCGAACGTCGGCCCGTCGGCGAGCGTGCGGGCGAGCGCGTGGGCCTCGCGGAGCACGTCGTCGGGCGCGACGATGCGGTTGAAGAAGCCCCACGACAACGCTTCGTCGGCCGCGAGCACGCGCCCGGTGTAGAGAAGCTCGCTCGCTCGCCCCTGCCCCACGACGCGCGGCAGCAACGCGCACGCGCCCATGTCGGCACCGGCGAGGCCGACGCGCACGAACAGGAACGCCGTTTTCGCCCGCGGCGTGCCGAGGCGCAGGTCGCAAGCGAGCGCGATCATGGCACCAGCGCCGGCACACGCGCCGTCGACGGCCGCCACGATCGGCTGCGGGCAGTGCCGCATCGCCTTCACGAGATCGCCGGTCATGCGCGTGAACGCGAGAAGACCGCCCGCATCCATCGTCGTCAGCGGGCCGATGATCTCGTGCACGTCGCCGCCCGAGCAGAAGTTGCCGCCGGCCCCGGTGACAACGACGACTTTCACGTCGCTCGCGTAGACGAGCGCCCGGAACAGGTCGCGCAGCTCCGCGTAGGCATCGAACGTGAGCGGATTCTTTCGTTCCGGCCGATCGAGCGTGATCGTCGCGACGCGCCCGTCGTCGGTCGCCTCGAAGCGGAAGTGGCGCGCCCGGTGACTGCGCATCGGCGAAAGATGCGATGACATCGACATGCTCAGGCGCCCTCCTTCGACGCGATCGCGTGCTTGAGCCGCCCGAGCAGCGCGTACAGACGCTGCCGTTCGCCGCTCGACAGGCCGCCCATCAGATCGACGATCCAGCGCTCGTGCTCGCGGGCCATGCCGAGGAAGGCGCGACGTCCCGCGGTGGTCAGCCGCACCGAGAATGCGCGGCGGTCGTCGGGCACCGCGCGCCGCTCGACGAGCCCTTCTGCGACGAGCTGGTCGGTGAGGCCCGTCACATTGCCGCCGCTCACCATCAGCCGGCGCGACAGCTCGTTCATCTTGAGGCCCGCCGGATGCCGCTCGAGCTGCGCCATCAGGTCGAAGCGCGCGAGCGTCATCGAGAAGCGTTCGCGCAGCCTGGCCTTGATGTCCCGTTCGACGAGCAGCGTGCAGGTGAGCAGGCGCAGCCACAGCCGCAGCGAATCGTGGTCGTCGGCGCGCACCCGTGTCTCCGGGTCCGCCGGGACATCGATCGCCTGCGCGCGCTCGCTCATCGCTATCCGACCGCGACTTCGCCGCCGGCCACGGCGATCGCCTGGCCGGTGATCGACTGCGACTCGGGCAGGCACAACCACGCGACGGCGTGCGCGACCTCCGCCGGCGCGATCAGGCGCTTCTGCGGGTTTCGCGACGCGAGCGCCGTGCGCGCCTCGTCGGCGGTCTTGCCGGTGCGGGCGACGATGTTGGCGATCGCTTCGCCGACGATCTCGGTGTCGGTGTAGCCGGGACAGACGGCGTTCACCGTCGCCCGCGTGCCGGCGAGCTCGAGTGCGAGCGCGCGCGTCATGCCGACGACGCCGTGCTTCGCCGCACAGTAGGCGGCGACGTACGGGTAACCGACGAGGCCGGCGGTGCTCGCGACGTTCACGATGCGCCCTGCTCGTGCCTGGATGATCGCCGGAATCGCCGCACGCGTGCAGAGGAACGTGCCGGTGAGGTTGACGGCGAGCATTTCGTGCCACAGCGCGTCGTCGGTGGCGCCGAGCTTCGCGCTGCGCGCGGCCCCGGCGTTGTTGACGAGGATCGTGACCCTGCGACCCGATCGCGCGATCGCGGCGAATGCGCGATTCACGGCGCTCGCATCGGTGACGTCGCACTCGTGCGCGTCGCAGCTCGTGCCCCCGGGCAGCGACTCGACCGCGGCGAACAGGCGCGAGCGGTCGCGGCCGAGCAGCGACAGCGACGCGCCGCGCGACGCGAGCTCGCGCGCGATGGCCAGACCGATGCCGCGTCCTCCGCCGGTGATCACGGCGTGCGCGCCTGCGAGCGGGACGCTCATCCGTTCGCCTCCGGGCGCTCCAGCGCCATCGCCTGCGCACGCTCGAGGTTGCGCTCGAGCTGCGCCTTGCCGGACAGGTACTGGACCGGCCAGGGCATCGCGCGATAGCCGAGCGCCGCCGCGGCGTGCAGCGTCCAGTACGGGTCCGCGAGATGTGGCCGCGCGATCGCGCACAGGTCCGCGCGGCCGGCCATCACGATGCTGTTGACGTGGTCGGGCTCGAAGATCGCACCCACCGCCATCGTCGCGATCCCCACCTCGTTGCGGATGCGGTCGGCGAACGGCGTCTGGTACATGCGCCCGTAGACCGGCTTCGCGTCCCGCGTCGTCTGGCCCGACGACACGTCGATGAGGTCGGCGCCCGCCTCGCGGAACAGGCGCGCGATGACGACCGCGTCGTCCGGCGTGTTGCCGCCGGGCGCCCAGTCGTGCGCCGAGATCCGCACCGACATCGGCCGCTCGGCCGGCCACACCGCGCGCAGCGCGGCGAACACCTCGAGCGGGTAGCGACAGCGGTTCTCGATCGATCCGCCATAGTCGTCGTCGCGACGGTTGGTGAGCGGGCAGAGGAACGCCGACAGCAGGTAACCGTGCGCGCAATGCAGCTCGAGCCAGTCGAAGCCGCACTCGGCGCCCCAGCGCGCCGCGCGCGCGAAATCGGATCGCACGCGCACCATGTCGTCGCGTGTCATCGCGTGCGGCCGCTGGTTGCGCGGGCCGTAGGCGATCGGCGACGGGGCGATGAGCGGCCAGTTGCGCTCGCCGGTGATCGGATCGCCTTCCACCGGAAGCGGCTCGTCGGGTGCCTCCCAGCCGCGCTGCGTCGAGCCCTTGGGCCCCGCGTGGCCGAGCTGCAGCGCGATCTTCGCCGGCGTGCGGCCGTGCACGTAGTCGACGATGCGCCGCCACGCGTCGCGATGCGGCTCGGCATAGAGGCCGGCGCATCCCGGGCTGATGCGGGCGTCGGCGGACACGCAGACCATTTCCGTGAACACGAGGCCGGCGCCGCCGTGCGCGCGGCTCCCGAGATGGACGAGGTAGTAGTCGTCGGGCAGGCCGTCGACGCACGAGTATTGCGCCATCGGGGAGACCGCCACGCGGTTGGGCAGCGTCACGCCGCGCAGCGTGAACGGCGTGAACATCGGCGGGACCGGCTCGGGCGGAAGCGCCGCGCGCGCCGCGAACCAGCTTTCCATGCGCTCGACGAACGCACGATCGCGCAGGCGCAGGTTCTCGTGCGAGATGCGCTGGCTGCGTGTCAACAGGCTGTAGGCGAACTGCTCCGCCTCGAGCGCCGTGTAGCGGTCGACGTTCTCGAACCACTCGGTCGAGTTGCGCGCCGCGTTCTGCAGCTTCAGCACCTCGACGCTGCGCGTCGCCTGGTACTCGCGCAGCGCGGCGGCAAGATCGTCCGGACGCGCGGCGAGCGCATCGGCCAGCGCGATCGCGTCCTCGAGCGCGAGCTTGGTGCCGGACCCGATCGAGAAATGCGCGGTATGCGCCGCGTCGCCCATCAGCACGAGCGGCACGCGGCGCGCAGCCGTCCCGGTCCAGTGCACCCACTGCTCGCAGACCACGCGCGGAAAGCGGATCCAGATCGCCGAGCCGCGCAGGTGCCGCGCGTTGCTCATCAATCCGTGTCCGTCGAGGTAGCGCGCGAACAGGCGCTCGCAGAAGGCGATGCCCTCCTCCTGCGACATCGCGTCGAGGCCGGCGCGCCGCCACACGTCCTCCGGCGTCTCGACGATGAACGTCGAGGTGTCGGCGTCGTACTGGTAGGCGTGCGCCTGGAACCAGCCGAACGGCGTCGGCTCGAACGCGAACGTGAACGCCGGAAAGCGCTTTCGCGTGCCCAGCCACACGAAGCGGCACTGGCGCACGTCGACGTCGGGCCGGAACGCCTCGGCATGGCGGGTGCGCACGCGGCTGTTGATGCCGTCGCAGGCGACGACCAGGTCGGCCCCGAAGCGCTCCGCCTCGGCCGCCTCGTCATCGACGTCGTGCTCGAACACGAGCTCGGCGCCGAGCGACGCGGCACGGCGGCCCAGGATGTCGAGCAGGCGCCTGCGGCCGATGCCGCAGAACCCGTGGCCGCCGGAGGTGATCGTGCGCCCCTTGAAATGGACGTCGATGTCGTCCCAATGGTTGAACGCCTGCTCGATCTCGCGCGCGACCGCCGCATCGGCGTTCGCGACGTTGCCCATCGTCTGGTCCGAGAACACGACGCCCCAGCCGAACGTGTCCTCGGCCCGGTTGCGCTCGAGCACGCGCACCGTATGCGCCGCGCCGCCGCGGCGCAGCAACGCGGCGAGGAACAGGCCGGCGGGACCACCACCGATGACCAGGACGCGCATGCGGATCCGCCGGGAACGAAGCTTCCAGTATAAATAGTTCCAGTTCGAAGTAAAGCGCCGCGCGCGCCTTGCGCAATGCGTCGC
>Ga0307409_100001027_pt1 | contig 13077 bp, 10 predicted proteins | sample 322Ometagenome_2_FD_203888 | JGI IMG/M metagenome (GOLD analysis project Ga0307409, IMG submission 203888) | Maize rhizosphere microbial communities from greenhouse at UC Davis, California, United States - 322HYB-O-2 | ecosystem: Host-associated > Plants > Roots > Rhizosphere > Soil | place...
TCCGCCAGTCGGAGTCCGCGTTCGAGGTGTTCCAGCTCGGCGTCCAGGCCGAACAGGGACCGAATCCAGACTCACGGGTGACGCTCGGCCGCCGCCGGGACGTCCACGGCCTCCCCGTCGCGCGGCTCGACTGGCGACCGGCGGAGGCAGACCGGGAGTCGATCGCTCGCAGTGTTGAGCTGCTGGACGGCAGCTTGCGTCATGCCGGTGTCGGCCGGGTCATCCACAAGATAGGCAGCGAGTCCCCCCGGCCGCTGTTCACCGGCAACTGGCACCACATGGGGACGACGAGGATGGATCCCGATCCGTCTCGGGGGGTCGTCGATGCGGCGTGCCGTGTCCACTCGACTGCGAACCTGTACGTGGCCGGCGGCTCGGTCTTTCCGACGTCGGGCTACGCCAACCCGACCCTCACGATTGTCGCTCTCGCTCTTCGCCTCGCCGACGAGCTTTGCAAGGGGAACTGGGGAGACGCGGCTTGACGATGACCGGATTGGAGGGGCATCGGTCGGCCGCGCGCCGGTCGGCTGGCGCGTGCCGCGCATGCGGCGGTCACGGCCTCGAGCTCGTCCTCGACCTCGGCGCTCAGCCGCCAGCCGAGCGACTGGTCAGGCCAGAGGAAGCCGATCGGCCTGATGCGGTCTTTCCGTTGCAGATCCTCCTCTGTCCGACGTGCTTTCTCGTCCAGCTCAACGGGGAGCCGATCGAGTCCGACAGCGAGTTCGGCGGCCTCGCACTCTCCGTTTCGCCCACGATGCGTACCCACATCCGAGGTTTCGTCGACGACGCGCTCCGGCGGACGAACAGCACGGCCCACCTCCGCGTCGTCGAGATGGCAAGTCACGCAAACCACCTCCACGAGCTTCTCGCGGTAACAGGCGTCGCGTCACTGCTCATCGAGCCCGTGCCGCGCTATGCCGCCGCGGCCCGTGCCGCCGGCGAACCGACGACGAACGACCGGCTCACGGAGAAGGTCGTCGCGGAGATCATTCGCGCAGGCGGCCAAGCCGATCTTGTGATCGACGCGCTTTACCTCGCCCACGACGCGTCGCCACCGGACTACGCACCCGGAATCCGGCGGCTGCTCGCGCCAGGCGGGGTCGCAGCAATCGAGTTCGATCACCTGCTTCCGGTCATCGAGGAGGGGCAGTACGACGGCTTCCGACACGGTCATGCTTCGTATCTGTCGCTCCACGCGCTCGCTCGGCTGTTCGAGCGATTCGGGCTCACGGTCGTCGAGGCGCTCCGGACGCCGGCCTATGGCGGATCGTTGCGGATCTACGTGCGTCGTGCGGAGGAGGTGGCGCGAGCGGATGAGACCGTCGGTGACGTGCTCGCGGCAGAGGCCCTTGCCGGTCCCACCGGCACTGAGACCTACCGCGCCTTTGCCCGTCGCGTTGACCAGGCGAGAAGCGCGCCGAGGGAGTTCCTCGATGAGTGCCGGCGCGACGGTCGGACGGTCGCCGCATACGGAGCGCCCTCGCGGCAACACGCTCCTCAACTCCACCGCGGTCAGGGACTCCGACACCCTGTTCGCGGCCGATCGTTCGCCCAACAATCAGGGATGCTTCCTTCTTGGCTCCCCGATACCAATCGTCGGCCCAGATCACCTGGCCGCTGCTCGGCCGGACTACCTGCTCATCCTCACGTGGGATCTGCGCGACGAGATCCTCCACCAGATGGGTCACATCCGCGAATGGGGCGGGCGCTTCGTCGTTCCCCTGCCCGAGCTGTCTATCCCTGCCATGACCATGTTCATAGGCCAGCTCGCGCTCGTGACGGGCGGTGGTCAGGGGATCGGCCGGGCGATCGCCGTCGCCGGTGCCAGCGTCATCATCGTCGGCCGGCGTCCGGACCCGGTCGCCGACGCCGTCGCCTTGATCCGAGGGGCCGGCGGCTCCGCCGACGGCCTGGCCCTCGACCGTGTCAAGACTGAGGACCGTGCCACGCTGGTCGCGGACATCGACGGCCGATCCGCCGGCCCCGACGTCCTCGTCCACTCGGTGGGCACGATCGCACGGGTGGGAGGGCAAGCCCTACCGGCCAGAGCTCCTCTTGCAGCCCGAGGACATCGCCTGGATCGCCTTGGGCCGCGATCAATTCGCCCCGCACGGCCGAGGTCACCGAGCTGACGATCAGATCGATGGCGAAGACATGACAATGGCCAGGACACCTGCTCGTGCTGTCGCGTACACGGAAGGGATTGTGATCATGAGCATGTTCGATGCAGCTTTCCGAACGGCCCGGCGGATGCGGTTGAATGACAACGGGTTTATCCGGCGCGCAGTAACCGCCGTGCCGCCTCTTGAGCACTGGCTCCACGAGCAGTGGAACATGCGCCAGCACCTGGTCCCGGCCGATGAGCTGCTGGTGGCATATGGTCAGGCGCTGGATTACCTCGCGCAGCGCCACGGACCCGATGGCGTCGGCGACTATCTGGAGTTCGGCGTCTTTCGGGGCGAGTCGATGCTGTGCATGCAGCAGGCACTCGAGGCCGCCGGCCTCAGCCGGGTCCGGATGATCGGCTTCGATTCGTTCGAGGGCATGCCGGAGTCCATGGAGCCGGGCGACACCGCGATGCGTGCTGAGGGTGGCGTGCCGTGGAAGCCCCAATCGTTCCATTCGACGTATGAGGCCACCCGTCGGGCGCTCACGAAAGGCGGCGTCCAATGGGATCGGACGGTCCTCGTAAAAGGCTGGTACGACGAGACGCTCGTGCCGGAAATGCGACAGCAACTCGGTCTATCATCGATCGGCGTTGTCATGGTCGACTGTGTGCTGTACTCGTCCACCCGGCTTGCCCTCGCGTTCTGCGGCCCGCTCATTACCGACGAGGCGGTCTTCGTGTTCGACGATTGGGGAGCCGGAGAGGTCACTGAGCACAATCTGGGTGAGAAGGCTGCATTCGAGGAGTTTCTTGCCGAAAATCCTGAGCTTACCGCGTACGACATCGGCGGCTACATCCATTCCCAGCAGGCTGTTCCGACAGAGGCCCGCATATTCGCGGTTCAACGGCGTCGGACGCCTGATGCCGGTGCGTGACCGCAACAGGACCCGTACGAACGGCTGCGCTTCAGGATGTGATGGTCGGCCAGGTTGCGGGTCGACCAGTGGGTGATGCCAGGGCGCTCGGTCGGCCGGCCAGGGTGGTGGCGACGATCGCGGGGCGTCGGGTCTCGCCGATGGGGCGGGGCCGGCCAGAGCGTGGCTGGTCGACCAGTCCGTCCAGGCCGTGGGTGGTGTAGCGGCTGCGCCAGCGGATCACCGCTGGGCGCGAGCAGCCGACGGTCGGCGCGATCTGGGTGTTGGTCTTGCCGTCGGCGGCCAGCAGCACGATCCGGGCTCCCTGGGCCAGCCCGGCTCTGACGGAGGTCGAGCGCGTCCAGCGGCGCAGAGTCCGGGCGTCTTGTCGGTCAGGGTCACGGGCACAGCGGTCTTCGGCATGCCCGGAATCCTCCCACGCCCGCCACCTATCGCAATGGAGCTTCAGGGGCGGAACCTAACAGGTCCTGGGTGTCGGGTTGAGAGGTCATCAGACCGACAGGCCGGTCCGGCGTAGGAACGAGTAGGCGAGATGTGGCGTCCGTCGAACACGGTCGATGCCGCGGTGGGCCTGGGCGACCACCTCGGCCAAGGTCGGGCCACAGAGGTTGGCCAGCTCGACGGTCTTGAGGCTGGACCACAGCCCCTCGGTCGGATTCAACTCGGGGGGCGTAGGCGGGGAGGCGCTCGACCACCAGCCAGGACCGCTGGCGGTTCAGCCAGGCCCGCATCGCTCGGCTGCGGTGGGCGGGGAGCCCATCCCAGAGCAGGGTCGCCTTCTCCCCACCGAGGAACCGTCGCAGCCCCTGGAGGACCTCGATGAGGGTCCGGTGTCGTAGCTGCCAGGCGTGATGTGGAAACAGAGCTGAGCCCCGCCGCCCCGGACGCCGTAGCACAGCGCGGCCGCCATTGAGGCCTTCTTCCAGTTGAACGGGTGGGTCAGAGTCGGCGGCTGGCCGACCGGCGCCCAGGCCCGCCGTACGTTCGGGGTCAGGCTGAGCGCGGACTCGTCGAAGAAGACCAGGCAGGCTCTGCGCCGTTGGGCGTTTGCTTGACCGCCGGCCATCGTTCCTTGACCCAGCGGTCGATGGCCGCCTGGTCGCGCTCGACGGCCCGGCGCTTGGGACGCTGCACGCTCCAGCCGAGCCGGTGATGCAACAGCGCCCACACCCAGGCGGGATGATGCCGCACCCCGGTGAGGCGCTCGATCACCAGCGCGACGCGGTCCAGGGTCCACAGCTCGCCGGTGAACCCGTTGGCCGTGGCACCCTCCAGCAGGGCCTGCTCGACGGTGGCGAGCTGGGCATCCGACAGTCTGGGTGCCGGGCCGCTCGGCCCGCGGCTGCGTAGCGCGGCAGTGCCGCCCTCGCGCCAGCGGGCGTGCCAGACGCTCACGGCCTGGGCCGAGACCTCGAGCTGGCGGGCGACCTCGGCCTGGTGGACGCCGGCGGCGAACAGCTCAGCCGCCCGCAGCCGGCGAGCCTGGAGCCGGTCACGTGCTTGTTGTGCCGCAGGGCGGCGAGGGACAGTTGGTATGCACTGGATCCTCGCCTGGCCGGCAGCCAGGCGCCAACTCGACCCTCACCCCACCCCTCAACCCAACACCCAGGACCCATTAGTACAAATGAACGAGGGAGAGCTGCTTATATGACCGGTAGAATTGGGGGCGGCGTGCTGATGATGCTTTGAACCGATCAGGGCGGGCAGGACGGTCAGGGGGGACCTCTTCCGGATGGCAAAAAGTCGATCTGGCGTGGGTCAATCGACCCTCCCCGGAGTGGCGGGCGCGCCTGCCGACGGGACCACCGGGTTCCCGACCCCGCGGCCGTCCACGCTGGCCACGCCCCGCCACTTCGTCTGGTTCACCCCGGCGCTCGGGCTGCTGCTGGGCGGCTATCTCTTCTTCAGCAAGTCTTTCGCCTACATCCACATCCCCGGGACGCCGCTGTTCGTCGGGGAGGTCGTGCTCGGGATCGGCATCGTCGAGGTCCTTCAGGTCCGCTCGCCCTGGCGCCGCCTGCTGGCCACCGCTCCGGTGCTCAAGGTGCTGGCCGCGTTCATGGCGGTCTGCGCCGTCCGGCTGATCCGCGACCTGCCCGTGTACCAGCTCGACGCCGTACGCGACTCCTCGATCTGGTACTACGGCATCTTCGCCTTCCTGGTCGCCGCCGCCGCGCTTCGCGAGCCGACCTTCGTCCCGCGCCTGCTCCGCTGGTATCGGCTGGCCCTGCCCTGGTACTTCCTGTGGGCGCCGTTCGCCATCGTCCTGGCCCAGGTGGACAGCCTCGCCGGGATCAACGTCCCCGGCACCGGGGCGCCGATCAACTCGTTCAGGATCAATGACATCGCAGTCCATCTCGGGGTCGGGCTCGCGTTCCTGTGGCTCGGCGTCGACCGGCTGATCGAGGGGTACCGACCGCGGGTCCTCGACGCCTGGCTGTCGGTCCTGGGGGTGCTCGCGCTCCTGGTGGCGGCCTCGCAGGGCCGGGGCCCCCTCCTGGCCGCGGCCGGAACGGCCGTCGTCGCGTTCGCTTACCTGCCCGCGGGCCGGCGGCGCCGGCTGGTCTTCTCGGTCACCGCCGGCCTCTTAGCGGTCCTCGTCCTCGTCTGGGCGCTCAACCTGCGGCTCGAGGGAAAGCGACGCGACGTGTCGTTGCAGCAGCTCACGGCCAACTTGACCAGCATTGCGGGGAGCCGGCAGAGTGAGGAGCTGTCAGGCACCGTGGAATGGCGCGAAGGCTTGTGGCGGCAGGTCCTCGACGACATGCTCAGCTCCCAGGCGTGGCTGACCGGGCTCGGGTTCGGTCCGATCCTGCCCGAGCGCTACGAGGTCGACATTGGGAATACCAACGACAACCCCAACTCGCAGCCGCTCCGCAGCGTTCACAACTCTCATCTCACCATCCTCGCCCGCGTCGGGTTTCCCGGCCTGGCGCTCTGGCTGCTCCTCTGGCTGGCACTGGCGGTGCAGCTGATCCGCTGGGTCCGGCGGCGACCCGGAGGCGTGCGCGACCCCGCCAACGCCCTCGGCGTGTGGTACCTGGCCAGCGTGGTGGGGTTCCTGATCGGTGCCTACTTCGATCCCTCTCTCGAAGGCCCCCACGCCTGCATCTGGCTGTTTACCCTGGTCGGGCTCGCCGCCGCTCACACCATGGTCGCGCGGGCCCGGCCGGAGGTGGCCGCCCCGGCCCTGCTGCCCACAGCGGTGTCGGCCCGCCCGGCGGCCATCTCGCCGGCAGCCATCTCGCCGGCGGGCATGTGGGCACGTGCCAAGCAGCTCGCCGGGCGGCTCGGCTGGGGCATGGCCGACCAGGCCATGTCCAGCCTGACCAATTTCGGGGTGAGCGTCTATGTGGCCCGGACCCTGGGGACGGTCGAGTTCGGGGCCTTCGCCCTGGCCTTCGCCACCTACCTGATCGTGCTCGCCGCCTCGCGGGGGCTGGCCACCGACGCGCTGGCCGTGCGCTACAGCGACGTGGAGCCCGAACGATGGCGCCGGGCCGTGGCCAGCGCCAGCGGGACGGCCACCACCGTCGGCCTGATCGCCGGGGCGGGCTGCGTCATCGCCGGCCTGTGGTTCGGCGAGTCGACCGGCGCGGCCCTGCTGGGGCTCGGGCTGACCCTGCCCGGGGTGCTCCTCCAGGACAGCTGGCGCCACGCGTTCTTCTCGGCCGGGAAGGGCCGGCTGGCCTTCTTCAACGACCTCACCTGGGCGGTGACGCTGGTGCCGGCGATGGCGGTCATGGTGGTGAGCGGGCATGCCGCGGTCGGCTGGTTCATGCTCGCCTGGGGCGGGTCGGCCTGCTTCGCCGCGGCCGTCGGCGCGTTCCAGGCCCGACTGATCCCGCGGCCCACCGAGTCGGTCCAGTGGCTGCGTCAGCACCGGGACCTGGCCGTCCGCTACCTGGGTGAGAGCCTCAGCCTGAGCAGCGCCTCCCAGATCCGGCTGTACGGGCTGGCCGCGATCGCGGGCCTGGCCGCCGCCGGGTCGCTGCGGGCGGCCGAGCTGCTGCTCGGGCCGCTGAACACGGCCATCATGGGGATCGCCATGATGGCCGTGCCGGAGGCGGCCGTCCTGCTGCGCCGTTCGTTGCGCCGGCTGCAGCCGTTCTGCCTGCTGCTCAGCTGCCTGGGGGCGGGGGGTGCGCTCACCTGGGGGATGGTCCTGCTGCTGCTGCCCGACTCCGTGGGCGAGCAGATCCTCCACTCGGCCTGGTATACGGCCTCGGCGCTGCTCGTCCCGGTCACCCTGGCCGTGGCCGGCTTCGGCTTCTCGATCGGGGCCTGGGCCGGGGTGCGGGCCCTGGGCGCGGCCTCCAGGAGCCTACGGGCCCAGGTGATCGGCTCGGTGGTCTACCTGACGGGGGCGTTGGGCGGCACGGCGATCAGCGGTGCCGCCGGCGCGGCCTGGGGCTCGGCCGCCGGGACCCTTCTCGGGGCCGGCGTCTGGTGGTGGGAGTTCCATCAGGGCGTGCGGGACGCCTCCTCGGCAGGGCGGGACGCCTCCGCGCCCGACGAGCGGGAACCCGAGCCGGCCGAGCTGGGATGATCGTCCGGCTCAACCCGCTCGAGCCAGATCTCCCTCCAGTAGGCGTAGATGCCCCTCGGGCAGATCCGATGGTAGTCGCTGGCGCAGATCACGTCCTGGAGGATGATGCAGGGGTTCCGGAGATGCAGCATCCTCCCGGTCTTCTCGTCGATGATCCGCTCCACCCGGCGCAGCACCCGTGCCTGCCGGCCGCAGTACCTCTTCATCTCCGGGTCGAACGTCATGCCCCGGTTGCGGTTGCTGGTGTCCAGCGTCTCGATGATCGCCTCGAGGGGCTTGACCCGAACCAGCTCTCCGGGGCGCAGGTCCAGGGTTTCCTCAGGGGTCTTGCGCTGCTGCCCCTGGATGAACGGGGACCGCCTGCCGAACCGGATGCGCAGGGGCGCGGGCAGGTGCCGCCGGCTGAAGTCCTGGTACTCGTTGAACGCGCCCACCAGCACACTGCGGACCGTGGCGCCCAGGCTGGCGTTGCCCGAGCGCACGTCCAGCACGTACTGCCTGAAGTCCCAGGGCGGGACCCAGTCGGGTGCCGCCCGCAGGAGCTCGGTCGCCTGGCAGGAGTAGACCTCCTCGTCCGGCGCCGCCGGGTCGGCGGGCTTGCGGGTCGTCGCCACCAGGTCGAGGGGGACCCGGCCGGGCGGGACCAGCGACGACGGACCGGGCTCGGGGTCGGCGACGTCGCCGTCGACCCGCTTGAGCCAGGCCTCCTTCCAGTAGACGAGGCAGCCGGCCTGGCAGCCGCCGTGGGCCTGGCCGTCGCAGCGCACGCCGGCCAGGTGCACCCCGTGGTCCATGCGATACATCCCGGACCAGTTGATCGTGTCGCACAGCTTGACGGCCAGCTTGTCCACCCGGAATCGCCGGCCACAGAACTGCAGCATCTCCGGCATGAACGGCAACGACTCGAACTCGCCGCGTTGGTCGAGGGTGGCCAGGATCTCTTCCTTGCTGCGTACCTCGACGACCTCTCCAACTCGGAGGTTGAGCACATCGTTGCGCCGCATCGTCTGCATGTTCACACGTCCCCACGGGGGTTGGGTTCGGCTCGTTTCCGTGCTCCTGCCGTGGCCGCCGTGAACGCCACGCGGACCGGCAGCCACCTCGGCGAGACGCCGAGGCGGCGGATCTCCGGCAGGTCGAACAGTCGCAAAACGTCTCGCGCCTCGGCGCGCTGCCGATGGCGGAGCTGTCGGTAGGCGCCGGCGAGGATGAACTGGTGGAAGAAGTCCGCCTCCCAGCGGCGGATGGAACGCTCGGGCACGACGCCGCCCGCCGCGGCGCGGTCGAAGATTTCCAGGCCCACCCGGATCGTGCCCTGGTTCCACATCGCGGCGGTGGCCGCACCCTGGTGGGTGGTGTAGGCGCAGGTGGTGGCGGGCACACAGCGCACGCCGTAGCGAGAGAACAATCGCACCCACATGTCGGTGTCGCAGGGCCCGCCAAGGCTTGTGTCGTACCAGCCCTCGTCCTCAAAGGCCCGCCGGTGCACGACCGCTGCAGGCTGACGCACGAAGGAGGAGTTGCGCAGCACCCGCTGCAGAGCCAGCCTGGGCTCCAGGTAGCGCTCCTCACGGAACTTCTGTCTGCGATGGACCACACCGCGCATGTCGACGAGCTCGACGCCGAACAACAAGACCCGCTCATCAGGCGGCGTGCGGCGGATTGTCTCAAGGATCACCGAGCCTGCGTCCGGCAGCAGGTAGTCGTCGTCGTGGAGCTGCAGAATCCATTCGCCGGTCGCCAACCCCATGGCCCGGTTGATGTTCCCCGGCAGGCTCAGCGCAGGGCGGTTGTGCACGTACCGGTACCCGCCCGGCCAGTCGGCCAGCAGCCGCCGGACAACCTGGCCGCTGGCGTCGTCATCCGACCCGTCGGACACCGTCACCTCGACCTGCACGGCCACGGCCGCGGTGGCCTCCAGGGCCGAGCGGAGCGCGCGCTCGAGTAGTCCGGGACGGTTCCGGGTCGGGATGGCAATCGACAGCCGAGTCCGTGCCCGGGCACGGCCCTGCGTTTCGCCCTCCAACTTGGTCAACATCCTCCAGTCCTCGTTACTGGACGGCCGGCGGTCACCGGCGGCCGGCGGCCGGCCGGTCCGCCGTCACCCGCAGCCGCTCGTCCAGCACCCCTTGGTCGAGGAGTTGCCGGATGTGGGCGATCCGCTGGTACCGGGGGCCCTCGAACTCCTCGGTGGTGAGCCCGATCGCCTGGTAGGCCTCGTAGAGCTCTGTGGCGCCACGCCGGGCGTCCCAGGTCGTGGTGTAGCCGAGCACGCTAGCAGCCTTCTCGCAGCTCACCCGGTAGTTGCGGGTGTCGGGAGACGCGCCGGCGGCGAACCTGACGCGGCAGTCGGGCACGGTCTCGGCGACGATCGTGGCAAGTTCGCGCATCTGGTAGTTGGCGCTCGTGGCCCCGATGTTGAAGGCCTGGTTGTGGATCAGCTCGCGTGGCGCCGTCAGCACGATGATGAAGGCGCGGGCGATGTCCTCGATGTGGACCAGGGGGCGCCAGGGCGTCCCGTCGCTCTTGAGCAGGACCTCCCCGGAGGTGAACGCCCAGGCGGTGAGGTTGTTCAGGACGATGTCGAACCGCATCCGCGGGGAGACGCCGTAGGCGGTGGCGTTGCGCAGGTAGGCCGGGCTGAAGTCGTCGTCCGCGAGCTTGGCGACGTCCCGCTCGACCAGGACCTTCGACGTCCCGTAGGGGGTGACGGGGTTGAGCTCGGCCTCCTCGTCGAGCAGGTCGAGGCCGCCCGCGGCCCCGTAGTTGCTGCACGACGAGGAGAATACGAACCGCTCGACCCCGGCCTCACGGGCCAGGGAGGCCAGCCGCACCGAGGCCTCGTGGTTGATCTCGTAGGTCAGGTCGGGTTTGAGGTCGCCGAGGGGGTCGTTGGACAGGGCGGCCAGGTGCAGGACGGCATCGACCCCGTCGAGGTGGGCCTGGGTGACGTCCCGGATGTCGGCCGCGACGGTCGGTACGTCGGCGATGGCCTCTTCGGGACCAAAGGTGCATCGCCGGTACAGGTCGGAGTCCACGCCCAGCACGGTGTGGCCCTCGGCCTGGAGCAGTGGAGTGAGCCGCGTGCCGATGTAGCCGAGGTGGCCGGTCACCAGCAGCCTCATGTCATGATCCTCTCCGAAGCTGTGAGGTCGACGAACCTCGGCTGGGCCTCGGACCGGTTCCAAACCGCCCACGGCGCCTGGCCCCGCTCGTACATCGATTCAAGCTCCTGGCGGTCCCGAATGGTGTCCATGGGCGCCCAGAACCCTTCATAGGGGTAGGCGATGAGCTGCTCGTCCTCGATCAGCCGCTGGAACGGCTGCTCGACCAGCTCCTCGCCCTCGCCGATGTAGTCGAAGATCTCCTGACGCAAGATGAAGTACCCCCCGTTCACCCGAAGCCCCGACAGCTTCGGAGGGGTCAGCGCCGTGACCTGGCCGTTCTCGCGCTGGGAGACGAAATGGCCGGGGATGGCCGGCCGCACACTGAGGAAGGAGGCGATTTTCCCTCGGCACCGGAAGTCCGAGACAAGGTCGGTCAGTGAGGCATCGGTCAAGCAGTCGCTGTAGCTGGCCAGGAACATCTCCTCGTCGGCGACGTACTTGCGGGCGGCGGCGAGCCGCTGTCCGATGTTCGGATGGATGCCGGTGTCCGCGAAGGTGATCCGCCAGTCGCTGATGTCGTTGGAGAGGAGATGCAGGCTGCGCCCTCCATCCGACAGCACGAAATCGTTGGAGATCGCCTCCTCGTAACCAAGGAAGTACTCCTTGATCACGTCTGCGCGATACCCCAGGCAGAGTACGAAGTCACGGTAGCCGTAGGAGGCGTAGTACCGCATCACGTGCCAGAGGATCGGTCGGTCGCCAACCGTCACCATCGGCTTCGGCAGAGACTCCGAATGCTCGCGAAGACGCAGCCCGAGACCGCCGCAGAACAGTACAACCTTCATAGCACCTCGACCTCTGGGATCGGCACGACGAAGCGAGCTCCCCACGCGCGGACGTCGTCGAGCTGCTGAATGATCTCGTCACGCAGGTTCCACGGCAGGATCAGCACGTAGTCCGGCCTCGTCTGGGCGATCCTCGACGGGTCATGGATCGGAATGTGGGTACCGGGTAAGAAGCGGCCGTGCTTGTACGGATTCCGATCGACCGTGTACTCGAGCAGATCCGTCCGGATCCCACAGTAGTTGAGCAGGGTGTTCCCTTTCCCCGGAGCGCCGTACCCGACGACCTGCTTGCCCTCCTCCTTGGCTCGGATCAGGAAGCTCAACAGCCGGCGCTTGGCCCGTTGCACCTCCGGACCGAACGACAGATAGCGGGGAAGCTGGTCGAATCCCATACGGACCTCGGCAGCCAGCATGCTGTCGACCGCTGGAGCGATCGGCTTCGTGGCGTCAGAACTGTGGCGAAAGTAGGTCCGCAACGAGCCGCCGTGCGTCGGCAGCTCCTCCACGTCGAACAGCACCAGGTCGTGGGCGGCGAAGATCCGACGTGCGCTGAGCAGAGAGAAGTATGAGTAGTGCTCGTGGTAGATCGTGTCGAACTGGTTGCCCTCAAAGAGCCGGACGAGGTGGGGGAACTCCAGGGTGGCGACGCCGCCGGGCGCCAGCAGCGTTTGTATCCCGGCCACGAAATCGTTGAGCTCCGGAACCTGGGCGAGAACGTTGTTGCCGATCACCAGATCGGCCTTTCGGTCCTCACGGACTAGCCGCCCGGCGAGCTCGAGCCCGAAGAACTCCGTCAGGGTCGGTACATGCTTCGCCACCGCGGCGGCGGCGACATTCCGTGCCGGCTCGATCCCGAGCGCCGGGATTCCCCGCTCGATGAAGTGCTGCAAAAGGTAGCCGTCGTTGCTCGCCAGCTCGACGACAAAGCTCTCCGAGCCCAGCTCCAGCCGCTCGATGATCTGCTCGGTGTACCGTCTGGCGTGCTCCACCCAGCTGTTTGAGTAGGACGAGAAATAGGCATACTCGCGGAAGATGTCGCGAGGGTCCACATGCTCGGGAAGTTGTACGAGTAGGCACTGATCACAGACAAATACGTGCAAAGGGTAGAAGGGTTCGACCTGATTGAGCTGGCCGGCGGTCAAGAAGCTCTCGCACGGCGGCGACATGCCGAGATCCACCACCGTATGCTCAAGCGGAGCTTCACAGAACCTGCAGGAGCGACTCTGGGCCGGCAGCGACGCCGATCGCCCAGAGTGATCGAGTACCTGAGTCACGTACAACTCCCCCGGACGGCGAAGTGCTCGCCGTGAGCTGGCTAGTAGGTGTCCGTCATCCAGCACGCCCACCTCCGACTGGGAGAAGCATAGGAGGATGATGCGGCTTCGTCGTCGGGCCAACGCCGTAGTGATTGCTACGACGTATGGACCCCCATCTCGACGGCACGAACCCATACATCCTTCGGAGCCGTAGTCATCACTCTGGTGGCTGCATCCCCCCCTTTCATCGAATATAACGGTGGCGATGATCAGCATCT
>Ga0307409_100001028_pt1 | contig 13074 bp, 9 predicted proteins | sample 322Ometagenome_2_FD_203888 | JGI IMG/M metagenome (GOLD analysis project Ga0307409, IMG submission 203888) | Maize rhizosphere microbial communities from greenhouse at UC Davis, California, United States - 322HYB-O-2 | ecosystem: Host-associated > Plants > Roots > Rhizosphere > Soil | place...
GCAGCGAGCCGTTCGGGATCGGCAATCGGCCCGAGCCCGCGAAGGCATCGAGGATTGCACCAAGGATCTGGTGGATGCCCATCTGGTCATAGAAGAACAGCCAGAGGGCGTCAGCGATGAATAGCCGGCGGATCCCCGGCGTCGGAGGCGCATTCTGCGTCGTGTACCGCGGATGGTTGCGGTACCCGTTCAGCGTCAGGCACGGCTCGCAGATGCAGCAGTCACTCGGCCAGAGAGACCGTACGCGACCGCCCGTCGATTCAAAGCTCCACTCCTTGTGGCAACCCGCCAGTTTCGGATCCAGCTTTTCGCCGATGAGCTGGTCGACCTCGCTACCATCCCTGAGTTGTCCCAGCGTCTGATGCCTCGAAAAGGCGAAGTAGTCGGTGAATGTCAGCGCGATCTCGTCAACGGGAGGATCACCGATGTCGACGATCGGCAGCTTGCCCGTCCTTATCAGCGCGAGGAGTTCATCCGAGCAGGCCGGGAACGCGACCGTGGCCCGAGGCCTCCCGCGCAGTCTGCCGGCGGTATCGACGGGAGACGGTGGTGAAACCATCAGCTGAATCATCTGCGCCGTGCCCGATGCATTCGTCGATGCCATCTGAGATGTCTGGGACTGCTGAACGGCCGGGCCCTGAGCAGTCTGCGAAACGTCGGGCCGCTGGTTCGATGCAGCACCCTGACTTTGCGGTGGTTGTTTCTGACCCATGACTGTCTCCGTGTCTTCGATTCGTTCAGTTCAGACGGCGCTGGTCCCTGCCGAGCTTGATCAGCCAGCTCGTCATCAGCTGGTCGAGCCGGTCTTCCGGGAGCTTTCGCCACTCTCGGATCATGCGGAAGGCGGCAAGCTGCGCGCAGGGAGTGAGTCCCTTCAGGTCGATCTTCGTCGCCGCCGTGCCGGCAATCTGCTCCAGCCGCGCGGGCGATACTGCCGCGAGGTCGAGCAGATCGAGCAGTCTCCGCCCGCCGAGGACATGCAGCTTGCCGTCGAACAATGCCTGCCCAAGAACTGGGATGAAGTGCCGTGCCTCGGTCAGGAGCCGTCGAGTCTCCGCCGGAACAGCGTCCAGCGGATAGGCATTGATCCAGTCCCGCTCCCAGTCATCCCAGATCCCCCGGCCCCAGGCGCGGCGGCACCAGTCGAAACACAGGAGTGCCCGGAGATAGGGCGGTGGATGCGGATCGCCCGGAGCGATCCGAAGAGCCTGCGCTGACGGCATTGCGAACAGCTCGCACACGGCCGCAGCTTCGGCGACACCGGTCAGGCCGAACGCCCAGAAGTCAGGACCGATCTCGGACATCCATAGTGCGAAAAGCTGACTGACTGTCTTCGAGGCACCGGATTTCTGGAGAGAGCTGCGCGCCAGTTTCGGCAGGGTCTCGACCAGCTGCAGGCGATACAGTGCCTGGTGTCCCGCCTCGTGCAGCAGTGACGTCAGATTGTATTTCTCACTGAGGCGCGCGTAGGGGATCTGGATCAGGGGCATCGGATTCGAAGAGCCGTCCGGGAAGGGCACGCTTTCCCGGGCGATGGCGGCACCGATTCCACGTTCGCAATAGACGAGCGGCGGCTCAATGATTGCCAGAGCCGGGTGATCACGCCGCATCGCCTCACGCGCCAGCACGTCACAACCGGCAAGCATCGCTCCGAGCTCGGGAGCGTGCCGCTGCGTGAGCACGTCCATGTAGGTGTCGAAGAAGGTGAAGGCTCGACCCATGTCCAGCTCAATCTGCCCAAGCGCACCGTTCAGTTCGCGAGCGGATTTGTTGTCGCCGGACTTCGCCAGCAGCGTATCGCTTGCACGGCGCAGTCTCGATGACAGGCGAACGGACGATGCAACGAGCTGTGGCTCGATGACTGCCCATTGACGATCGGTGATGTCAGTCCCTGGTGTGAGCACCACAAGCTTCCTCAATTTCGCCAGGCTGTCGATCCGGAACCTGATCGACTGAACTCGCCTCCTGAGCCGGTCCTGTCGCCCGTGCATGGTCCGCGCGCGCTAAGCGCCCACGATGATGAGCTTGATCCGCTGGCCGGGCGAGACGCGAAGCCGCGCGACACGACCGCTCTGGCGCCGCCGCGTTCCGGAGCCTTGGGATCCGACCGCACGGACCTGCGCCTTGGCAATGGCATGTTGCACGGCGTTGTTGGCCAGTCTTATCGCTTCGGCCGGCTGATCCGCCTTCGGTGTCAGGTTTTCGGCCAGGTGCTCGTAGGCTTCCCGCGACAGGTTCACGTAATTTTCCCAGGTTTCCCGTTCCTGCGCCTCACCTCCTCCTGAATTAAGGCCGATGGACTGGACGGCGTCGACCATTGCGCCACCGCCGGGGACGACGCTCCCGAGAGCCTGCTTGCCGAAATTCAGCAGCGCGCCCTTCACATTCCCGCGCGCGAGCTGAAGCGCACCTTTCAGGCCGGGGAAGAACTTGTTCACCCCCATCGTGAGGCCCTTCTTAGCAAGGGACTTCAGAAGCTTGTTCTTGCTCAGCTTCTTCAGACCGCGCTTGATCGCGCCGAAGAAGTACTCGCGCTCGATGTCATCGAGCACTTCGCCCATCGCTTCGTCGACCTCGTACGAGGACTCGAACTGGCGAGTGCCGATCTCCATGAAGCGTTCCACAAACTCGTGCGAGCGAGAATCGCCGAAGTCACCCTCGAACTCGAACTCCTGATCGTCCTGTTCGAACGACACTTCGAGATCATCCGTGAGCTCGTCGTCCTGTTCGAATTCGTATTCGAAGTCATTCGACGAACCTTCGAATTCCATCTCCAGGTCATCCGACGCACCTTCCATCTCCAGTTCGAACTCACGCTCGAGCTCCGAGAGATCGCCATAGTTGTCCATCATCGTCCGCCTCCGCGATCGCGCAGTGCAATTTGGGTGAGGGTATTTCGCATCGGCTCAGGTCTCGCTTCCTGTCCCGGAAGCCGCGCGCGTCCGCTTCGCAATCGTAGCGGGATGCAGGTCCGCAGCCATTCGCCGGATTGCCTCCGCAAGGATTGACGGGCTCCCGGTCCGCAGAGCGATCGCCTTCCGGGTGAGGCTCACGCCGGCAGCACTCTGGCCATCAGCAGCAACCGCAAGGATCCCCAGCGGCGGCTCCCCCAGAATGAGGTCCAGGCAGTTTGCCCCGTCATGTCTGAGGTCCTGGGCAATGACGATGTCTGCTCGCTCTCCGCGCGCCTCGCGCAGGCAATCCGCATGCCGCGTCGACTGGCCGGCAATGACGATGTCCGTCTCTCTACTGAGCAGGTCGCCGATTATCATGCGAAGCATCTCCGGCATGGGGCCAAGATGAACACGGATCAGGTCCACGCCGCTTCCCAGTTCGAGCTGTGCGCACCCTGGCATCGTCAGGAGCCCAGCACATGGGCCAGATGGCCGAAAAATGGTCCAGGTCTGGGAGAGGCCATCATTGACCATCGAGGGCGGGGTCCACCCATGCGCGAACCGTCGGTGTTCGTGACAGCCCTGAAGGAAGTCAGGCTGACGGGTAGACCATATGGCCCCCCTCCTGAGGCTCATATGGCCCAGAAATATCAGTCTGAATCGCCTATTTGTTGCCTACGGCTATTCTGCGACTCACCCAATCCATGTTAAGCCACGTTGCTGCTCGGATGGGTCGCTTCCGACGGAAATGATCCAGATCAATGGAAGTTGGCTGGCTGCAGAGAGCCTGCTTTGCTTCCGCCAAGTGGAGGCTCGTCGCGTGGATCAGTCGCATCCAGGCATGGAGTGGCACAATCGAGCGCCGGCACCCTCGCCGACGGTCTCCATCATCAGTGACGTGCTTCTGTTTCGCGAGGGCCTTTCAGCAAGCCTGACACGCGATGGTCGGTTGGAGGTTCTGGACCTGCTGACCAGCGCGAGTGCCCTCTCCGCCATCTCTCGGCGCACGCCGGATGCCGTACTGCTCGACGGCGCAATGTCTGAATGTCTCGAACTTTCCCGCCGGATCCGCAAGGCGCTTCCCGGAATCAGAATCATAGGCTTCGGAATCTCCGGCGGAGCTCCCCGGCTGGTCGACTGCGCAGAGTCAGGGCTTGCAGCCTTCACCGACTCAGACGGCACCGTCGAGGATCTGGTCGGTGCTGTTTTTGGTGCACTCAGAGGCGAACTTGAGTGCTCGCCGCAGGTCTCGGCGCTGTTGTGCGAACGGCTTGCCGGCCTTTCGGCAGGAGCAACAAGACCAGCAATTCTCACACGACGTGAAGGAGAGATTGCGCGACTGATCGGGGAGGGCCTGTCCAACAAGGAGATCGCAAACGACCTGAACATCGGTCCGTCCACGGTGAAGAACCACGTTCACAGCATCCTCGAGAAACTGAACGTGCGTCGTCGCTCCGCGATCGTCTCGCATCTGGGAGAGTGCACCTAGACTGGAATTGAGAATGCCAGCCGAATTCACATTCGTCTTGCCCGAGCCCGGGCACGATCTTCAGGCTTCAGCCGACATCGGTGACTTGATCCGGGTTGAGACGCCCACCGGTTCGTGGCGTGCAACTCTCACGTTTGGCGCCTCGAGCGTCCGACTTGCAGGCCCCGAACGCACTTTTACGGAACCGACCGCAGGATACCCGGTTCGCCACGATGTCTGGGTTCGGAGTCTCTCCGTACCCTTCACCGGAACACTCCAGAGCGCCTGGCTAAGGAACGCCCTTCAGGCGAACCGTCGCCAAACCCCTGACGTGTTCGCGATCGCGATGCAGTATTTGCAGGAGGCGCCTCCCCTCCACGACGGCGGCCTGCAGATTGCCGGTCCCGCGGCCTACGGTCCTGTTGTGAACGGCGCTCGTCAGGAACGGAGCGATTTCAACGATTACCTCGGGATCACCTGGTCATACGCCGATGGACGGATCGACCAGCCGGAGCCAGAGGAATTCCGAAGCCTCGATTGCTCCGGATACATGCGCATGGTCTGGGGCTATCGGCAGAGCCTGGCAGGTCTCGGCCGCGCCAGCATTCCGCTTTGCTATCGCCCTTTGGAGGATCAGTCTGCGCTGCCTCGTCGTGCCTACCAAATGCATGCCTCGGCACCCGGCGTGATGATCATCGACGCCACCGGCCAACAGATCACGAATTTCAGCGACCTTTTGCCCGGAGATCTTGTCTTCTTTGATGCCGCCACGAATGACGGAACCCAGATCGATCACGTCGGTATGTACCTGGGATTCGACGAGGGTGCTCATCATCGCTTCATCTCAAGCCGCAAGACGCACAACGGGCCGACGCTTGGCGACGTGGCTGGCCCCTCGATTCTGGATGGCACGGGATTTTACGCCCGGTCGTTTCGTTCTGCTCGCCGCTTGTAGAGGAGGGCATCCCGCTGATTGAAAATCAGCGCGTCCAAGATCCTGCACTGCCGACCCATTCGGCGACCCGGTTTCACCCGTTAGTTTTCGGATTGCCCATCCAGTTGCGTCACGTCCTCCAAAACGAGCGATGGCCGCGCATCGTGCTTCATCGTTCGCAGCCGCACATGGGAAAGGCTCAAGCCCCTCACGTGTCGCGCATAGAGCCCGAAAGCGGGCAAGGGGCCGAACATCGGTGCGTGGGGATAGTCGCCGGATGCCTCCGGAACAGATACCCGCACCTTCCTGCCGCCGCCAATCATTGTGATGTCGATGTTGTTCAGCGAAACATTCTCCAGGAAATGGCCGGGTAATCCGGTGATCGAAGATGCAAGCGTTCCGCCCGTCGCGACAATGTTGTTGAATTGAACGTTCCTGAGCGTTCCCGGGACCGGCCTGGCTTGGCCGCGTCCCCGGTTACCGAGCCTGAGAAAAATCGGAGTTACTGCGTCACGAATGACGATGTCCGAGACAATCAAGTTTTCAAAATTGGCGCCATCAACCATGGAGAAGGAGAGCGCCGCAGTCGGCGCGCGGTAAATCGTCGGGGCATGATAAATGAGCACGTCTCGGATCAAAATGTCACGAAAGTCGCCTTGGCTCTCGGTACCGATCTTGATCCCCTGATCATCCGATGAGCAAATCACTCCGGATATGATCACATTGGCTGTGGGTGGTGTTGGTCGACCGCGTCGAGCCGTGGTCTTCAGCACTACGCAGTCGTCACCCGCCTCTATGTCAACGTCACGAATTAGAACGTTGCTGCTCGAGTCGATATTGATTGCGTCAGTGTTGGGCCCGCGACCGTCATTGCGGATCGTAACCCCCCGGACCTGGATACGGGAGCTCTCGAGCGGGTGGATTGTCCAGCCAGGAGCGTTGCGGATGGTGATGTTTTCGACGCGCAAACCGTCCGTTTGAACAGTTTCAATCAGAGGTGAAGGTCGAGCTCGGCGGGAGATCCAGCCTCGTTGGGGATCGCCATCCCAAAACGCTTGCCCGTTCCCGTCGATGATACCGCCGCCTTCGATCGCGACGTCATGCGCATTCTGTGCATGAATGAGGTGGAAAGGACCATTCCCTTTGTTCTGCGTACTGCCGTCCACGAAGATCGCCGGCACATCTTGCGGCGGATACGGGACGTAGTCTTCTATGCGCGGCGAGCCCTGGAGGACTGTTCCGGGCATTATTCTGAGTGTGATGTGATCCTTGAGAACGATCGTGCCGCTCAAGAAAGTGCCGCCTGAAAGCAGCACTGCGCCACCATTCGTCGAGCAATCGTCGATCGCGCGCTGGATTGCAGCCGTATCCAGCGTTTGACCATCGCCGCGAGCGCCATAACTCCGTGCATCGCAAGTTCCGGCGGATGGCGGTTTAGGGGCCGCCCCAGTAGCCGCCAGCAGTACAAAGGTCAGCACGTACCGCACGATGTAACCTTATGAGTACTAATGTCCGCTTGCCACCCAAAGCAGACACCACGGTTGGGCAAAGCGCTGAGGGTGATCAGCCGCCTCACATTCGACACCTTTCGCACGCTGATAGATTGTTCGCCGAGGCCGTCCAGGAGCGCCGTGCCGGTGCATGCTTCGGCAGATCAGTGTGGCTGCCTACTGACGACGGTGGAGATTACCCGCGCGTAAGGACCGGCCCCGCCAAGACGGGGTACGCCGGGATTTCCTGAACGGAGTGAACCTCACCCCGGAGCGGATCCCCCCGGTACTTCACAGCGCGAAGCGCAGCAGGCGCCTTCCCTCGCTCAACCCAGGATTCGAGGGCACGCCGAACGTCGTGACGACCATCGGAGTAATGTCCGGGCGCGACCCAGGCCTGCCCGAAGGCGTTCGGTCCCAAGCCTCCCTGGCAGTGCTGCATGCCGGGAATCATGAACAGCCGGAAGAACCGCTGGGTTCGTGCAAGCCCGCCCATCTCCTGGGTCACCCGTTCGTAATAATCCACGCCCGCTCTCGGCGACAATACCGGGTCCGCCCAGCCGAAGTACATGATCAGCTTGCCGCCTCGAGCGGCGAAGGGGCTGAGGTCTGCATCATTTGCGTCAAGAACCTGCGCAAGCCTGCTCCCCCCCAGCTTCCGTTCCGAGGCAAGCGCAAGGTCCGCTTGCTTGAACATGTCGACCGTCCACGATGGCTCGTCCAGGACAAGATGCCGATAAGCCTGAGTAGCGAAGGTCAGACTGTCCGGTGAGTTGCGATGCACAGGAATGATCCAGCGATCCCAGCCGCCGACATCCGCCGCCGAGGTGGGCTCGAAGCCGAAATAGTGGGATCTGCCTGTCGGCCCGGAGGGACCGGCGCGGATGAGCTCAAGCGTTCGCGCCTCGCGCGCCGTCAGGCATTGAACGGTTTCGACCCCACGGCACAGAAGCGTGCGTGCGTCGAACGTGCACAGCCGCGGATCCTTCGCGACACCCTGCGAAATCGTCGGCCGGGGGCATCCGGCGAGCGCCGCACGCTGGATGGCGGGCAGCTTCGCCGTCGGCAGCCAGTTGACGGGCGCCGCGAGAAGCCGGTGCTGAATCGCGGCAAATGTTGCGAGCTGCCGGGTCCAGCTGACTGCCGGCGCACCCGCAAGGATTCCGTCCCAGTCGTTCGGATAGCGTTGTGCAGCCATGAGAGCCTGCCGCCCCCCGTTCGAACAGCCGACGTAGTAGTTCCATCTGGGAGCCCCGCCGTAATACGCATGAATCAGCCTGCTTGCGGCGTCGGACGTGACCTTGATGGAACGATGTCCGTAGTCGATGATTCTGTCCGGCCGGCCCAGCGCCCAGCTTGCGTCGAACTGGCCCGCCTTGTGACCAGTGTCGGTCATCGCGGCCGCATTTCCTCGGCGGATCTCGGCCTGCAGGGACGGCTCGTCGATGTTCCCCGCAAATCCCCCGTTTCCAAGCTGAACGTAGCGCCCGCTCCAGTCGGAGGGCAGCCAGAGCTCGAAGCCGACTTCCGAAGCCGGCGTGGGGCGTACGACCCCCGCGACCCTGCAAATCGGGCGCTGGGTTCTCACGTTGGGACCGGCCATGTCCGCGGACAGGACGCTCAGGCCGTCAAAAGCAATCGCACGTAAGGCCTGGCATTTTCCGCGCTGGGGCGCTGGCGCGGACCAGGCCGGGCCGAACGTAACGGGCCACACGGCGAACAGTGCGAACTGGACGGTCGCGAGCGTCAGGCGCCTCAAGCTTTCTTGGTCTCCCATGCAAAAGCGAACCCCTCGCGCGAAGGATCGACCCCGGCCAGCATCATCCCCTGGCCGCGCGACGCATGGCCCTGCGAAAGCGACTTGTCCTCAGGGTCGCGCATCTGGATCAGCAAGGTTGTGCGAGGCTCCTCCGACACGTTCACGCCAGAACCATGGACAAGCAGGTAGGACATGAAGATCGCGTCGCCTGCCCTCGCCGGCACCGCAAGCGCGCCTTCGATTGGATACTCGTCCTCGGGAAGATGATGATCTTGCCCGATCGCTGGGAGCGGCCCCAACTTGTGGCTGCCCGGCACTACCCTGAGACATCCTTTTTCGACTGGCGCATCATCGAAGTGGATAATGACGGCGATCATCGAATCTCGCTCGTGGGGGAAATACGGATAATCCTGGTGCATGGGGAAAGGCGAACCGCGCTCGGGCGGCTTGATGAACATCTTGTTGTGGTGCAGCTGAACGTTGGGGCCGATGATGTCCTGAGCGATGTTGGTCAGGCGTGCATCCGTGAGCAGCCTCGTGACTGCAGCCGAGCGGAACTGCACGTCGTGGCTGTGCGTGATGGTCGTCCCGCTTCCCTTGACGCTCGTCCAGGTCGCATCATTGCTGCCTTGACGTCCGGCGATGTCATGAAGCTCGGCTCGATACATGGCCGCTTCTTCGGTCGTGATGAGACCTTCGATGTGGACATAGCCGTTCTCGTCGTAGAACGCCTTTTGCGCGCCGCTTAGTCCGGTCATCCCGTCTGTCCCGCCCAGGCAAGCCATATTGCCGCTGTCCAAGAAAAGTCGTCGCCGCCGCTGCCCGTACCATCGAGCGGACTGAACGCCTCGTAAAAGCCGTTGCGCTCGATGAGCGCTCGGGTGTCGCGGCGAACCCGCTCGCCTTGATCCAGATGGCCCGATTCGGCCAGCCCGCTGCCGATCATGTAGTTGACGACGGCCCAGACGGGTCCGCGCCAGTAGCGGATCATCTGAAAGCCGGGATCGTCCGGATCAAGGCTCGGCATCAGATAGGAAACGCCGCCGGCAATGCGCTCCAGGTGGCGCAACATGGCTTGGTCCCGCGCTGGATCTGAGAGCCCGGCATAGAAGCTCAGGAAAGATGCGCTCGTGACAAAAGCCGACGAGCGCCGGGTCAGGAGGTCGCGCGAGCACCACGCCTCAATTTTGCCGTCCCACAGCCAGCCGATGCCCCGTTCGGCGCGGCCGATCAGCTCACGCAGGTCCTCGGCCGCGTCCTCGTTCCCGAGGAGCTCCGCAAGGAGCAGAAGATCTCGATTGGCACGCAGTAGGATCATGGACATGCCGATATCAGCGACGCGGAAGGGATTTTCAGCGCTGATGCGCGCATGGTCCCAGCCGACCGATCGTCCAAACTGGACGAGCGCCAGATAGCGATCATATTCGAGCTTTGTCGGCCGCATCTTGGCGTCGAGATGGCTCGTGTCGCGGCGCACGTAGTCGCCGACGTTGGAGGCGTCGATCGGTTCTCCGGGCGCGTCCCATTCGGGCGAATTGTCGCGCCCTGTTTCCCAGGGATGCATGGCGACGACCACGCCCCGCTGCTCCGGATCGCGGAAGTCGCGGAACCACCGATGCCAGGCCAGCAGCTTCGGGAAAAGCGCATCGAGACGCGGCCGGAAAGCATCGTCCTCGCCGACGGCGACGGCACGATCCCAGAGCTTGCGCACCACGGTTGCCGCGACGGGCGGCTGAGTGATGCCCGAGGTTACCGGCGTTTTCCCCGTCCCCCATACGGACGGCCCGGGGAAATAGCCCGGATCATCCTGCCAGAACACGATGTGCGGTAGGAAGCCATCGTCCCATTGGGCCTTGAACAGGGTTTCGATCTCGGTCCACGCACGGTCTCGATCGAAGGTGTCGAACCCTAGCGCGACAAAGGCGGAGTCCCAGTTCCACTGGAACGGATACACCCGGCCGTTTGGCACCGTGTAGCCGCCACGATCATTCGTCCGGAGAATGTCCTGCGCCTTCCGGGCTATTTCTTGCGTCGTCATCGCGGGACCATTTGTTAAAGGACCGAGGGAGGGGTTTCCTCGGCCCCCTAAGTTGTCAGAAGTGGTAGCTCAGCCTGATGGAGAGCCGTCGAGGCAGAACCGGACGGCCGACGAAGAACGTGCCGCCAGCGGACTGGCTGTTGTCCTGGCGGGGCGATCCTTCCGTCGTCGCATCGGTGTCGAGCAGGTTGAAGACGTTGATCCCAAGGCGGGCCTGTCCCGGACCGAAATTGAGCTTGTAGCCCGCATCAAGGTTTACGATGTGGAAGCCGTCCAGTTCGATCAAGTTGTTCGATGCGGTGAAGTTGTCGTCCGTGTAGTTGGTGAAGATCGAGGCGTCGAAGCGATCGTCATCGTAGTAGAGACCGGCGTTGTAGAGGAGCGTCGGCTGCCGCTCGAGCTCATTTCCGACGATGGCCGGGTTCGAGGTCGGCACGTTGTTCACAAGCGATTCGAACTCCGTATATTTGTGATCCTGCAGCGTGATGTTTCCGTCGAAGCGCAGGTGCCGGAGTATGCGCCAGTTCAGCGTAGCCTCGACCCCGTATGATCTCGTGGCGACGAGATTCACGCGCTCCGTGAACCCGCCCTGACCGTCGTTCACGAACAGGACCTGGCGGCGATTTTCTAGCTTCGTATAGAGGCCGGCGAACGTCGCTGTGACCGGTCCGCTGCTGTATTTTACGCCTGCTTCGGCCTGCTTGATGATTTCGGCATTGTACTTGCCCTGGGGCACGCCGGCGCTGCTGAACGCAACCGCTCGGATCTCCGGAAAGAAGAAACCGCGCGAGACGTTGGCGTAAAGGTTCACATTATCGGTGAGCTTGTAAAGGCCGCCCGCCGCCACGGCCCATTCGGAAGTATCGACCTTTGTGGTGAGGAACGTTCCGTTGCCCCAGATTACGTCCCGAAGGGCTCCGGCGAGGTTCGGAGTGGTCGCATCGGTCACGAAGGTCGAGGTCCGCTCGCGCCGGATATCGCCTTTGAGCTTCTCCAACCGGACGCCGATGTCGAAAAGCCAGCGACCCGCGTCGATCTGGTCGGCGAAGTAGCCCGCGTAACGTTCGACCTCATGCCGGTTGTTCGTATAGCCGGCACCTGCGTTCAGAAGGCCGTCGCGCGAGACGATCGTCTGCGCACCGGTCGTGGGGTTCGTAACGGTCAGGTTGACCAGCCGGGGCCGGTTATTGAACTCGGCCAGATAAGTGGTCGTGACGTTGATGTCCTTGGCCCGGGCATTACCGTAGAAGCCGCCGAGCGTGAACGTATGCGCCAGGGTGCCTGTCTGGAGCTCCTTCGTGACGTTGAGCTCCGCCGTCCAGTCGCGCATCGGACGGTCGCGGTCGGTGAACCGGTTTGCGAAGAGGATATAATTCGACGGGACCGCACTGCCGTCGTCGTCGAAGGTGAAGCTCGCATTGGCGAGGCTGCCGAGATTGCGGTTCGTCAGGAAGCCTTGCAGGGATTCCGGAACGTTGATCACGCCGTCGCCGTCGGACCAGAGGCCGAACAGGTGATCGTACTTGGACCATTTCGCGCGGCCGTTAATGCCCCAGCCGTCGCCGAAGTCGCGATCGAACGCCAAAGCGATCTGTCCGCCCTTCGTTTTAACGCCCTCCGCAATGTCGCTGGTGAAGAGCCCGTCCGGCGTCTGAAAGGCGAGTTCGGAGATATGATTGTGCTGAACGGAAAAGACGTCGTGCCCGTCATTTCCGTTCGCGCGGCTGCGGTCGTTGCCGTTCAGCGGCACCGGTAGATAGAATTGAACCTGGTCGTCGATGTACTGACCGTAGAGGGTCACGGAGCCGTTGCCGTCCGGGAAACGGTACTTCAGGTTCCCGCGGATCTGGTAGCCCTTGGTGTCGAGGTTCGTATCGATCGGCCCGTCGTCTGACCGGTAGTAGCCCGAGACGGCGTAGAACAGGTTGCTTCCGAGCGGCCCGGTCAAGGCCAGGTCTCCGCGATACCGGCCTTCCTCCGCCCACTCGAGCTGACCGACGCCGTGCATCTCTTCGCCGCCGGTCCTGCTGATGTAGTTGATGAGACCGGCGACGGACCCGGGCCCGAACAGGTTAGACACGCCGCCGCGCACAAACTCGAGCCGATCGATGCCGAGATCGTTTCGATAGTAGACGTCATAGGCTGACGAGTTGAGGCCGAACGTGCTGAGCACGGGAATGCCGTCGTACATGAGCGGCGTGAACTGGTACTGGCCGCCGGACGGCAGGCCTCGAATGAAGACGTTCGTGGCGACTTCGCCGCCGCCCGCATCAGCCTTGATCGTAGGGACGGTGTTGAGAATGTCGCCCTGGCTGCTCGAGCTGAGCCGCGCCAGTCTCTCGTCGTCCAGGGTTGTCACGGAGAGTGGCGTGTCGAAGGCTGCGCGTGCGCGACTGGTACCGGTGACGATGATTACATCGCCCTCGTTCGAATTGTCCTGCGTGACGGGCGGCGCGTCCTGAGTCCCCGTCTCTGCTGCCTGCTCGGGTGT
>Ga0307409_100001029_pt1 | contig 13069 bp, 10 predicted proteins | sample 322Ometagenome_2_FD_203888 | JGI IMG/M metagenome (GOLD analysis project Ga0307409, IMG submission 203888) | Maize rhizosphere microbial communities from greenhouse at UC Davis, California, United States - 322HYB-O-2 | ecosystem: Host-associated > Plants > Roots > Rhizosphere > Soil | place...
ACGAGGTCCGCGTCAGCGCCGAGTGGCTGACGTTGCGGGAGCGGGCCGACGCGGCAGCCCGATCGGCCGACCTCGTCGAGGAGCTCCGGTCGTACCTGCCGACGGGCGGTGTGACTCGTGTTCACGATCTCGGTTCCGGCACCGGGTCGATGGCCCGCTGGCTCGCCCCGCAGCTGGCCGGACGCCAGCACTGGGTCCTGTTCGATCGTGACGCCGAGCTGCTCGGTCCCGCCGTGGCGGACCCGCCGAGGAGTGCTGCCGACGGTGCTCCGGTCACCATCGAGACTCGTGCCGGAGACATCACCCGGCTGCAGCCGACCGAGCTGTCGGGCGCTGCTCTCATCACGGCGTCCGCACTGCTGGACATGCTGACCGCAGAGGAGCTCGAACGACTGGTCAGCACCTCGGCCGCGGCGGGCTGCCCCGTGCTGATCGCCCTCAGCGTCACCGGTCGCGTCGACCTGGCGCCGACCGATCCGTTCGACCGCTGCGTCAGCGAAGCGTTCAATGCTCACCAGCGACGGAACACCGCCTCAGGAAGGCTTCTCGGACCGGACGCCGTCCGCGCTGCGCTGGACTGCTTCACCCGGCTGGGCGTCGAGGTCCTGGTCCGGCCGAGCCCTTGGCGGCTCGGCCCCGGCCAGGCGGCTCTCGCAGCGGAGTGGTTCACCGGCTGGCTGGGCGCGGCGTGCGAGCAACGGCCCGAGCTGAGTGGCGCGGCCCCGTCGTACGCCCAACGTCGGTTGGCGGAGGCAGCCGCCGGCCGGTTGTCCGTGACCGTGCACCACCAGGATCTCCTGGCGCGGCCGAGATGACCTCGTACGCCGCCGGTGAACCATCTCGCCGTGGCCCCCGTATGTACCTTCGGAAGCGGAACGGAAGGGACCCCATGCACCCACCGGCAGAAGAACGCGCGTCACCGTGGCGCGGGCGTGTGTGGGCCTGGACGCGCATGACGGTCGGTGCCGCGATCCTGGCCGTCCTGGTCTGGCGGCTGGGGACCCGCCCCTTTCTCGATGCCCTTCACCGGATCGACGCGTGGTCTCTGGCGGCAGCCGCGTGCATCGCGGTGCCGACGACCGTGTGCTGCGCCTGGCGGTGGAAGCTCGTCTCGCGTGGTCTGGGCTCGGATCTCCCGCTGCCGGTGGCGGTCGGCGCGTACTACCGGTCCCAGTTCCTCAACACGGTCCTGCCCGGCGGCGTGCTGGGGGACGTGAATCGCGCTGTGCGCCGCGGCCGCGACGTGGGCGACGTCGGCCACGGTGTTCGGGTCGTGGTCTGGGAGCGCACCGCCGGACAGGTGATCCAGATCGTCCTGACGGTGATCGCTCTCCTCGTGCTGCCGTCTCCCGTGCGCTCCTCCATGCCGGTCGTCGCCTTGTCGGTTCTGGCGTTCGTTCTGGGCGCCGTACTCCTGGTGAGGGCCGTGCCGCGTCGCGGACCCTCCCCGCTCGTCCGGGTCGCGCGCGCGCTGGCCTCGGACGTCCGCGAAGGGCTGCTGGCGCACCGAGCCTGGCCGGGTGTCCTGCTGGCGTCGACGGTGGTCGTGGCCGGCCACACAGCGACCTTCCTGGTCGCCGCGCGGACCGCCGGAGCAAGCGCCTCGACGGTCCGTTTGCTGCCGCTCGCGCTGCTGGTGCTGCTGGCCATGGCACTTCCCACGAACATCGCCGGCTGGGGGCCGCGTGAGGGCATGTCCGCGTGGGTCTTCGCAGCGGCCGGGTTGGGTGCGACCCAGGGCGTCGCCACCGCGGTGGTGTACGGCGCCATGGTGCTCGTCGCCACCCTTCCAGGCGCCGCCCTGCTGGTCGCGGGATCGCTGCGCCCGAAGTCAACCGGGAGCACGCAGGGGACAGGCGGCGATGATCGTGCGGTGCCGTCGGTGCGCCAACGCCAGGTGTCGGTGGCCAAGATGGAGGACCACGGCTGAGCGGCCAGGTGCGCGCCCGTTCGGCGTTCGGCGTTTGATCCGCGGTCGGCGGTCAACGTCTCGCGTGTGCAAGCACCGTCCTACCTGACGAACCGAACGCTGCCATTGCTGCTCGCCGTGCTCGCGATGGCTCTGGCTGTGGGCTCCACGCCCACCGGGCTGGGCTCGCCCTCCGCCGCTGCCGCGACGGTCAGCGCGGCCAGGATCGACGGTGTGCTGTTGACGTCGTACGAGGCACGGCTGGTGCGGCTGGTCAACCATGCTCGGACGTCGCGAGGTCTGGCGAGGGTCAAGGTCACCCCGTGCGCGGAGGACTTCGCGCGCAAGTGGACCAAGGTGATGGCACGCCAGAACCGGCTCTACCACAACCCGAACCTGACGCGGCTGTGGAGCGACGCGTGGTGCGACCGGGCCAGCTGGGTGGCCGAGAACGTCGGCTACGGTTCCGGGCCGGGGTCGGCGGACGCGGTGTTCAGGGCCTACATGAGGTCAGCGGCACACCGCGCGAACATCCTCAACCGCAAGGCCCGGTTCGTGGGAGTGGGAGCCGTCGCACGCAGTGGCGGTCGAACGTACGACACGATGAACTTCACCAACCGGGCGTCGGCCGACTACGGCGGCGTGAAGATACCGGGTCAGTTCTAGGGGTTGCCGCACCGTGGCTTGCGGTTTCCCGCCGCCTCGTCGTGAGGCTCGGGCGCAGCGGCCGGCGGCTGACCCGATCCCACCGCAGGACGGGTGATCTCTAGCGTCGAGTCAAGCCCCGGAGCACGCCGTGAGCGGCCACCAGAGATCACCGGGCCGAGGGACGGGAATCGACATGAGAGACGCATTGACAGATGTTGTGCGCATCGGACGGTTCACCCAGCTCACCACGTACCAGCGGTTCGGCTACGTGGTGGGGGGCCTGCTGATGCTGAGCGGCGTTTTCCACGGCGTCGTCTACGCGGTCGACGGGGGCGCGTGGGAGGGACCTCTCTCGTGGCGCAAGCCGATCGTTTTCGGCCTCTCCTTCGGTCTCACCCTGCTGACGGTGACGTGGCTCATGAACTTCCTGCGGCCACGTCCCCTCGCGGGCTGGCTGACGATCGGCGTCTTCGGCCTGGCGTCGATGGGTGAGGTATTCCTGATCTCGATGCAGACCTGGCGCGGTGTCGCGTCGCACTTCAACGAAACCACGCCCTTCGACGAGTCGGTCTTCTCCGCGATGGGCATGCTCGTCAGCATCGTGGGTCTGCTCACCGTGATCATCACGGTGTGGTCGTTCGTGCGGCTGGACGCTCCGGCGAGCCTTGCGATGGCGATCAGGCTGGGCCTGGTGCTGATGCTGGTCAGCCAGGGCGTCGGCGTGCAGATGATCGTCGAGGGTGGCAACACCTTCGGAAGCGCGGGCGCTCTCAAGGTGCCGCACGCCTTCACCCTCCACGCCGTCCAGGTCCTGCCGCTGCTCGCGCTGGTCCTGCTGGCATCCGAGTCCTCCGAGCGACGGCGCGTCAAGATCGTCGGCCTGGGTGCCGCGGGCTACGCGGTGCTGATCGCTTCGACGATGGCACAGACGTACGCGGGTCGGGCGCCCCTGGACCTCAGCGTCGCCGCGGCCGTGCTCGCCATCATCGGCGTGTGCCTGCTCGCGGCAACTGCGGCGCTCGCGCTCGTCGGGCTCACCCGGCGCTCACGGCCACCGGTCGGCTCCCCGCCGTCCGGCTCGGTGGGGCCCGCGGTCCAGGTGTGAGGCTGCCACCGGCCGGGGGAGCGGGGGAGCGAGGCGGCCCCGCCCAGGACTGGGGAAGTCCGGGACGAGGCCGCAGGAGCAGTCTCATGCGCCGGGCTTGTGAGAACCTTGGGGACTGCAACGACAATCTCGGGCGTGCAGTCGTCGTACTCCCGGACCAGTCTCGCCACGACATCGTCTGACCGTTGCACTCCCAAGCGGTCCCCGCCCTCGGCACCGCCGGGGAGGGAGGTGCGTTGGGACGGGACCGCCGACGGAGGAAGGATCGACACCTGGGAGGTGATGTCGATCCGGTCAGTTCCGCTGCCTGCAAGGATGCGGCGTCAACCTTGGGGGTTCCTGGGGAAGCCCGGCCCTCAGCCTGTCCAGCAGCCGACGGGTGTGTGGCTCGTCGAGGACCTCCCCGATCCAGGCGGCGGAGTCGGAACGATGCGGAGAGCGAGGGGTGGGCCGTAGCCAGTCGGTGGCCGCGGTCTCGGTGATGTGCCCCAGCTGGGCGATGAGCATCGAGAAGTGGCCGCGCCGTTGCACTCTCGCCGGGCCACCAGCGTCTTGGTACGCGCGGACCAGGACGCGCGCGCGAGCGGGGTCGGCGCGAGCGAACTCGAACAGCACGCACCCGAGCTCCTGGCTGGCATCTGCCGGTCCGCTGTTCTCCCAGTCGATGACGCACACGTCGCCGTTCGCGGTCGGCAGGACGTTGTCGGCCCAGAGGTCCCGGTGGCAGGTCTGCAGCCGCTCGGGCGGCTCGATCCAGTCCTCCAACGCCACCAGCTCGTCACGCAGGCCGGCCAGTCGGTCGGCGAACGGCGCGCCCGCCTCCCGAAGCTGGTGGACCAGCTGATCCCAGCGATCGGCACCCACCGGTTCGTGGTACCACGGGTCCACGGGCCCGGCGGTGGGGCGCCGAACACGGTGGATGGCGGCCACGACCGCGCCGACCAGCTCGGGGTCCAGGTCGGGATCCGGTGGGGCGAGGTCGACCCATTCGTACATCCGGACCTGCGTGCCGTCGATGTCCGCGAACACGCGGCCTTCCGTGGTGCGCCGCACGAGCGGCGTGGGCACCCCGGCGGAGCGAGCCGCCTCGTGGAACAGCGTCGCCGCCCGCACCCCCTCCTCGCCGGAGGGGGCGAACGGCACCTTGACCGCCCAGCTCCTCCCCGCCGCGTCGAGACGCCACACCACGCCCTGCTTGCCTCGTGCGACCGGCCCCTCCGAGAGCCTCGTGGCGCCATCGAGACCGAAGCGTCGAGACAGCTTCTTCCGATCCACCGGGACTACCTCGTGCCGGACACGTCGGTGGTGCTCGCGATGATCCCGTCCAGCACGCGACGGAGCCCCCAGAGGTACTGCTCCGTGGACACGTAGGCGGCCATGGTCGCTCCCGCGACCGCGGAGAGCGGAAACCGCTCCGGAGGCGTCGCGGAGAACGCGACGACACGGTCCTTGACGCGATCGGCCTCCGGCGGAAGGGGTCCGGTGTGGTGGACGTCGGCCACCTCGAGGGCCATGGAGCCGAAGACGTAGATGATCAGCAGGTACGCGGCGCGGGCGGCGTCGTCGGGGTTCAGTCCCGCGTCGGCCAGGACCTCGAGGAGCCGTTCGTTGAGGGCCAGAGCGTGGGGGCCGTCCATCGGCCCGCCGATCATCAGCGAAACCGCGCCCGGATGCGCGGACAGGCGGGTCCTGAGCTCCAGGGCGAGCGACTCCACGCGCTGTGGCCACGGCTCGTCGCGGTCGGTGAAGACCGTGTGGTCGACCTCGCCGAGCAACCGCTCGACGACGCCCTTGAGCAGGGCCGCCTTGTCGGGGAAGTACGTGTAGACAGCGTTCGGCGCGACCCCCACCTTCGCGGCGATCCCGCGGACGGACGCCGCGCTCGGCCCGCCTTCGTCAAGCAGGTCCATCGCGGCGTCGAGGATCTGGTCCTCGGTGAGCGCCCGTCGAGGCCCCCGGCGGCCGCGCCGTGTCGCTGGTCGCGGCTCTTCTGCATGCGGCACAGGCATCACCATCAGCGTCTCCCTTGACATTCCGTTGGACAGCGTACAACATTTGGACTACGTACAGGATTTGTACGGCGTACAAAGATGGAGATGTCATGACATCCACCGGGCTCACCGGGCTTCGCCGTACCACCGGCGGACTGTTCGTCCTCGGGGCCGTGTCGTTCGCCGTGGCGGCCACGGTCCTGTCCTCCACCTTCGACTGGCCAGACATCCTGCGAGAACCCGGCAGCGTCGTGCTGCCGGCCTACGCCGCCGGTGGGACCGGCCTGGTGTGGACCTGGTTCGCGACCGCGTGGACGTACGCCGTCCTCCTCGTCCCGATCCTGCTGCTGCCGGCAGCGCTCGGCCGCCGCGACGACGCGGCGCTGCGGGTGGCGACCTACCTGGGCGCCGCCTCGGTGCTGCTGTCGCTGATCGGGTTCCTGCGCTGGGTGTTCGTCGTGCCTCAGCTGGCCCAGTCCTACGTCACCGGCGATGCCACCACCCAGATCGCACTGGAGGCGGCCTGGACGGCTCAGCACCAGTTCGGTGGCGCTCTCCTCGGCGAGCACCTCAGCCAGCTGCTCGCGATCGCCTGGTCGGTCACGGTCAGCATCATCGTGGTGCGCGACCGGGTGCTGCCTCGTTGGCTCGGCATCGCAGGCCTCGCCGTCAGCGCCGTGTACCTGTTGAACCAGGGCGACATCCTGGCCACGGCAGTCCCGGGCTTCCCGGTCCTCGACCTGGCCGGCCTCGTCGGCAGCACCGGCTGGGGACTGTGGGTCGCCGCGCTGGGCGTCACCCTGCTCCTGCGTCCGGTACGCCGAGGCGACGCGTCCCACACCCGCCGCGGAGATCCGACCGACCGCGTCGAGATCCCGTCCCCCAGAACCCCCACCAGTGCGCCCACAGCGGCCGCACCCAGGAGCTGAACGACATGAGCGAGGCAGCGCACGGCGAACCGACCTTCTGGCGAACCTGGTTGATCTGGACAGCGGGCTTCCTGGCCTTCCCGCTGGCCGGACTGGCCGGGTCCGGCGTGGTCGGGCGCGTGGACGGCTCGATCGCCGCCTGGCTCGGCGGTACGGTGACCGGCCTTGTGCTGGGCGCCGGCCAGACGCTGGCCAGCCGTCGGCGCCTCGACGCCCGGAGATGGGTACCGGCGACGGGCCTCGGGATGGGCGTGGGTCTGCTCCTGGGCGCGACCGTCGTCGACTTCGGGACCTCTTTGGCCGACCTGGTCCTGATGGGCGCGATCACCGGTGTCGTCCTCGGTCCCGCCCAGGCACTGGCTCTGCCCGGCCGGACACACCGGCGGTGGATCTGGGCTGTCGCCATGCCGTTCCTGTGGGCACTGGGCTGGGCCGTGACCACGCTCGGCGGGATCGCCGTCGACAACCAGTTCACGACCTATGGGGCCTATGGTGCGGTGACCTTCTCCGCGCTGTCCGGGCTCCTGCTGCATCGCCTGCTGCCGTACGGTCCGGCCGACGACACGCGACCAACGGTCACGCCCGTCGAGGCGCGGACATGACAACGCCGCGGCACGTCGTCTTCGGCACCGGAGCGATCGGGCTTGCGACGTTCGACGCGCTGCGGCGTCGGGGAGAGACCGTCCGACTGGTCAACCGGTCCGGTCACGCCCGCGTGCCCGACGACGTCGACCTCGTCGCCGGCGACGCCCGGGACCCTGCGTTCACCACGGCGGTGACCGCGGGCGCCGGCGTCGTCTACCAGACGCTCAACCCGCCGTACGCGGAGTGGACCGAGCAGTTCCCCGCCCTGCAGGCCGGTGTGCTCGCCGCCGCGGAGGCAAACGGTGCCCGCCTGGTCAGCATGGAGAACGTCTACATGTACGGGCGTCCGGCGGGGCGTCCACTCACCGAGGACCGTGCCCACGACGCCCACACGAGGAAGGGCCAGCTCCGCGGACGCATGTCGCGCGAGCTCCTCGCCGCCCACCACGCCGGACGTGTGCAGGTGGCGATCGGCCGGGCATCGGACTACTTCGGTCCGCGCGGTGGCGCCCAGTCGAACCTCGGCGACCGGGTCATGCCAGCCGCGCTCGCCGGCAAGTCGGCCACCGTGCTCGGCCGGCTCGACCAACCGCACACCTACACCTACATCCCCGACATCGGCGAAGGACTCGCCGTCCTGGGTGAGCACCCGGACGCGCCGGGCGAGGTGTGGCACCTCCCCAACGACCCGGACACCCGTACCACGCGGCAGCTCGTAGAGACGGTCTACCGGCATGCAGGGCAGCCCCGGGCCCGGGTCCGGGCGCTGCCTCCGCTCGTGCTTCGTGGGCTCGCCTGGGTGAACCCCACGGTGCGGGAGCTCCTCGAGATGCAGTACCAGTTCGAGGAACCCTTCATCGTCGACAGCAGCAAGATCGCCGGCAAGCTCGATGTCCACGCCACGCCCCTGGACCAGGCGCTCGCGGACACCCTCGCGACCTACCGGCACCGTCCGCCTGCAGCGGTAGGGAGGTCATGACGAACACGAGCACAGCCAGCACCACGATGCGGGCGATCGTGCAGGAGACCTACGGAAACGCCGACGTGCTGCACCTTGCGCGGATCGCGCGACCGGAGTCCGCCGCGAACGAGGTCCTGGTTCGCGTCCATGCGGCCGGGCTCGACCGCGGTACCTGGCACCTGATGACCGGGCGGCCGTATCTCGGGCGCCTCGTGTTCGGCATGCGCCGACCCAAGAACCCCGTGCCCGGGCTCGACGTCGCCGGCACCGTCGTCGCGGTCGGCTCCGCCGTGACGAGGTTCTCGGTGGGCGACGAAGTGTTCGGGTTCGGGAGGGGAACCTTCGCCGAGTACACCGTGGCGCGGGAGGGCAAGCTGGCCCGCAAACCGGTGAACCTGTCCTTCGAGCAGGCCGCCGTGGTTCCCGTCTCCGCAGCCACTGCCCTGCAGGCACTGGACGCCGTCGGCCCCGACGCGCCGCGGCACACCGTCCTGGTCGTCGGTGCGTCCGGGGGGGTCGGCAGCTACGCCGTACAGCTGGCGAAGGCGTTCGGCGCCGAGGTCACGGGCGTGGCGAGCACGGGCAAGCTCCCGCTGGTGCGGTCCCTCGGTGCCGACCATGTCATCGACTACACCCGAGAAGACTTCGCCGACGGTCGCCACCGGTACGACGTGGTTCTCGACATCGCCGGCAACCCGACCCTCACCCGGCTGCGCCGAGCGCTGACCCGGACGGGCACTGCCGTGATCGTCGGCGGCGAGGAAGGCGGCTCCTTCTCGGGGGGCATGAACCGTCCGCTGCGAGGCCTGGCGCTGTCCCCGTTCCTCCGCCAGCGGTTCACCAACTTCATCGCCAAGCAACGCTCCGGTGACCTCGAACGGCTCACCGAGCTCATCGAGGCGGACAAGCTGATGCCGAGCATCGACCGCACCTACCCGCTGGAGGAGGTGCCGGAGGCCATGCGTCGGCTGGAGGCCGGCGAGGTGCGCGGCAAGGTCGCGATCGCGGTTCAGGTCACGTAGGAGGCGGCCCCCATGGTTCGGACGACGCAGGAGGGGTCTGCCGTGTCGATGGTCGGCAGGACGGTTCTGGTCACCGGTGGGACGGGCGGCATCGGCAGGGCGACCGCCCTCGGGCTGGCCGCGATGGGCGCCCACGTCGCGATCACAGGGCGGGACGGGGCGCGAACCGAGAGCGCGGCCCGCGAGGTCAGAACAGCCGGCAGCGGACAGGTGGACGCGTTCGTGGCGGACCTGTCGTCCCAGGAGGAGGTACGGCGGCTGGCCGCCGACGTGCTCCGCAGGCTGTCCCGGGTGGATGTGCTGGTGAACAACGTGGGCGGCTACTGGAACACCCGGCACCTCACCGCCGACGGCCTCGAGCGCACGTTCGCCGTCAACCACCTCGCGCCGTACCTGCTCACGAACCTGCTGCTGGACCGGTTGACGCTGAATGGACCGGCCCGCATCGTCACCGTCGCGTCCAACGCGCAGGCGATGGGTCGGATCGACTTCGACGACCTGCAGGGTGAGAGGTCCTACTCCGGAGCGCGGGCCTACAACCAGTCCAAGCTCGCCAACGTGCTGTTCACCTACGAGCTGGCCAGACGCCTGGCGGGCACCTCCGTCACCGCCAACGCGCTGCATCCGGGAGTGGTGAGCACCGCCTTCGGCGCCGAGGACCCTGGCCGCGTCCAGCGGCTGTTCGTGCCGTTCCTGCGGCCGTTCATGAAGACGCCGGCACAGGGGGCCACGACCTCCGTCCACCTGGCCTCGGCGGCCGACCTCGAGCATGTGAACGGCCGTTACTTCGCGCACGGCAGGCAGAGGCGCTCCTCCAGACGGAGCTACGACGAGGCTGCCGCCCGGCGGCTCTGGCAGGTGAGCGCCGACCTGACCGGTCCTCCCGCTGCTGCCTGAGGCAGGTGCCCACCACGCACGCGGACCCCCTCCGCCAGTCGCGGCAGAGGGGGCCCGCACAGGGAGCACCGGTGTCAGCGCACCGGGTTCCAGCCGTCGGTGCCCGCGAGGTACGCCGCCGGGGTGGCGGTGGCGGCCTGCTCGTCGGTGAGCTGCGGCCGGTTGGCGTTCACGCCTGCGCCGGCGCCGGTGTTGCCGTACTCGAGGAACCGTCCGTCGGTCCACAGGTTCGGCGACATGTCGGCCCACGGCTGGGTGGTCTTGATCGCGGCCGGCAGCTCGGTGTTGCGAATGGTGACCTGCCCGCGCGAGTTGTAGACGACCCCGTTCTTGGTGTAGCCGTCGGTCCAGCCGCGCCACGGGCGGCCCAGCGAGAACGTGCCGGCCGGCGCGTTGCTGGTGACCTTGCTGTCCACGATCAGGAACCCGTTGGGGTTCTTGTCCGAGGTGCTTGCCGCGGTGATGTAGCCGTTGTTGGAGCTGCTGCCCCGGGTGAGCGCATGGATCGTGCTCTTGGCGAACACCGCGGTCCCTCGACCGAAGATGAAGTCCACGTCGCCCTCGATGTAGCTGTTGACGAAGTACGACCGGGCGATCACCGGCGCGTCGGGGGAGTCGACCAGCAGGGTGTCCTGGTTTCCCAGCAGCCGGACGTTGTCGAACACCAGCCGGTCACCGGTGGTCTTCAGTGCCACCGCCTGCTCCCCGCCGGCCAGGATCACGGCTGCCTCGTCGAAGGAGTTCTCGATCGTGAGGTCCTTCACGGTGACGTTGCTGCCGCTGACCAGCACGCTCTGGCTCTTGCCGGTGCCGTAGGTCAAGGTGCTGCCTGGGATGGTCGTGCCCGCCGCGTTGTCGTAGGTGAGCACCACGTCCCCCGCGTTCCCGGTGGTGCCGATCAGAGTCACGTAGCTCTTCGAGACGGTGAGCATCTCCTTGTAGGTGCCGGGCTTGACCGCGATGACGGTCGGCTTGGCCGCCGTACCCGCCGGTGCCGCGGCCACGGCCGCCTGCACGGACGTGTACTGCCCGCTGCCGTCGGCGGCGACGAGGACGTCGTGCGCGGGCAGCGGCACCCCGACCGGAGTGGCCCTCGTCGGCGCGGACGCCTCGGACTCGTTGCCGGCCCTGTCGACTGCGGTCACCACGTAGGTGTAGGCGGTGCCGTTGGCGGCGGTGCGGTCGGTGAAGGCGGAAGCGGTCAGCGGGCTGCCGTTGAGCCTGTTAGCGGCGGTGAGCGCCACGGTGCTGCCGGTCGAGCGGTACACGTTGTAACCGGCCAGGTCGGTCTCGGCGTTGGCCTTCCAGGACAGGTCGACCTTGCTGTCACCCGGGGTGGCGGCCAGGTCGATCGGACCGGTCGGAGCGGTGGTGTCCGCGGGCGGCGGAGGCGGGGTCTGGCCCGTCGGGTTCCAGTTGTCGGTACCCGCGAGGTAGTTCCACTTGGTGTACGTCGCGGCCCGCACGTCGGTGAGCTGAGGCCGGTCGGCGTTCACCGCTGCGCCCGCGCCGGTGTTCTGGTACTCGAAGAACCGCGCGTTGCGCCACGAGAACGTGGTGGTCATGTCCGTCCACGGCGCTGCCTTGATCGCCGCCGGCAGGTCGGTGTTGCGGATGACCACCTGCGCGATCGCGTTGGCGTCGTTGCTCGGCTGCCACGGGCGACCCAGCGAGAAGGTCCCTGCCGGGGCGTCGCTGACGATGGTGCTGTCGGTGATCAGGAACCCGTAGGTCAGGCTCTTGTCGGTGCTGGCAGCGGTGACGTACCCGTTGTTGGAGGTGCTGCCGCGGGTGGCCGCCTTCAGCGTGCTGTGGTCGAACACCGCGGTGCCGCGACCGAACACGAAGTCGACGTCACCCTCGATGTAGGAGTTCGTGTAGTAGGAGCGGGCCACGGTGCCGGCCGCCGGCGAGTCGGCGTACAGCGTGTCCTGGTCGCCGAGCAGCCGGACGTTGTCGAAGACGAGACGGTCGCCCGTGGTCTTCAGCGCGACGGCCTGCTCGCTGCCCGTCCCGGTCTCCTTGTAGGAGTTCTCGATCGTGAGGTTCTTGGTCGTGACGTTGTTCGCCCTGAGCAGCACGGTGGCGCTTCCGGTGGTGCCGTACGTGCCGCTGCCGTCAGGCTTCGGCGTTCCGGCAGCGTTGTCGTAGGTGATCACCACGTCCGCGGGGTTGGCCGTGGCGCCGGTGATCGTGAGATTGGGCTTGGAGATCGTGAGCGTCTCCCGGTAGTTCCCGGGCTTGATCGCGATCACGAACGGCGTGGTGGCGTTGCTGGGAGCAGCGGCCAGGGCGGCTGCAACCGTGGTGTAGTCCCCGCTGCCGTCCTGCGCGACGGTGAGGTCGGCACCGGCGACCGGCGCCTTCTCGACCAGTCGGGTGCCCTCGGTCGTGGCGGGGGCGGACGCGTTGCCGGTCTTGTCCACGGCGGTGACGCGGTAGTAGGTCCTGGTGCCCGCGGTTGCCGTGGCGTCGGTGTAGGTCGACGCGGTCAGGGGCGCTTCCGTGAGCTTGCTGAACGGTCCTGCCGGGTCGGTGCCCCGGTAGACCAGGTACCCGGCGAGGTCCGTCTCGGTGTTGTCCGCCCAGTCGAGGGTGACGTCCGCGGCGGTGCCCGTGGCCGACAGACCGGCCGGCGTACCCGGGGCCGTGGTGTCGGCCAGCGTGGCCAGGACGTCGCCGGAGCGGGAGGACTCGTTGCCGGCCGTGTCGAGCGCGGTGACCGCGTAGCGGTACGTGGCCGTGGCAGCGGCGGTCGTGTCGACGTACGAGGCGCCGGTCACCGGGAAGGTGTTGAGCAGGGTGGCCGTGCTGTCCGCCCCGTCGACCCAGCGGTAGACGTTGTAGCTCGCGAGGTCCCCGTCCGTGACGGCGGTCCACGCCAGGGTGATCCGGTCGGCGCCGCCGGTGGCCGTGAGGCCTGTGACCGCCGCCGGTGCGGTGGTGTCTGCCGGGGTGAAGACGACGTTCGTGGCGGCGGACGTGTTGCCGCTGAGGTCGACGGCGTTGATCCTGTAGTACA
>Ga0307409_100001030_pt1 | contig 13068 bp, 14 predicted proteins | sample 322Ometagenome_2_FD_203888 | JGI IMG/M metagenome (GOLD analysis project Ga0307409, IMG submission 203888) | Maize rhizosphere microbial communities from greenhouse at UC Davis, California, United States - 322HYB-O-2 | ecosystem: Host-associated > Plants > Roots > Rhizosphere > Soil | place...
TACATCTACTACTCGATGTTCGGCTTCCAGCGCGTCGGCGATCTGATCTGGGCCGCCGCCGACCAGCGCGCGCGGGGCTTCCTGATCGGCGCAACCGCCGGCCGCACGACGCTCTCGGGCGAAGGCCTGCAGCACCAGGACGGCACCAGCCATCTCGTCGCCGCGACGGTGCCGAACTGCAAGGCGTACGACCCGGCGTTCGCCGGCGAGCTCGCCGTCATCCTCGATCACGGCATGCGCGAGATGCTCGACGAGCAGACCGACGTCTTCTACTACGTGACGGCGATGAACGAGAACGTCGCCCAGCCCTCGCTGCCTGCCGACGCGCACGACGGCGTGCTGCGCGGCGTGTATCGCTTGCGCATGTCGACGCATGACGGGGCGCGACGCGTCCAGCTGCTCGCGTCGGGTGCGATCGTCGGCGAAGCGCTGAAGGCTGCCGACGTCCTCGAGGCGTCGCACGGCGTCGCCGCCGACGTCTGGAGCGTGACCAGCTTCAGCGAGCTGGCGAAGAGCGGCGTCGCCGCCGAGACGGCGTGGCGGCGTGGCGCGACCGGCGGCGCCCCGCGCAGCTTCGTCGGCGAGCAGCTGGCGCCGACGCGCGGCCCGATCGTGATGGCGAGCGACTATGTCCGCGCGGTACCCGAGCAGATCCGCGCCTTCCTGCCGCCCGGACGCCGCTGCGTCACGCTCGGCACCGACGGCTTCGGCCGCAGCGACACGCGCGCCGCGCTGCGCCGCCACTTCGAGGTCGACGCCGAGGCGATCGCCGGCGCGGCGCTGCGCGCGCTCGGCTGAGGCGCATCAGACCTCGTACAGGTCGAGCCCGCCCTGCAGGCGCAGGCGATAACGCTCGAGGCGGTCCGGACGATTCTTGCGCACCGCCGATTCGACATGGTGCGCGTAGTTGAGGACGTTGAACACGCGTAGATAGGGCAGCACGGCGGCGAAGGCGCGCGGCTTCATGCCGTAACCGGCGAGGAACGCCTCCTTCTCGTCGATGCCGAGGTCGTGCAGCGCCAGCGAGAGATCCCAGTACGGCGGCGGCGACGAGATGCAGTTGTCCCAGTCGAGGAGCGCGACCAGGCGGCCCGATGCCGGGTCGACGATCGCGTTCTTCAGCCGGAGGTCGCCGTGCTGCAGCACCGGGCGCTTGCGCCAGCGCGACATCTCGGCGGCGCGCCGCCGCAAGCGGCGGGCGCGGCCGGCGTCGATCATGCGGTGCTTCAGCAGGATGGCGACGCGGCGCTCGATGCCGAAGCCGTCGGCGAGCCACTGCGGCCACGACTCGTGGCGCGACAAGGTGTTGCTCGACCAGTCGAAGACCGGGCCGAAGCCGCGCGTCGGCACCTTGTGGAGCAGCGCGGCGGCGCGGCCGAGCGACTCGACGACCTCGAGACGCTGGCGCGCCGCGCGACCTTCGATGCCCGGCACGCTCTGCGAGATCATGTACGGGCGACCGTTGCCGGCGTTGCCGACCTCGAGGACGCGCGGCGTCGGCACGCCGACCGCGCGCGCCGCATCCATCGCCCATTGCTCCTTGAGGTAGTCGTTGATCTTGGTCGGCTTCTCGTGGGTGCGGACGACGAACTCGCCCTGCGAGACCTTGATCTCGAAGACGCTGTTGGTGAGGCCGCCGCCGCGCTCGACGACGCGCTTGGCCTTCTCGCCGAAGTGACTGCGGGCGAGCTCGCCGGCGAGGCGGCGGGCGGCGCGCGACGTCTTGCTCGTCGGCTTGTCCGCCGGAGCCCCGTCGCCCGCCGGCGCGGCGGCGGCTGCGGAGCGACGGCTCGCGGTCGTCATTCCAGACTGTCGCCGACCGTCGCCAGCAATTCGCCGAGCGCGGCGATGCCGTCGACGCGGACCGTGCAGCGAAGCCCTTTGTAGTCGACCGTGTTGCTGCCGACGATGACGGCGAAACCGCAGGCGGCGAGGAAGTCGTCCGGCGATGCATCGCCGGCGCCGATCGATTCGCCGAGATCGATCCCGAGGTGCGCCGCCATCGCCTCGGCGCCGGTGCGCTTGCTGACGCCGGCGTGCGTGAAGAAGCTCGCGCGACTGGTGTGCTGGTAGGCCATCAGGTGGTCGCGCGGGACGTCGATCAGCAGGAACAGCATGCAGACGGGCTCGGCGAGAAGCTGCTCGCGCAGCGCGCCGACGTCGCTCGACGTCACCGTCGAAGCGCTCAGGTACTTGGCGCGGGCGGCCTCGACCCGGCGCGGTTGCGGCGTCCAGATGCGCTCGCCCTGGGTCCAGTCGCGCGGATAGCTGAAGACGAGGAGGTCGTCGACGCCGTCGGCGACCATGCCTTCGACGCCGGTCAGCACCTCGCCGATCTCGGCGGCGCTGAGCGGATCGGCGTGCCATTCCTCGAAGCTCGTCGCGCCGCTCGCGGTGGTGACGATGCGGCCGATCTGGCTGCCCTTGAGCGAGACGAGCGGCAGGTCGGTGCCGGTCGCGCGCTGCCACTCGGCGCCGAACACGCGGATGACCGAGAGCGGGAAGCGCAGCGTGTTGGCGATCACCGGCCGGCCGAGGTCGTGAACGCGCTTCAGCCCGAGCTCGATTTCGGGCGGCAGGTAGATGCGCCCTTCGCGCTCCAGGACCGCGGTGCCGTCGAGGTCGGTGATGACGGCGCCGTTGCGGGCGAAGCCGCCCGGCGCGAGGAAGGCGCGAAGTTGCCGCAGGGCGCTGTCGAGATCGGTGCTCACGCTGGGTGCGTCGGCAATCGCTGGACCGCCGCGCGAGGCCGCTGGAAGGATGGCGATCCTACCCGGGTAGGCCCTTGACGTTCGGCGGCGACCGGTTCAGATTCTTCAGTCCCTCCAAACCCTCCAGGGGCGACCATGAAAGCAACCTCAAGGCTCTCCATCGTCACGCTGGCTCTCGCCGCGTCTGCCTTCGCGACATCCGCGCAAGCACAGGTGGTCATCACGACGACGCCTCTGCCGGTGCTGGTGGCGCCCGGGCTCACCGGCTTCGCCACCACCGGCGCCGACATGGCGGGCTTGTCGGTCACGGTCGGCTTCACCGGCGGCCCCGACACCACGTTCGCCTGGGGTGTGACGGGGCCGACCAGCGGCGGCGTCTTCACTCCGAACTGGTCGCTCGCCTTGACCGGCGACAGCTTCTCCAGCCCCTGGGTGTTCTCGTTCCTCAATCCCGCCGGTGCCGTGCTCCAGCTGAGGCACCTCGCCCTCAACGGCACGACCGGCCTGACGATCTTCGACCGCACCTTCGGCGGCGTCGAGGGCACTCCCGGCTCGGCGAATGGCACCGACTTCGCCTACACGGGCGGCACTTGCGCAGGCTGCAACACGCTCGTCAACTACTCCGGACAGACCGCGATCGGCGCGGCGCCCGCAGTCGGCGATCTCTGGCAGGTGGTCGACATCACCTTCCTCGACGGCACCGGCCCGCGGACGAACTTCAGCTTCGTGCAGGACACCGACAACGACATCCGTTTCATGATCCCGGAACCCGAGACCTACGCGCTGATGCTCGGCGGCCTCGGCTTGATGACGCTGGTCGCGAGGCGGCGGCGCAGCCGGGCGGGCTGATCTCCTAGAGCTGGAACGCGAGCCAGAGCAGCAGGCCTTCGGACAAGTCGCGCAGCAGCCCAGGCTCGGTCGGCAGGAAGCGGACCGAGCCGGTGCGCTCGCGCTCGATCCAGTCGGCGAAGCGCGCGACGTCGGACGGCTCGTAGAACGCGACCATCAGCTCGTAGTTGAGAAAGAGGCTGCGCAGGTCGAGGTTGGCCGAGCCGGCGAGCGCGATCTGGTCGTCGACGACGACGGCCTTCGCGTGCAGCATGTAGGGCGCGAACCAGAGCCGCGCGCCGGCGGCGGCGAGCTCGCGCAGCGGCCGGTGCCGGGCGACATCGGCGAGGCGATGGTTCGAGCGGCGCGGCAGGACGATATCGACCAGCACGCCGCGCCGCGCCGCCAACGCCAGCGCCATCAGCAGCGTCGCATCCGGAATGAAGTAGGGCGTGACGACGAGCAGCCGCCGCTCGGCACGAAAGCACCCGGAGACGAGCAGCGCCTGCACGGTGTCGTCGGCCTGCTCGGGGCCGCTCGGCACGAGCTGCGCCAGCGACGCGTCGGCGCGCGGCAGCGCGTACGCGGTCGGCGCTCGCCGCTCGATCGATTCGCGGCGCATCGCGTAGGCCCAGTCCTGCTCGAACTGGTCGGCGGCGCGGGCGGCGATCTCGCCGTGGAGGTCGAAGCTGAGGTCGTGCCACGGCTGGAGGCGCCGGTCGGGATCGCCCTCGAAGTATTCGGCAGCGAAGTTGCGGCCGCCGCACCAGAGGCGCGTCGCATCGGCGACGACCATCTTGCGGTGGTTGCGCAGGTTGGCGCGGCCGCGCAGGATCGAGCGGAACGGCGGCACGAAGGTGACGACCTCGACACCCGCCTTGCGCAGCGACTCGAGGTCGAGCCTGCCGCCGAGCCAGGCGCCGATGCCGTCGATCAGGAGGCGCACGCGAACGCCCTGCTCTGCCTTCGTCCGCAGCGCCGCGGAGACCTCGTCGCCGACGCGGTCGCGCGCGAGGATGAAGGTGCAGACGTCGAGCGTCGAGCGCGCATCGTCGATCACGGCGAGCGCGGCACGGAGCGCCTCGGCACCGTCGGCGTGGATGTGCAGCGCGTCGTAGGGCGCCGCCGGCGCGAGCCCCATCGAACGGCCGAGACGGCGCGCCCAGAGCGACGCCGCCTCGTCGTCGTTGGCGGCGGCAGGCGCGATCGCCGGCAGCAGCGGGGCGTCGCGCATGCGCAGCTTCCTGCTGCCGAACATCAGGTAGAGCGGCACCGCGACATAGGGCAGGAGCGCGAGCGCGACGACCCAGGCAATCGCCGCCGGCGGGTCGCGCCGCTGCGGCAGCGAGCGTGCGACGGCGACGTAGATCACCAGGCCGACGGCGACGACCAGGACGTGCAGCGTCAGCAGATAGCGCTCGAAGAAGATGTCGAGCGTCATGGCAGCGTGAAACCCACGGCTGTCGCGGCTGCGCCGCGAGCGTCACTTCTTGCGGTATTTGCGCAGCGCGGCGATCTGCGCCGCCATCGCGGCGAACTCGCCTTGGGCCTTGGCGAAGTCGATGTCGCTCTTGGCGTTCTTCATCGCCTCCTCGGCGTGCTGCTTCGCCTCGTTCGCCTTCGCCTCGTCGAGGTCCTTGCCACGGATCGCGGTGTCGGCGAGAACCGTCACCGAGCCGGGCTGGATCTCGAGGATGCCGCCGGCGACGAAGACGAACTCCTCCTCGTCGTTGTCGGCGCGAGTGATGCGCACCGCGCCCGGCTTGATGCGGGTGATGAGCGGCGTGTGGCGCGGGTAGATGCCGAGCTCGCCCATCTCGCCCGGCAACGCGACGAACTTCGCCTCACCGGAGAAGATGCTTTCCTCGGCGGAGACGACGTCGACGTGGAGGGTGGCCATTGGGATTCCGTTCTCGTCCTTGCTAGACCTTCTTCGCCTTCTCGAATGCCTCGTCGATCGTGCCGACCATGTAGAACGCCTGCTCGGGCAGCGAATCGCACTCGCCGCTCGTGATCATCTTGAAGCCGCGGATCGTCTCCTTGAGCGGGACGTACTTGCCGGGCGTTCCGGTGAACACCTCGGCGACCGAGAACGGCTGCGACAGGAAGCGCTGGATCTTGCGCGCGCGGGCGACGGCGAGCTTGTCCTCCGGCGCGAGCTCGTCCATGCCGAGGATGGCGATGATGTCGCGCAGCTCCTTGTAGCGCTGCAGCGTTCCCTGCACGGCACGCGCGACGTTGTAGTGCTCCTCGCCGACGACGTGCGGGTCGAGCTGGCGCGACGTCGAGTCGAGCGGATCGACCGCCGGGTAGATGCCGAGCGAAGCGATGTCGCGCGACAGCACGACGGTCGAGTCGAGGTGGGCGAAGGTCGTCGCCGGCGACGGGTCGGTCAAGTCGTCGGCGGGGACGTAGACCGCCTGGATCGACGTGATCGAGCCGACCTTGGTCGACGTGATGCGTTCTTGCAGGCGGCCCATCTCCTCGGCGAGCGTCGGCTGGTAACCGACCGCGGACGGCATCCGGCCGAGCAGCGCCGAGACCTCGACGCCGGCGAGCGTGAAACGATAGATGTTGTCGACGAAGAAGAGGACATCCTTGCCCTCGTCGCGGAACGACTCGGCGATCGTCAGGCCGGTCAGCGCCACGCGCAGGCGATTGCCCGGCGGCTCGTTCATCTGGCCGTACACCATCGCCACTTTCGACTCGCCGAGGTTGTCCTTGTTGACGACGCCCGAGTCCATCATCTCGTGATAGAAGTCGTTGCCTTCGCGGGTGCGCTCGCCGACGCCGGCGAACACCGACAGGCCCGAGTGCGCCTTGGCGATGTTGTTGATGAGCTCCATCATGTTGACGGTCTTGCCGACGCCGGCGCCGCCGAACAGCCCCACCTTGCCGCCCTTGGCGAACGGGCAGATGAGGTCGATCACCTTGATGCCGGTCTCGAGCAGGTCGGTCGACGGCGAGAGCTCGTCGTAAGCGGGGGGCTTGCGATGGATCGACGCCACCAGATCCTGATTCACCGGTCCGCGCTCGTCGATCGGATTGCCGAGGACGTCCATGATGCGGCCCAGTGTCGCCGGGCCGACCGGGACGGAGATGCTCTTGCCGGTGTTGTTGATCACCATGCCCCGACGCAGGCCTTCCGAGGAGCCGAGCGCGATCGTGCGCACGACGCCGTCACCGAGCTGCTGCTGGACCTCGAGCGTCAGCGCCGAGCCTTCCATCTTCAGCGCGTCGTAGACGCGAGGCATTGCGTCGCGGGGGAATTCGACGTCGACGACGGCGCCGATGCACTGGACGATCTTGCCCTTGGTGCTGGGTGCGGATTGCATGTCAGCCATGTTGTCTTCCTTGCTTGAACTGGGTCCGTCAGACCGCGGCCGCCCCGGCGACGATCTCTGAGAGTTCCTTGGTGATCCCGGCCTGCCGCGTCTTGTTGTAGACGAGCTTCAGCTCGGCGATCACGTTGCCGGCGTTGTCGGTCGCCGACTTCATCGCGACCATGCGCGCCGACTGCTCCGACGCCATGTTCTCGGCGAGCGCCTGGTAGACCAGCGCCTCGATGTAGCGGACGAGCAGCTCGTCGATGACGACGCGCGCCTCCGGCTCGTAGATGTAGTCCCAGCCGTGCTTGCCCTCTTCCATCTTCATCTGCTCGTCGGTCAGCGGCAGCAGCTGCTGGATGACCGGCTCCTGGCGCATCGTGTTGATGAAGCGCGTGTAGCAGAGGTAGACCGCGGCGAGCTGGCCGGCCGCGTAGGCGTCGAGCAGCACCTTCACCGGGCCGATCAGCTTCTCGAGCAGCGGCCGGTCGCCGAGCTGCGTCGCGTGCGAAACGACCTTGGCGCCGATCCGGTTCAGAAAGCCCAGCCCCTTGTTGCCGATCGCGACCGCCTCGGCCTTGAGACCCTGTCCTTCGATCTCTTTCAGCTTGGCCGTGGTTGCGCGCAGCACGTTGGTGTTGAGGCCGCCGCACAGCCCCTTGTCGGTCGTGACGACGATGAACCCGACCGACTTCGCGTCCTTGTTCGCGACCAGAAACGGATGCTTGTACTCGGGCGTCGCGTGCGAGAGGTTGGCGGCGAGGCTGCGCACGATCTAGGCGTACGGGCGCGCTGCGCGCATGCGGTCCTGCGCCTTTCGCATCTTCGACGCCGCGACCATCTCCATCGCCTTGGTGATCTTCTTCGTGTTCTCGACGCTCTTGATCTTGCCGCGGATTTCCTTGCCGGCTGCCATGCCTGAGTCCTCTCAGATTGAACGACCCGGCCGGCGCCGGGCCGCCCCAAGCCGGCCGGCGCCCCCTCGGGGGGCAGCGAACGGAGTGAGCGTGGGGGTCGACATCACTTCAGGCGAACGACTTCTTGAAGGCGGCGACGGCGTCGTTGAGCTCGGCCTCGGCGTCCTTGTCGAGCTGCTTCGAGTCTTCGATCTTCGACAGCAGCGCCGCGTGGCTCGTCTTCAAGTGGGTGTGCAACCCGCTCTCGAAGGCGAGGACCTGCTTGACGTCGATGTCGTCGAGGAAGCCCTTGTTGACGGCGAACAGCGACGCCGCCATCAGCGAGATCGGCAGCGGCGAGTACTGCGGCTGCTTGAGCAGCTCGGTGACGCGCGCGCCGCGGTCGAGCTGCTTTCTCGTCGCCTCGTCGAGGTCGGACGCGAACTGCGCGAACGCGGCGAGCTCGCGGTATTGCGCGAGGTCGGTCCGGATGCCGCCCGACTGCGCCTTGATCACCTTGGTCTGCGCTGCCGAGCCGACCCGCGACACCGAGATGCCGGCGTTGATGGCCGGCCGGATGCCGGCGTTGAAGAGCGAGGTCTCGAGGAAGATCTGGCCGTCGGTGATCGAGATGACGTTGGTCGGCACGAACGCCGAGACGTCGCCGGCCTGCGTCTCGATGATCGGCAGCGCCGTCAGCGAGCCCGTCCTGCCCTTGACGGCGCCCTTGGTGAACGCCTCGACGTAGTCGGCGTTGACGCGCGCGGCGCGCTCGAGCAGGCGCGAGTGAAGGTAGAAGACGTCGCCCGGATACGCCTCGCGGCCCGGCGGCCGGCGCAGCAGCAGCGACACCTGGCGGTACGCGACCGCCTGCTTCGAGAGGTCGTCGTAGACGATCAGCGCGTCCTCGCCGCGGTCGCGGAAGTATTCGCCCATCGTGCAGCCCGAGTAGGCCGCGATGTACTGCATCGCCGCGCTCTCGGCGGCAGAGGCGGCGACCACGATCGTGTACTCCATCGCCCCGCTCGACTCGAGCGCGCGCACGATGTTCTTGATCGTCGACGCCTTCTGGCCGATCGCGACGTAGACGCAGGTCATGTCCTGACCCTTCTGGTTGATGATCGTGTCGACCGCGACCGCGCTCTTGCCGGTCTGGCGGTCGCCGATGATCAGCTCGCGCTGGCCGCGCCCGATCGGCACCATCGAGTCGATCGACTTCAGGCCGGTCTGCATCGGCTGGCCGACGCTCTGGCGCGCGATCACGCCAGGCGCGATCTTCTCGATCGGCGCCGTCAGCTTGGTGTGGATCGGCCCCTTGCCGTCGATCGGCGCGCCGAGCGCATTGACGACGCGGCCCTTCAGCTCGGGGCCGATCGGCACCTCGAGGATGCGGCCCGTCGTCTTGACGGTGTCGCCTTCGGAGATGTGCTCGTACTCGCCCAGGATGACCGCGCCGACCGAGTCGCGCTCGAGGTTGAGCGCCAGGCCGTAGGTCGCCGCGCCGTCGGGCGCGGCCGGGAACTCGAGCATCTCGCCCTGCATCGCCTCCGAGAGGCCGTGGACGCGGCAGATGCCGTCGGTCACCGAGACGACCGTGCCCTGGTTGCGGATGTCGGCCGAGACGGCGAGCCCTTCGATGCGGCTCTTGATCAGCTCGGAGATTTCGGCGGGGTTGAGTTGCATAGCGACCTTAGAGGGAGAGCGGGCGGCTGATGCCGTCCTTCAAGGTGATGTCGGCTTCGCCGACCACGACGTCCGGTGTCATGCCGTCAGGGCGGCCTTCATCTGCTCGAGGCGCGCGCGGATCGAGGTGTCGAGCACTTCGTCGCCGACGACGACGCGGACGCCGCCGATCAGCTCGGGAACGACGACGACGCTCGTCTCGAGCCTCCTGCCGAAGCGCCGCTCCATCGCCGACTTGACGGCGGCGACCTGGGCGTCGTCGATCGGGAAAGCGCTCTCGATCGTCGCCTGCGAGACGCCGCTGCGGGCGTCGACGAGCGCCTGGAACTGCGAGGCGATCTCGGGCAGCGCGGCGAGGCGGCCGTTGTCGATCACCGTGCGCAGAAGATTGCGGGCCGCGTCGCTGAGGGGCGCGCCGGTCGGCGTGCGGGCGACGCCCGTGATCAGCTCGAACACCTGCTGCGGCTCGATCTTCGGGCTGTCGGCGAACTGGCGCATCTGCGCGTTCGCGGCGACGTCGGCGAGGGCGCGGACCTCGCCCGCGAGCGTCGCGGCGGTGCCGTTGGCCGCGGCCTTCATCAGGGCCTCGGCGTACGGCCTGGCGATGGTGGCGAGCTCGGCCATGTCAGTGCCTCGGCCGGCTCACAGCGCCGCCTGCAGCTGGCGCAGGATGTCGGCGTGGGCGCGAGCGTCGACCTCGCGCCGCAGGATCTGCTCGGCGCCGCGAACGGCAAGCGCGGCGACCTGCTCGCGCAGCATCTCGCGCGCGCGCGTCGCTTCCTGCTCGGCCTCCGCGCGCGCGGCGGCGAGGATCTTCGCGCCTTCCTCGCTGGCGCGAGACTTCGCTTCCTCGACCATCGACTGCGCCAGCCGCTCGGCGTCGGCGAGACGCTGGGCGGCGTCGGTGCGGGCCGCCGACAGCTCTTCCTCGATCCGCTTGTTGGCGCTCGCCAGCTCGGCCTTGGCGCGGTCGGCGGCCGACAGGCCCTCGCGGATCTTCTGCGCGCGCTCGTCGAGCGCGGCGGTGATCGGCGGCCAGATGAACTTCATCGTGAACAGAGCCAGGATGATGAAGACGATCATCTGGATCCAGAAGGTGGCGGTGATGCTCACGGTACTTGCTCGTTGAGTGATCGAAGCCGGCGCGCGGCCGGCGCGGGCGCTCGCCGAATTACTTCGGCAGCGCGGCGATCTGGGCCAGGAACGGGTTCGCGGTCGTGTACCAGAGCGCGATACCGGCGCCGATGATGAACGACGCGTCGATCAGACCGAGCAGCAGGAACACCTTGGTCTGCAGCACGTTCATCAGCTCCGGCTGACGCGCGGCCGATTCGAGGTACTTGCTGGCCATGATGCCGACGCCGACGCAGGCGCCGAGCGCGCCGAGGCCGATGATGAGGCCGGCGGCGACTGCGACGAGACCGATGAGTTCCATGTTGACTCCAGAGTTTTGGTGAGGAACGAGAAGGAAGCGAGAGCGAATCAGTGCGTGTCGTGCGCCTGGCCGATGTAGACCAGCGTCAGCATCATGAAGACGTAGGCCTGCAGGATGATGATCAGGATGTGGAAGATGGCCCAGACCGTGCCGGCGCCGATGTGCAGCAGCGCCAGGGCGAAGCCGCCGACCGAGAGCGCGAAGGCGCCGCCGAGCAGGGCGATCAGCAGGAAGATCAGCTCGCCGGCATACATGTTGCCGAACAACCGCATGCCGTGCGAGACGGTCTTGGAGACGAACTCGACCAGCTGCATCGCGACGTTGACGATCGACAGCAGGATGAAGCCGATCCAGCTGAGCGGGTTGGCGGTCAGCTTGACGGTGCCGAACGGCGCGACGTAGAGCTCGTGCAGCCAGCCGCCGAGACCCTTGATCTTGATGTTGTAGATCAGGCAGAGGATCAGCACGCCGACCGACAGGCCCATCGTGATCGAAAGGTCCGCGGTCGGAACGACGCGAAGGTACGCGTGCGCCGGGTCGTGGCCGGCGGCACCGTAGATCCAGCTCCAGACGAGCGGCAGCAGGTCGACCGGGAGCAGGTCCATGGTGTTGAGCAGGACGACCCAGATGAAGACGGTGAGCGCCAGCGGCGCGACGAACTTCCTGCTGCTCGCGCTGTGGACGATGCCTTTGGCCTCGTTGTCGACCAGCTCGAACAGGATCTCCACGGCCGCCTGGAACCGCCCCGGCACTCCCGGCGTCGCCTTGCGCGCGGCGCGCCAGAGCAGGTAGCAGCCGACGATGCCGAGCAGCGCCGAGATGACGACCGAATCGAAGTTGACGATCGAGAAGTCGACCAGGCCCTTCGGCTTGCCGGTGCCGAAGTGGGTCAGGTGGTGAATGATGTATTCACCGGGCGTGAGAGCGTGTTCTTCTGCGGCCATTCGCTTCGGTCCGGGTCGTTCGCGACGAGAGAATCAGCGGTTGCGCCAGAGCAGCGCGAACCAGTACGACTGCATGCACAGCACCATCGACGCCAGCAGCGCCGGCCAGACGACTCCCGGAACGATGCGCGCGGCGAGCACGAGCATGACGACCGAGAGCGCGATCTTGGCGAATGCCCACGACAGCATGCTGGCGGCGCTGATCGCCGGCGAAAGCGACGACAGTCTGCTCGTCGCGCCGCGCGCCATCAGGGCGCCCGGCAGCGCCACGACCGCGGCGCCGTAGAGCGCAGAGACCGCGGCGAGCGCGCCGGCGACGAGCGCCGCGACCGCAGCGGCGACGAGCCCGAGCGCGAGTTGCGCCGCCACCACGCGCCAGGGCGAGAGCGGCGGGTGCTCGCGCCGGAACGTTTCGGCTTCGGCGCGCGTCAGACGCCGGAAGGGTCGCTCGTCGGCATCGTCATCGAAGGTTCGCCAGGGGGATGCGCGACCGTCGCCGCGGGGGGCCGCGTCGGGGGCAGGGCGCGGCATGGCGACTTTCAGCACAGCCCAAGATTATACGTATCAACCCGTACGGTCCGCGACGCTCGGGCTCTTCCGAGCCCACCGCGCGGCGGCTCGCCGGCGACCATGCGCGTGCCATGATCGCCGCCGAACGCCGATGCCGCAGCCCTTCTTCCGCTTCGTCAGGATCGCCGCAGCAGCGGCAGGAGTCGCCGCGATCGCATTGACGCGCGCCGACAGCCCGGCCGACTCCGGGGCACCGCGGCGCGGCGACCGTTTCCAGAACAACCATGTCGAGTTCGAGCCGAAAGGGCTCGGCGCGCTGCTGCAGTGGAAGCTGGAGGCGTCGCGCGAAGGGTTGCCGAAGCCGCCGCAGCAGCCGACGCCGCGGGTCGAGCCCGACCTCGCCTTCCTGCGCGCCAATGCCGTCGCGGGCAGCGCGATGGTGCCTTCGGTGACCTGGATCGGCCATGCGAGCACGCTCGTCCAGGCCGGCGGCGCCAACGTGCTGACGGATCCGATCTTCTCCGAACGCGCGTCGCCGCTCTCCTTCCTGGGACCGAAGCGGCATCTGCCGCCCGGCCTCCTGATCGCCGAGCTGCCGCGCATCGACGCAGTGCTGATCTCGCACAACCACTACGACCATCTCGACGAGGCGAGCGTCCGCGCGCTCGCCGCCCAGCCGAACGGGCCGCCCCTCTTCGTCGTGCCGCTCGGCATCAAGAGCTGGCTCGCGAGGCT
>Ga0307409_100001034_pt1 | contig 13053 bp, 8 predicted proteins | sample 322Ometagenome_2_FD_203888 | JGI IMG/M metagenome (GOLD analysis project Ga0307409, IMG submission 203888) | Maize rhizosphere microbial communities from greenhouse at UC Davis, California, United States - 322HYB-O-2 | ecosystem: Host-associated > Plants > Roots > Rhizosphere > Soil | place...
AAGGATGCCGCAGACGGCAGCAAACGTCGTGGGATCGGACGGGCTGACGCCGTGCAGCAACGTGCGCACGAGCCGGCCGAGCGCGAGGGACAGTCCCGCGCCGACCGCGACGCCGTAAACGCCCAGCGTCAGGCCCTGCCGCAGCACGGTCCGGTGCACCTGGCCGGCATCCGCGCCGATCGCCATGCGAATCCCGATCTCGTGTTGCCGCTCGGACACGACGTAGGCCAGCACGCCATACAGTCCGATGCCGGCGAGCACGAGCGCCAGCGCCGCGAACACCAGCAACAGCGATCCGGCCAGTCGAGGCTGCGACATCGACGCGGCAACCACCTCCTCCATCGTCCGGATGTTCGCAACCGGCACATTGGGATCGAGGTCGCGCATCGCCACGCGAATCGGCGCGACGAGCGCGCGCGGATCGCGGGCAGTCTTGACCACCAGGTTCATGTTGCGCACCGCGAACCCCACCGTCGCCGGAAACTGCGCGTGAGGACGGTAGAACTTCTCCTTGATTGCGACTTCGAGGCCGTTATGACGCACGTCGGCCACGATCCCGACAACGGTGATCCACGCGCGGGTCGGGCCGCCCTGGCGGATCCTCCCGCCGATCGGGTCCTGCCCGGGCCAGTAGGTTCGCGCCATGGTTTCGTTGATCAGCGCGACCGGCGGCGCGGCGGCGCCGTCCGCCGCCGCGATCAACCGACCCCGGACCAGGCGTTCGCCAAGTGCCTCGAGCGCTCCGGGCGACACCACCTGCCAGTCACCCTTCGCCCCGGACCCGGGCGGCGGCGTGTAGCCCTCGACGGCAAGTCCCCAGTCGCCGATCGTCGCCGCGAGCGGCAGCGATCGCATGACGCCGGCGTGCCGCACGCCGGGCATCGCGCGCACCCGATCGAGGAGCCGATCGTAGAGCTCCACCACCTGCTCCGGCTTTTCGTAGGTCGCAGCCGGCAGGGCCACGCGCATGGTCAGGACGTTCTCCGGATCGAACCCGAGATCGATTCGCTGCAGCGCCTCGACGCTGCGGACCATCAACCCCGCGCCGGTGACGAGCACGACGGCCAGCGCCGTCTCGGCGATCACCAGCGCGCCGCGCACCCGGTGGCGATGGCTGCCTGCCGTGGCCGAGATCGCGCCGTCGCGGAGCGCGTCCGTGATCTGCACACGCGAGCCGCGCAGGATCGGAGCCAGCCCGAACACCACCGTCGTGACGATGCCGACGAGCGCAGTCACGGCAAGCACGCGGGCGTCGAGCTCCATCGAGGCGAGCTTCGGCAGGCTCGCGGGATCGATCACCTGGATCACTCGCGACGCGGCAAAGGCGATCCCGAGACCGCCACAGGTGCCAAGCGCCGCGAGCAGCAGGCTTTCCGTGAGCAGCTGCCGCACGATCCGCGCGGGCGCGGCGCCCAGGGCGGCGCGCACCGCAATTTCGCGTTGCCGTCCTTCACCGCGCACGAGCAGCAGGTTGGCGACATTGGCGCAGGCGATGAGCAGGAGGAAACCGACCGCGGCCAGGAGCAGCAGAAGCACCGGCCGGATCGCGCCGCGAATGTCGTGATCGATGGGCACCGCGAAGGAGTGGAAGTGCTCCTCCGGAGGGTAGAGGCCTTGCTTCGTCCACGAGGCGGCAATCGCCTCGAGCTCCGCCGACGCCTGTGCCGCTGTCGCCCCTGCCGCGAGCACCGCCGCGCCGTAATATCCATGATTGCCGCGCTCCGATTCAGCCGGGTCGAGCGCGAGCGGCACCCACAGCTGCGTCGGCTCGGCGGCGTCCTCTCCGAAATCGGTCGGGAGCTGGAATCCCTGCGGCATGATTCCGACGATCGTTCGCGTGACCCCATCGAGGTGCAGCGTGCGGCCGACGACGCCCGCCGCGCCGCCGAAGTAGGCCTGCCACAGCCGGTGGCTGATCACCGCAACGCGATCGAGTCCCTCGCGATCTTCGCCGTCGGCAAACGTCCGCCCGGCGAGCGGCTGGGCGCCGAGCACGCGAAAGGTGTTCGTCGTCACCTCGGCGTACCCGATGCGAACCGGCTCTCCGCCTCCGGTGAGGTTGGCCTGGCCGCTGGACCATGCGGCGATGTCGGTGAGCGTGCGGCACAGCCGACGGTATTCGAGGACCTCTACTGCCGAGAGCCACGTGCGATCGAATCCGGTCCACTGGTTCCAGATTGCCACGCGCCGCTCGGGTTGCGCATATGGAAGCGGCGCGAGGAGCACCGCGTTCACGACGGTGAAGATCGTTGCGGTGGCGCCGATGCCGAGGGCCAGCGTGAGGACGGCGGCGGCCGTGAAGCCGCGCGCGCGAGTCAGGCCGCGCAGCGCGGCGAGCATGTCCTGGCGGAACTGATCGAAGTAGCGCATGGCGTCCGTTGGACGGAATGCCACCGCCATTGGTTTGCATCGGCTCAGGGCCGAGTGGCTCGAAGCGTCGCGCGGTAATCGCCGGGCTGAATCGGTCGGCCGCTGAACGGGTAGGGCTGCAGCTGCACGAGCTCGATCGCGACCGTGCCGTGAGTCGCAGAGGCGCGCGAAGCATCGCCGGTATGAAGGTCGTACTCGGCGCCGCTGTTCAGGCCGCCCGACACCCGGATGTGCACGAGCGCGTCGCCGCCCTGGATGCACACCGCATCGGCCGGACAGCGCGAGTCCCCCGATACCCCGAGGAACTGCACGCGCAGGCCGCGGTCCTCGATGGACGCGGTCTCACCGGGGGCCAGCGTGAACTCCCGGTCGAGCGGAACGGTCGGGCCGGTTGAACTATTTTCGCGACAGGCTGCTGCACAGAGGAGACAGACAACGAGCGGGATCAACGGCTTGGAACGCATACGCGCGCGAATACAGCAGAGCGCGTGCCAAGTTCAACAATCACGAATCACGAATCACCAATGATTAGAATCCCGGTCGCAGCAGGAAGCTGACGGTCCACCCGCTTCGTGCGCGGTCAAATGGCCGGGCGGCGGTCACCTCGAAGATGATGCCGCCAAGGTTCGCGCGCGCGCCGGCGCCGACGCTCCTGAAGCGGTCGTACTCGAGGCCGCGCTCGCCCGGGCGGCGGGTCCACAGGAAGCCGGCATCGACGAACGCGATCGCCTCGAGGGGCACCCGGCCGTAATCGAGCGTGCCCGAAAGCAGCCCCGGGAACGGCGCGCGAATCTCCAGGTTGACGAGCGCAAGGCGACTGCCGGTGAGCTCGTCGAGGATCGAGCAACTCCTCGCCGCGGTGCCGCACTCGTCCACCGCGAACGAGCGGAGATCGTACCCGCGCACCAGCGTCTGCAGGTTGTAGACGAGCGGCGTCAGCCGCGGATCCGATGCGCCGGGACCGTAGCGCCCGACGTGCTCGATGCGCGCCGCGATCGTGATCGGCCGCACCGGCATCACGTACTTGCGGTAGTCGGCGCGCACGTCCGCAAACGTCAGTCCGCCGAAGGCCGGCTCGATCTCGAGGCGGTACCGCTCGCCGAGCACGGGGCTGGTGGCGCCGAAGACGGCGGTGTCGCGCACGAACGCGGCATGCGCTTCGGCCAGGTGAATCGGCGCGCCGCCCGGCGCCTCGACCGCCTCGCGGCTGATCATCTTCTGCTGCTGCAGGTCGTTCACGCGCGTCAGCGTCTGCCATTCGAAGCCCGTTCGCCGCACGCCGGCGCCGAACTCGACGCGCTGCGCGCGGTTGAGCCCGTACTGCGCGTTCAATCCGGCCCACTGGTGGCCGTAGCGCAGGCTCGTCGTCTCGCGCGTGACGAGTTCGCCCTCGCGGGCGATCGATCGCCGCGCGCCGAAGAACCGCGACGGCATCACGCCGCCGACGAAGCCCCATGTCCACTGCCGCCGGCGGTTCATGTACCCGATCTGCGCCGCGAAGTCGTCGCGGTCGGTGCCGACGCGGAAGAGCGACTGCAACTGGCGGTCGCGCAGCATGTCGCCGAAGGTGAAGCCGAAGCTCGCGCGCAGCGCGCCGCCGAAGGTGTTGCCCGTCGCCGCGCCCACGTAGGGCTGCGACACCGATTCGAGACGCAGCCGGTCGTCGTACTGCGTGTCCTCGAAGGCCGCGCCCGATGGCAACCCGTCGGCTGCGTCGGCGAGCATCCGCGACACGATGCTGTTGGTCGGGGGCGCGAGGGCGGTGGCGGCAGTCACGCCCGCCTCGGGCGGGACCGGCCGTCCGGCCATCGCCTGCGCGGCGTCGAGCGTGCGGATCTCGTAACGCCCGGCACGGTAGACGCTGAACGCGAGGGTTCCGCTCGACGACGCGACGGCAATCGCCGGGCTCGTCCCTGTGATGCCGCTCACGCCGCCGCGCACGGCGGTGACCTGGTGCACCGTCGCGGAGGAGAGCTCGACGCGATACACGTTGCTCACGCCGTCCCGATCGCTGACGTAATACACGCTGCGGCCGTCGGGTGCCCACTGCGGATTCACCTGCTTGGCGCGCGACACCTCGGGTGCCGCCTGCCGCACTTCCCCGCTGCGCAGGTCGAGTACGACGACGCGCAGCGCACCGAACCGCAGATCGTCGAGCGACGAGGTGTAGCGGTCGGTAGCGAAGGCGATGCGGCCGCCGTCGGGCGACCAGGCCGGATGCAGGTCGGCAAACGGGTCCGACGTCAGCGGCTCCACGGCGCCCGTCGCACGCGTGAAGACGAAGAGGTCGCTCATGCCGCCCTTGAGCGCCGAGAAGACGATTCGATCTCCGTCGGGCGACCAGCTCGGGTTGTAGATCTCGCCGAGGCCGGGCAGCGGGAACTCCTCGCGCGCGCCGTCCGCCACGCGAACGATGGTCAGCACCGGCTCGCCGGACCCGAGCGCCGCGAATGCGAAGCGGGTGCCGGACGGATCCCACGCGCCGGCAGAATGGATGTACTGCAGGCTGTCGAAGTGCGGATCGCCGGCCGTGCCGACAATCTTCCGCGCGACCTTCCCTGTCGCCGTGTCGGCCATGAACAGGTCGAGCGAGAGGCGATCGCGCTCGGAGAGGAACATCAGTCGTTGCCCGTCAGGGCTCAGGGCGGGCGCGAGGTGAAGGCGCGTGTGGCGATCCCGGGCGCGAAGCACCGTGCGGCCGGGGGTGATGCCGTCGACGGCAACGGTCTGCAGCCGGATCGAGCGGTGCCAGCCGGCGGTCAATTCGGAAGCGCTCGCGCCGGTGACTTCCTCCAGCCGGCGGAGCACGTCTCGGGTGCCCGACCGCAGCACGCGCCCGACCACGTCGTCTCCGTAGCGGCTCGCCAGGTGGGCCCAGAGGGCGTGGCCGTAGCGGTACGGGAAGTAACGCGGGTCCTTGAGCTGCGCAATCGTCGGCAGGGCGTCATGGATGGCCGCGTCACGCAGCCACATCTCGGTGTGCGTATTGACGGGGCCGAGCGACAGGAACTCCGCCATCCCCTCGATCAACCAGCCGGGAAGCTGGAAGGCATCGCGCTTCGCCCGCTTGGCGATATCGATCTGGAACGCGTGCGCGATCTCGTGGCCGAGCACGTGATCGGTGTCGCCGAGGCCGGCGACGAACGGCATCGCGATGCGCGACTTCGTGCGCTCGGTGAAGCCGCCGATCCCCTCGCCCGGTGTCCCGGCGGTCAGGTTGGTCTGCGTGAAGTGCGGATGGCTCGCGTAGAGGACGACAGTCTGCCGATCGTTGAAGCGGTGATCGAGCAGCGACGAGAAGCGCGCGTACCAGCGCTCCGCCATCCGGGCGGCGTGGCGCGTCGCCGCTTCCTCTTCGTCGTAATAGTAGATGTCGAAATGCTCGGTCCGGAGCACACGGAAGTCGAGCCGGTCGTAGTGGACCTTGTTGCGTCCGAAGTACTGCGCATCCGCAGAGGCGGCGGCCGCCAGCACCGCCACCAGAGACAGAACGACCACGGACCGTGGCATGGGACACCCCTGGATTGGACCGAGTGGGCGCCTACCTTAAATCAGTCAGGGCTCCCATGCAATGCTGATCGCGCGCCGACCGTCGCGAAGACCGTGGCCGGCATCCAGACGGAGCAGTCCACGCCCGTTGGGCAGGGCGGCGCGGACCCCCACGCCAACGTCGATATCTGTAATCGGGTCGGCATCGGCCCCGGTCGGAGGTGCCACCCTCCGCGTGGTCCGGCCCGCATCGAGAAAGATTGCGGCTCCAAGGGCCACCGGACCCGGAGCCTTCCACCATCGCTGCGCCTCGCCGGTTCCGTGCGCCAGGATCCGCCCAAGCCGCTCGACGTCCAGGCGGCCCCCGTCGAGCACGGGATGCGCGCGGAGCAACGCCGGCCGCGCATGGCCGGTATCACCGGCAGGCCACAAATCGAGCGGGGTCGCGGCGGTGGCGCGTTCGACGCCGGCGCCGGCCACGAAGACGACGCCGCGGGGCGCGTTGGACGAACGCCAGCGCGCCACGGTCCGCGCGAGGGCGAAGCGCCGCCGACCGAACCAGCCATCGGCCCCGACGTCGATTCTGAGGCGGCCGCGATCCATCCGAACCCGGCCCGCGGCGACGGCGAACGCACCGGTGCCGGCCCAGCGATCCACACCGCCGCCCGCCTCCCAACGGACGCTCCCGGTCGCCCAGTCGGCGAGCTGCGCGCGCGCGCCGGTGCGTTCCGCGTCCGGGACTGACGGCGCGGTGAACGGCTGGCGCTCGGTGAACCCGGTCAAGGTGAAGATCCCCGCGGCGGCCGCAGGCACCGCGAGCGAGACGCCGAACGCAGGCCGGCGCGGCCAGAACCTCCAGCGCGCTTCCAGCCGTTCGCCTCCGCGCGCGGCGCCGTTCACGTCGAAGGCAAACTCGCGGGCGGCCACCGCGCGCGCGCCGATCGCGAGCCACGTCAGGCGGCCGGCCGGAAAGACCGGCCGCTCGGCGACGTGCGCGCGAACCTCGGCACGGCCGCCGGCCCGCGGCAGGTACTCGAGGCGTGCCGCCATGCCCGCCGGCAGGTCGTCGAGCTGCCGGGCGGCACGATCGAACTGCCCGCGGGTGAGCACTCGCCCGGCCTCGACGTCGATCAGCCGCTCGATCGTGCGATGCGTGGTGCGGTCGAGGCCGCTGACGCTCACGAGGTCGACGATCGGCTGGCCGGCGTGATTCCACGCGTCGAGTGCGGCGCGAGGATCGCCGCCGATGTAGCGGCTCGTCGCGAGCAGTTGCCATGCATGGGTGTCGCCGGGATCGACATCAACCGCGCGGCCGGCAAGCTCCCTCACTTCCGGCCAGCGCCGCTGGAGCAGCCGCACGCCGGCAAGCTCGCGAAGCGGCGCCGCACCTGGACATCGATACGCCGCGTCGGCCAGAAGCCGCTCTGCGCCCGTCAGATCGTCGCGCTGCGCGAGACCCACACCCTCGCTCACCAGGGCCTCGCACGCTGTGCCGTCACGCACGCTCTCGGGCGCAAGCGCCGGCGTCGGCGGCATCGGCGATCGCGTGCGCGCGCCCGGCGCGATGACAAGCATCCAGTTCGCCGTCGCTGCCCAACGCCGTTCGAACTCGGCAGGGTTCAGCACGACGTACGGCGTGCGCGCCGGGTCGTGCACGACCACCGCCCTCTCGTGCCAGCCGACGATGACGACGTAATGGAAGGCGTTGGGCCGATCTTCGATCAAGGCAATGACCGGACGAGCGGCGGCGAGTTCCCGCTGCGCGAGGGCCGCGGTGCCGGGCGCACCGGCCGCCTGCGTGCCGCGCGCTTCGAGCGCGCGAACGAGATCCCCCGTGCGAATGCCGGCCGCGTCCCGGTTTACGAGCGGCGCGAAGTCCTCCGCGGAGATGCCGGTCTCCCCCCAGTAGCGCAACACCATCGCGGCGGCGGCGCCTCCGCACAAGGCTTCGGACTGGGAAATGAAGGGAACGTCGAGAAGGGAGAGCCGCCCGGGATCGGGTTGCGCCGGAGGAACGAGGGACGCTGCGAGCAGCAGCGCCCCGGTGACGCCGATCACTTCAACACGAGGATCAGGATGATCAACACCAGCAGGCCGATGATGAGGAGCGTGGTCGAGACGGTGATGCTGCCCTGGCCACCGGTCAGCGCGCGGTCGACGGCATCCGCGCGTGCGGCAAGTTCCGCGAGCTGCGCGGGATCGAGCGTGGCGACTGCTGCCTGCGCGCGCCGGATGTCGAGGCCGAGCTCGCCCGCGAGCTCCCGGACCGCCGGCTGCTCCAGCACGCGCTGGACCACGGCGCCGTCGGCGGCGGCGGAATCGACGTGTTGCTGCAGCACCTCGTCGATCGCTGAGGGCTGGGCGGCGTGCGCCGATTGGGCGTGGGCACGAGGCGCCAGCGTGAGGATGCAGAACAGGGCAACCAGAGCGGACACGGACGTTCGCATGCGTAGAATGCCTCCTCCACCTGACATTCTAGTGGACGTATCCGCGAAAACTACAGCGGGCCGTCGTTGACTGGCCCGCGTAACGCCGCGCGACAACGGAGCGGCCGTTGCAGAAGTGACCCATGCAGGCCGGTCGTGGAATGTCTCGGCGCCCGCGCCGTTGAGGTCGATGCGCGGCCGTGTCCGGCGGCCCGGCAAAGTCACGAACGTTGCATGCCCACCACGGGGAGGCACAGATGACCAGGCCGATCTCGACGCGAGTACACGGGTTCATCGACTACAGCTGGGCGGCCACGGCCACAGCCGTGTCGCGTCGACTCGACGGCGCGACCTCGACGGCACGGCTGCTGCGCGGCGCGGCTGCGGTAGCGACGAGCGGTTCGCTCGCCACCAGATACGAGGCGGGGGCGATTCGTGTGCTGCCGATGAAGGCGCACCTCGCGATGGACTACGCCCTGTGCGCCGCGCTGGTCGCGTCGCCGCTCTACCTGCCGGCCGACGAACGGCGCTATGCCTTCGTCCCGGTGCTGCTCGGCGTCGCCGGATTCGTGACGGCGCTCCTCACCCAGCCTCGATCGCCGCTCGAATACGACGAGGAGTTCGGCGTCATGTACGGCGGCCGACTCGTCTCGGAAGTCGTCGACATGGATCCGGACGTCGTCGAGTCGCGGACTCTGCGGCTGCATATCGAATAGTTCCGGTATACTGCCGGCAATTCATGCCGGCAGTGGTCCAGACGCTCCTCGCGCTCGGAGCCGTCGCACTCGTTGGCGGCCTCGACGCATGGGTCGAAGCACGCCTGGCCTTTGCGCCTTTCTATGCCGTTGCGGTCGCTGTCGTCGCGTGGCGCAGCGGTCAGCGGTTTGCGCTCGTCGTGGCGGCCGCCGCGGGCGTCGCGCGATTCACCTCCGAGCTGACGTGGCACGGCCTCGACCTCTTCGCGATCTGGAACGGCTTCGCGTGGACGGTCCTCCTGGTGCTGCTCGCACGCTTCGTGGCGTGGGGCCGGGCGCGGCGCGAGGAAGTGGGCACGCTCGAGCATCGCGTCGGCGAGCTGATTCAGATCGAGCACAGCTTCGCGCGCACCGATCCGCTCACGTCGTTGTGCAACCGGCGCGCGTTCGTCGACGCGCTTCAGCAGGCGGAGGCGCGCAGCCGACGCAGCGGCGGTGCGCTCGCGGTCGCGCGCCTCGACGTCGACGGCTTTCGAGCGCTCAACGAGACCTACTCGCGCGCCGACGGCGATCAACTGCTGCGGGCGATTGCCACGTCGCTGTCACTCACTACCCGTATGGGCGACCTGGCGGCGCGTCTCGACAACGACGAGTTCGCGATCCTGCTGTACGGGTGCGGCCCCGAAGACGCGCAGCGCGTGGGCCGTCGCCTCGTCACCGAGGTGGCCGAGCTCGGCCGCGCGTATCCAGAGGCGCGCGTCAGCGCCAGCATCGGTATCGCGTGCTTCCGCTCGCCCGGGCCGGACCCCGACGAGATGATGCGCCTGGCCGGCGCCGCGCTCCTCCGCGCGCGCGAGAACGGCGGCAACACCGTGCTCGTCGAGCGTGAGTGGACGCCGAATCAACCGTGAAATCATTTTTGATTTTTGATTTTTGATTTCTGATTCCTGGTTCTGATTTCCGATTCCCGATCAATCAAAATTCAAAAATCAAGAATCAACAATCCCATGGATTCCGTCGCCCGGTGGTTGGCGGCGCTCGAGACGCGGCATCTGGCCGATCTGCGGGTGCCCGAGGTGACGCGCGCGCTGCGCGCGCTCTCGTCCGCATACGTGGAGCGCAGGCAGACACTCGCCCGCGGCGCGGCGCTCGACAGCGCCGGCAAGCGCGCGGCGTTCGCCTTGTACTACGCACCGCTGCACTTCCTCACCACGCAGCGCGTCGTTGCGGCCCTCGGCGCAGCCGACGCGGCGCCGGCGCACATTGTCGATCTCGGATGCGGGACGGGCGCGGCCGGCGCCGCCTGGGCCCTCGCCGCGAGGAAGCGGCCGCGGGTCACCGGGATCGATCGACATCCCTGGGCGGTGGAAGAAGCGAGATGGACGTACCGGCAGCTCGAGGTCGATGGAACAGCGCGCCACGGCGACGCGGTTCGCGCACGGCTGCCGCACGGACCCACGGCCATCGTTGCCGCCTACCTGCTCAACGAGCTTGCCTCTGACGCACGCGACGCGGTCGCGCAGGCGCTGCTCGATGCGGCGGCGGCCGGAACGCGGGTATTGATCCTCGAGCCGGTCGCGCGAGCCGTGGCACCGTGGTGGGATGCGCTCGCGCGACGCGCGGTGTCGGCCGGCGGACGCGCCGACGAGTGGACGTTCGAGCTCGACCTGCCGCGCATGGTGGCGCTCTTCGACAAGGCGGCCGGTCTCGACCACCGTCGCGTCAAGGCGCGGTCGATCTACTGCGCGCAGCAGACGACGTAAGCCGTGTGGCTGCCGTTCTTCGAGCAGGTCAGCTCCCACCCGTCGGGAACATCGGCCGACTGCAGCGGCCGTGAACCGCGCAGCTCGCCGGACTCGCACGTGCCGCCGCCGCTCAACGCGAGCTGTCCGGAGCCGCAGTGCGCCGCCGATCGCGACCCTCTCGTCGTCGCCGTGCGAAGCGCACACGCGCGCACGAGCGCACCGCCGCCGACGACCAGCGACTCCGCCTCGAGCCGGTGGACGTCGAGCGTCCCCTCCACGCGCGCGTTGCCGCGCACGAGGAGCGAAAAGTCGGGCCGCGCCTCGGCGTTGGTCTCGAACCCGACCTCCAGCTGGCCGCTCGGGTGCAACCGCACGTGCTTGATCAGATCCTGTCCGTCGTATGTGGACCCCGTGCGCGTGGTACCGGCGGTGCCGGTTGCGGTTGCGAGGTCCAGGTAGCCGGTGGCGACGTCTCGAACCGCCCCCTGCACGGCCGCGAAGTACGACCCGAAGCCGTTGTGCGACCAGCGGACGAACCCCACGTGCCCGACCGTCGTTCCCGAATCGAGTTCGGCGTTCACGTCGATGTCGTTCGGGTACCGACCCGGCGCGCGGCCCAGGCGGAGGTCGGCCGGGTCGTCGACCTCGTGCAGAACGAGCGACCGTGTGAAGAAGCGCCGGTGCACGGCGTCGTACCAGAAGTCGGCGACGGCGAGGTTGTCGCCGAAGCTGCCACCGTTCGCCTGATAGGTATGGCGATCGAGCCAGCCGTTCGTCAGGCGCGGACTGTCCATCACCAGGTGCGCCGCGCCGGGTCGTTCCTCGCACCCGTCGCACTCGCGGTTTGCCGGTCGTTCGCGTTCGCTCGAACGCGTTTCGACAGGGGCGGGCGCCCGCAGGCGCGGCACGCCGGTGAACAGGCGGCCGAAGAGCCGGCGTTCCGGCCGGAAGGAGCCCGCCGCCTGTGCCGACGCATCCACCGTGATCGCAAGCGCCGCACACACTGCGGCGAGTGTTGTCGTCGCGCGCACATATACCTCCCGGGTATCAGCTATCGGGCACCCTATTCAGGGCTGCCATAGAATGCGCCTCATGAAGCTCACCGTGTTCCTGGGCTGTCTTGCGGCGGCGCTCGTCTCGGCACAGTCAGCCGCGATCCAGTTCGAGTTGGCGCAACCCGAGTTGTTTGCCCTCGCGGGCGCGCAACCGAACGCGTGGGCCGACTTCGACGGCGACGGCGACCTGGATCTGTTCGTCGGCTTCCGCGGCGCGGCCAATCGCTTGTATCGCAACGACGCCGGCGCGTTCACCGACGTCGCATCCGCCGCCGGCCTCGCCGATGCGACCGATACCCGCGCGGCGGCGTGGGGCGACTACGACGCGGACGGCGATGCCGACCTCTACGTCGGGTGGGCAGCCGCCGGGGACGACCCGAACCGGATCTACCGCAACGACGGCGGCCGCTTCACGAACGTGACCCGCGAGCTCGGGATCGACGTGCGCGGGATCAGCCGACAACCGGCCTGGATCGACTACGACGGGGACGGAGACCTCGACCTCTTCGCCGCGTTTCGCGACCGGGCGAACCGGCTGTTCCGGAACGACCGGGGACGCTTCACCGATGTCTCCACCGACACACGCATCGACGATCCGCGCAAGACCGTTGGCGCCGTCTGGTGGGACGCCGACGAGGACGGCGACCTCGACCTCTTCGTCGCGAACCAGGAAGGCGACGCGAACGGGTTCTATCGCAACGACAAGGGCCGGTTCACCGACGTCGCGCGCGAGGCTGGCGTGGACGCCGCCGGCCGGCCGAAGGAAGAAGGCGGCGTCGGGCCCGCGGTCGCCGACTTCGATCGTGACGGAGACTTCGATCTCTTCGTCGCCAATTACGGCGCCAACGCGCTCTACCGCAACGAGAAGGGGCGGTTCACCGACATTGCCGCACCGTCCGGTGTCGCAGGCCGCGCGCACGTCACGACCGCATCGTGGGGAGACGTGAATGCCGACGGGTGGCCGGATGTATACACGGACGCCATCGTCGGCGACGCGGCCCCGTACCGCGATGCCCTCTTCGTGAACGGCGGCAAGCCGAACGATCGCGGCGGCTGGCAGTTCAGCGACGTGTTCGCGCAGATCACCGTGAGAGCCGACGCGACTCACGGCGTGCAGTGGGCCGACTTCGACGGGAACGGCACGCTCGACCTCGCGCTCGCGAACAACGACCCGAAGGCCGGCGGCCATCCGGTGCTGCGGAACACGGGCGCGCAGCACGGGCGCTTGTTCGGCGTTCGCGTGGTCACGAGCCAGGGCCGTGCGATGCACCCC
>Ga0307409_100001035_pt1 | contig 13048 bp, 18 predicted proteins | sample 322Ometagenome_2_FD_203888 | JGI IMG/M metagenome (GOLD analysis project Ga0307409, IMG submission 203888) | Maize rhizosphere microbial communities from greenhouse at UC Davis, California, United States - 322HYB-O-2 | ecosystem: Host-associated > Plants > Roots > Rhizosphere > Soil | place...
GCAGCTATTAGTGATATTGCGCATCCAAAATGGCGAGCAACTTCTTTGGGAGTCTACAGATTCTGGAGGGACTTGGGTTTTGTCTTTGGAGCTATAGGCGTTGGCTTCTTAGCAGACTTGTTTGGAGTTAGCCTAGCAATTAATTCTGTAGCTTGGATTGCTTTAGCATCTGGAGTTTTTGTATTTGCATTCATGCGTGAAACAAAGCAGAAGAGTCAGCAATAATCATGGCATTAATGCAATTGATTATAAAAAATCAGGCTTAAAATTAGAGGAGTGATGAGCCTAGCGATGCACTGAAATCCAACAGCAGCAACAACATTCTTGCCAAGTGCAATTGGGACATTTTCTGGGCGAAGGACTAGTTTTACATTCAGAAGGAAGGCAACCGCAGTCAGCGCATTTTATTTCCATACCATGAACAATTACATATTAAAAATAAACAATATTACCGTTAAGAAGACTCTTGCTGGCTAGGCCTGGCTGCTAAAGTCGCGATAACTTCCATCTTCTGCCCGTCACGGAGAATCATTATTTCCAGATCATCACCTACCGACTTTTCAATTTCCACATAGGCCAAGATATCGTCGATCTTTCTTATTGTATTGTTATCGATCGCGATTATCACATCGCCCCCAAGCTTCATAGGTATGCCATCAATGACTGCATCTTCATCACCACTTTGGATTCCAGCCTTTTCGGCAGGACTTCCGGCTACTACATCCATGACCAAAAAACCACGGGGCTCATCAAGACCGAGGCGGTCAGCTATGCCGGGCGCCATATCTGTGCCTGCGACCCCAAGCCACGGATGCTGGTATGATCCGGTGGTGATAAGCGATGGCACAATCTGAGCTATTGTGCTTGACGGAATAGCAAAGCCGACACCAGCAAACTGGCCTGTCGTGGAAAAGATGGCAGAGTTAATGCCTATCGCCTCACCTCTTATATTGAGCAAGGGGCCACCGGAGTTGCCAGGATTGATAGGAGCATCAGTCTGGATGATATTAGGAATTGTGAAACCTTCGTCGTCTTGGGCAGGGATCTGTCTGCCTACTCCGCTAACTATGCCGCTAGTCAGAGAGCCAGAAAGCCCAAAGGGATTGCCAATTGCAGCCACACGCTCACCTACTCTCACGTTAGACGAATCTGCAAGCGACAGTGGGAGAAGTTTTTCCTTTGACACATCTTCTACATAAAGGACTGCAATGTCGGCAGAGGGGTCTGAACCTATCAATGAAGCGCGGTATACAACGCCATCTGGAAACGTTACATCCAGTCTGTTACCTCCGCCGCTGACAACGTGATGATTTGTAATGATGTGACCATTGTCGTCATATACAAAGCCCGATCCGAGCCGGGACTCAAAGACATCTATTTCGTTGCTGTCAGTTATTTGAACTACCGAGTTTTCTACCTTTTGGAAAAGACTTGGCAGGGTCAGCTCTGTATCGGAAGGTTTGACGATGCCCACTTGACCTATAAGAAATGCATCGTCGCTAAGACCTCTCCTTCCATCCGTAGTTGTTTGCAGAAGATCGCCTACAAACGGCACGTTGATACCTAAATAGTCGTCCAGATCTGTGAACTGCGAATATACAAACAAGAACACAACAGCAGCCGCAACAATTGACACGGCTAGAATAGCCTTGTTCAATATTGAGAAAAAATTATTACATCTTGTTCTAATAATCTTTTGCCTATTGAAAAATTGTGACGTGTGCACCTACGACTACTACTACTACTGTCTGCTGACGTATGGTGCACTTAACTCAACTACGGGCTCTTCTTCAAGGAACTCCACCAAGCGTGTGTAGGATAGCAGAAATTCCCTCCCCTTAGTAGTGGTCCTATATACTACTCCATCAGGAGACACATCCTGTACGATCAGCCTCTTTCCGATTAGCTCTCCAAGATAGAGATGTACCTGCTCGTAGCTGAGGTTCGCTCTGTACATTATGTGAGTCTTTTTTATTCCAGAGGTTGCAAGCGCTAGCACGTCGCCCATTATCTGGATTTTTCCCCTGTTGTTTTTACGTTCAGACATCATCATCATTTCCATATTCTTTAGACTGTTTGGTAGATTAGGTGTATGGTGGAACAGTCGTTCCAGGCTTCCCTTCCATCTATTTGCATCATGCCTTTATATTATTAATTCTTAGGATACAGGATTCTGGTTTTTAGTTATAGTATATTTTCTATCACGCCAGCTAACTGCGCCTTTCTTCTTTGCATCGACAATTGCCGATATAAAGCTGAACGAAATGAGACCACCACTCAATGGAGCAGCAAATGCATAGACAGGACTTTGAAATATGCCGAATCTGCATTGCACTGCAATAGTGACCATTATCAAGGCAATGGCTGATATTTGTAATCCAAACAGTATCTGGAACGATATGTTTCCAGCAAAGCTGGCTACTAGCAGGTATGGCAGAGATGCAAAAGGTGCAAACAGGATAAAAAATACAGCCATAACCATCATATAGGCATCCACTTTGTCTTGATAATAAACTGGTATCATAAAACGGCGAAGACCTTGCCAAAGCGTTGGAAGGTCCCGTGCCCATACTGCATCTATCTGGGACTCGCCTCTGACCATCTTCATTCTGAACTTGCCGGCCTTGACCTTGCCGCCAAGTGCTCCGTCCTCGACCAACTCCTCCTTTACTCCCTCGTGAGTGCCGATGGCCTCATAGGTACTTCTTGTGATGATAAAAAAGCTGCCAAAAAAATAGCCGGTCTTAGTGTTTGGGTTGTTTACGCGGATTGGCGAAAAACGTGTGTGTAAAAATGTTGCAAGCACGGGTAGGGTCATCTTTGTCCAAAAATCATTGCAGATGAGCCGAGGTACGGCGGTCAGTGCCTCAAGGTTCTCGGACACGATATGTCCAACTGCAAAGGACATTGCGGAAGGCATATGTTTGCTATCAGCGTCTGTGAACATCAAGAGTTCGCCCCGAGCACGCAGATACCCCTGATAACATGCCCAGTTCTTTCCAGTCCACCCCTCTGGTTTAGATGATGCATCGATGTGTATGACGCGCAAGTCATTAGCTGCATAAGCCTTCATTATTTCACCCGTCCTGTCGGTTGACGAATCGTTGATTGCAATTATTTCAAAGTTTGGATAATCCTGCCCAAGCAGGCTGTCAAGGCAACGTGCAATATAACGCCCTTCGTTTCTGGCAGGCAAGATCACGCTTACTTTGGGGAAGCGCCTTACGCTTGTCCGATCAAACGATTCAAGCATTGGCGATTGCCGAAATGATTTGGTCATATATGCAAGGAAGTACACCCAAACGCCAAATATTCCGGCCATTATGGCAGCCAATACCAAGTTCGTTATTGTAAGGGCAAGCTCCATTGCATCATCTAGCAAGAAATAGGGCTATTTATTCGACTGCTTCCGCGATGCGGACAAGCGCTTCATCAGTTCCTTTCGCAATGTGTCTTTTCACCATGCCTGTGAACACACCTAGAAATCCGGCCAATTTAATGTTCCATACTACATCTATCCTTGTCTTGTGATTGTCTAAAGGGTTGAGCAGGACTATCTTGGTGCCCTTAATGGGACCTTCTGTTATCATTATTTCAACTGATTTTTTTGGCTTGAGCAGGACTGTCTGACGGCATTTTGAGTCTTTAAACGCGATAGTGACCTCGCGCTCGATCTTGTAGTCGACCTTGCTGATATTTTTCACGGTTTTAGTGCCGTGCCAGTACCTGGGCTCATTGTCAACATCAGCAACAATGTTCCATATCCTATCAAGTGGAGCAGACACGTCCCGGCTTGCATTGATGGTTATCATTACCCTAATCAATAACGTGGTGGTCTAATAATGTATAATAGCATTGTAACTTTTATGATAGTTCATTTGTGGTTGGAGATGTTAGTTAAGTGGAAAAGCAGTAGCAGCCCCCGCCCCAGCCAAAAATGATGATTACAATGATAATGATCCTCACTTTGAGCATAGACTTGACTTTGTAACTGGACTATGAAACAATTTTCTTACTCGCCCAGGTTAGTTGAACTTGCATTTACAGAACCCTAGGCCACATGCACTATGATAGGAGAGTTCAGAGTGTTTATCTTTTTTCTTTGTGTCTAGAACACATAGGAAGGCAGTGTCTGCTGTAGACATGTTTCTTCTTTCTAGTATAACGTTGACTTGGCTACTGTGATTTTTCGCTTCCAAACCTTCCAGCTGAGCCATATATTATTTTTAACGAACGCTTATTCGGGCCGTCTCACTGGGATTGAGCTTGTCCCAAAAAGTTCCAAAAATAACGCCAAGCAGACCCCAGAACATGCTGATGGTAATTGCGCTTGTTATTCTAAAGCCCATGACCAGATCCGTTGGAGCATTTATTGGATCAGGGTTTGCCGGCATTGCCAGATATGCTCCTGAGATTATAAAGGCATATGCTGCAGGGATTATAGCCTTCTTTATATTCAAAGCTCCCATCTTCCGATACAAGAATGCGAGCCCAAGTGCGCTAGATCCCGATATCACCAAAAATGCAACATACAAACTCTGTCTGTAATAGATGGTCTCAGGATCTCCTACTGCAGGAGGATTTGCAGGATATTTGAGCGCAGGTATAAAAAATAATACGAACCACATGATGCCTGCAACTATGAGCGCCTTCTTTTTGTTATTGGAGCCAGGAACTGAGTTATGTGTAAACGCAAAGACTATTCCAAACAGCGATCCTATCGATAAGCCCAGAATGGTGCCGGCGAGCATTTCGCCTCCCCTTTGCCATAACCGATAGGCTGTAAATTCGGCTGGGTTGATTATTTGGCTGCTTTGATTGGTGTTCTGCATTTCAAGTTCGACTGCGTAGTCGATATACGGCTCAACTGCAACCTGGTTAATGGCTCCCAGGATAGTTCCAGCAATCGCTCCAGCAAGAAGAGTAATAGCAATAAAAATGATAGTTTTCATATAAGATCAGGAAAGTTAGTGGCATGGAAATCCTGCTGCATGCCTCATGTCATGGTAAAACTCATGGGCCCAGTTTGTCCCCGGCTCGCCCCCACTGCCATCAGCTGGCACGGTAAATCCAAGTATTTCTCCCTGATCGAATCCAACTATAAAGACTCCAAAAGCAAGCACTCCAAGAAGAATACCTACTGCAACCCTCGGAACGCCTGCAGATGTTTTTGTTATCTGGTTGCTTACTAACATTTACCTCGGATAGAGGAGGCTCTTATATAAAGAATCGGATGGTTTATCCAACTCATACATAATAAATAATGCATAGACGCTCTTAGCGTTATACATATATGCACAAGTACATCATAATGCTTGAAAAGGTTGCAAGCAGGTACGCTCCAAGCAGGGTGCTTTCATTTGATGTTGTGCATGTGTTTGCAGCTTTGCAGATGATATGGAAGAACAGCATGACAAGCAGAAATGCGCTGTGTACGGGGTTAGTTCTTGGCGAAGGGACAGTCAAGACGCTTGTAAAACACTTAAAGATGCAAGGGCTTATCGAGACTTCAAACAGGGGTACGAAGATAACTGCTAAAGGAAAGGGCATATGCGAAGGACTGCTATCGGCAATTCCGGCAGAAATGAGCTTGCCTAAGTGCTCAGTCGCCCTTAGCATGTTCAACTATGCATTGCTTGTCAAGGAGTTTAGCTTTGCAGTAGGATTGGGCATTGAGCAAAGGGACGCTGCCATAAAAATGGGCGCAACAGGTGCCACTACTCTGCTTTTCAAAGACAACAAATTTGTAATGCCGGCAAGCAGTAGCGATTCACTAAAGAAAGAACGAGAGGTGCGCAGGATGCTGGTTGAAAAACTAAATCCAAGAGAGGGCGATGTAATAATAATAGGGAGTGCAGATAGCAATGAAAAGACTGCCGAGCTTGGTGCCAAAAATGCAGCGCTACTGACTATATTTAGTCATGAGAAGCATCATCATCATCATTGAACTTGACGCTCGTGCCATCTTGTTATAGATATATGACTCCCTTGCTAGTCCATCCAGAGTCCTTTTGTGGCAGCTGTCGTAGAAGGGTTGTGATTACTTCTCAGCAGTACGTGGATGGAGTACATATATAGCTCCACCTCTTTTTTCGTTCTCTACTTCACAGGATTGGGCTCCCTCGTCTTCCTTACAACCATCTTGCCATAGCCTGCGTGCAGGCATATGGAGCCATCAAGATAAATCTTGCAGTGATAATCTAGGGCTAACCTAGTTTTTCTATGCGGACAAGTTTGAGACTGCATCAGAAGAGGAGGAAATTTCTCATATGCACTTCCATATCACTAATGTTGGTAAATTTCTTGTTGCTTATGCGGCAAAAATTTTTTTCCTGCTGCGCCGACAGCAACGGCGGGTCGGCAAGTCTTATGAGATATAGGCTAATCTTACATTGACCTTACTGCACTTTTTTAAAGTAAACCATACTTTTTCAATCCTTATATCTTTCATGATGCACAACTTTAGCTGTTGGCTTTTGCAATGATACTTGTATGTGTGGACGGTTCAGAGTCTTCGATGAAAGCGGCCGACTATGCTATAGAGATGGCAAAAAAACACGAAGCTCAGCTTATCTCGTTATATGTTGTCGTATCGCAGCTTGGCTATGCATATTCATCTGGCGCTTTTGGACTTGTCACACCAAGCGCAATAAATGAGCTTTTGGACAAGTCAAAGCAAGAAGCACGCAAGTGGTTTGACGAGATTGAGAAAAAAGCTATGGCGCAAGAAGTCAATGTCAAGGTAGAAATGGTGGCTAGCCCCACTTCTATAGTACCTGCAATAGTAGACTATGCCGAGAAAAATAAAGTAGATCTCATAGTAACTGGCACAAGGGGGCGGCGCCGGTCGGGCTTGGCCAAACTTCTACTTGGCAGCGTTGCATCAGGCGTAGTGACTTATGCTAATTGCCCTGTCATGGTGGTAAAGTAATTAACCACCATACTACTTTATGACTCGTCTTCCCTTTATCCTATCATGGGTGCTTGGCTCTGCATTGTCAGGCACAGGGACTGAAGGTTTGCTCACCTTTCTAGTAGGCTTGGGTGTTTCATCTAACTCTAGCTCCTTCGCTTGCTCGGTATCTAGCGGCTGATCGATCTCTTTTTTATGGCTCATGTAAAATGGTGGTTTTTTTATGCTAAAAACGTTCACAACAATAGCAAAATTAGCCAAGCAGCATGCCGGACAATTGTAAAAAGGGATAGTGTGCAGATGCAGACATGAGTCAGCAGAATTCTACTTCTGCTTATTCAGAGGAACGTTCACGGGAAAGACTTCAGATGATAGATACCCTCAAGGCACCCATCATCCAGCTGGGCCGTGACCTTGGTTATGAAGTTATAGAGAATCACGACCTCGGCGCTGGGCCAGTGCACATAACATGGGTTTTCAAACCCGGTTCTGAATCTCTGCCAGACATGCGGCTTGGGTTCATATGCCTTACAGAGTTTTCCAACTCGTCGATAAATGAAGGGATAGCAAGAGCCATGCTGAACCTTGTGGACAAGCTCGTCTTTGTAGTACCAACTGAAACCATGACTAAAGAGGTTAAAGATGCAATAGAGTCAATGCCTGATACAAGCATATTGCAACTGCGGAAGTACGTCACAGTACTTACGCCTTCAACTCTTGTCTCAAAAAGCGGTATACAAGGCTCACGCGAGCGTAGAAGCGCACAGACAGGGGAGGTTGTATAGAGAAGAAATGACGCATCATCTAAATAAATTAGTTCAATCAGGACAAGAAAAGGGCTTCAAGGTAGAGCAAAATGTCGACTATGGTGCAGGTCCAATCGATGTTGTCTGGAACATAAATCTGCATTCAGCCCTCCCAAATATCAAATGCGGATTTGTAACGCTGGGGGCAGAAGAGGAGGAAGGCAGCCAAGATACAGAAGACAACCAGCTATCGCTAAGAAAGATAGAAGAAGCTGCTTTTCGGGGGATAAGAAGCGGCCTTGATAAGGTATATCTCGTCACAGAAAATGAAGACATGGCAAAGTCTGTCAGTGGCAAGATAGAGTGGCTGGCATCTCATGGAAGTCTGATTAGGCTTGATGCAATTTCTCTTGGGCTTGCACCGGAACAGACAGAGCAGGCGGTGATAACCCCAAGCCAAAAGAGGGTACCACAAGGTGAAAAAATACGCAAGCAGACAATGCGCGAGCGTGAAGCCAAGCTTGAAAAATACAATAGGCCAAAAGGAGAGCGTAAAAGAAGAGAGCATCCTCTTAAAAAGCGCGTCAGGGAATCAAAGATCGACAAGCATGGTCGACCGCGAAATCAAAAACCTAAGAGGACATGAATCCTCTTCAGAATTATTTTGCTCAGCCATAATATACCATGAAAAGCATATTGATCTAGCCGTATGCGAAAAGGGTACGAAGTGGGATAAGACCCATGAAATGCCGCAAGTAGTGTACGGCGAACCCTCGTAGGGTAGGCAGGAGGAACTGTTCCGCTTCGGCGGTGCAGGGATCCGCTGAGTCTACAGGGATTTTCATGTTTTGCCATTGCCACGTAGTTCAAACGTAGAGCCAAGAAAAAATTGTGGCAATTTTCCTCAGAAACAACTACTAGTAAGGACATGAGATGAGAAAATAGGATAAGCCTGCCACTACTTCTGGAAGTCCAGGTGTTGTTAGAAACATGCAAGACAGGCAAATCTCAACAAAGCAGTCCTATTGTATGGCAGAGAATAGAACCCAGTAGTTGATGATACTTTTTATTATCAAGTGGGATGCTTACAGATATAGCTTCAATAAAGGACCTGAAGGAAAAATTCGACGACCTCTGCTAAGAGTCTCCTCCATACAAATGTAGAGCCCAGGTAACCGCGCATTTCCCAATAGGACGCAGTTTTGAGCGCCACAAAATAGCGTTCACGGAGAACAGCAATCGAGTTGAAGATTATTCTACAGGCTTTATCATAGATTATGCATATACTCAAACTAATGAGCAATCCTTCTAACACAATGAAAAAGAGAGAAAAGCTGCAAAGCAAGGGGCAGCAGCAAGAAAAAACATACAAGCAAGACATTCACGGAACGGACACCGAGCTGAGCAAGGGAGCCGAGTCAGAGAGGGAGCACAGCACCAAAAGGCCAGGCACTGGAGCGTGAAGTGCATGTCCACAGCTGATCGCAATTATACGGATGTGGAGCAATCAGGCATCGACTCCAAAGCCGAGCGCGTAGGGGACATTACTGGCGAGCCTCCAACAAATGAAGCTATGGATCGCGATAAAGCATCCAAGCTAGCAAACCTGCTTGAGGGCCTTGAATTTCCGGCGACAAAAGAGAAAATAAGGAATCATCTTAACACAAGATCGCCTAGTATGGGCAACAGAATCAATGACGTAATTGAAGCAATCGAAAACAACTTGGATGACGACAGAGAATACAGCAGCGTTTATGATGTGGAAGTTGCAGCCGGTCTTGTAAAAAAAAGAGCTGAGAGCGAAAGACCCTATGCCAGGGACAGTGCGCTAAATATGGCCAACCGTGAAAGAGTTGAAGAAAGTGAAAGACAAGACCCATACACTAGCCACGAAAGAATCTCGGGCGCAAGCTCTAGAGATGTCTCGCCCAATACTCCAAAGGGTGAAGATATATAGTCTCACTTTTTGAAATAATTTATGTCCCCTGCTCTTCAAGCAGATTTTTGCCTTTTCCGGCTCAAGTAACATCAGTACACTTTATAGTCTTCTTAGACGCTCAGAATGAGCAGATATTTTGGTCGGTTGCGAACGTCTTTGATATGATCAACAGCCAAAAAATCCCTTTAGCAAAGTACGCGGCAAGTAGTCGATAAGTGTTTGGACTCTACCAACTATGTAATCAGAGCGCTTGCAGTAAGCATGTGATCTTTGCCACCTGCAAGATTCCTAGTCAGTTTTTAGATCTCCCTTTAATTTGGCAAATTCCCTTGCGCTGTTGATCTGGATGTCATCGCTTCTTGTCACCATCTTTGAAAGTGTCGGTTTGGCATCCTTTCCAAGCCGCACAGCCTCCTTACCTTTTCTAAGAAAGGAAAGCGTTACCCCGTTGTCGGATAACTTGCGGGCAAATTCTGAAGCGGTTTTTAACTTGTCAAATAATCCAGTCTCATCTTCTGATATTCTAAAGGTAGTCGGCTCTAGCAGATCGACTGCCAGTGTGCCATTGCTGATCGCTATTTTTACTGCAGGCTGATTTTCAAAGTTAATAGCAAGTGTGCCTTCTTTTGCAGATCTGAGCGCTTTGCTCAGCCAGTCGCTCAGCTGATCGTTTTTGTCAATATGCAGGTGACTATCGCCCAGCACGGCAGCTAACCAATCCTTCTATGTCACTGTTGAGACTGATGCCCTCTGGCGTGCCTCCTCAGAAGTCTGATGAGCTTCCCCGGTGATCATAATCTTGCCGTTAATAGTCCATTTTGCGGCTCCCATATCGCGCCCGCCAGGCCCCTGCGCTTTAGGCATATCTATGACAAGATTGTCGAAATTATAAGTTACAGAAGCACCCTTGCCTGTCAGTCTATCAAAAAGCTGTGCGATTACCTCTGCCCACTGCGAACTACTTTGCTCCATCTTACCCTGATCATTTGTATTTTGGCTCATACTTCTGGCTTAGGCAACTTTGGATATAGCAGGTTATACACATTTGCGATGAATCTAATTCTATAACAACATATCATAAAAGATGCTAGAAATCAGGCAGTAATTTCAATATACATTCTAATATCCGAATTGTCTCTCGCATCCTGTCTGTCTAGGTATCATGGCAACAAAATGTCGCAGTGGAATCACAGTGATAGTGAGAGAGTCGATATTATATACAATGCCCCATGACGGTATCCAGACTATCATAGCCAAGCTGATATACAGGACGCTTCTTGCTTGCTTAATATCTGAGATTTCTGGTCGAAAATGACGATTAAACATAACAAGGTAAACGCGGAGTTAGGCGTCGCAGAAAGGGCAATTGCATGAGTGCCCTCAACAATTATTCGCTGCCTGTTCCAAAGAATGAGTTGCAGAGAATCGATAGAACATCCTCGCCAGCGCATGTTGGGAAACTAAGAAATGCCATTGATTTCATAGTTGCAGAGAACACCCCTGTGCTCGCCGCGGCAGACGGCGTTGTTACCTTCGTCAAAGATGACTCGTATATCGGCGGCCCAAGCATAGAATACTGGCTTAACAGCAACTTTATAGTCATACAGCATCCAAATGGTGAATATTCTAGGTATGACCACCTTGCGCACAGAAGCGCAGCCGTCAGGACAGGGCAGCATATCAAGAGAGGACAGGTTATTGCCCGTGTTGGCATGACAGGATTTACATATCTGCCTCATCTTCACTTCCAAGTATTTATTCTCACAGGCAACAACATCTGGACAGACATTGATACCCTCTCAGTAACTGAATTTTTGTCATGAATGCCAACAACAACCTTTAGTGGAAATATTTGAAACCGTGAAGTGCATGTATCTGCTGTAAATTGTCGACCAATGCTGCACCACCAGTTCAAAGCACCACGTGATTTCGTGTACAAAGCATCTATACAATGCTGTTCCCAAAAGTTGATCAGAAATGCTTTGGAAGATTTTCCGGTTTGAAACAAACTATAGCGATTGGTAAGCAAAATGCTTTGGAAGTTGTGTCGCCTCTGGCACACACATCTGGCGTAGATATAAAAAGAGAGTGGGAATATATTACAAAAGTATGGGCGTATGGATTTAATCGAAGAATTCAAAAGATTGTCGGGTACAAGACAATCCACTTTACATCGAAGATTTGGACAAGCTGCTAAGCGAAGAGTTGGCATCGGTTTTCATATACTCGGTACTCGGCACCGTGATTCTCTTCTGAGCACATATTCTGCGCGTAGTCATTATCTATATATATAGGATTTTTCTGTCACACACTCGATCGAAGAAAGATAATAATGTTTTTACAGTCCTATTAATTATCTATTAGCAAGCCTAGTTGTTCATGTCTTCCGCTGTGCAAAAGCTGGTAGGGTTCTGGCAAAGATACGAGAACCTGAACCTAAAGATAGCATTTGTATTGATTTCGCTCCAGCTGATCCACCTCTATTGGCTTACCGCCGACGTGGTCATACAGCGGATAACAGGAGAGAGCATCCTTGGTGTGCCGCATGGAAGCCCGCTTTTCATATTCTTTATAATCATAGATTATATCGAAATCCCTGCACTCGTAGCTGGCCTCACCTACTATGCACTTCGTATATACAACCATGAAAGAGGCTCTGCAAGGAATGCACTCTTGCTGTCAATGTTGGCCATTCAGGTGTTTCACATATTCTGGATTACTGACGATGTCGTTTACGATAGCTTTTTTGGGTCACCATCAGGCTCGGTAGAAATCCCATATTATGCTGCATGGATAGCAATACTGATTGACTACCTAGAGCTGCCAGTCATTGCCGATCTCTTTTATAGAACAATTGTAAAAGGCGAGCGGCGGTAGTTACCTGCATAAATTATTTGTTTATTCTGCTTAAAACTTGAACTATTGACCCTTTGTTGGAGTAGGATATACCTATCTTTCTCGGGTTACCCCAGATGGATATGTTGCTTTTTGATAACAATACCACTGACTAGGTAGCAAAACAGAGATTGACAAATCTCACTTTGAATGTATTAGCGCTAACAGCGCGCGCCACCACTATTTGATGGAGGTACATATTTGCTATAGCTTGTCGCCATAGTTTCAGCCACATCAAAGGATGCTTCCTGCTTCTCAAAGGTTAGGCAAATAGATAGCAATCCTTCTTCTACCTCTTTTTCTGTCTATTGTGTTCCTAGGGTTTGCCCTGAGCTTACTGCCGCAGCATGGGCACCACTGTCCATTCCACCTGATAAATAACTCACACATTGTGCATCTTTTCTGTCCAGCAGAATATCTTCCTACAGGACGGTCAGACGGCTTGAGAGCCTTATGCCGTTCGCATATGCCTTTACATGTCAACCATACGTCACACATGCTATGATGAGTAGCTAGTAAAATAATTGCAAAATGACAATATATTTTGGACTAAGC
>Ga0307409_100001037_pt1 | contig 13041 bp, 12 predicted proteins | sample 322Ometagenome_2_FD_203888 | JGI IMG/M metagenome (GOLD analysis project Ga0307409, IMG submission 203888) | Maize rhizosphere microbial communities from greenhouse at UC Davis, California, United States - 322HYB-O-2 | ecosystem: Host-associated > Plants > Roots > Rhizosphere > Soil | place...
GTTCAACCATGTCACGCTGCGGGCCCGGCGGGCCCGGCCCGACCTCGTACATCTGCAGGTTTCCGGCGAGGCGCTGGTGGCCGACGGTGAGGCGGTGCGGGCGGCGCTGCCCGGCGCGATGCTGCACCTCGACGGCCTGCGGCTGTTCCTGGACCGGGCCGATCCCGCCCGCGGCCGCCATTTCGGTGGGCTGCTGCTGTCGCGGTTCCACGACGCGGCGACCCTGTACCGGGGCATCGACCGCCTGTCCGACCTCGGGGTGCAGGTCGTCGATCCGCATTCATGGCTGCTCGACGGGCCGGCGCTGGCCGACATCCGGGCCCGCGCCGCGGCCAACGACCCCGCCGGCCTGCTCAACCCGGGCCGGTTCCCGGACTCGTAGCCGCCAGGCTGCTACCGGTCGATGATGCCCTCGGCCTCGAGATGGTTGGCCAGGGCGGCGAGCGCCGAACGCAGGCGCGACTTCGCGGTGCCCTCGGGGATGTTGAGTTCCCGGGCCACCTCCCGGTACGTGTGTCCGTGCCGGTAGGCGAGGTCGACCGCGACGCGCTGCGGCTCGGGCAGCGCCCGCACCGCCTCCCGTACGATCTTCGCCTCGGTCTCCCAGATGATGGCCTCGTCGACGTCGGCGTGCTCGACGCGCTGGGCCGCGCTCAGGGCGTGGTAGCGGGCCCGGGCCTGGTCCCGCCGCACCGCGTCCAGCGCGCGCCCGCGGGCCAGCATGCACAGCCAGGTGCGCAGGCCGCCGCGGCTCGGGTCGAACTTCTGCGGCTGTTCCCACAGCCGTACGAACACGTCCTGCGTCACGTCCTGCGCGGTGTTGTGATCGTTGGTGATCCGCACCGCGAGCGAGTACACCAGCGCCGCCCACCGGTCGTACGCCTCGGCCAGGGCGTCCTCATCACCGGCGACGAGCCGCTCGCGCAGGCGCACGTCGGTCTCGTCCAACGGCACGTTCAGTCACATCCCAGCGTCGCGGCGACCTGGAGGACACGCGCGGCCAGGTCCGGGTCCCCGCTGACCTGGTAGTCCACCGTCTCGGGCGAGCGCCGGTTGGCGACGAGCCGGGCGAAGTCGACGGCGTCGACCTTGGCGATGAACGCGACCGTCGATCCGGTCCCCGGCTCGTCGAGGGCGACGCTCCACTCGCCGCCGGCCGGGCCGGTCAACACGAGGCAACCCGTCCGGCCGGGCACCCGGACATCGTGCGCGCGCAGGGCGGCCGGCAGCAGCCGTACGGCGAGATCGGCGATGCGGCGCACCTGCTCGGGCGGCGGCGTCTGCTCGGGCTGGCCGACCGCGCTGGCCACGTCATCGACATGAATCCATGTCTCGAACGCGCGCTGCACCAGGGCGTCGCGCAGCGGCCGCCGGACCGGCTCGCCCCGGCCGGCCATCCGTACCGGTCGATCAAGATCGCTCTCATCGGCCAGCGCCCGGACCAGGAACTCCGCCTGGCGCCGCCATGGATCGCCGGCCGGGACGCTCAGGCCGAGGTCATCGGCGAGCATCCCGTCGTTGCTCGCGAGATGAGCGACCACCCCGGCGACATCGCCGTGGTGCGGCTCGGCCCGATGCCAGTCGTCGGTCGAGATCGAGTCGAGGAGCCGGGCGAGTGTCGTCACCTGGCCCGCGTACGACTCGACCAGCGAGGCGATCGGCACCGGCGGGCGGACCGCGCGGGCCCGGGCGAGCGTCATCTGGCGCAGGGGTGCCGGCGCGGGCTGGACCCGATCGACGGAAAGCCAGCTCGCGGCGGCGCGCAGGCGGCGGGCCTGCGCCGCGCACGCGGGACAGTCGAGCAGGTGCTTCTCGACACTGGCCATCTCGGCGTCGTCGCAGGCATCCAGCGCCCAGGCGCCTAGTAGTTCCGATATCACGGCATGCGCTTCCATACGACCTCGAACGGTGACGCTACCCGACACCCACTGTCATTGGCCACCTTCGGTCATTCGGCCGGGCCGCCCATGTATCAGGACGGGCGTCGCCGTCTCTTCTCCGGTGTATCCGATCCGGAGGGGAGCAGAGACCCGGCATGAACGCCACCTGGGACATTTCCGCTCAGCGGCGCACGCAGGTCGCAGTCCTATTCGCCGACCTGAGCGGCTTCAGTGGACTGGTCGAGTCAGTGGATCCCGAGATGGTGTACGCAACGGTTCGCCCGATTATGGACGAGTCTGTGACGATGGTGAATGCCCACGGGGGTGATATCCAGCAGGTACTGGGGGACGGGTTCATGGCGGTGTTCGGCCTGCGCGGCGAACCGGGCCAGCCGGCACTTCCGGCGACGCTCGTGGAGCCGGCCGCGACGGCGGACGCGGCGCTGCGGGCGGTCAGCGTCGGGATGGCGCTGGTGGCCGCGACGGCCAACAAATCCGGTCGGTTGCCCGTCCATGTGGGCATCGAATGCGGCGAGGTGCTGGTCAGCCCGTCGTGGCAGCCGGCCGGATTCGCGGTGTGGGGACGGGCGGTCACCGTGGCGAGCCGGCTGTGCGACCTCGCGGGCCCGGGCACCATCCACATTGGTCCGCGAACATTTGAGCTGGTCGGACCGGACGTTGGACTCACGCCGCCGGTGCGCGCGCGGCTCAAGGGTACGCGGGGGCACGTCCTCGTCCGCCGCGTCACCGGGCCAGCCCTGGCGGAACGGGCCCTGGCGCTGGCCGGGTGATCAGATCGGAGTACCGCATGAGTGGCTGTCGACATCGGGGCAGCGGGCCGCGGAGCAAGCCATCGCGGGCATGTCGCCTAAAATCACGGGGCATCGCCCACCCGCGAGCCAACGTCCGAGCGAGGGACGAGCGAGGCGGAGGCGACGCCCCGCTGACCCCGCGACGGACCCCGAAGGACGCGATGGAACCACTCAAGGACGTGGACACGCGAGACCTCGTGGCCCGGGCCCGCGCCGGTGATCAACAAGCCTGGGTGGGACTGACCGACCGCTTCACGAATCTCTTGTGGTCGGTGGCCCGGAGCATGCGGCTGAGCCGGGCCGACGCCGCCGACGTGGTGCAGACCACCTGGTTGCGCCTGGTGGAGCGGCTGGACAGCCTGCGGGAGCCCGAACACGTGGGGGCGTGGCTCGTCACGACCGCGCGGCGCGAGTGCCTGGCCACGCAGCGTCGCGGTGCCCGGGTGCGCATGGACCTACCCGACTCGTGGGCGGAGGAGGTGCCCGCCCCGGGGGATCCACTGGACGAGGCTCTGCTACGAGAGGAGAGGGATGCGGCGCTGTGGAAGGCGTTCAGCGCGCTCACGGCCCGCTGCCAGTCACTCCTGCGGGTGCTCATGGCCGACCCACCACCAAGCTATGACCAGGTGTCGGGGGCGCTGGACATGCCCGTCGGCAGCATCGGCCCGACGCGACAGCGCTGCCTCAAGTCGCTTCGCGAGATCATGGCGGCGACGTCTCCTCAGCGGAGCACGTGAGGTGCCGGTCATGAACGACGATGCCATCGGCCGGGCGCACGACGACGAACTCGTCGCGGTGCTGCGTCGCCTGGCGGCCGAGGCCGATCCGGTACCCGAGATCGTCGGTGCCGCGGCGAGGGCCGCGATCAACACCCGCGACCTGGATCGCCAGCTCGCGGTGCTCATCGCGGACTCCGCGGCGGAGGGTCCCGGGCCCGACGCCGGCGCGGCCTTCGAGTTCGAGGAGGTGCGGGCCGGTGGCACCGGCGGCGAGAGCCTGCGACTGCTGACGTTCGCCGCCGGTGGCGTCCAGGTCGACCTCGAGGTGAACGATCACGGTGACCGCCTGGATCTCATCGGGCAGTTCACCGGGGCATCCACGGAGGAGTGCGAGCTCGAGTACGCCGACGGCGGCCGGCATCCGCTCGAGGTCGACAACCTGGGCCGGTTTCTGGCCAGCGGAATCGGGCGGGGCGCCGTGCGGGCCCGGTTCCGGTCGGCGGCCGGCGCACCGATGACGACGGCCTGGGTGACCATATGACCGGCTCGTCGCGGTCACCGGCCGAGCGCGACGAAGGAGAGCGCCGTGGCGACCGCGACGGGGTCGTCCGCCGCGCGGTCGCGGGCCGCCACCAGAGCGTCGGCGAACGAGGCGCCGGCCAGAACCTGTTCGTGGAAGCCGACCATGACACCGACGGTGGCGCCGTCGTTGACCGGCACGACGCTGGCCAGCAGGCTGGCGGTGCCCAAGGGGACGAGCGCGCTGACCATGCCCAGCAGCTCGTCGGCGCCCACGTTGACGGCCACCCCCGACTCGCAGCTGGACAGCACCATCCGCAGCGGTGCACGCCGCAGCCGGCCGAGGTCGTACACGGTGAGCGGACCATCGTCGAGCAGCAGGGACGAGAACAGCGGGTTGTCCGCGCGGAAGACGCCATGGGCGGCGACGTGGGCGGTCCACGCACCGTCGAGGGCGGCCAGGGTCCGATCGGCCGTCGCCTGGCCGTCGGCGAGCACGACCGTGTCCGGGTACCCGTGGGCGATCTTGAACACCTCGGCGGCCGTACCGCCGAGCCCGGGCCCGATGATCATCGCGACCCGGCGCTGACGCGGCGGCCGGGCCAGCCCGGCCCGCAGCCAGGTCGCGGCCGACGGGGCGACCCGGATCGCCGTGCCGCGCAGCGCCGGCAGCAGCGCCCAGGGCACCGCGTGCAGCCGGCCGGGCGGGACGACGACGACCGGGCCGCCGTCGAGGTCGGCCACCGCGTCGCCCAACAGGGTTTCCTGCAACCGGTGGCCGGCGCCCTCCAGCGAGGCCAGCGCACCGGGCGGCGGCCGGCCGTGGGCCAGGCGGCGCAGCATGAACCGGGCCAGGTCGACCTCGCGCATGGCGGCCGCCACCGGACCAACCACGTGGGCCCGGACCTGGCGGCCGACGACCGTGACCGCGTACAGGGTGTCGTCCAGGGCGACGATCTCGATCAGCCGGTGCTCGCCCAGCCCGTCGCTGATGGCCGAGACGCCGGGCCGGCCGTCGGTCGCCGCGCCCCCCGCACCGGCGTGGCTGAGTCGCCGGCGTCGGTCGTCGCGCCACGACTCAGCCATGCCGCCGGCCACGCCGGAGGTCCTGCGGGTGCGGTTCTGGATCGACGACTCCAGGCGGCGCCGGTCCTGTTCCAGCCGCGCCGCGGGGGACCCGGTGGAGCGGGCCGTCTCCAGGCGGCGGACGACATCGCGCAGCGCCGCCAGGTCGGTCGCGAGTTCGGGGTCGTCGGGTGGGCGGATCGGCGGGACGGCGAAGGCGCTGGCCCGCCAACGCTCGGTCCACAGGAGAAGCATCCGGGCGTCGCCGCGCCGCACCGCGTGGCGCTGGGCGATCGCGGCGAGTTCCGTGCCGTACGCGGTCGCGTGAGCCCGCAGCTCGGCGGCGCCCAGCGTGCGCTGGTGGTGCTCGGCCGCGGCCAGACCCCGCCGGCAGGCGATCAGCGCGGCCGGGGCGGCGCCGCGGGCCTCGGCGCGCAGGGCGTGGGCCAGCCATCCGGCCGCCCGCCCGAACGTCGGGCCGCGATGGCGGAACCGGGCCGCCCGTTCGAAGTGGCGATCGGCCTGGCCGGCCCGTCCCTGCTCGGCCGCGAGCCGACCGGCCAGCAGGTGCGCGGTCGGGGTCTCCTCGGCGCCGAGCGTGTCGAGACGGTCGGCGATGTGGCCGACGCGCTGGCGCAGTTGCGGGCTCCGCTCGCCGTCGTCGTACCGGGCCTGCAACAGGACGAACGAGGCGCGGGCGTGCCACCAGTACCGGCGCTGGGCGCGGAAGAGATCCCGGGCGGCCGCCGCGCGTTCGGCGGCCACGCCCGGTTGGCCCGCGGCCCGGGCGGCGCGCGCGGCGGCGAACTGCAGTTCGGCCAACCTCCGGGCCAGGCCGCCCTCTCGGGTGTGACGCCGGATCGCGTCGTCGGTCTGGTCCAGCGCCTCGGTGGACAGGCCAGCGGCCAGCAGCACGGCGCACCGATCGAGGGCCAGATCCCAGTTGAACACCGACAGCGTCGTGTACCGGGCGTCCGCCCTGTCCAGGAAACCGAGCGCGGCCGGAAGGTCGCCGGTCAGGAAGGCGACGTAGGCACGGTTGTGCACGGCGTGGGCCGACTCCAGCTCCTGCCCGACCGTGGCGAAGAGGCGCTCGGCGACGGCCAGGTCGCGGTCGGCGCGGGCCGCCTGGCCGTGGGCGGCGTAGATCAGGAACCGGTGGTTGCGGGCCCGGGCCTCCCAGACCTCATCGCCGCCGCGGTGCAGGAGGGTGATCGCGCGGTTGAGGTCGGCCAGCGCCTCCTTGTGCCGCCCGAGCATGCCGAGCAGGCCGCCCCGGCGGGCCAGTACCTGCCCCGCGAGCACGCCAGAGCTCGTCGCGGCCGCCTGGTCCAGCGCGGCCAGGCCCGCCGTCGTACGGCCGTCGAGGGCGAGCGTCAGACCGAGCGTGGCCTTCACGTCGCTGGCCCGCTCCGGATCCGGCAGGGTGTTGGCCAGCCGCAGGGCGACCCGCAGCTCGGCGATCGCCTCGGCGACCCGACCGGTGTCGCGCAGCACGATCGCCCGCGCCTGATGGGCGATCGAGGCCGTCCGTGCGTCCAGATCTTGTGTCAACATGCGACTGGCCAGCACGAGCGCCTCGGCCGGTCGCGACTGCGTCAGGGCGAGCAACTTCTGGGGGTCGCGATCGACCGCGCGGCCGGAGGCGGCCGTCGAAGCGCCCTCGCCCTCGGCGTGCAGCACGCGGCCAGTCTAGTGATCTATCGCCATGTCCAGCTAAGGGGAGAGCACGAGCATGGGACCAAATGACGAAATGCGGCGCGGAGAGTGGCAGACCGGGCCGACCTACGGTGGGCAGGCCCGGGGGGCGGCGCCGGTACCCACGAGCGGCGGCGAGAGCGGCCGGATCGTTCCCAGCGCCCGGCAGCAGGCCCAGGTCGATCAGATCTTCCGGGCGTTTCCCAACGACGTGGGTCGAGGGCCGGCCAAGTGGCAGGAGGTCGGAGTCCAGTATCTGTACCGGATGCAGCGCATCCTGGTCCGCGACGAGTACGTCGATCAGGTCCTGCGGTACGTGGACGGAGCCGACGTGGACCGCAGCCTCATCCGCGGCGCCAGCCTGCTGCGGGTCCAGGAAGAGGCATTGAATGCGGTCGAACGGATCAACGCCCGGTTCGGTGCCGGGGTGGCCGCGCCCGACCACATCGTGTCGATCACCGGGACGGCCGCGTGGTGCCCGGCGACCGAGCCCGAGACCGTGCCGGGCTGGTCCGTTCCGGATCCGGTACTGACGACGGATCATTCGGCCGGTGAAGGGGTCCGCGTGGTCGTGGTCGACACCGGCCTCGACCCCACGTCACCGACCTGGCATCCGTGGATGGCCGGCGTCACCGGCGATGACGACCCGGCGATCGGGGCCGGCGTGCTCGGCCCGTACGCCGGTCATGGCACGTTCATCGCCGGCGTGGTGCGCAGCGTCGCGCCGAGGGCCGAGGTCGTCGTGCGGTCGGCGTTCAACAAGGCCGGGGCGATCTTCGAGTCCGACCTGGTGGAGGCGCTGGACGCGGTCCTGGCCAACGATTCGCCCGACATCATCAGCATGTCCGCCGGCACCTGGACCTTCGACGCGACCGGCCCGCTCGGCCTGAACACCTTCTACGAGACCCGGCTGCGCCACCACAAGGGCGTCGTGCTCGTGGCCGCCGCCGGGAACGACTCCTCGCGCCAGCCGTTCTGGCCGGCCGCGGCGCCGTGGACGGTGTCGGTCGGGGCGCTCGGGACGAACTGGCGCACCCGGGCCGACTTCAGCAACTTCGGCGGCTGGGTCGACGTGTACGCCCCCGGCGAGAACCTCATCAACGCCTTCCCGTCGGGCGTCTACACCTATCACGAGCCACCGCTGCCCCGACCCGACGGCAAGTTCGAAGGGATGGCCCGCTGGAGCGGCACCTCGTTCTCGACGCCGATCGTGGCCGGCCTCGTCGCCGCCCGCATGTCGCAGACGGGCGAGAACGGTCGGGACGCGGCCGCGGCGCTCCTCGTGCAGGCCCGCTCGACGGCGTTGCCCGGAGTCGGGGCCGCCCTGTTCCCCTGATCCTTCGCCGATCACGACCGAGCGGCCGCCTCCAGGTCCACTGAGGACGGCGCTGGCGGCACGACGAGTAATCGTTAACGCGATAACGAATTCTCCAATTGCGCATCCGGCGGAATTGAGTAATCCATTCCTTGGGCTACCACAATGGTCGACCATTGATTTACGGTAATCGTCGTTGGCGTTATTCGAGCTCGGGAGGGGTCATGAAGAAATCGACGTCCCGCGCGCTGGCGGCGATCGTGGTCGGCGTCGCCATCGCCATGGTGCCGGCCAGCCCAGCCCTGGCCGCGAGCTGGTCGGTGGTGCCGACGCCCGCGTCGAGCTACGGGCTGGTCGGGGTCGACGCCGTCGACGCCACGAATGTGTGGGCGGTCGGCAACGGGGGACTCGCCGCCCGCTGGGACGGCACCGCGTGGACCGCCACCAGTACCCCGGTGCCGGGCGGCACGCTGCACGGGGTTGACGGAAGCGCGGCGGACAACGTCTGGGCCGTCGGCTCGGCCGGTGCGGCCACGCTGACCGAGCGCTGGAACGGTACATCGTGGAGCGTCGTGCCCAGCCCCGATCCGGCCGGCGGCACCGGGCCGCACCTGGAGGGGGTCAAGACGTTCTCGGGCGCGGACGCGTGGGCCGTCGGCTCGTTCTCGAGCTCGGTCGGGCCGATCGCCCGTACGCTGATCCAGCACTGGGACGGCACGGCCTGGTCCATCGTGCCGAGCCCCAACCCGGACACCGAGGTGAACCTACTGACCGATGTGGACGGTGCCGCGCCCGACGATGTGTGGGCGATCGGGAACCTCGGCCACGAGGCGTACGGGGGCACGCCGCGACGGGGTCTGGTGGCGCATTGGGACGGTACGGCCTGGTCGCAGGTCAACGTGCCCGGTACCACCTCCGACGGCACCATCAACTTCCCGACGCTCGAGGACGTGTTCGTCGTGTCGGCCAACGACGTGTGGATCGTCGGACGGGCCTTCAGCTGGACCGTTTTCAAGATGGTGCCGATCGCGCTGCACTGGAACGGACTGACGTGGCAGCGCTCCGTTCTCAACACCGCGCCGAACGACGGCGCGGGTTTCGTGGGCGTGGCCGCGCTGTCATCGACGCAGGTGTACGCGGTCGGGAAGGTGATCGCCCGGTGGACCGGCGCCGCGTGGGCCCTGGACGGCGCGAGCGTACCCACCGGCGGCGCCCTGATCGACATGGCGGCGGTCGGCCCGTCGACGTTCTGGGCCGTCGGATCGGCCGGCCCGGGCGGCACCCTGGCCGTGCGCACCATCAACGGTTGAGTGCGGAGGCTTAACCCGATCGGGCGAATCTTACCTGAAGTGACTCGCCGATTTCGCACATGCGTACTAGCCTCTTGGCATGCCGGCAGACGACCTGGCCGAGGTCATCCGGGACCGGCTGGGCTGGAGCCTGGATGGCGGCGTGGCCACCTACCGCCTGGAGACGGGCGGTTGGTCGGCCATGGTCCGGGTACCCAGAGTTCCGTCCCGGCCGTCACACCGATGGACCGTGTCGGGCATGCATCCGGACGGGAACGCGGCCTGGTCGACCTGGGCCAGCAGCGCGGCCGAGGCGGTCCGGGTGGCCGAGCGCTGGGTGCGCGTCCAGAGCGAGCGCTAGCGGAGTTGGCGCAGGTCCAGCACCCGCCACTGCAGGGTTTCGTTGTCCCCTGTGGACCACCACAGGTAGCCGCCGCGGGCGCCGACCGTGCCGGTCGTTGCCTCGGCCACCAGCACGGTCCGGTTGTTCGCGATGTCGTAGAGGGACAGACGCTGGTATCGGCGCGGTCCGTCGTCCGCGGTCGATCCGAGCAGGTCGAACCGGTCGAGCAGGGCGGCGTCGACGTTCATGGGTGTGTCGGCGAGTGCGCGCTCGTCCGAGCCGTCCCAGCGCCTGATCGCGTACGCGATGTCCTGCCCGTCGTCGATGAGGGTGGTGACGCGGCACCAGGTCGGCGAACAGGCGAGGAACTCCTCGGGGCCGGCGGGGGCGACCCGCTGCTCACCTGTGCTCAGGTTCAACAGGTACGCCTCGCCCGGCTCACCACTCGTCGAGGTCGTGGCCCAGGGCCAGGTGGTGAGCCCGAAGAGCCGGTCGAGCGGCCGGACCCGCACATGTCCACCCTGGACGGAGACCGTCCGTATCTCGCTGCGCTCGCCACCCGCCGCCTCCACGGCCCAGGACACCGAGCCGTCGGCGACCGCGATGTCGTGGGCCGAGTCGCGGTAGTAGATCTGACCGGCGTCGGCCACGAGCCGGCGCACACCCGACCCGGTCAGGTCGGCCCGCCAAATGGTCGTGCCGTCGCCGGAGTCGACCAGGGCCGTCTCCGCCCAATAGACCTGACGGTCGACCACGGTGACGGCGGCCAGGGCCTCGCCGCGCGCGGTCGCCATCGTGCGCAGCGGCCGCACGAGGGTGCCGGCCCGGACGACCAGCCGCGTCGTGTCCGCGTCCGCGGCCGTCACGAGGCCGATCGACACGTTCGGATCGATCACTACGTACGGCTGGTACGAGGAGCCGTCCGGCAGGATTCCCGGAATCGTGAACGGTGTCGCGTCCGGCCAGACGCCGGCCAGATGGAGCGGCTCGGGCTCGGACAGTGGTGCCGCCGCCTTCGGCGACGGTAGGGCCAGCGCGATACCGACGGCGACCAGGGCGGCGATCAACGACGGCGAGACCCGCCGGAACCGGTGACGCTCGGCTGGCTCGTCACCGGTCATGATTCGTATTGTTGCTCGGGCGCGGCGATGACGCGGCCGGTCGCGACGCGAAGGTACGGGATCATGTCTCCGTTCACCTCATCCCGGTCCGTCCGGTCGGAGAACTGGCCCTCGACCTCGAGCCACTGGTCCGCGGCCAGCCCACTCGGCACCTGACCCTCCAGCCCGATCTTGATGGGTCGGGCGTCGGCCGCGCAGCAGCTCACCATGAGCCGGGCCAGGTACGGCTGGCCCTCCGGGCGGGCGATGACGAAGCCGGACACCAGGACGCGGCGGCCGGCGAGCGAGCGACCCTCGTCGAACACCGCCCGGGAGGCGTAGTCGAGCAGCGACAGCCGCACCGGATCGCCGTCGGGCAGCGGTGGAAAGTCGGAGCCGGCCTGCGACGAGAGGGCGGTGCCGTTGCGGTCGGCCTGGAACGATCCGAGCGGCGGCGGCGCGAACACCAGCAGGGCCAACGTGGGTGCCAGCAACAGCCAGCCGGTCCCGACACCGCCATGGTCATGGTCGTGCCCGTCGGCCTTGCGACCCGAGGCGACGCTCCAGTGACTCCACAGCGTCGCGACCGCGACCGCCACCAGGGCCACGCCGGCGGCGAGCAGCAGCGGCAGCAGACCGGGCTTGACGTAGCGCACGTACGTGCCCAGCAGGCTGATCTTGAGCAGCGTGCCGCCGACCAGAAGTAGCAGGACGGCCTGAGCCTGTCGTATCACAGCAGCAACCACCCCACCACCACGGAGACGATGACCGCGACCACGAACGTCGCCGGAGCGAACCGGCTGGCGAATCGCGGGCCGAATGAACCCATCTGCATCGCGATGAGCTTGAGGTCGACCATCGGCCCGACCACCAGGAACGCCAGCCGGGCCGTGAGCGAGAACTGGCTCAGCGACGCGGCCACGAACGCGTCGGCCTCGGAGCAGATCGACAGGAGCACGGCCAGCAGGGCCAGGGCCAGCACGGAGAAGACCGGGTTGGCGGCGATCACCTCGAGCCAGCCCGGCGGCACGGTGACGTTGAGCACCGCCGCGGCGAACGCCCCTACGACCAGGAAGCCGCCGGCCTGAACCACATCGTGCCGGCACGACTCCCAGAACGCGGCCCACCCCCGATCGGTGTGCGAGTCGTGTCGCCGCCTCGGCCGCAGCCAGCCGGGCTGGCCCAGTCGCAGCCACAGCCAACCCATGATGACCGCGGTCAGCAGGCTCGCGGCGAAGCGGGCCACGACCATGGACGGCTGACCGGGAAACGCCACCGCCGTGGCGATCAGCACCACGGGATTGATCGCGGGGGAGGCCAACAGGAACGCCAGCGCCGCGGCCGGTGCGACGCCCCGCCGTATCAGCGCGCCGGCCACGGGTACCGAACCGCACTCGCACGCCGGAAGCAGCGCTCCGGCCGCGCCGGCCACGGGCACCGCGGCCGCCGCGTTGCGGGGCAGCGCCCTTTCGAAAAAGCGCGCCGGCACGAACGCCGTGATGGCCGCCGACAGGATCGTGCCCAACACCAGGAAGGGCAGCGACTGCACCATGATCGAAACGAACACCGTGACCAGGGTCAGCATCCGGGGAGAGTCGATCAGCCCGAGCAGCCAGCCCCGTCCGAGCACCACGGCGATCACGGCGACCGCGATCAGGTCGATCGGACCCGGTCGCCCCCACCGGCCACCCTGGCGCTGTCGCGCCACATCCGACGCACGCGTCGATCGGGTGTCGAGCACCGACACGACCTTCCCCCTCACTGTCGTCACGGTCCCGCACCGCCGTCAGATTACTACCGCGAGGTGCGGTCTCCGGCCTTAACGCGACCCTCGGCCGCGATTCCCCGCCGAGCCATTTCGTCGGTCGACAGTGGACACGGGATCCCCCTCGATGTGTGACCACGAAGGAAGTGCACCAGCTCTTCGCGATCATCGATCTGGCCGCCTCCGGCGAGCCCAGCCAAATGTCCACAGCGGACGGTCGGCCACCGTCGCCGCCTTCGGCGTACCGCGGCAAGGATCTTGACCCCTGGCCGTCAGCCGACCGGTGCCGGAAAGGAACGCGAGCGACACTGATCGCCACGGGACGATCGATCGATTGGAGGACGGGGGCCCACGGAGTACGTTGGCATCCGTCGCGCGGCTCGATGCCGGGCCGACCTGCACGGGGCACTGGCCGGCACCCACAGTGACCAGGGAAGATGTGATGGACATGAGCTCTGACGGCGCGGCGCCCGACGGTGGCCGACCGTCGTGGGGCAAGACCGGCATGCTGGCGCTGGCCCTGGTTCCCTTGGCGG
>Ga0307409_100001038_pt1 | contig 13028 bp, 12 predicted proteins | sample 322Ometagenome_2_FD_203888 | JGI IMG/M metagenome (GOLD analysis project Ga0307409, IMG submission 203888) | Maize rhizosphere microbial communities from greenhouse at UC Davis, California, United States - 322HYB-O-2 | ecosystem: Host-associated > Plants > Roots > Rhizosphere > Soil | place...
GACCTGGAGAGCAGGCGTTGGCGATCGAGAAGCGCGTCCGCTTCCGGAGCTGGTGGCTGCCGTGGGCGCTGGTCGCGCCGCAGATGGCCATCGTCCTGGTGTTCTTCTTCTGGCCTGCCGGCCAGGCCGTCTACCAGAGCTTCCTCACCGAAGACGCGTTCGGCACCTCGACCGAGTTCGTCGGTCTGCTCAACTTCGAACGGCTCTGGAAGGACGACACCTATCTGGCCTCGTTCTGGACCACCGCGATCTTCTCGGTGCTGGTGGCGACGTGCGGCCTGTCGATCGCGCTCCTGCTGGCGGTGATGGCCGACCGCGTCATCCGCGGCGCGTCGTTTTACAAGACGCTCCTGATCTGGCCGTACGCAGTCGCCCCGGCGGTCGCCGGCGTGCTGTGGCTGTTCCTGTTCGCGCCGTCGGCCGGAATCGTGAGCTACGCGCTGAACAAGATCGGCATCGATTGGAACCACCTGCTCGACGCCCGGGACGCGATGGCGCTGGTCGTCATGGCGGCGGTCTGGAAGCAGATCTCCTACAACTTCCTGTTCTTCCTCGCCGGGCTGCAGTCGATCCCGAAGTCGCTGATCGAGGCGGCGGCGATCGACGGCGCCCGGCCCTGGCACCGCTTCTGGACGATCGTCTTCCCGCTGCTCTCGCCGGTGACGTTCTTCCTCCTCGTGATCAACATCGTCTACGCCTTCTTCGAGACCTTCGCGATCGTCGACACCGCGACCCAGGGCGGCCCCGGCAAGGAGACCGCGATCCTCGTCTACAAGCTCTACTACGACGGCTTCAAGGCGCTCGACCTCGGCGGCTCGGCGGCACAGTCGGTGGTGCTGATGGTCATCGTCGTGACGCTGACGGTGATCCAGTTCCGCTTCGTCGAGAAGAAGGTCCAGTACTGATCATGGTCCGCAATGGTTGAGAGAAGTCCCGTCCTCGACGTCGTCTCGCACGTCGTCCTCGGCCTCGGCGTGCTCGTCATCGCCTTTCCGGTCTACGTGACCTTCATCGCCTCGACCCAGACCTCGCAGGAGATCGTGCAGGCGCCGATGTCGCTGGCTCCCGGCAACAACATGCTCGAGACCTACCGCATCGCGCTGTTCGGCGGCGAGACGAGCTTCGGCGCCCGGGTGTCGCCGGTGTCCCGGATGATGTGGGTCAGCCTGGTCAGCGCCCTCACGATATCGCTCGGCAAGATCGCGATCTCGCTGCTGTCGGCGTTCGCGTTCGTCTACTTCCGCTTCCCCGGCCGGTCGCTCTGCTTCTGGCTCGTCTTCGTGACGCTGATGCTGCCGGTCGAGGTGCGCATCTTCCCGACCTACAAGGTCGTCTCCGACCTCGGCATGCTCAACAGCTACGCCGGCCTGACGATCCCGCTGATCGCCTCGGCGACCGCGACCTTCCTGTTCCGGCAGTTCTTCCTCACCGTTCCCGACGAGCTCGTCGAGGCGGCGCGGATCGACGGCGCCGGACCGTTGCGCTTCTTCAAGGACGTTCTCTTGCCACTCTCGGCGACGTCGATCGCGGCGCTCTTCGTCATCCAATTCATCTACGGCTGGAACCAGTACCTCTGGCCGCTGCTGATGACGACCGACGAGTCGATGTACCCGGTGGTGATGGGAATCAAGCGGATGTTCGGCGGCGGCGACGCCGCCAACGAGTGGAACGTGATCATGGCGACGGCGATTCTGGCGATGATTCCGCCGGCAGTGGTCGTGCTGCTCATGCAGCGCTGGTTCGTCAAGGGCCTGGTCGACGCCGACAAGTGACGTCGCCGGCCGTGCATCTCTGAAAGGCAGACGTGGGTGCCATCTCGCTTCGCAAGGTCGTCAAACGCTACGGCAGCGGCGCCACCGCCAACCAGGTGATCCACGGCGTCGACGCCGAGGTCAACGAGGGCGAATTCGTCGTCATCGTCGGGCCGTCGGGCTGCGGCAAGTCGACGCTGCTGCGGATGGTCGCCGGGCTGGAGGAGATCTCGGGCGGCGAGATCTCGATCGCCGGGCGCGTCGTCAATCAGCTCGAGCCTGCCGAGCGCGACATCGCGATGGTGTTCCAGAACTACGCGCTGTACCCGCACATGACCGTGTTCGAGAACATGGCGTACGGCCTGAAGATCGCCAAGGTGCCGATGGCCGAGATCCGGCAGCGAGTCGACAAGGCGGCGGCGATCCTGGAGCTCGGTCCGTTCCTGGCGCGAAGGCCGCGCGAGCTCTCGGGCGGCCAGCGCCAGCGCGTCGCCATGGGTCGGGCCATCGTCCGCCAGCCTGCCGTCTTCCTGTTCGATGAGCCGCTCTCGAACCTCGATGCCAAGCTGCGTGCGCAGACCCGCCTCGAAATCCAGAAGCTGCACCGCGAGCTCGGCATCACGTCGCTCTTCGTGACCCACGACCAGGTCGAGGCGATGACGCTCGCGGAGCGGATGATCGTGATGAACGCGGGGCGGATGGAGCAGATCGGCACGCCCGACGAGGTCTATCACCGTCCGGCGACGACCTTCGTCGCCGCCTTCATCGGCTCGCCGCCGATGAATCTCGTCCGCGGACAGGGGCAGGGCACCGGCTTCCAGTCGGGTGGTCAACTGCTGTCGCTGACGGCGCCGGTGCCGCGCGCCGGCGAGCTCGTTCTCGGCATCCGACCCGAGCACGTCGAGCTCGGCAACGACACCGCGGCGGGCGGCTGGCCCGTGCGCGTGCAGGCGCTCGAGATGCTCGGTGCCGAGCGGCTCGTCTACGGCACGCTGGGGGAGACGCTGTTCACGGCGCGACTGGACGCCACTGCGCCGCACCCGGCGATCGGCGACGTCGTCAACATCGCCGCAAGGCCGGAGCACATGCACTGGTTCGACGCAGCGACGTCGATGCGCGTCGGCGCCTGAGCCGGTTCGAGCACCGACAGCGATGACACCGGCCTGGCCCTACCCGCGCTGGATCGCCCACCGCGGCGCCGGCAAGCTCGCGCCCGAAAACACCCTGGCGGCGTTTCGGGTCGGCGCGGCGCATGGCTTTCGCGCCTTCGAGTGCGACGTCAAGCTCTCGGCCGACGGCGTGCCGTTCCTGCTCCACGACGCGACGCTGCAACGGACGACGTCGGGTCGCGGCCCCGCCGCCGCGCTGACGTGGAGCGAGCTGTCGCGGCTCGATGCCGGCGGCTGGCACGGCCGCGCCTACGCAGGCGAGCCGCTCGCGAGCCTCGACGCGGTGGCGCGCTTCTGTCTGCGCAACGCGTTCGCGCTCAATCTCGAGATCAAGCCGTCGCCGGGCGCCGAGCGCGACACCGGCCGCGCGGTCGCGAAGGCCGCCGCGCTCTGGGCGAGCGAAGCGCCGCCGCCGCTGCTCAGCTCGTTTCGCGCCGACGCGCTCGAAGGCGCACGCGAGGCCGCTCCGGCGCTGCCGCGCGCGCTCCTGCTCGACAGCCTGCGCGGCGGCTGGCTCGACGAAGCGCGCGCGCTCGGCTGCGTCGCCGTCGTCTTCGAGTACGCGCTGGTCGATGCGAACGTGCTCGGCGCGCTGCGCGGCGCCGGCCTGCGCGGCTGCGCCTACACGGTCAACGACCCCGCCGAGGCGCGCCGCCTCGACGCGCTCGGCATCGACGGCATCATCACCGACGCGGTCGACCGCTTCTCGCCGGCGGCCGACGCCGCCGACTGACCCGAGCGCCGCCGAGCCTCGCGGTCACGCGCGGGGAACGCCGATCGGCTCCTCGGCACCGCGAACGCGCGCGTAGATCCGCGTGCTGCGCGGCTCGCCGGCGGGCGTCACCGAATCGAAGCGCAGCAGTGCCTCGAGCGTGAAGCCGGCGCGCTCGGCGAGCTTCCAGCTGCGCACGTTGCGGTCGTCCATGCGGATCTCGACGCGGCGCGCGTCGAGGGCGTCGAACGCGAGCCGCGCCATCGCCCGCACGGCCTCGGTGAGCAGTCCGCGGTGCCCGCAACCGGTCTTGCGCCAGTAGCCGATCTCGAACTTGCGCAGCGACCAGTCGATCCGGTGCAGGCCGGTGCCGCCGACGAGCTCGCCTTCGGCGGCGCCGGCGCCGCGCAGGAAGAGCAGCATCAGGAAGTCATCCCGCAGGATGAAGCGCGCCGCCTGGCGACGACAATGCGCCTCCGATTCGTCGACGCTCGGCAGCGTCCCCGCCCACGGCAGCCACGGCAGCAGCTCCTCGTGCGAGACGCGGATGGCGTCGTTCAGGACGCGGCCGTCGCCGGCACGCGGCACCCGCAGGACGAGCCGCTCGGTCTCGACACGATCGGGAACGTCGATGAGCAGAGGATCCATGGCGTGGTTCTCAGGTGACGACGATGCGCGTGCCGACCTCGGCCTCGGCGCGGACGATGGCGCCGTCGAGGCGTTCGAGCTCCGGCAGCGCGCGGACGCGCCGGATCACGCCGAGCTGCCAGGCCACCGCCGCGAGCAGCAGCGATCCTGCGCCGGCCACCGCCAGCGATGCCCGCAAGCCGACGTGCTCGCCGAGCCAGCCGCCGAGCAGCGCGCCCGGGCCGGCCGGGATCAGGATCAGCCAGCGCATCGTGCTCGTCATGCGGCCGAGCAGCGGCGCCGGCGTGACCGCCTGGCGCAAGGCGAGAAAGTTGATGAAGATGAACACGGCGCCGGTCGAGAACATCGTCAGCATGATCGCGAATGCGACGACGCCCCAGACGTTGGCGGGAGCGACCGCGAGCAGGAGCCAACCGAGGCCGCAGACGGCGAAGCCGAGGATAAGGCAGGGCCCCGGGCCGATGCTGCGGCTGATGCGGTTGCCGTACACGCTCGCGATCACGGTGCCGACGCCCATCCCGGTGTAGCTGAGGCCGACCGCGTGCTCGGAGAGGCCGAGCGTGCGCGTGGCGAACAGGATCTGGACGACGATCGCCGCCTGGTGGCACGCCTGCCAGGCACCGACGGCGAGCGCGAGCGCGACCAGCAGCCGGTGGTTCGCGACGAAGCGCACCCCCGCCTTGAGGTCGGCCCAGAACTGGCGCGCCCGCGCGCCCGGCGCGCGCCCGTTCTGCTGCACCTCTCGAACGGCGACGCCGCGCAGGATCAACGCCGAGACCGTCACCAGGACCGAGTCGACGAGCAGCGCGAGCGGCGCGCCGACGAGCTTGATCAGCGCCCCGGCGATTCCCGGCCCGGCGACCTCGGCGCCCGACGACGCCAGCGCGTTCTTCGCGTGCGCTTCGACCAGCCGCTCGCGCGGCACGACCTGCGTCAGGACGATCTGCGCTGCGCTGCCGGCGATCGTGTAGACGCTGCCGAGCACGAAGCCGCACGCATACAGCCACGGGATCGAGAGCCAGCCGAGCCACCATGCGACCGGAACGCTGAGCGTGACCACGGCGATCGTCAGCTCGCCGGCGATGTAGACCGGGAGCTTCCTGACGCGGTCGAGCCAGACCCCTGCCGGCAGCGACAGCAGCACGAACGGCAGGATCTCGACGGCGCCGAGCAGGCCCATCTGCGTCGGCGTCGCCTGCAGCAGCACCGCCGCGGTCAGCGGCAGCGCGAGCATCGTCACCTGGCCGCCGAACGAGCTGATCACGATCGACGTCCACAAGCGGCGGTAGGCGCGATCGCGCAGCAGGTCGTGCGCGGGCAGCGACGGCAGCCAGCGCCGCGCGATGTCGTTCCAGCCTGTCTGTCGAAGCCACCACGTCTGCATGGCGCTCACCTTGCTTTCCTTCGCGATCCCTCCGGTCGACGGAGAGACCCGTATGGGCCGTGCGGCCCGGGTGCGGCGGAAGAATCGAAGGGTTCGATCGAATCTTCCGCTGATCTCTCAGCGGTCTTCGATCGAAGAGCCGAGAGTGGCTAGATCAGCGCCGGCTTGCCGGCGGAGCGCTGGCCCATGGCGCCGACGATGCCGCGCGCCCACTGCCAGGCTGCGCCGGGGGCGCTGCGGGCGAGAAGGTGCGTGGTGCGGTTCATGGGAGGCTCTTGGAAGTGAGGCAGGATCGTAGCAGCGAGACGACCGCCGCCGCAAGGCAAAAAGTCACTCGCGTGGCGGCGCACCCACGCGCCGCACGTCGCCGTCATCAGCATTGAGGATCGTCACGACCGGTAGTCGGCGTTGATCTTGACGTAGTCGACGCTCAAGTCGCAGGTCCACACGGTCGCTGCGGCGCGGCCGCGATGCAGGTCGACGCGGACCGTGATCTCGCTCCGGCGCATGACGCGCTGGCCGTCCTCCTCGCGGTAGCTGGCGCGCCGGCCGCCGCCCTCGACGACGTGGACGTCGTCGAGGAAGAGATCGATGCGCGACTGGTCGAGGTCGTCGATCCCCGCGTAGCCGACCGCGGCGAGGATGCGGCCGAGGTTGGGATCGCTGGCGAAGAATGCCGTCTTGACGAGCGGCGAATGGCCGATCGCGTAGGCGGCGCGGCGGCACTCGTCGACGCTCGCGCCGCCTTCGACGCGCACCGTGATGAACTTGGTCGCGCCCTCGCCGTCGCGCACGATCGCCTGCGCGAGACCGCGCGCGACGTCGACGACCGCGTCGCGCAGGACGCGGCCGTCGCCGCTGTCGAGGCTCGTGACCGGCACGTTGCCGGCACGTTGCGTCGCGATCAGGACGAAGGAATCGTTGGTCGACGTGTCGCCGTCGATCGTGATGCAGTTGAACGACTCGTCCGCCGCCTCGCGCGCGAGTCGCGGCAGCAGCGCGGCGTCGATGGCGGCGTCGGTGGCGACGAAGCCGAGCATCGTCGCCATGTCGGGCCGGATCATGCCGGCGCCCTTGCTGATGCCCGTGATCGCCACCGTCTTGCCGCCGATCTCGACGCTGCGCGACACGGCCTTCGGAACAGTGTCGGTCGTCATGATCGCCTCGGCGGCGTCGACCCAGCGGTCCGGCGCGCCGTCAGCGAGCGCTGCCGGCAACGCCGCCTCGATTCGCTCGTGCGGCAGCGTCTCCATGATCACGCCGGTGGAAAACGGCAGCACCTGCTCGGGCCGGCAGCCGATCAGTCGCGCCAGCGCGGCGCAGGTCGAGCGCGCCCGCGCCAGCCCGTCGGCGCCGGTGCCGGCGTTGGCGTTGCCGGTGTTGACGAGCAGCGCGCGAACCTCGCCGCCGGCCGCCAGGTGCTCGCGGCAGATCTGCACCGGCGCAGCGCAGAATCGATTGGAAGTGAAGACGCCGGCGACCGCGGCGCCGGAGTCGATCCGGACGACGAGCACGTCGCGCCGGTCGAGCTTGCGGACGCCGGCCATGGCAATGCCGAGCGAGATGCCGGCGATGCGATGCAACGACGAGACATCGGGGGGAGCGAGGTTGACTGCCATGCGTCGATCCTGATCGGCCTGCGGCCATTGTCAGAGCTTTTGCCCGAAGTCCGCGCCCTTCGAACGGCCCGGCGGCGACGTGCATAGACTCGCGGATCGGCAGCCGCTTGCATCCCACAGGACATCGCGCTTGCAACTCTCCGCCCGGCTCCAAGCGTTCACGGAATTCTTCGCTGCCCATCACTCGCCCGAGCTGCGCGCGCACGAGCTCGACCGGGTGCTTCAGCGCATCGTCGGCTGCAGCGCATGCATGCTCGTCTGGGCGTTCGCCTATGTCACGGGCCAGCCGAGTCGGCCCCGCGCGATCCTTCTCGGGCTGGGCGCCCTCTACCTCGGGGCGAGTCTTCTCTACCTGATGCTGCTTCGCGGTGATCGCGTTCGCAGCGCGTTTCCCGTGTACGCGTTTCTCGTTCTCGACCCTCTCCTGCTCGTCCTGATCCTCTATCTCGATCCGCGCAACTTCTCGTTCATGTGCCCGCTGCTCGTCGTCGTCATCGTCGGCACCGGGCTGCGCTACGGAATCCGGACGATGGTCCTGTCCTGGACGATCGTGCTGCTGGCATCGAGCCTCCTGTGGACGAGCGCCTTCTGGCAGGAGAAGGTCGAGCTGACGTTGGCGTTCTTCCTGATGCTCGCGCTGGTGCCGGCCTTCTGTTCGCCGATGATCCGCAGGCTCCGCGGCGTGCGGACGATCGAGGAGGAACTCGCCCGCCTGGCGGCGCGCCACGAAGACGTCGTCGCCCGGAGCGCGTTTCTCGCCAAGGTCAGCCACGAGCTCCGCTCGCCGCTGCAGGGCATCGTCTCCGCGCTCGACGTCCTCGCGCTCCGCAGCGGCCCGAAGGCCGGCGCAGAGGACGAGATGATTCAGCGCATCCGCCGCTCGTCGCTCCTCCTGAACACGCACCTGCGCGACCTGCTGACGCTCGCCAAAGGCGAAGCGGGGCACCTCGAGCTGCGCCCCGAGCCGTTCGATGCTTGCGCGCTCGTCGAAAGCGTCGCCGCCTCGGCGCTCGATCTCGCCCGCGACAAGAACCTCGAGCTCATCGTCGAGAGACCCCCGGGAGCGCTGTTCGTGATCGCCGACAGCGCTCGGATCGACCAGATCCTCACCAATCTGATCATCAACTCGATCCGCTACACCGAGGCCGGGCAGGTCCGGCTCACGTTGCACGCCTACAGCAGCGAGAAGCACGCGCTCGAGTTCGTCGTCGCCGACAGCGGGCCTGGAATCTCGGAAGCGATGCTGCCGGCGCTGCTCGCGCCGGACCGGACGATCAGCGGCTCCGAGCGGCGAGGCGAAGGATCCGGGATCGGCCTTGCGATCGTGCGCACGCTGGTCGACCACCTGCGCGGAAGCGTCGCGGTCGCGAGCAGTCTCGGTCGGGGAACGACGTTCACGATCGAGATCCCCGCCGAGCCCGTCGCCGGCGAAGACGACGAGGAAGTTCGGCCCGTCGCGCCGGCGGCCCGAACGTCTTGATGCGCTTCATCGGCATGAGCGCCGGCGAGATCGGCGCGAAGATCCGGGCGCGTTTCGACAGCTGTCTGCCGTGGTCGCAGTCCGATTGAGGTGAGCGACCCAGTCGCGGCCCACGTCGCCGGAGCATGCCGCCGCCGACAGACAATGGCGTCTCCACTCCAGGAGCCGCCGTGCCCGCCAGCCGCAACGACGTTTCACGATTTGCCGACCGGATCGATGCCGGCGTCGCCGCGATCCAGCCGCAGCTGATCGCTTGGCGGCGCGACCTGCACGCGCACCCGGAGCTCGGCAACCGCGAGGTGCGGACCGCCGCGATCGTCGCCGCGCACCTGCGCGCGCTGGAATTCGACGAAGTGCGCACCGAAGTCGGCGTCACGGGCGTCGTCGGGCTGCTGCGCGGCGCGCGGCCCGGCCCGGTCGTCGCACTCCGCGCCGACATGGACGGTCTGCCGGTCGAGGAGCGCACCGACGTCGCGTTCGCATCGAAGGAGAGGACGACCTGGAACGGCGAATCGGTCGGCGTGATGCACGCCTGCGGCCACGACGCGCACGTCGCGATCCTGATGTCGGTGGCGTCGGTTCTCGCCGGCTTGCGCGCCGAGCTCGCCGGCGCGGTGAAGTTCATCTTCCAGCCCGCCGAAGAGCTGCCTCCCGAAGGCGAGGAGGGCGGCGCGCAGCTCATGATCAAGGAAGGCGCGCTCGAGAACCCTGCCCCCGACGCGATCTTCGGCCTGCACGTCACGTCGATGCTGCCGACCGACATCATCGGCTGGCGCGCCGGACCGGCGATGGCGAGCGCCGACCGCTTTCGCATCACCGTGCGCGGCCGGCAGACGCACGGCGCGATGCCCTGGCGCGGCGTCGATCCGATCGTCGCCGCGGCGCAAGTCGTCCTCGGCCTGCAGACGATCGTCAGTCGCCAGCTCGACCTCACGCACGAGCCGGCCGTCGTCACCGTGGGCGCGATCAAGGGCGGCGTGCGCGAGAACATCATTCCCGACACTGTGGAGATGCGCGGCACGATCCGCAGCTTCGACGAGACCATGCGCGACGACATCCACGCGCGTGTCAAGGACACCGCCGAGCACATCGCGCGCGCGGCGCGCGCCGGCTGCGAGGTCTGCATCGTCAAGAACTACCCGGTCACGGTCAACGACGCCGAGCTCACCGAGGCGATGCTGCCGACGCTCGAGCGCGTTGCCGGCCGCGACCGCGTCGTCCACATGCCGAAGGTCGCCGGCTCGGAGGACTTCTCCTTCTACCAGCATGTCGTTCCAGGACTCTTCTTCTTCGTCGGCGTCACGCCCGCGACGCAGGACGCCGACACCGCGCCGCCGAACCACTCGCCGCTCTTCTTCATCGACGAGGCGGGCCTGCCGCTCGGCGTGCGCGCGCTCGCGCACCTCGCGGTCGACTGGCTGGAGGCGCATCGCTCTCCGTCCGGCGGCCGGTAGCGCGACGATGTCGTTCGCGCGGCGCCGCGGTGGCCGCGGCATGCTCGGGATCCTCGCTGCGCTCGCGTCCGCGTCGCCCGGCGTCGCGGCCGCCGCCGACGAGGCGGGCGCGAGCACCGGCGCATCGATGGCGGTTCCGGCAGCGCACGTCCGCATCGGCTTCGAGCGGGTTCGCTTTCCCGGCAACGGGCCGCGCGTCGGTCTGGTCGGCGCCGGCGTCCTCGTCGACGTCGACAGCGCTGTCGCGGGCCTCGCGATCGGCCCGGCGCTGTACGGCGCGATCAGCGGCGACCACGGCGGCTTCTTCAGCCTCGGCGGCGAGATCGCGTGGCGACGCCGCCTGCTCGGCCCGTTCGGCGTCGAGCTCGGCCTGTACGCGGGCGGTGGCGGCGGCGGCGGCGCGCCTGCAGGCAGCGGGCTGATGCTGCGCCCGCACGTCGACTTGGTCTGGGACCTCGGTGCCGTCGCGGTCGGCGCGTCGCTGTCGCGCGTGCACTTCTCCGGCGGCCGCATCGACAGCACGCAGCTCGGGCTGGTCGCCAACGTCAACAGCGACTTCCGCTTCGTCGCCGCCGAGCGACTCGCCGAGCCGACGCTCGGCGGCGGTCGCGGCGGGCTGGGCTTCGACCGCATCCTGTTCGTCGGCGGCGGCTACCGGACGCCGGAAGGCAAGACGCTGAAGGACGGCACGCCGTTGCCGCGCACGATCAGCACGATCGGCGTTCGTGCCGAGCAAGGTGCGGGAGGCAACGCCTTCTGGGGCATCGAGGCGCAGCGCGCGGCGCGCGGCGCGGTCGGCGGCTACGCCGAGGTGCTCGGCAATGCCGGGCTCGAGGGCGAGGTCGTTCGCGGCACGCTCACGCTCGGCACGCGCGTCGGGCTCGGCATGGCCGGCGGCGGCGGCGTCTCGACCGGCGGCGGCTTTCTCGTCAAGGCCGGCGCCTACGGCATCGTCCGGGTCGGCAGCGACGTCGGGGTCGCGCTCGAAGGCGGGATCGCGCGGGCGCCGAACGGCAACTTCCGCGCGCTGCAGGGCTCGGTCGCGCTGCTGTGGGCGCTCGACGGACCGGCCAGCGCAGGTCCGTCGCGTCCGGCCAGGACCGATTTCAGCGCCGGGGCCGAGCGCTACGTGCTGCCGCGCAGCGACGGCGGCGAGCGCGCGATGACCGCCGTCGCGCTCAAGCTCGATCGCTATCTGACGACGAACTTCTACGTCAGCGGCAAGGCGCTCGCGGCCGCCGGCGGCGGTGCCGGCGGCTACACGTCGGCGCTGCTCGGCGCCGGCTGGACGCAGCCGCTCGGCGCGCGGCTGCACGCGGGCGCCGAGCTGCTGGCAGGCGCTGGCGGCGGCGGTGGCGCCGGCGGCGGCGGCGGGCTGGTCGAGCCGCGCGTCTTCGTCGGCGTGCAGATCACGCCCGCGCTCGCGCTGCGCGCCGGCGCCGGCAGGATCCACTCGTTCGGCGGGAGGCTCGACAGCAACGTCGTCGACGTCTCGCTGACGCTCGGCTACGGCGTGTCGTCGGGACGCTAGGCGCGAGCGAATCGTGTAGCGTCGGGACTCGACAGGAGCAGACCACCATGACCGACAAGACCGGCCCCGGCGACAAGCCCCGCGCGGCGCAGACCAAGCGAACGGGGCAGAAGCGCAGCCTCGAGCGCGGCAAGTCGACGCGCAAGAAGAACCCGGGCAAGCGCGCGCACAAGGGCGGCAGCTGAGCGACCGGCGCTCGCCTTTTCGCAGTTTTTGCGCCATCGGCGCTTCGTCGGATCCCGACGCGCGCTCGACCATCGAGGCGGCAGAATGCCTTTGCGCGAGGCACGTCGGTCCTTCGCCGCAGTCTCGTCAGGAGTGAACAGTGGCGCCAGGTTCGAACGATGCGCTGGTCCAACCGGGGTTGGCCCTGCCGAGCCGCCACGCAATCGTCCTGGTCATCGATCTGGTCGAGTCGGTTCGTCTGATGCAGCTCGACGAAAGCGGCGTGATCCAGCGCTGGCAAGCTTTCAGCGCCGAGATCCAGGACCGGATTCTTCCCCGCCACGAGGGTCGGCTGGTCAAGAACCTGGGCGACGGCCTGATGGCGGAGTTCAAGACGGCGCAGCACGCTGTTCGCGCGGCGACCGAGATGCACGAATGGATCGCGACCCGCTGTCCGGCCCTGGCCAACGGCGAGCGGCTCGGCGTTCGAGCAGGCCTGCACGCGGCGAAGATCTTCGACGGCGTCACCGACATCTACGGCATCGGCGTCAACCTGGCCGCGCGGGTCTGCACGCTCGCGGAGGCGGGCGAGACGATCGCCACCGCGCAACTGCGCGACCTCCTCAGCGACACCCTCGATGCCGACATCGAGGACCTGGGCGAGTGTCACCTGAAGCACGTCGACCGGCCGGTGCGCGCGTTCCGCCTCGGCCCGGCACTGCACGCGAGCAGCATTCCGACCAAGCGCAGCTATGCCTCGTCGCTGCACGCCTCGGTCGCGGTGATCCCGTTCGCCAGCGTCCTCGACGAGGACGGCTATCGCGGCATCGGCGACTTGCTCGCCGACGGCATCATCGGCTCGCTGTCGCTTTCGCCCGGGCTGCAGGTCGTGTCGCGACTTTCGAGCGGCTCGTTCAAGGCGCGTTCGTTCTCGCTCGCCGAGATCGCCAACCGTCTCGACGTTCGCTACGTGGTCTCCGGCACCTACGCCGTCTCCGGGCCCAGCGTGACCGTCGCCGCCGAGCTGGCGGACGCCGCGAGCGGCCACATCCTCTGGTCGAATCGCACGCGCGGCAAGTGGCGCGATCTGCTCGTGCCCGACTGCGAGCTGACGC
>Ga0307409_100001040_pt1 | contig 13019 bp, 19 predicted proteins | sample 322Ometagenome_2_FD_203888 | JGI IMG/M metagenome (GOLD analysis project Ga0307409, IMG submission 203888) | Maize rhizosphere microbial communities from greenhouse at UC Davis, California, United States - 322HYB-O-2 | ecosystem: Host-associated > Plants > Roots > Rhizosphere > Soil | place...
GAGCGCGGCTGACGGCCGGCGTCAGAATTTGAGCTCACCGTGCCCGGAGGCAGGGCGAGAGGGGGCTGCAGGGCCGGTAGTGGGCTCACACGAACGCACCTATCTTGAGAAGGCGCCACGCCGACGAATGCCGGCTGCGCGGTCCTCTCGGGTGGAGGCGACCATGCGTGACTTCGCACCGATCCCCGATCCATCGGGTGCGCTCCAGCCGCCAAACCGGCGGCCACCGACCGCGGTCGGCGCCGACGCTTCCGGCCCGGCACCGCGGCCGGCCCCGCGCCCCAGCATTCCACATCGAGAGCGTCCGTCACGGCTCGAGCGGGCGCTCGAGGTTGTGCTGGCGGTGCCGCTCCTCGCGGTGGGGGCAGCGCTCTACCCGTTCACCAGGCGCGCGCGGCGCCGCGCCTAGCCTCACGTTCGAACGGCCGCCCCATGACCGTCGTCGGAGCCGCCGCAGCGGTGCCGGTCCGTCGGTCCCGTACGCGGGCGCGCCTGTGCGCCGTCATCATGGTCGGCGTTGCTTTCCTGGGCTTCTAGCCCCAGTGCTACGGCCTGGTGCTCGGCGGGGCCGCGTTGCAACCGCGCGAGGACTTCTGGGCCATCTACCTCCGCTCGGCGCTGTTCGTCCTCCCACTCTTACGGAGGCCTGGCGCACCGCGGAGCGCGTGCGGCTCCGCCCGTTCCTCTGATTCGCGCGCGGCTGGTGGATCGTCGGCCACGCGTCGGCCCGGCGCCGACGTCCCGTGCAAGTCGCCCCGCAGTCGGGCACGCTCGTTGCGCTGCACACCGTGTCCTAACCCGAGGTGCGACGTGACGAAGCAGACCGGCAGGAAGGCCGCATCGAACGCATCGAGCACGCTCCGCAGTGGAAGCACCGCCACCAAGTCGAAGTCGGCCGCGGGCAGCGCGCTGACGCAGCGCAAGGCGCCGAAGCGCGAGACGACGGCGAAGGCCGCGAAGAAGGCCTCGGCCACGCTCCGCGACGGGCGGACGGCCGCGAAGTCGAAGTCGGCGGCCGGCAGCGCGCTCTCGCAGAGGGCGAGAAAGCGGTAGCGCTTCTCCCCGGGACCGTCGTAGCATGGTAGGTGGAGACGCCCCGGCCACCGTACCGGCCGGGGCGTCTCCACCCTTTGGCGCGCCCCTGACGTCGAGCGCGCGCCCTGAAGTCCAGGCGTTAGGTTGCCCGCCATGTCCGGTCCCCAGCCGAGCATCGTCGCGATCGACGGCCACTCGATCGCCTACCGAGAGGCGGGGCGCGGCCCGGCGCTCGTGCTCCTCCACGGCTTCCTCTGCGACTCCCGCTGCTGGAGGCGCCAGCTCTCCGGGCTGTCGGACTCGTTCCGGGTGGTGGCGTGGGACGCGCCGGGCGCCGGGTCGTCGTCCGACCCGCCGGACACCTTCACGACGGCGAGCTTCGCGCGCTGTCTCGCGAGCTTCCTCGACGCGCTCGCGATCGACCGCGCGCACGTGCTCGGCCTCTCGTGGGGCGGGATTCTCGCGCAGGAGCTCTATCGCCTCCACCCGGCGCGCGTGCGCCGCCTCGTCCTGGCCGGCAGCTACGCCGGCTGGCGCGGCTCGCTCCTCGAGCCGCTCTGGAGGGAGCGGCTGGCCGCCTGCCTCGCCGAGGCGGAGGGGCCGCCGGACGCGCTGATCGCGCAGTTCCTTCCCAGCCTGTTCACCGCCGGCGCGAGCCGGGAGCTGCGGGCGGAGATGTCTGCGATCACCGCCGACTTCCACCCGCTCGGCTTCCGCCTGATGTCGCTGTCGTCGGCCGAGATGGACACCCGGGAGCTCCTCCCCCGCATCCGCGTGCCGACGCTGCTGCTGTGGGGGGACGACGATCGTCGGAGCCCGCTGCCCGTGGCGCAGGCGATGCGCGCCGCCATTCCGGGCGCGGAGCTGGCGGTCATTCCGAGCGCGGGCCACCTGAGTAACATGGAGCGGCCCGACGCCTTCAACGCCCACGTTCGCCGCTTCTGCGCGACGGACGAGTGACGCATGCCCTGGTTCGCCGCCCACGTCGTGATGCGCTTCAAGCGCACGGCCGCTCCGGAGGCGCCGGCACCCGGCACGCCCCGTCCGCACAGGCCGCCGCGCCGGGGCGCAGCATCAGCCAGAGCCCGAGCAGGAACGCGAGCGTGAAGCCCAGGTAGAGGTACGCCTGCCGTGCGGCCAGCCAGGCGCCGGCGCCGGTGCCCGCGAGCACGATGATCAGCATCGCCGCGTGGCAGGGGCAGGTGAGCATGGCCACGATGGCCCCGACCTTGTTAGGCCGCGTCATCTCGCGCCGGAGCGCAGCCCGTAGTCTGGTACGCATGGGTCCCGATGGGTGCTGGTCGCTCCAAGGTACGCGCGCCGCCCCGCGCCGACAACACGCATGCGCGCGCCGCGCCCGCCGGCAGCGGGTGACCTCCGGCGCGCCGCGCCCGTCTCCCCTCTGCTCCCTCTACACGCACTCACTCCACATCGGCCATGAGCGATACCCCCGACCGCGATCGACGCAAGGCGATGCTCCGCGCGCACAAGGAGCGCGAGCGCGCGGCCGCCGAAGCCGCCCTGCCGCTGCCGAAGGGCGACCTCGCGGCGCTCTTCGACCACCTGGACGCGCAACTCGCCGACGCGGAGTGCGACGACACGCTCGCCATGACGACTACGTTTCTCGCGGCGCGCGGGCTCGACGTCCCGCGCATCAGCTCGTGGCTGCGGGAGTCGGGCGGGGGGTGCGACTGCGAGGTGGTGGCGAACGTGGAGGAGCAGTGGGAGGGGCGCCTGTGAACCATCCGCGCTCGGGCCACGGCCGCGGTCTCGCGCCGGCCGGCTCGTGGGGCGAGCCGCTCGATGCCGCGCTCGTCGCGTCGACGTTCGGCGGGGCAGGCGAGGGGCTGCACGTCTGACGCGCCGCCGCCGGCGCTGACGAGGACCGTCGCGCGGCACGGACGACCACCCACACGGAATACATGGGATACGACCTGCACATCACCCGCGCGGAGAGCTGGGCGGACAACGAGGGCGCCGAGATCGGCGCCGAGGAGTGGCTCGCCGCCGTGCGCGCGGACCCCGAGCTGACGCTCGCGCCGGACGTCGGCATGGGGCCGCACTTCGCCCGCTGGAGCGGCCCGTCCCGCCACGACGAGCCGTGGCTCGACTGGCGCGCCGGCAACGTGTACACGAAGAGCCCGGACTCGGCGCTGCTGCGAAAGATGGTTCGCCTCGCGGAGCGGCTCGGCGCGCGGGTGCAGGGCGACGACGGCGAGCTCTACACCGGCGACGAGCCGCTCGACGAGCCGCTCGACGAGCCGCTCGACGAGCCGCCGGACGAGGCGGCCCCGGCCACCAAGCGCTCCACGATCCGCACGCTGCTCGGCCGGCTGCTCGGCGCGCGGCAGCCGGGTGCGCCGGCGCCCGACCCGAGCGCGCTCGCGCACGTATACCTGCGCGCGGAGCGCTACTACGTCGAGGCGTCCGACCGGACCCGCGCGACGGAGGCGGGCTTCTGGGTGAGCTCGGGGCAGGTGGTGGCGCTCGACGGCGGCGCCACCGACGCGGAGCTCGGTCTGGCGATCCTCGACGGGCTCGCGCGCTCGCGGCTCGAGGTGCCGGTCCCGCCGCGCGACGCGAAGTTGCAGGCGGGGCTCTTCCGCGCGATGGGCGTCACGTCCGGCCGCGCCGCGATGGCGGGGACGCGCGGCTGTCTCGTCACGCGCGAGCGGGATGGGACCCTGCGGGTCGAGCCGTTCGGCGGCGACGCGGCTGCCGCCGTCGCCGCGCACCCGGTCGGCCTGCCGGGGGCCAGCGCGACGACGGTGGGGCAGGCGGTGCGCGCGGCCCTCGCGCGTGCTGCCGTGGCGGAGTAGCGCGGCGCCCGGCGCGGGCGGGGGCGATCGCGCGGGCGCCGCGCCGGTCGCATATTGACCGCCCATCGGCGGCGCGTGCGCGCCGCCCCGCTCCACTCGAGGATCATCGAACCATGACGGCACCGGCGGCTTCGATTCGCGAATACCAGGTGCGCGCCGAGACCACGCGCACGTTCGGCCGCGTGCTCGCCGGCGCGCGCGACCACCACTTCGTGGTGGACGGGCCGGTGCAGAACGGCTGCCCCGGCGAGGCGATCACGCCGGCGGAGCTCTTTCTCGCCGCGGTCGCCTCGTGCGGCGCCGAGCTCGTGCAGGTCATCGCGCGCGAGGAGGGCGTGCCGCTCGACTCGGTCGTCGTCACCATGACGGGGACGGTGGACCGGAGCCGCCAGCCGCGCGCCGACGTCACGCTCTTCACCCGCGTGCGGATGGAGCTCGTGCTCACGGGCGCGGACGACGCGCGCGCCGCGGCGCTGGTGGAGGGGTTCAAGCGGCGGTGACCCCTCTACGGCACGGTCGCGGTCGCGACCGCAGACGTGAGCGTCACCCATCGCGTGGTGCCGGGGAGCGCGGCGCGCGCGAGCTGACGGCGCGGCGGCGCGCTCAGGGTGTCGCCGGCGGCGTGACGCCGGCGCCGCGCGCGCTTCCGGCGGCGCAGAGCCACCCGTCCGCCGGCACGCCGGCGAAGGTCGCGTAGCCGAGCCGGGGGAGCGTCTGCACCGCCACGAGCGCGAGCCCCGCGATCAGGAGGACGAGCGCGAGGGTGTGCCCCGTGGCGAGGCGGTGGCGCCAGGTGAACACGGCCACCCAGAGGCCGCCGACCGCTACCATCGCCTCGGCGCCGAGGAACGCCGCGAGGTCGAGGCCGCAGCCGCGCGCGTGCGGCCACCAGTACAGCGCGACGGCCAGCGTCGTGACGAGAACGAGGCGCGCCCACCCGCCGACGAGCGCGATGCGCTCGGCGGCCTCCTGGCGCTCGCGCAGCTCCGCCGCCCGGCGTGCGCGCAGCGCGTTGGCGGACGGCTCGGGCGGCAGGCCGTCGTACTCGCGCTCGATCTTCCGCAACTCCACATTCCAGTCGATCTCGCTCATGCGCGCTCCGGACCGTGGCTGGGGCTACGGTGCAGACGGCCCGGGGCCCGGCGGGGCAACGTGACGCGCGTCACGGCGCCGCCGCGGGGCGCCGCTTCGGCTGGCGCCGGCCGCTCCGGTAGGCGCCCGACGCGACCGGCCGGCCCGCACACTCCTGACCGCGACGATGACCGACCTCTGGGCTTCCACCGACGCGCGCGCCTGGCGGCAGGCGCTCGAGCGCTACGACGACGTCGTCGCCCGGCAGGGGGTGGCGAGGCTGCCGGAGCTCGACCGCTGGTACCGCGACGAGCTGCCGGGCGCGATCGCCGCGCGCCGCCCCGCGCACGTGACGCTCCCCGAGCTCGTGCGGCTCACCGAGTGGAAGATGGCGCGCGGCGTCTGGCGGGCGCCGAACCTCGCCCTGGTGCGCGGGAACGCGCCGGAGCTCGTGGTCGAGACGAGCGCCGACGCGCTGGCGAAGGTGCCGCACCCCACCGCGCCGATCGCCGCCCTGGCGACGCTGGCGGGCGTGGGGCCCGCGACGGCCTCCGCGGTCGCGGCCGCGCGCGCCGCCGCGCTCTACCCCTTCTTCGACGAGCTGGTGGCCGGCCAGGTGCCGACGCTCGGCAAGGTCGCGTGGACGCTCGGCTACTACGCGCGCTACGCGACGGCGCTGCGGGAGCGCGCGGCGCGGCTCGGCGAGGGGTGGACGCCCGTGGCGGTGGAGCGCGCCCTCTGGGCGCACGCGGGCGGCAAGAGCGGCGCACCGTAGCGGGCGCTGGCCCGCCCCGCCGCGCCGCGGCATATTGGCGCGCCCGACGCCGGGCGCCGCGCAGGGCCTCACCCGCAGCTCGGAGCGCTCCATGACCGGGTTCGCCCAGGTCGCCCGCCTCGCCCGCCACGCGCTCAGCATGTTCGTGATCCTGGCCGGCGCCGCCACGGCGCTCGGCGCCCAGGCGCCGCGGCCGCGCCCGACGGCGGCGCTCGGGTGGCTCGCCGGCTGCTGGCTGCGCGAGGCGGGGGCGCGCCGCGTCGAGGAGCACTGGCTCGCGCCGCGCGCCGGTACGCTCCTCGGCGTGAGCCGCACCACGCGCGCGGACACGGTGGTGGAGTACGAGTTCATGCGCATCGCCGACGCGGGCGACTCGCTCCTGTTCGCCGCCGCGCCCTCCGGCCAGCCGCCGGCGGAGTTCCGCGGGCGCGCCGTGGGGCCGGGCGAGGTCGTCTTCGCCAACGCGGGTCACGACTTTCCCCAGCGCATCCGCTACCGCCGCGCGGGCGCGGACTCCCTCGTCGCGCGCATCGAGGGCGCGCGCGGCGGCGTGGAACGCGCGGTCGAGTTCCCGTACGCCCGCACGGCGTGTCCCGCCGCGGCGGGCGACGCACCGTAGAGGCACGCCATGCGTCTCGAGCTGGAAAGCTTCGCGCCGCTGCTCCAGGTGTTCGACATGCGCACCGCGCTCGCGTTCTACCGCGACGTGCTCGGCTTCGAGCTGGTCGAGCAGTCCGGCCCCGGCGACGACTTCGACTGGGGGCTCCTGAGGCGCGACGGGATCGGGCTGATGCTCAACACCGCGTACGAGGCGCACGCGCGGCCGGCCGCTCCGGACGGCGCCCGCGTCGCCGCGCACGACGACGTGGGGCTCTACTTCGGCTGCCGCGACCTGCGCGCGGCGTACGCGCACCTGCGCGCGCACGGGGTGGAGGTGGCGCCGCCCGCGGTGGCGCCGTACGGCATGGAGCAGCTCTGGCTCCGCGACCCCGACGGCTACACGGTCTGCCTGCAGTGGCCGGCGACGTGATGCACGACCGACCGCACCCCACGGGTCGGGCTGCCGCGGGTGCGGCGCACCTGCACTGACACCCGGCGCGCTGCGCCCACGTAGGGCCGTCCGCGCCCGTGGCGCGACACGCTCCCGACCGGCGCGCCGGCATCCATCCCAGTCGCATGACGAGTCATCCGTGAGCGCGAACGTCAGGCGCGGCAGGCGGGGCGCGACACTGCCGATGGATCGGCCTCGGCCCCGCTCCGGCGTGGTCCGGCACCGCCCTCTTGCCAGGCGCCGCCGCCCGCGACACGTTCGCCCGGACGTGCCGCGAGTGGCCGACACCCGTCAGAGGAGCGCGTATGACTGCCCCGATCCGCATGAGCACGCCCGGCGTCCACCACGTCGCCCTGCGCGTGAGCGACTTCGATCGCGCGAAGCGGTTCTACACGGAGACGCTCGGCTTCCCGGTGCTGATGGAGGTGCCCAACCTCCTCCTCTTCGCCGCCGGGGGCACGCCGTTCGGGATCCGCGGGCCGGAGTCGCAGACCGCCGCCGGGGACCGCTTCGACCCGTACCGCGTGGGGCTGGACCACATCGCGCTCGCCTGCGCGGACGACACGGAGCTGGAGCGCGTGGCGGCCGCGCTGGCGGCCGCGGGCGTGGAGAACACGGGCGTCAAGCTCGACGAGACGCTCGGCAAGCGGTACGTCGCCTTCAAGGACCCGGACCGGATCGCGTGGGAGCTGTACATGGCCTGACCGGGCCGCGCACCGGCCGCTCCGGCGGCGGTGCCCGGCCGCCGCGCACGCGCGCGGCGCGGAGGCAGGATGGGTGACGCCACCGCGCTGCTGACGACGGTCCTGCTGCCGATCGTCGGCCTCTGGCTGCTCACGACGGCGCTCACCGCCGCGGCGATGCTCCACCTGACCCGGTCGGCCAGGCCCGGCGGGCCGCCGCAGCTCGTGCCCGAGGCGTGGGGCGCGGTGGCCGCGGCCGGCGCGGCGGCCGGCGGCGTGGTGGGCGTGAGCGCCACCGTGCCGTCGCTCTCGGCCGCCGCCGCGTCCGCGGCGCTCGCGCCGCTGCTCGCCGTCACCGCGGCGGCGATGGTGCTCGGCGCCGTGCTCACGGCGGCGCTGGTGCTGCTCACCGTGTGGGTCTGGACGGGCGGCGCGTGAGGACCGCGCGCGGCGAGCGCCGCGCCGTGCAGCTCGTCACCCCGCACCAGGAGCACACCCGCCGGATGCCGCGCACCATCGTCCACCGCGTCGCCCTCGCCGCCGCGCTCCCGATCGTCGCCTGCGCCCCGTCCCCGCGCGCCGCGGCGCCGCCCGCCGCGCCGCAGGCGCTCGCCTGGGCCGCCGGCCCCGTGCTTCCCGTGGGGCGCGACCACCACGCGACGTGGATCGCCCCCGCCGTCGACGGGACGGCGCAGCTCTACGTGGCCGGCGGCACCGACTACCGCGGCGTCTTCGGCGACGTCTGGCGCCTCCCGCTCAACGCCCGCGGCGAGCCGGCGGGCGAGTGGACCGCGGCCGGCGCGCTCCCCGCCCGCCGCGCCGGCCAGGGGGTGGCGAGCGACGGGCGGTTCGTCGTCCTCGCCGGCGGGCAGGACTCCACGCTGCGCAAGGTGGCCGACGTCTGGACGGCGGCCGTCCTGCCCGCCGGCGAGCTGGGCGCGTGGTCGAGCGCGCCGCCACTCCCGGCGCCGCGCTTCCACCACGCGCTCGTGTATCACGACGGCTGGCTCTACGCGCTCGGCGGGCTCGAGGCGAAGGAGTCCGTGGCCGCCGGCTTCCGCGCCCCCTTCCGCGGCGGCGTGGTCGGCGCGTGGAGCGCGCTCCCGCCGACGCCCGAGCCGCGCTCGCACCACTCGGCGTTCGTGGTCGGCGACACGCTCTACCTGCTCGGCGGGCTGAACGGCAACCCGGCGGGCAGGAACACGCCGCTCACGTCCATCGTCGCCGCGACCATCGGCGGCGACGGCGCGTTAGGCCCCTGGCGCTCGGCGGGGGAGATCACGCCCGCGGTGGCCACGCACGCCACGGCCGTGGCCGGCGGCGTCGTCTGGACCGTGGGCGGCGTGGAGGAGAACGCGCGCTTCTCGCGCGCCGTGTGGCGCGCCGCGGCCGGCAGCGCGGCCGCCATGAGCGCGTGGCGCCGCGACACCGCGGCACTCCCCGAGGCGAGCTCGCACGTGCACCAGATGCCGGCGTTCGCCGGGCGCATCTTCCGCGTGGGCGGCGGCAGCCGCCGCGTGGTCACCGGGCAGACGCTGATGGCCCGGGTGGAGTAGTGGACGCGCGGGCGGCGACCGCGAACGACGTGCGCGTGAGCCTCGCACTGCTCGCCGCCGTCCTGCTGCTCGCCCTCGCCGGGCTCGCGCTCGGCGGAAACTGGCCGAAGGTGTGGCGCGTGGCAGCGGCGGCGCTCGCCTACGGTGCGGTGCTGCTCGCGGCCGCCCGCGGCGGGCCGGCGCGCTACCCGGCCTTCGCCCTCGCCGGCGCGGCCGCCGGCCTGGTGAGCGGGATCGCCCGCGCGGCCGTGGACCCGCGGGTCGTCGCCGCGCAGCTGCTCGCCGGGGCGCTGCTGCTCGGCGGGGTGCACTGGCTCGCGCTCCGCACGTGGCGCCGCCTGCGCGCCGCCCTCACGCCCGGCGCGCTCGAGCGATGAGCGCGAGTGCCGTGCCCCGGCCGTCCGACCCGCCGTGCCTGACGACCCTCCTCCCGAGGACCCTGCCGTGAAGCATCTCACCCTCTCCGTCCTGCTCGCCGCCTGCACGACCGGCCGACCCGCGCCGCCGCCGGTCGACCTCGCGCGGGAGACGGCGGCGCTGCTGCGCCTGCACGAGTCCGACCGCGAGGCGCACCTGAAGACGGACGTGGACCTCCTGCAGCGCGCCTCCCCCGACGAGTTCGTCGCCGTCAGCGACGGCAAGATCCACCGCACGACGAGGGCGAAGGAGCGGCAGAGCTTCACGGAGTACTTCCGGGGCGCGACCTATCACGAGTACGCCGACCTCGAGCCGCCCATCGTGCGCGTCTCGAACGACGGGAGCATGGCCTGGATGATCACGCGCTTCCGCGTGCGGCGCACGCAGAAGGACGCGGCGGGGCGGGAGCAGGAGGAGCGGTTCGTGTACGCGGGGATCATGACCTACGAGAAGCGCGACGGGCGGTGGATGCGCGTGGCCAACGTCTCCACCTTCGAGCCGGGCGACTGAGGGCGCCGCCGCGCGCACGGCACGGGTGACGGGGCCGGTGGACGAACGGGTGGCGCGCCTGGCGGCCACTCAGCGACGACTTCGTCATGCGCCCGGACGGGTCGATCCTCGGCGGGGACGCCGGCTGAGCCCGGGCCCACTGTCGCGGGCGGCGTATGGACGCCGACGCCGGTGCGAGCGATCTTCGGAGTCAGACGGCAGCCGGGGATCGGCCCGGCTCCGACGCTCAGGAGGTCGTATGAGGAAGAAGGGGCACGCCACTATCCCAGACTTCTCGCGCGCGAGGCCGTCGCGCCCGTCGAACCCGGCCTCGCCGCCCCCGCTGAAGGCGAGCGGGCGCCCGCCGGCCCCGGCACCGACGCACGTCAAGCCGCAGGCGACGTCGGCGAAGTCGGGCAGGCGCGGCCAGTAGCAGCGCCGGCACCCTCGCGGCATGGTGGAGCTGACGTTCGGCCCCGACAGCGTCACGTTCCAGCTGCGCGGGTGGAGCCGGTTCTGGGCGCTCCGCAGCCACGTGGTCGTGCCCCTCTCCGCCATCCGCGCGGTGAGCCGCGCCCCGGCGGGGATCGGCCGCGGGTGGTGGAAGGGGTGGCGCATGCCCGGAACGCACGTGCCGGGCGTCATCGTGGCCGGCAGCTACTACAGGGACGGCGCCTGGACGTTCTGGGACGTGCGCGGCTCGGGGCAGTGGGCGATCGTGGTCGAGCTGGCGCAGGGCGCGCCGTTCGACCGGCTGGTGGTGGAAGTGCAGGAGCCGGAGGCCGAGATCGCACGGCTGCGCGCGGCGGTCGCGCGCCGCTCCGCCTGACGCGCGCGGCCGATGCGCGTCCGCGACCGCGCGGCGACGGCGGGCTAGCTTTCGGCATGCACGCGCACGACGCACCACCACGCCGCCCCGAGATCGTTCTGGTCCGCCACGGGCGGTCGGCGCACGCGGAGCGGGGTTGGCTCGACGCCGACGGCGTCCGCCGCTGGATGGCCGCCTACGACGCCGCCGAGATCGCGCTCCACCACCCGCCGCCGCCCGCGCTCGTCGCCCTCGCGCGCGAGGCCGGGCACGTGGTCGCCAGCGACCTGCCGCGGGCCGCGGCCTCCGCCCGCGTCATCGCGCCGGGGGTGGACGTGCAGACGACCGCGCTGCTGCGCGAGGCGCCGCTCGAGACGCCGGAGCTGCCGCTCCCGCGCCTGGGGGGCGTGCGGCTGCCGGTGCACGGCTGGGGGTTGGTCTTCGGCGTCCGCTGGCTCTGGGCGTCGTGGCGCGGCGCGCCGCCGCCGGGCGTGGACGCCACCGCGCTCGCCCGCGCCGACGAGGCCGCGTCGTGGCTGACGGAGCTGGCCGCGACGCACGGCCGCGTGGTCGCGGTCACCCACGCGACCTTCCGCTCGCTCGTCACAGCCTCGCTCCGACGCCAGGGGTGGCGCGGCCCGGAGCGGCGCCCCCTTCGCGAATGGAGCGCGTGGGTGCACGTGCGCGGCGCGGAGGCGCCGCCGCCCGCCGTGTGACCGCGCGGCGGTTCGCGGTCACACGGCGGGCGAGGTGGTCAGACCCGGGCGGCGACGTGCGCCCACGGTGCCGAGTCCAGCGCCGTGCTCGCCGGCCGGTGCCACTCGCGCATGGCGAGCTCCTCGACCGCGCGCGCCTGCCCCGCCCACAGCAGGTCGGTGGCAGAGAGCCCGTCGAACTCCTCGCGCGGCGCGCGCAGCCAGCGGCGCACCGCGCCGTCGTCCGTGAACACGTCGCGGAGCACCGCGATCGTGAAGCGCACGCCCGCCAGCCGGTGCGCCACGCGGAGCAGCGACGTGTCGGCGATCGACTCGTGCGTGACGCCGAGGACGGCCGCGATCTCGGCCGGGGTTGGGACGGGTGTGCCATCGCCGCACAGCCACGCCTCGAGCTCTTGCCTGGTCATCGTCACCCTCCCTGCGCACTGCCGCGACCGCGGCGGTGTCTGGCTCCTGGTGCGCCGCGCGCCGGGAATGCGACGCGCGGAGTGGTTCGGCACCTATTCGGGAGTCACAAGCTATTGGGAACAGATGTCCTTGCAAGCAGCCGCGGGCATGTCGTTACAGGCCGCTTTCCGCCGCCGATCCCACGCCGGCCGAGGTCGTCGCTCGTTGCCGCGAGCGCTCGCGCGCGGCACGTTGGTCGCGCACCGTTCGGGGCGGGGCAGCGCGTCGGCGCCCGCGCTGCCGGCCAACGTGGTGGCGCCTGAGGAGGGTCGCATGAACGCGGAGCTATCCACCGTTCGCTTCGTCGTGCCGGGGTCGATGCCGGGCGTGCACGTGCTCTACTTCGCGTCCGGCCTCGTGGTCGAGTACAACGCCGCCACCGGGGAGCTGGTGTCCGCGCGCCGCTTTCCCGCGGAGGTGGCGGACGCGCTCACCGAGACCGGCCGGCGCGACCGCGAGGTGGCCGAGCGCCGGGAGCGCATCGAGGGGCAGGTGCTCTGACGCGCGCGGCGCGGCTCACGCCGGCACGTACTCGGCGTGCGAGCCGCGCAGCGCCGCCTGCACCATCATGAACTCGCCGACGTTCTCGGTGGAGAGCAGGCCGAGGAGCGTGCGGTCTCGCACGACGGGCATGGTGTGGCAGCCGCACGCCTGGAGCTTCGTCAGCACCTCCTCGATGGGCTCGTCAGGCGACACGGCCTGGAAGTCCCGGTGCATGGCCGACGCGACCCGCTCCGACGGGCCGCGCTCGGCGAGCGTGCGCAGCAGCTTCGCGCGCGTGAGCACGCCCACCACCTGGCCGTTCTCGACGACGGGGAAGTCCTGCTGGAAGCCGTCGAGGACGAAGCGCACCGCGCGCTCGAGCGTGTCGGAGGGCGCGAGCGTGCGCACGTCGGTCATCATCACGCGCTCCACGCGCACGCCGGAGAGCGTGGCGCTGCTCTGCACCGCGGCCGCCTCGCCGGCGGCGCCGAGCCAGACGAAGAGCGCGATGAAGACGAGGAACGGGTTGCCGACGACGAAGAGGCCGACGACGCCGAAGAGCAGCGCGAAGACGCGGGCGACCCGGGCGGCCTGCGCCGTCGCGCGCTCGTAGTCGCCGCTCCGCATGGCGAGCACGGCGCGGAGCACGCGCCCGCCGTCCATTGGGAA
>Ga0307409_100001048_pt1 | contig 12967 bp, 10 predicted proteins | sample 322Ometagenome_2_FD_203888 | JGI IMG/M metagenome (GOLD analysis project Ga0307409, IMG submission 203888) | Maize rhizosphere microbial communities from greenhouse at UC Davis, California, United States - 322HYB-O-2 | ecosystem: Host-associated > Plants > Roots > Rhizosphere > Soil | place...
TTGTAGGTATAGATCGTCGCGCGGTAGCCCTTGCGAAGCGCGTCGCAGCCGAGGAAGACGGCGAACGTGCCGCCCATCTCGAGTCGTTGCGTGCGCCCGATCACCGCGGCGAGCGGCTCGTCGTCCCCGAAATAGCGATAGATGGCGTGCAGGCACGTCGGACCGCAGGTGGTCTCGTCGGGTTGCGCCAGCGTCACGACGGGCAGCCGCAGCTCGGACGGCCGCGACGGCTGCAGGCTCGCGGGTTCGACGGCGGAGTCGTGGTAGGGCGAGAAGTCGGACAGGTCGTTCGGCATCGCTCGCGGGCCCACTCGCGGCTTGCGCGAGCCCGGTGCGCGACCGCATGTTCCGCGCGGGGCCTCGCGCCTCGCAGGCTTCGTGCCAGTCGATGGCGATTGTTCCTGGCGTAGTCGCGTCGGTGCGGCGGACAGGCCGACGCCGGGCGCTCCGAGAGCGAAGCGACGCGCGCAGCGTCGCGGCGTGCGTAGCGCCCCTTAGGGCATTCGCCGGGATACCGGCCGGATCATCGCGCGCGAAAGAATTACCGCGCCTCGTAAGCCCGGTTACTTGGTCGCGAGACGACGCCCGAAGAACGGGTAGCGCGGGTCGGTATAACCGGGCGTCGACGGGTGGCCCGGCGGCACCAACGAGTCGACGAGCGCTTCGTCTTCAGCCGACCATGCGGTGCCGACAGCGTCGACGTAGTCGGTCCATTGGGCGAGCGTGCGCGGGCCGGCGATGACCGACGACACGATGCGGTTGGCCCACAGCCAGGCGAGCGCGAACTGCGTCGGCGTGCGGCCCGTGCGCTCGGCGTGGGCCTTGAGCTTCGCGGCGATCGCGAACGACTCCTCGCGAAACTCGGTTTCCATCATCCGCCGGTCGTTGCGCGCGGCGCGCGAGTCCTCGGGAACGACGCCGGGCGCGTACTTGCCCGTCAGCACGCCGCGTGCGATCGGCGAATAGCTCGCGACGCCGATGCCGAAGTGATCGCACGCCGGGAGGATCTCCACCTCGGGCATGCGGTTCAGCAGGTTGTAGTAGGGCTGGCACACGACCGGGCGGGGCACGCCGAGCGCGGCACACACGCGGTCGACTTCGGCGATGCGCCAGCCACGGAAGTTCGACACGCCGAAGTAGCGGATCTTGCCCGCGCGCATCAGGTCGCCGACCGCGGCGATCGACTCCTCGAGCGGCGTCGCGACATCGTCCAGGTGGAAGTAGTAGATGTCGATGTAGTCGGTCGCGAGCCGTGCGAGGCTCGCGTCGCACGCGGCGACGATCCAGCGGCGAGACAGGCCGGTCGCATTGCGGTCGCCGGCGACCATCGCGTTGCCCACCTTGGTCGCGAGGATCCACTGCGAGCGCGTCGCCCCGATCGCCGCGCCGGTGATGCGCTCCGATTCGCCCTTGCTGTAGACGTCCGCGGTATCGATGAAGTTGACGCCGTGGTCGCGTGCGTGCGCGACGATGTCGATCGCTTCGTCGCGCGTCGTGCGGTCGCCGAACATCATCGTGCCGAGACACACGACCGAGACGTCGAGGCCGCTGCTGCCGAGTCGTTGGTAGTCCATGGCGCCATTCTAGTGCAGCCGATCGCCGCTTCATCGATCGATGGCTGTGCACACGACGTGCGCGGGGGTGGCGGCGAAGTCGCTGCACTAAAATGTCCGCATGAACGTTCTATTCGAGGACGACGGCCAGCTCAAGGCGGGAACGGTGCTCGCGGACCACGACGCATCGCTGCAGGTCGAGGCGGCGTCAGGCAAGAGGCTCAAGGTCAAGGCCGGCAACGTGCTGCTGCGCTTCGACGCGCCGTCGCCCTCCGAGACGCTGTCGACCGGTCACCGGCTCGCCTCGGAGCTCGATGCCTCGTTCCTGTGGGAAGTGTCGGGCGAGGCCGAGTTCGGCTTCGACGAGCTCGCGCGCGAGTACTACGGCAGCAACGCGACGCCGCCCGAGAAGGCCGCGGTCGCGATGCTGCTGCATGCGGCGCCGATGCACTTCTACAAGCGCGGCAAGGGACGCTACCGCAAGGCCCCACCGGAAGCGCTGAAGGCGGCGCTCGCGAGCGTCGAGCGCAAGAAGCGGGAGGCCGCCCAGATGGACGCCTGGATTGCCGAGCTCGTGCGCGGCGAGCTGCCGGTGGCGTTCGGACCGAAGCTCGCGATGCTGCTCTACAAGCCGGACCGCAACGCGCTCGAATGGAAGGCGCTCGCCGCGGCGAGCGAGCAGAAGAAGACCAATCCGACCGCGCTTCTCGCATCGGTCGGCGCGATCCCGTCGACGCACGACTTCCACTTCAACCGGTTCGTCGTCGAGGCGTTTCCGCAGGGCCTCGCCTGCCCCGACTGGGGCGCGTTGCCGCCGCTGCCCGAGTTGCCGGTGGCCGCCGCGCGCGCGTTCTCGATCGACGACCAGACGACCACCGAGATCGACGACGCTTTCTCCGTTCGCGTCCTGCCGGGCGGGAACGTCGAGGTCGGCATCCACATCGCCCTTCCGGCGATCGCGGTCGCGCGCGGGTCGGCGCTCGATCGCATCGCGCGCGAGCGACTGTCGACCGTCTACATGCCCGGCCGCAAGCTGACGATGCTGCCGGAAGACGCGGTCGCGGCGTTCACGCTGCGCGAGGGGAGCACGCCGCCGGTCATGTCGCTGTACGTCGAAACCGCCGCGGACGGGACGCCGCTGCGCCAGGCGACGCGCATCGAGCGCGTGGCGATCGTCGCGAACCTGCGTCTCGGCGAGCTCGGCGAGGCGTTCGCGGCGGACCTGCCGTCGCCTTCCGATCCGCCGTGGACCGACGAGCTCCGCACGCTGTGGCGCCTGGTCGGCAAGCTGTCGGCCCAGCGCGGCAAGTCGGATGTCTTTCGCATCGACTACAGCTTCTACGTCGACTGGGACGCCGACTCGGGCTTCGGCGAGCGCGGCCGCATCGACATCGTTCCGCGGCCGCGCGGCTCTCCGATCGACAAGCTGGTCGCCGAGCTGATGATCCACGTGAACAACAGCTGGGGGCGGCTGCTCGCCGAGCACGCGGCCGCCGGCCTGTATCGCACGCAGTCGATGGGCAAGGTGAAGATGAGCACGCGACCGGGCGACCATCAAGGGCTCGGCCTCACGCATTACCTGTGGGCGAGCTCGCCGCTTCGCCGCTACAGCGACCTCGTGAACCAGCGCCAGCTCGTCGCCGTGCTGGGCGGCGAGCGTCCGCCGTACGCCGAGAACGATGCCGAGCTGTTCGCCACCCTGGCGGACTTCGAGGCGACCTACAGCCAGTACGCCGAGTTCCAGGACCGGATGGAGCGCTACTGGTGCCTGCGCTGGCTCGTGCAGGAGCGGGTGGCCGAGACCACCGCGACCGTCATCCGCGACAATCTCGTGCGCCTCGATCGGCTTCCGCTCGTGATCCGGCTCGCGGACCTGCCCGACAGCGCGCCGGACACGCGGGTGCGCGTCGCCGTGGGGGCGATCGACCTCCTGGAGGCGACGCTCGAGTGCCGCTTTGCCGGAACGCCGGGGTGACCGCGGGCTGTCGACCACAGCGGTCACCGTTCGTCGGGCGCAATTGCCACACTCGTCCGCCCGGATGATGCGCCCGGCGGTTGCTGTTCATGACAACGACATGGCAGCGCGTAGAATTGCCGCGTTCACGTTCGAAGCATCTCCCGCGTGCCGCGACGTCCCGCGCAACCCCGAGCGACGCAGCCCTCCGCCGTGGCGGTGGACGATGTCGTCCCGGTCAGGCGCGCGCGGAAAACGGCGCCGAAGATAGCCTCGTCGCCGGCCGGGACGCTGCCCCCTTCGGAGGCCGCGCCCCCCGACACCGAGCCAACGTCGCCCGACGCGGTCGCCCCCGCGCCCAGGCGCGTTCGTACGGCGAAGCTCGCGCCCGCGGGTGCATTGCCGCCGGCGCGCATCCCGCCGGAGGCGCTCGCCAACCCGCGCCACGATCGCCTGCTCGCCTGGACGTTCGGCGTCTCGATCGCGATCCATGCGGTCGTGCTGTCGATCCATTTCGCGCCGCGGATCGTGCAGGACCTGGGCCGCGGCCCGCCGATCGAGGTCGCGCTCGTCAACGCGAAGACGAAGGAACGGCCGACCAAGGCCGACGTGCTGGCGCAGGCGAACCTGGACGGCGGCGGCAACACCGACCAGGATCGGCGTGCCAAGTCCCCGCTGCCGGTGCTCCCGAAGGACAGCGCGCAGAACGAGATCGCGGTGGCGACGCAAAAAGTGGAGGAGCTCGAGCGCCAGGCGAAGGAGATGCTGACGGCGTTGCGCGCCCAGAAGGCGGTTCCGGTGGCACCGAAGGCGCTCGATGCGCCGGAGCAGGCGCCCGAGCTTCCGACGGCGAACGAGATGATGCAGCGGACGCTCGAGGCGATGCGCCTCGAGGCGCAGATCGCGCGCGACATGGAGGCCTACCAGAAGCGGCCGAAGCGCAAGTTCGTCGGCGCGCGGGCCGAGGAGTATCGCTTCGCGCGCTACGTCGAGGACTGGCGCCTCAAGGTCGAGCGCGTCGGCAACCTCAACTATCCCGAGGCCGCGCGGGCGAAGAAGCTGTACGGCACGCTGATCCTCACCGTGTCGATCCGCGCCGACGGCAGCGTCGAGAGCGTCGAAGTGGCCAAGTCGTCGGGCCAGCGGATCCTCGACGCGGCGGCGATGCGCATCGTCGAGATGGCCGCGCCCTATGCGACGTTCCCGCCCGACATCCGCCGCGACACCGACATCCTGCACATCACCCGCACCTGGTCGTTCACCAAGGGCGACGAGCTGGTGTCGCAGTAGCGCCGGTCGCATGTCCGATCCGATGGCGTTGGCCGCGCCGCCGAGCGCCGGCGCGGCGTGCGGCGCGCGCTCGACCGGGATACGGCCGCGTGCGGCGAGTGGCCCGACGATCGGACGGCACAGCGGGCGCTTGGCGGGGCACGCATTGAGCGCTACCGTCGTGTCGTCCGACAGCTGATCGACCGACCGGTCGACTCCGATGCATCGCTACGCCGTCGTCGGCCATCCGATCGCGCATTCGCGGTCGCCGGAGATCCATGCGGCGTTCGCGCGCGCGACCGGACAGGACATCGTCTACGAGCGCCTGCTCGCGCCGCTCGACGGCTTCGTCGCCACGGTGAGCGCGTTCGCGCAGTCGGGTGGGCGCGGGTGCAACGTCACCACGCCGTTCAAGCAGGAAGCGTTCGCGCTGTGCACCGAACGCACGCCGCGCGCCGAGCTCGCCGGAGCCGTCAACACGCTGAGCTGGGCCGACGGCCGCTGGACGGGCGACACGACCGACGGCGTCGGCCTCGTGCGCGACCTCGCGAACAACCTGGGCCTTCGGCTTCGCGGCCGCTCGATCCTGCTGCTCGGCGCGGGCGGCGCGACGCGCGGCGTCGTCGAGCCGCTGCTCGCGCAATCGCCCGCTCGGCTGTGCATCGCGAATCGCACGATCGAGCGCGCCGAGGCGCTGGTCGACGTGTTCGCGGCCCTTGGCCCGGTCGAGGCGGTGGCGCCGGCAGCGTTGCGCGAGCCGTTCGACATCGTCGTCAACGCGACGTCCGCCGAGTTGTCCGGCGAAGCGTCGTTGTGGCCGGATGCGATCGTCGGTACGCGCACGCTGGCCTACGACATGTCGTATGCCAACCAGCCGACGGCGTTCATGCGCTGGGCGCGCGAACGCGGCGCCGCCGGGGTCGCCGACGGCCTCGGCATGCTGATCGAGCAGGCGGCGGAGAGCTTCTTCGTCTGGCGCGGCGTGCGGCCGGACACGCGACCGGTCTTCGCGCTGCTGCGCCCTCGCTGATGCGCGCGGGACGCGTGCGGCCGCTGGCGTGGGCCGGCTACGTGCTCGCGGCACTGCTGTTGCTCGTCGTGCTGGTGCACGCCTGGTATGCGGCGCGCATCCTGTGGTGGTCGAGCCATCCGGTCGCGTCGACCGCGTTCATGGACCACCGGCTCGCCGAGCTTCGCGCGAAGAACGGCAAGGCCGAGCTCCATTACCAGTGGGTCGCCTACGAGCGGATCTCGCCGCATCTCAAGCGCGCGATGATCGCCGCCGAGGACGCGAAGTTCGTCGAGCACGAAGGGTTCGACTGGGACGGCATCCAGAAGGCGATCGAGAAGAACGAGCGGCGCGGCCGCATCGTGGCCGGTGGCTCGACGATCACGCAGCAGCTGGCGAAGAACCTGTTCCTGTCGCCGGCGCGAAGCTGGCTGCGCAAGGGCCAGGAAGTCGTCATCACGCTGATGCTCGAGGCGTTCCTCGACAAGCGGCGCATCTTCGAGATCTACCTCAACGTGATCGAGCTCGGCAACGGCGTGTTCGGCGCGGAAGCCGCATCGCGCCATTATTTCGGGACGCCGGCGTCGAGGCTCTCGCCCGCGCAGGCCGCGCGCCTCGCGGCCATGGCGCCCAACCCGCGCTTCTACGAGCGCAATCCCGGGGCGCCGGGACTCAACCGCAAGGTCGGCATCATCCTCGGGCGCATGGCGTCTGCCGACGTGCCTTGATCCGATTCGCACCGGACGCATCGCCGACCCCGCGGGAGGCGATGCGGGGGCGTACGCGCTTTGGCGAGGCGATTCGATCGCCGTAGAATAGGCGCAGAGCCTGCTTCCGCGATCACACGCCTTGAGTCCGTCCGCGCCATGCCCGACACCCTTGAAAAGCCGGCCGACCGGTCCGAGGCGCACGGCCGTGTCGAGGATGCGCTCGCGGACATCACCGCGCTCCTTCGCAAGAATCGTCTCGTAGAAGGGCTGGTCCACGAGCAGGCGGCGCACGCGCCCGACACCGGGCGCGCCGAGCTCGCCGATTCGGCGGTCACCAAGCAGAACCGCGCGGCCCTGCAGCGGCGGCTCGATCGCCTGCATCCCGCGGACATCGCGTACATCCTCGAGGCGCTGCCGCAGGACGAGCGCCTCTACATCTGGGACCTGGTCAAGGCCGAGCGCGACGGCGAGATCCTGATCGAGGTGTCCGACGCGGTCCGCGAGTCGCTGATCCGCTCGATGGATACGGACGAGCTCGTCGCTGCCGCGGAGACGCTCGAGGCGGACGAGCTGGCGCAGATCGCCGACGATCTGCCGCAGGAAGTCATCGACGATGTCTTCCAGCGCATGCCGCTCGAGGATCGCGAGCAGCTGCGCGCCGCCATGTCGTTCGACGAGGACATGGTCGGCGCGCTGATGGACTTCGAGGACGTGCAGGTCCGTCCCGACGTCACGCTCGAGACGGTGCTGCGCTACCTGCGGCGCTTCGACGAGCTGCCGTCGCAGACCGACCAGCTGTTCGTCGTCGACCGCGACGAGCACCTGCTCGGCGTGCTGCCGATCAACGCGCTGATCGTCAACGATCCCGATCGCCACGTCGCCGACGTCATGCGGCCGCCGGAAGTGAAGCTCCTGCAGCACGAGAAGGCCGAAAGCGCCGCGCACGCGTTCGAGCGCTACGATCTCGTGAGCGCGCCCGTCGTCGATACCAACGATCGCCTCGTCGGCCGCGTCACCGTCGACAATGTCCTCGACTTCGTGCGCGAGCGCGGCCACGAGGAGATGCTCGCGCAGGCCGGCCTGCGCGAGGAGGAGGACGTGTTCGCGTCGGTCTGGCATTCGTTCCGCAACCGCTGGGCGTGGCTCGCGATCAACCTCGTCACGGCGTTCATCGCGTCGCGGGTCATCGGCGTGTTCGAAGGCACGATCGAGAAGCTCGTCGCCCTCGCGGCGCTGATGCCGATCGTCGCCGGCATCGGCGGCAACGCGGGCAACCAGACGATCACGATGCTGGTGCGCGCGGTCGCGCTCGGTCAGGTCGGGCGCGAGCACGGCGACAAGCTGATCCGCAAGGAGCTGCAGGTCGCGCTGCTGAACGGGCTCGTATGGGGCGGCGTGATGGGCGTCGTCGCGATGCTGCTGTACCGCGACGTCTCGCTCGGGCTCGTCATGGTGCTCGCGATGACGCTGAACCTCGGCCTTGCCGCCGTCGCCGGCGTGCTGATCCCGATGACGATGCTGCGCTTCGGGCGCGATCCCGCGGTCGGGTCGTCGGTGCTGATCACCGCCGTGACCGACTCGGGCGGCTTCTTCATCTTCCTCGGACTCGCCACGGTCTTCCTCGTCACGCGGTAGCGCCGCGCGCGACCGGCAGGCGCGCTCGCCGATACCGGCGGCCGGGAAGCGCGTCGCGGCCCGCCGAAGTGCGTTATCGTGCGCACCTCGCATCGGGAAGGGGGCCGCGATGGCGATCACGATCTACGAACTGAAGCCGCGCTTCCAGTCGCTGCTGCGGCCGCTGGCCGCCGCGCTGGCGCATAGCGGCGTCACGGCGAACCAGGTGACGCTCGCCGCCATGCTGGTGTCGATCGCCGTCGGCGCGTTCGTATGGATGCGGGCGGACCTCGTCTGGCCGTTCCTGCTGCTGCCCGCGTGGCTCTTCGCACGCATGGCGCTGAATGCCATCGACGGCATGCTGGCGCGCGAGTTCGGCCAGCAGTCGGCGCTCGGCGCGTACCTCAACGAGCTGTCCGACGTCGTGAGCGATGCGGCGCTCTACCTGCCTTTTGCGCAACTCGCCGCGTTCGGCGTGCCGTCGGTCGGCCTCGTCGTGCTGCTGTCGGCACTCTCCGAGATGGCCGGCGCGCTCGGCCCGATGGTCGGGGCGCCGCGCCGCTACGACGGGCCGATGGGCAAGAGCGATCGCGCGTTCGTGTTCGGGGCGCTCGGCCTGTATGTCGGCCTCGGGGGCCGCCTGTCCGCGGATGCGTACTGGATCATGCCCGTCGTATCGCTGCTGATCGCGATCAGCGTTTGGAATCGCGTGCGCCGCGGCGTCATGGAAGCGCGCGCGCCGGGAGCCGGGCGATGAACGCCCGGGCAGGACGCGAAGCGATCGAGCGGCGCTTCACGACGCACGACGGCGTCGAGCTCTTCTACCGCCACTGGCCGGCGGTGGCGCGCGAGTCGCGCGGCGCGATCGTGCTGTTCCATCGCGGGCACGAGCATTCGGGCCGGATCGCGCACCTCGCGGACGAGCTCGATCTGCCCGACTTCGACCTGTTCGCGTGGGACGCGCGCGGGCACGGCCGCTCGCCGGGCGAGCGCGGTGCCTCGCCGTCGTTCGCGACCTCGGTGCGCGACGTCCAGACGTTCGTCGATCACATCGGCACGGCGCACGGCTTCGCGCCGGAGTCGATCGCCGTCGTCGCGCAGAGCGTGGGCGCCGTGCTCGCGGCGACGTGGGTCCACGATTACGCGCCGCCGATCCGTGCGCTGGTCGTCGCGTCGCCCGCGTTCAAGGTCAAGCTGTACGTGCCGTTCGCGCGGCCGGGCCTGGCGCTGATGCACCGGCTGCGCGGGCGGTTCTTCGTCAACAGCTACGTCAAGGCGAAGTTCCTCACGCACGATCCCGACCGCATCGCCTCGTACGACAGCGACCCGCTGATCACGCGGCCGATCGCGGTCAACATCCTGCTCGGCCTGTACGAAGCGGCCGAGCGCGTCGTCGCCGACGCGGCGGCGATCACCGTCCCGACGCTGCTCCTGATCTCGGGCGATGACTGGGTCGTGCATCACCGGCCGCAACACGATTTCTTCGCCCGGCTCGGCAGCCGCACCAAGGAGAAGCACGTGCTGCCGGGCTTCTATCACGACACGCTGGGCGAGCGCGATCGCGGGAAGGCGGTCGACCTCGTGCGCGCGTTCGTCGTGCAGCGGTTCGATCGTCCACCCGAACGTGTCGACCTCACCGGGGCGCACGTCGCGGGCGCGACGAAAGACGAGGCCGACGCGCTCGCGCGGCCGCTGTCGCCGTGGTCGCCGCGCGGCCTCTACTGGGCGTTCACGCGCGCGGGCCTGCGTCTCGGAGGCCTTTTGTCCGAAGGCGTCAAGCTCGGACACGCGACCGGCTTCGACTCGGGCAGCACGCTCGACTACGTCTATCGCGACGTGCCGGCGGGCGCGGGCCCGCTCGGCCGGATGATCGACCGCGGCTATCTCGACTCGATCGGCTGGCGCGGCATCCGCGTGCGGAAGGTTCATGTCGAAGAGCTGCTGCGCGAGGCGATGCGGCGGCTTCGCGCGGCGGGCAAGCCGGTCCGCATCGTCGACATCGCCGCCGGGCACGGCCGCTACGTGCTCGAAGCGCTGGCCGGTGCCGGTGAGCCCCCGGAGTCGATCCTGCTGCGCGACTACAGCGATCTCAATGTCCGCGACGGCCGTGCGCTGATCGAGGCGAAAGGGCTCGAGCGCATCGCGCGCTTCGAGAAGGGCGATGCCTTCGACGCCGCGGGCCTTGCGGCGCTCGCCCCGCGTCCGACGCTCGGCGTCGTGTCGGGCCTCTACGAGCTGTTCGCGGACAACGCGATGGTCGGCCGTTCGCTTTCCGGGCTCGCGGCCGCGATCGAGCCCGGCGGCTACCTCGTCTATACGGGCCAGCCGTGGCATCCCCAGATCGAGCTCATCGCGCGCGCGCTCACGAGCCATCGCGGGGGCGAAGCGTGGGTGATGCGGCGCCGGACGCAGGGCGAGATCGACCAGCTCGTCGCCGCCGCCGGGTTCGTCAAGCGAGCGCAGCGCATCGACGAATGGGGCATCTTCACCGTGTCGCTGGCCGAACGTACCGCATGAGCGCGGCGGCGGGACCGCGGCCCTGGCGACGCGCCTTCGCGTGGCTCGCCTTTCTCGCGCCGTTCTTCTTCGCGAGCTACGGCTTCGCGACGTGGTGGGCGGGAAGGCGCGCGGACGTCGGTTCGCTGGTGTTCGACTGGGAGCGCTACGTGCCGTTCGTGCCGTGGACGATCGTGCCCTACTGGTCGATCGACGTCTTCTACGCGCTCTCGCTCTTCGTCTGCAGGTCGCGGGGCGAGCTGGACGCGCACGCGAAGCGGCTGCTGACCGCGCAGGTGCTGGCCGTCGCCTGCTTCCTCGCCTGGCCGATGCGCTTCACGTTCGACCGGCCGCCGGGCGAGGGCGCGTTCGGCTGGCTGTTCGCGGTGCTCGGCAGCTTCGACAAGCCGTTCAACCAGGCGCCGTCGCTGCACATCGCGTTGCTCGTGATCCTGTGGGCGCTGTTCGCGCGCCATGCCAGCGGCGCCTGGCGCTGGCTCGTGCACGCGTGGGCGGTGCTGATCGGCGTCTCCGTGTTGACCACGTGGCAGCATCACTTCATCGACGTGCCGACGGGCGCGCTGCTGGGTTGCCTGTGCCTGTGGCTGTGGCCGCTTGATCGCGCCTCGCCGCTGGCCGGCTTTGGCTGGACGCGAGACCGCCGCCGCTGGCAGCTCGCGCTTCGCTATGCCGGCACCGGCTGTTTCGCCGCGGCCTTCGCCTTGGGCGTCGGGGGCGCCGCGTTGTGGGCGTGGTGGGTCGGCGTCGCGTTGTGGCTGGTCGCGCTGAACTATGCGGCGGTGGGTCCGGCGGGCTTCCAGAAGCGCGACGGCCAGCTGTCACCGGCCGCGTACGCCCTGCTGCTCCCCTATCTCGCCGGCGCATGGGTCAACGCGCGCTGGTGGACACGCCGCCAGCCGACGGTGGCGCGCGTGACCGACGACGTGTGGATCGGTCGCCTGCCGACGTGGCGCGACGTCGAGCGTCACGGCATCGCGGCGATCGTCGACATGAGTGCCGAGTTGCCGGTCGAGGCGCTTGGACGCACGTACGTCAACCATCCGGTGCTCGACCTGGTCCCGGCCGACGTCGAGGTGCTGCGCGCGGCCGCCGCGACGATCGAGCGCTTGCGCGGCCGGGGCCCGGTGCTCGTGTGCTGCGCGCTCGGCTATTCGCGCAGTGCGGCCGCTGTCGCCGCGTGGCTGGTGGCGAGCGGTCGCGCGAAGGACGGCGATGCGGCGATCGCGAAGATCGCCGCAGTGCGCCCGGCGATCGTCCTGTCCGCCGAGCATCGTGCGGGGATCGGCGCCATGCGGCCCGCGGCGCGATGACCGACGACGCGCGCATCGACGCGCTCGCGGCGTCACGCCTGTGCGCGGCCGCCGCGCCGGTCGCGGCGGCGAGCATCGGCCTCACGCTCGTCGCCTTCGCCGCGCTCGCGTTCGTCGACCAGTTCCCGAGGAGCGCGTGGGCCTGGTGGCTCGTGGCGCTGCTCGGCGCCGCGGCGCCGTGGCTGGCGCTGCGCCTGCGCTTCGACGCTGCCGTGTTCGCCGATCTCGCGGCCGGCGCCGACGTCGACGCCGCGGCGCGCGCATTCGACGCGGCGCTCGCCGGCCAGACCAGCGTCGACACGCCCGCGGCCCGTTCGCTGCGCGACCGCGCGCGCGGCGCCCGCCGCCTGGTGACGCAGCTCGTCGTCATCGCCGCGCTGCAGTTCATCGCCGCGCTCGTCGCGGCGTTGCCGGGATAGCGGATGCGGCAGTTCACGACGCGCCTCGTCGCCGCCTCGATCTGCGGCTTCGCCCGCCTGATCACCGGCGCGCGCGCGCTGTGGAAGGGCGGACCGCCGAAGGCGGTGCAGCGCATCTACTACGGCAACCATTCGAGCCACGGCGACTTCGTGCTCATCTGGGCGTCGCTGCCCGAGGACCTTCGCATCCGCACGCGCCCGGTGGCGGGCGCGGATTACTGGGACACGACGCCGTTGCGGCGCTGGCTGATCCACGAGGTGTTCCGCGGCGTCGTCATCGCGCGCACGCACACGGAAGGCGGCCCCGATCCGGTGGCGCAGATGGTGGCTGCGCTCGAGCACGGCGATTCGCTGATCCTCTTTCCAGAAGGAACGCGCAACACCACGGACGCGACGCTGCTGCCGTTCCGAAGCGGCATCTGGCGCATTTTGTCCGCGCGGCCGGACGTCGAGTGCGTGCCCGTGTGGATCGAGAACCTGAACCGCGTTATGCCCAAGGGCGAGTTCCTTCCGATCCCGCTCCTGTGCACGCTGGCCTTCGGCGCGCCAGTCACGATCGCGGCCGGCGAGGACAAGGACAGCTTCCTCGAGCGCGCCCGCGACGCGCTGCTG
>Ga0307409_100001050_pt1 | contig 12956 bp, 9 predicted proteins | sample 322Ometagenome_2_FD_203888 | JGI IMG/M metagenome (GOLD analysis project Ga0307409, IMG submission 203888) | Maize rhizosphere microbial communities from greenhouse at UC Davis, California, United States - 322HYB-O-2 | ecosystem: Host-associated > Plants > Roots > Rhizosphere > Soil | place...
GTGGAAACCGAAAACTTCGAGCTCGCCGCCGAGCTGCGCGATCGACTTCGGGTATTGGAATGATTGATCTCAGCCTTCTCACCGATGGTGGCGTCGGCTGGCTCGATGCGAGCGGTCCGTCGAGTCACCTGGTACTCTCGACCCGGATTCGATTGGCCCGCAATCTGGCTGGCCGGGTGTTTCAGGGCCGGAATTCGGAGACAGAGAGAGAGGACATTCTGGTCACGGTGGAGGCTGCGGCCCGAGACACCGTGCTGCTCCGCCGGGCCATCAAGTTCCGGCTGGACCGGCTCGAGCGAACCGACCGGCAGCTGCTCCATGAGCGTCACCTCGTCAGTAAGGAGCTGGCCGGATTGGATCCCGATGGGCGGGTGCGCTCGGGTGCTTCGCTCCTGGTCCAGGACCGGCTCGGCGTCATGTTGAATGAGGAGGATCATCTTCGGCTGCAGGGACTCCATTCCGGCTTCGCGCTCGATGCCGCCTACGCCGAAGTCGATCGCCTCGACGCCGAACTGGGACAACGACTTGCATTCGCATTCCACTCTGAGTTTGGTTACCTTACCTCTTGTCCGACCAATGTTGGTACTGGGCTCAGGGCCTCGGTCTTGATTCATCTGCCCGGCCTAGTGCTGACAAAGGAAATTTCCAAGGTGCTACAGGGCCTGGCGCAGGTTGGACTGACCTTTCGCGGCTTGTATGGTGAAGGTAGCGAGGTCGTCGGGAACTTCTTCCAACTATCCAACCAAACCACGCTCGGGAGTTCCGAGTACGAGTTGCTCGACCATCTTGGCAAGATGGTCCGGCAGGTCATGGACTATGAGGAGCAGGCCCGGCAGGTTCTGCTGCGCGATGCTCCGGCCATCATTGAGGACAAGGTCTGGCGGGCGTACGGCCTGCTTCGTTATGCCCGAGCCCTGTCCTTCGAAGAGGCCATGAATTTGTTGAGCGGGGTCCGCCTTGGAGTGGGTGTCAGTCTGATCCCTGAGGTCGGCATGTACACGCTGAACAAGTTGTTGGTGTACACCCAGCCGGCCCATCTGGCGTTGGCCGAAGGGGTGGCCCCGAACGATCCGGACCTCCCTGTCCGGCGGGCACAGTTCGTGCGCAAAGTGCTGGAATCCGAAGTGGGACGTCGCGGATGAGCCGCAACGGCAGACCTTCGGAGCTACGTAGGGTACCGAGATGAACGGATACAACTTTACCGATCGTGTCCGCAAAGTCCTGCAGATGGCCCGGGAAGAAGCGGCCCGCCTGCATCACGAATACGTGGGGACGGAGCACATCCTCCTCGGCCTCATACGAGAGGGCGAGGGGGTGGCGGCGGCAGTCCTCACCAACCTGAACGTCGATCTCGAGGATATTCAGCAGAAGATCGAAGAGACGGTCAAGAAAGGGAAAGCGGCGGCCGCGGCCGGCCCCGACCTTCCCTACACCTCGCGCGCCAAGAAGGTGCTCGAGCTGGCTATGACCGAGGCCCGCGAGCTCAATCATTCCTACGTCGGAACCGAGCACCTGCTCCTGGGATTGCTGCGGGAAGAGAAGGGCATCGCGGCGCAGGTGTTGACCGATGCAGGGGTGAACCTCGAGCAGTCTCGGGCTGAAACGTTGCGGCTGCTCGGGAGCGACATGCCTCAGGCGTCCGCCGGCAGCGGCAGCAGCCAGCCCAGCTCGACGCCCAAGTCGGAGAAGAAGTCCAAGACTCCTGCGCTCGACCATTTCTGCCGCGATCTGACGCAACTTGCCGCGGAAGGCCAGTTGGATCCTACCATTGGCCGAGCCAAGGAAATCGAGCGCGTCATGGAGATCCTGGCGCGGCGCAAGAAGAACAACCCGGTTCTGATCGGCGAGCCCGGTGTGGGCAAGACCGCCATTGTGGAAGGTCTGGCGCTGCTCATCGCCAATGGTCTCTGTCCCGATGTGCTGCGGGATCACCGCGTTCTGTCGCTCGATATGGCGGCGGTCATTGCCGGCACCAAGTACCGTGGCCAGTTCGAGGAGCGGCTCAAGGCGGTGATGAACGAGATCGCCCAGAACAAGCAGATCATCCTGTTCATCGACGAGCTGCACACCCTGGTGGGCGCCGGCGCGGCCGAAGGCGCCATTGACGCTTCCAACATGCTGAAGCCGGCGCTGGCCCGAGGCGAGCTGCAGTGCGTGGGTGCCTCGACCTTGAACGAGTACCGCAAGTACATCGAAAAGGACGGCGCGCTCGAACGGCGTTTTCAGACGGTCGTCGTGGAGCCACCCACGGTGGGAGAGACTGTCGAGATCCTCAAGGGTTTGCGCAAGAAGTACGAGGACCATCACCGGATCAGCATCCCCGACGCTACCCTGAGCGCCGCGGCCGAGCTGTCGGAGCGCTACATCACCGATCGGTTCCTGCCGGACAAGGCGATCGACGTCATCGACGAGGCAGGGGCCAGGGCTCGGCTGGCGTCGCAGGTTCCACCCGCAGAGGTGGCGGAGCTGAAAACGGCACTGGAGAAGGTCAACGTCCAGAAGGAGGACGCGGTCCGCGATCAAAACTTCGAGCGTGCCGCGTCGCTGCGCGACCAGGAGCGTGATCTCCAGAACCAGATCCGACTCAAGAACGAAGAGTGGGAGCGCGAGCGCCAGACCAAGCGGCCGGTGATCGACGAGGAGGCTATCGCCTTCATCGTCTCCCGCTGGACGGGCATCCCCGTCACCCGCCTCCAGGAGGCGGAGACCGCCCGGCTGATGCGGATGGAAGAGGAGCTGCATGGATCGGTCGTCGGGCAGGACGAGGCCATCAAGGCCGTCTCCCGGGCCATCCGTCGGTCGCGAGCCGGGCTCAAGGATCCCGACCGGCCCATCGGCTCGTTCATCTTCTCCGGCCCTACCGGGGTGGGGAAGACCGAGCTGGCCCGGGCACTGGCCAAGTTCCTCTTCGCGGATGCGTCGGCGCTGATCCGGGTCGATATGTCGGAATACATGGAGAAGTTCTCCGTCTCACGGCTGATCGGCGCCCCTCCGGGCTACGTCGGTTATGAGGACTCCGGCACCTTAACCAAGGCCGTTCGGCGGAAGCCCTATTCGGTCGTGCTGCTCGACGAGATCGAGAAGGCACATCCCGATGTCTTCAATATCCTGCTGCAGGTGCTGGATGAGGGACATCTGACGGACAACTACGGCCGGGTGATCGACTTCAAGAATACCGTCGTGATCATGACCTCGAACGTGGGTGCTCGCGATCTCATGAAGGGCAAATCACTGGGGTTCCACGGCGGCGATGCTCGCGCAAGCTTCGAGAAGATGCAGGAGACGGTCAAGGATGAGATGAACAAGACCTTCAACCCCGAGTTCCTGAATCGCCTCGATGACGTGATCGTCTTCCATCCGCTGTCCAAGGATCACATCGCGCTAATCGTCACCATCCTCCTGCGCGAAGTGCAGCGGCGCCTCGGCGACGAGGTCAAGCTCACTCCTGCGGCAACCGAATTCCTGGTGGAGCACGGGTACGACCAGAACTACGGCGCCCGTCCCCTGAAGCGCTCGATCCAGCGGTACATCGAGGACCCCTTGAGCGAGAAGATCCTGCTCGGCGAGTTTGGCCGCGGGGATGAGATCGAGGTCGATGTGTCGCCGGACGGAGATCGGTTGGTGTTCCGGGCGCTGACCGGAACCCAGGCGTAAAGTCGCGCGGCGGGCTTCCGCCAGGGGGCCCGCCGCGCTTTACTCCGCCCCGTGTTGATGCACCGTTTTCGAGCAACCCTCGCCACCTGCTGGCTCCTGTTGGGAGGGCCGGCGGTTCTCGCCGCCCAGGATGTGGCCCTGCCGGCCGTCGACAGTATCGTCGTCCAGGGTAACCAGCGGCTCACCACTGCGCAAATCCTCGGCAGCGCCGGCATCGTGCTCCACCAGCCAATCAACTATCGAGATATCCAGCGGGCCATCACCACGCTCTTCCAGACGGGCCAGTTCGATGACGTCCTCATGGAACAGCGGAATGTTGGCCAGCGGCTGGTTCTGGTCATCCGGGTCAAGGAGCGTCCGCTACTGGAGAAGTGGGCGGTCCGGGGCGTGGACCGGCTCAGCGAGGGCGAGGTCAAGGGTCGCGTTAAGCTGAACGAAGGCCGCCCCCTCGATCGCAACGCCGTCGAGCAGGCGCGAGCGGCTATCGACTCACTCTACAAACACCGGGGTTACTACGCCTCCAGGGTGAAGGTCCTGCAACTCACGCCACAGGCCGGGCGTGCCCGGGTCGTCTTCGATATCGAGGAGGGCCAGCGCGTCGCCATCAGCCAGGTCGTGATCGATGGGAACAAGCGCTTCTCCGACCAGGCGGTGGTCAAGCACATGGCCACCCGGCCGGAGGGGTTCTGGTGGTTTCAGGCAGGAGAGTACGACGAGGGTACAGTCGAGCAGGACGTCCGGGAGCGGCTCCCCAACTGGTATGCGGATCGCGGGTTCGTGGATTTCCAGGTGACCCACGACTCGCTGATCTCGGACTCCACTGGCGGTAAGGCCGTGCTGCACCTCACGGTCAGTGAGGGGCAGGTATACCGGGTCGGCGCGTTTGACATTCAAGGCAACCGCCGGTTCTCCACCGAGGAGCTTCGGGCCTTTTATCCTTTTGGACCGGTCCTGCCGAACGGCACCCCGGCGGGGGCGCAGCGTCCCTTCAGCCGGTCTGAATGGAGCGAGGCCACCGAAAATGTCCAGAAGCTCTACGCCAACAACGGGTACATCTACGCCCAGATCCAGCCGGAGGAGGTGCGCCGTACCGGACCCCGGGGGATCCCGGTGGTCGATCTTCGGTGGAATATCCGGGAGGGCTCGCCGGCCACCATCAACAAGGTGGAGATCGTCGGCAACGAGGTGACGCATGAGCGGGTCATCCGCGAGGCGATCGTCATGCTGCCGGGCGATCTCTTCAGCCAGGACCGCCTGATCCGTTCCTACCAGAACGTGTCGAATCTGGGATTCTTCCAGCAGCCAATGCCGCCGCCCGACGTGAAACCGGCGGCCAACGGCGTAGATGTCGACATCATCTTCCGGGTGGAGGAGCGCCGCACCGGCAACATCAACTTCGGCGCGTCTTTGGGGCAGGGTACCGGGGTCGGTGGCTTCCTGGGTCTGGAGGAGCCCAACCTCTTCGGCCGGGGCAAGCGTGGCAAGCTGCAGTGGCAGTTCGGCAAGAACATCAACGATTTCACGCTGAGCTATACCGATCCCGCAATCCGCGAGAGCCGGATCTCCGGAACTCTCTCGCTGTTCGACTCACGGGCGCGGTATCAGGTCGGCGATCTGGGCCGGCGGAAGCAGCGAGGCGGCAGCATCCAGCTGGGATTTCCATTCCTGGGTTCTCGCTATACCCGTTTCTACACCTCCTATTCATACCAGCACATCACATATGAGGAGGGATCACAGGACATCCAGGAGCGGTTCCAATGCAACTCCTGCCTCCTGTCGACGATCGGCACCAGCGTGGTCCGGGACACCCGAGTGGGTCTTCCTTTCGCCACTGGTGGTTCGTTCACTAACGTCGGTCTCGAGTTCAACGGGGGAATCCTGGGGGGTACCGGCGACTACCGGAAGGCGGACCTGGAGGGGCGCTGGTACGCGCCGCTGGGCAGCCTGGGCGGCGGGGGACAGCTCGGTGCCGGCGTGCAGTTCGTTTTGGGGCTGACGGCCAAGTCCGGGTTCGTCTTCGGGGATGCGGGCCCGTTCTATCAGGATCTCTACGCTCTTGGCGGCGTCCAGTACGGTGTCCCCCTTCGAGGATACGACGAGTTCACCATTACCCCAAACGGTTTCGACCCCCGTGCCGGCGGCAGTGCCGCGGCAGGCCCCGAGTCGTTTGGAAAATCATACTCGACGTTTACCGTCGAAGCGGGCGCGAGAATCAGCCAATCGTTCTACGTCAGTACGTTCTTCGACGCCGGCAATGTCTATCGCACGGCCCGCCAGTGGGATCCGACCCGGCTCTTCCGGGGCGCCGGCTTCGGCGCCGCCGTGATCTCGCCGCTCGGTCCGATTGGTGTCGATCTTGGCTACGGCTTTGACCGGGTGGACATCAATGGTCGTCCCAATCCGGGCTGGCAGGTGCATTTCAAGTTGGGGAATTTCTTTTAAGCAGTAGGACCTTTCATCGGGAGTGAAGCATGAAGCGTGTCGTCGTGGGAGTCTGGGTAGGGTCGGCGGCTCTCGTAGTGGCGGGAACCGGGTCGCTCGCCGCGCAACAGGCCACAGCCCCCAAGCTGGCATACGTGAACACCCAGGCCATCCTCAAACAGACGCCCGGATACGTCAAAGCCGAGTCGACGTTCACCAGGGAACTGGCAAACTATCGAGTTGAGGTGCAGAAGCTCCAGGCCAGCCTCGATTCAGCCGCATCCGACTTCGATCAGTCGTCCGTCATGCTGAGCCCGACGCAAAGGGCTGCCAAGCGCAAGGATCTTCAGGCGCAGCAGCAAAAACTGGAACAGCGAACCCAGGAGCTCCAGCAGCAGGCGGCGACGCGGGAGCGGGAGCTGCTCGATCCGATTCAGACCAAGGTGAACAGCGTCATCGAGGGGGTCCGGGCAGCCGGGAATTACGCCATGATCTTCGACGTGAGCGCCCCCAATAACGGCATCGTCACGGCAGACAAGACTCTGGATCTGACTCAGCGCGTCATCCAGCAGCTCAAAGCGGGCAGCTAGTCGCGTGACAGCTGGAGGACTTACCGCGCAGGCGGTCGCCGACCTGGTCGGTGGCCGCCTGCTTGGCGACGGGGGGGTGCGGATCGAGTCGGTCCGGCCACTCGACCGGGCCGGGCCCGAGGCGCTGACCTTTGCAATCTCCTCCCGTTACGCTGGAAACCTGGGTAGCTCCCGCGCTGCCGCGGTCCTCATCCCCGAGGAGCTGGCCGGCGCGTCCTGCGGGCCGCGAACGCGGATCATCGTGCGCGATCCCTACGAGGCCCTGGTCAGCGTCATCCGAACGCTTTTCCCCGATGATCAACCAAGTGCCGGCATCGATCCCACCGTGCGGATCGGCGGCGGAACTCTGCTGGGTACCGATGTGTCCATCGGAGCCTACGCGGTCTTGGGGAAGGGGGTTCGCCTGGGAAATCGCTGCCTGATCGCGCACCACGCCTCAATCGGGGACGGCGTAGTGCTGGGGGACGACGTGATCGTGGGGCCGGGCGCGGTGTGCTACTCGGGCAGCCGTCTGGGCAACCGGGTCGTGCTGAAGGCCGGTGCTGTGATTGGAGGTCCCGGCTTCGGATATCTGTCCGATGGTCGAGGCCACACCCGGATTCCACACATCGGCAGCTGCATCCTGGAGGATGATGTCGAGGTCGGATCCAACACCTGTATCGATCGGGGCAGCATCGATGACACGGTGGTGGGCTGCGGCACCAAACTGGACAACCTGGTTCAGGTCGGGCACAACGTGAGGATCGGGCAACGCTGCCTGATCATGGCAGGGGTGGGCATTGCTGGGAGCACCCGTGTCGGCAACGACGCTATTCTGGCCGGACACGTAGGGGTGACCGACCATCTGGTGATTGGAGACCGGGCCCGAATCGCAGCCAAGAGCGCCATCTTCGGAGACGTGCCGGCCGGCGCATCGTTCAGCGGCCACCCCGCGCGTCCGCATCGGCAGTTTCTCCGCGCCCAGGCGGCGATGTACCGCCTGGCCCCTATCGTCGACGAGCTGGAGGAGCTGGTGCCAGAGCGTACGCGCGGTGGCTAGGCGCACCCTGGCGCGGAGCGCGTGCGTCCGCGGCATCGGCTTGCACACCGGATCCTCGGTGGCGGCCGTGTGTCAGGCGGCTTCGTCCGGTCAGGGCATCATCTTCCGGCGCACCGATCTTCCCGGCCAGCCGGCCATTCCGGCCCGGCTCAACGAGGTCCAGTCCACCGAACGCCGGACTGTGCTGGGCGATGGCGAGACGGTGGTGCAGACCGTGGAGCACGTGCTGGCTGCAGCGGCAGCGCTCCAGATCGATGATCTCACCATCGAGCTGAACGGCCCGGAGCCCCCCATCGGCGACGGATCGTTCTCTCCGTACCTCAATGCGATGCGAGACGCCGGCATCCTCGAGCAACCGGGCGAGCCGGTCCTCTACCGGGTGACGGCGCCCTTCGACTTGGTCGAGGGCGACTCATCCTACGTGGTTGCTCCCGCCAGAGATCTCCGCCTCACCACGACCATCGAATGGAGCCATCCCCTCATCGGGCGCCAAACCGGCTCCTACGATATCACGCCGGCTGCCTTTGCCAGCGAGATAGCGGAGGCCCGCACCTTCGGCTTCCTGCGTGAAGCGGAGGCGCTGCGGGCCAGAGGACTTGCGCTGGGGGCGGCGCTGGAGTCCACTCTGGTGCTCTCCGAAGAGGGCCTGGTGGGCGGCTCACTTCGCTGGCCCGATGAGTTCGTGCGCCACAAGGCCGGAGACATCCTCGGCGACCTGGCCTTGGTCGGGGGCCGGATTCAGGCCCACGTGGTTGCTACGAAACCGAGCCATCAGGGTAATATTGCGCTGGCCCGCTGGCTCACCCGGACTGCACAGCGCGTGGGAGGGATTGTGATGGACATCGGTAGGATCCTGGACGTCATCCCCCACCGCTATCCGTTTCTCCTGGTCGACCGGATCATCGAGGTGGAGGGGACGCGTCGCATTGTCGGGATCAAGAACGTGACGATCAATGAGCCATTCTTTCAGGGCCATTTCCCTGGTCATCCGATCATGCCTGGCGTGCTCATTATCGAAGCGATGGCGCAGGTCGGCGGGATGTTGTTGCTGGGCACCATCGAGGACCCCGACCAGAAAGTGGTCTACTTCATGTCGCTCGACAACGTGAAATTCCGCCGGCCCGTGCTGCCAGGCGATCAGCTGCGGTGTGAGCTGGAGATGCTGCAGAATCGCGGGCGGACCTGCCGGATGAAGGGAATCGCTTACGTCGAGGGACAGGTGGTGGCGGAAGCGGAAATGATGGCGCGGGTAGTGGATCGGTGAGCACCATTCACCCGACGGCACTGGTAGATCCCACCGCCGAGCTGGGAAGGGGTACGACGGTGGGTCCCTTCGCCATCGTGGGACCCAACGTGATTGTGGGTGACCGGTGCCGCCTGGGGCCGCGGGTGACGCTGCAGCGCAATGTCCGGCTGGCGGATGAGGTGTCCGTGGGCGACGGATCGATCCTTGGCGGCGACCCGCAGGACCTGAAATACGGCGGGGAGGAGACCTGGGTCGAGGTGGGGGAAGGAACCATCATCCGCGAGTATTCCACGATCAACCGGGGCACGACGGCCACGTTCAAGACCACGGTGGGGGCCCGCTGCTTCATCATGAGTTACGTGCACCTGGCCCATGATTGTCATGTGGGCGACGACGTAGTGATCGCGAACGCCACCCAGTGTGCCGGGCATGTCACCATTCACGATCGCGCCATTCTGAGCGGGCTCAACGCGGTGCACCAGTTCGTCACCATCGGCACGTATGCCTTTGTGGGCGGCTGTTCGCGGGTCAACCAGGACATCCCCCCGTACGTGAAGGCAGCGGGCAACCCAATAGAGCTGTACGGGCTCAACTCCATTGGCCTGCAGCGCGCCGGATTTCCGGGGGAAACCGTGTCCGCACTCAAACGGGCCTACCGGCTCTTCTTCAACTCCGATCTGAACCTGTCGCAGGCCTTGGAGCGGGCTCGCACGGAATTGCCTCCCGTTCCGGAGATCGAGCGTTTCCTCACCTTCGTTGAGTCGAGCGAACGAGGTGTTCCGGCATGAGGGCACGGCTTCCGGTCGGAGTCATCGGGGTCGGCGCGTTAGGGCAGCATCACGCCCGGCACCTCGCTCGACTGGATGAGGTGCATCTGGTGGGTGTCTGCGATCTCGATCCCCGGCGCTCGGAGAAAATTGCCGCAGAGCTGGGCACGGCGGCCTTCGTGGAGATCGACGATCTGCTTGCCCGAGCCGAAGCCGTTACGGTGGCGGTGCCCACGCCATCGCATGCGGCGGTTGGCTTGCGCGCCCTCGAGATGAGCGTGCCGGTGTTGATGGAAAAGCCGCTCGCCGCCAGTCTTGACGAAGCCGATCGGATGATCGCCGCCGCCCGCCGCCGCCGAGTACAGCTCCAGGTGGGCCACATTGAGCGGTACAACCGCGCGCTCCGGGCCGCCGAGCCTTACCTCGACGGCCCGCGGTACATCGAGAGCCAGCGGCTGGCGCCATTCCAGCCGCGTGGCACCGATGTCGCCGTCGTGCTGGATCTCATGATCCATGACCTCGATCTGGTGCTTCACCTGACCGGTGGCAGCACCGCCACCGAGGTGCGTGCGTCGGGGATCTCGGTGCTCTCATCTCACCTCGACCTAGCCAACGCCCGGGTGGAGTTTGCCAACGGCGCCGTGGCCCAGGCAACGGCGTCGCGGGTGGCCCGAGAGCGGACTCGGCGGCTCCGCCTGTTTCAGCCCAACGGCTACTTCTCACTTGATCTGGCCAGCGGGGGCGGCGAGTTCATGCGGGTGCGGTCCGGCTGGCAGCCGGGTACCGGACGGGAGCTCGCCGATGTCGTGGAGCGCATCGCCCTCGAGGCTCCCGAAGCCGACGCGCTGGCACTGGAGCTTCAGAGCTTCGTTCACGCGGTTCGAGGAGAGCGGGACGTGGTGGTCCGAGGAGAGGAGGGCCGTGCCGCGCTCGCCCTGGCTCTGCGGGTGGCCGATGCGGTCCGCACCCAGCCGCTCGCCGTTTCCACTCATTGATGAGTGAGCGAGGCGCTCCTCGCATCTTTATTTCCGCGGGCGAGCCTTCCGGAGACCTCCACGCCGCGGAAGTCGTGCGCGCGCTTTCCCGACGATATCCCGGAGCCACCCTCGAAGCCCTGGGTGGTCCGCACATGGCGCGGGCCGGTGCGACAATCCGCTACCCCATGGAAGGTCTGGCCGCGTTCGGCCTGGTCGAGGTGGTCACCAAGATCCGGGCCCATTACCGCCTGCTGCGATCATTGCAGCGTGATTTCCAGGCCGGGCGGTATCAGCTGGTCATCCTGACGGACTATCCCGGCTTCCACCTGCGAGTCGCTGAAGCCGCTCATGCGGCCGGGACGAAGGTGCTGTACTACATCGCCCCACAGCTCTGGGCCTGGCGACCGGAGCGCGCCCGCCGAATTGCCGCGGCGGTGGATCGGCTGGCAGTAGTGTTGCCGTTCGAGCAAACGTTTTTCAATCGGCTGGGCGTCCGCAGTGAATATGTCGGCCACCCTCTCGTCGATCGTCCTCCCGGACCCGACCGGATCGAGGCTCGGAAGCAGCTGGGGATTGCCGCGCACGAACGGGTGCTCGGTATTTTCCCGGGCAGCCGGGCCCAGGAAATCCGCCGGCTGTGGAAGCCCTTCCGTGATGCCGCGCGAGTGCTGCTGGAGGAGGGAAGCTGCGACCGGGTTCTGGTCGCCGGAACCACTGATGGGGCCTACCCTGAGCCGGGGCGAATCGAAATCGTCCGCGGCAGCACCGGAACCTTGCTGGCGGCTGCGGATGCTGCGCTGGTCAAATCAGGAACGACCACGCTGGAGGCTGCGCTGGCGGGAACACCCATGGTGGTGGCCTACAAGGTTCACCAGGTCAGCTGGGCAGTGTTCCAGCGAGTTCGCACCGTGCGCTGGGTCAGTCTGGTGAATCTCGTCGCCGACCAGGAAATTGTTCCGGAGATGCTCCAGGAGCGGGCATCCGCAGCGGAACTGGCTGCCCAGTTGCGGCCACTGCTGGATCCGGCTGACCCGCGCGCCGTTGTCCAGCGGGAGGGACTCAGCTTGGTGCGGCAACGTCTGGGACACCCGGGTGCCTCCACTCGGGTCGTGGCACTCGCCAGTGAGCTGCTGGCGCCATGCGACTGAAGGTTTCCCCTGGCGCTGTCCGGCTCGTGGCGGGTCCGGTGTTGCGCACCCTGGCCTCGACCTGGCGGATCTCGCTCCAGCATGAAGAGCGCTGGCGCACCCTGTACGATGCGAGCCAGCCGCACGTGTTTCTGCTTTGGCACGAGGCGCTGCTGCCCCTGCTCTGGCACCACCGGCATCAGGGAGTTGCCATTGTCGTGAGCGAGGCCAGGGAAGGCCGCTACCTGGCTGATTTCGCTTCCGGGCTGGGCTACCGCTCGCTGTACGGCTCGAGCACCCGGGGAGGCACGAGGGCATTGCTAGCCGCCGTTCGAGAGCTGCGGGCGGGCCGTGCGGTGGCGTTTACGCCGGACGGCCCTCGAGGCCCTCGCCGGGAGCTCAAGCCCGGAGTAGTGGCTGCCGCACAACGCGGCGGAGCGGTCATCGTTCCCGTCCACGCGGAGGCCGAGCGTGCCTGGCGATTACATTCCTGGGATCGGTTCATGATACCGAAGCCCTTCGCCCGAGTTCACATCAGGTATGGCCGTCCGCTTGAGGTGGCTCCGGGCGAAGTCGGATTTGCCGAGGCGGTGGAACGGGCCAGGGCGGGGCTGGATGCGGTTTCCGGAAAGGGCTCATGGCACGACGAGGCGATAGTCACCGCATAGTCCGGTGGCTGTGGACCAGCCGGAGGGTTGATGCCCGTCTGGCTCGTCTGGCGCTGCTCCCCGCCTCGGCTCTGTGGCGCGGGGCCATGACGGCGCGGGAATCGGCGTATCGGCGCGGCTGGCTGGCCGTCCGAGACTTGCCCCTGCCATCAGTTGCCATCGGCAATCTGACCGTCGGCGGATCGGGCAAGACACCGATCGCCATCTGGACCGCCCGTTATTACGTGTCTCGCGGACTGGTTCCGGGAATCCTACTCCGGGGCTACGGAGGCGACGAGGTGCTGGTGCATCAGCACGCCGTGCCCGAAGCCCAGGTCATTGCCGACCCTGACCGGGCTGCCGGAGCCGACCGTGCCCTGGCACGAGGGGCACAGGTGCTGGTCCTGGATGACGCCTACCAGCGTCTGGATGTCCACCGAGATCTCAACATCGCGGTGGTGAGCGCGGAGACGACGCGCGCGGTGCGC
>Ga0307409_100001051_pt1 | contig 12941 bp, 14 predicted proteins | sample 322Ometagenome_2_FD_203888 | JGI IMG/M metagenome (GOLD analysis project Ga0307409, IMG submission 203888) | Maize rhizosphere microbial communities from greenhouse at UC Davis, California, United States - 322HYB-O-2 | ecosystem: Host-associated > Plants > Roots > Rhizosphere > Soil | place...
GCGGCTACTGCAACCACGGTCCCAACGGGATGACCTGCCCCGTGGGTCTGCTCAAGCAGGACGAGGTGCCGTCGCAGCAGGACATCCTGCCGCCGAGCGCCTGACAACCGGCGCCGCCGCTGGGCCGCGACGTTTCTGTCACCCACCGGCGACAGCGAAGGTCGCACAACTCAGGCCTGTCAGACCCCCTTCCTAGCGTGGCCGAGAAGGAGGTAAGTCATGAGAGTGCTACGGGCCACGACGGCCACGAACGGCGACGTCGCGGGTGACTACACGGCGGGTGTAGCGGGTGAGCTGGTCTACCTGGGGTTGGTGTGCGCGACCGACCGGAACGACCCCGACGGCGGCTGCGGCTGTGGGCGCGGGTTCAGCGGATTCAACTCCGCTCGCGCAACGACCACTGCGGTGGTCGCCGACGTGCCGCTCATCGAGGCCGAGGTCCGGGAGGCGTACCGGTCCGGTCTGACCGCCCAAGGCTGGATCAACTCGCGGATGAGCGACGCCGAGGTCGGCGAGTTCCTCGACGAAGTTGTGGGTGTGGTCACCCACATAGCGGAGCACTTCTCTGTCGGCACGGTGCTCGGTCGGCGGCTGGACAAGGTGGTCTCGCGCGGCTTCTCGCTGCGCGACGTGGTCGCCTGAGGTCGTCAGCAGTACTTGGAGCCCGTTCCGACCGAGGTCCACGAGCACGAGTGCTTGAGGTAGCCCTTGCTGTCGCGCAGGTAGGCGGTGTCCCCCGTGTTGTTCCAGACGTACCAGGTGCGGTTGTAGTAGCGCTGCGTCGAGGTGGCCGTGCCCTTGCCCGTGCGGACCGTGACGGTGGCGCCCGCCTTCAGCGTGAACGTGGGGAACTTGTAGGTGTAGCCCGTCTTGTCGCGCAGGGTCCAGCCGGTCAACGAGCGGTTCGTCGAGGTCGTGTTCTTGATGATGACCCACTCGGCGTTGAGGCTGGTGTTGCTGCCGCTGTCGGAGCCGGGCGAGTCGTACTGCACCTTGTAGATCTTGACCGGCGGCGTTGCCGCAGAGGTGGCCGAGGGGGCGACCGCCACGACGGTGCCGGCGAGAGCAGAGGCGAGGGCGAGGGAAGCAGCAGTACGACGCATGGGAGCGAACCTAGGAAGGCCGGTGACGTCGCGTCCGGCGTTCGACCGCAACGGTGCCCAAACGGACTAGTCGGACAAAGCAGTTGCTACGTCCCATGGGTGAAGTCCTACCGTTGCGGGGTGCTGATCCGTGACGCCATCGACGTCGACCTGCCTGTCATCGCCCCGTTCTTCCGCGAGGTCGTCGCGGACGGTGAGACCTACGCCTTCCCCGAGCAGCTCGACGACGACGGTGTCCGCGACTGGTGGTTCGAGCGACCGCCGGGTCGCACCGTGGTCGCCGTGAACGACGACGGGACCGTCCTGGGCACCGCCAAGATGGGGCCCAACAGGCCGGCGCGCGGCTCCCACATCGGCACCGCCAGCTTCATGGTGTCCCCCACCGCCCGCGGCCGTGGCGTGGGGCGAGCCCTGGGCGAACACGTCGTCGACTGGCACCGCGCGCAGGGCTACGACGGCATCCAGTTCAACGCGGTCGTCGAGACCAACACCGCAGCGGTCGCACTCTGGAAGAGCCTCGGCTTCGAGGTGCTGGCCACTGTGCCGGGCGCGTTCGAGTCGCGCCGGCACGGCAAGGTCGGGCTGCACGTGATGTTCCTCCCGCTTCGCTAGGGCGGCGGGTCTGCCCTCTCGATCAGGCGCTGTCGAGGAGGTCTGGCAGCCGTGACCGCTCCACCCACGGGAGGGCGATTGCCTTGCCACCCCAGGGATTCAACCTGCGCGGGTCGCCCCGGGTGGGAAGGAGCGGTGGCGCGGTCGAGTCATAGATGTGCCCGGTGGGGGTCCTCGTGCGCACCCGGTGCGGGGGCGCGTCCGGTCTGGCAGTGGTGGCGCCGGCATCCCCGGTGGTCGCCGCCCAGCCGGGGGCCTCCTTGGCGTGGTTGCAGGCCTGGCACAGCCCCTGGCCGTTGGTGGTGCTCGTGGGGCCGTCGGCCCGGTCGGGGATCACATGATCGCCGTGGCGGATCGGTGCGTCGCACCAGGGGGTGCGGCAGATCTGGTCACGAGCGGTGAGGAACCGGCGCAGCTGGCCGTCGAAAACCCGGCGGCGGGAGTCCAGTGCCACGAGCTGGCGCCCGTCGGGGCTGGTGAAGAGCCGGCGCAGGGCCAACAGAGCACCGGCGGCGTCGCACGCGTCGGCGCAGTCGGCCAGGAGCCGACGGGCGAAGGCGGCCGGCACCGGGTGACCGCCGGGCAACACCGCGGGTTCGTCGCCCTCACCGAACAGGGTCTCAGCCGGCATGACGAGCTGGACCTCGAACGGCACCGCTGCAGCGGTGGTCTGACCCGTGAGGCGCTCGACGAGGGTGTCGGCCATCACCTGACCGTCACCGCGGCTGTCCGGCTCGGCGCCCTCCCTGGTGGCGCGGACGGTGCCGACGGCCGCCTTCAGCGCGGCGATCGCGGCCACCCCCTGCTCGACCGGCAGCAGCGCGGTCAGGTAGGTCATGGTGTCCGGGGCGGGGCGGAGCCAGACCCGCCGGTCGGCGCGGGCCTTGGCGGCGCGCCGAACCACCGACGCGACATCGGCCTGCACGGCCAGTGCCTTGGCGCGGGCCTCGACCTCACGGTCACCCAGGCGCGGCAGGTCAGCGGCCAGGGCGGCGTCGACCCTGCGGCGGTCGTCGGCGGACAGGCACGCCGTCTCGCGGGCGACGATGGTGACGCGCCACTCGCTGACCCGACCGTGTCGCAGGTGCTCCCCGGTGTGGGGGAGCTCGGCGTCCAACGCCTTGGCCAGCCCCAGGTGCCGCGACCCCCGCGAGGCCGGCTCCCGCCGCGCCAACGCCACCTGGGCGGCCACCCCCTTGCCGCGTTTGCGGGCTGGGACCCCGGCCGCGGCCTGCGCCTCCCGCTGCGAGGCGTCGAACGCCACCGCCACACGCGCCTGCGCGCCGGCGCAGGCGTGCTTGATCGACTCCAACAGTCCGAGCTGGTCGACCCGCTCGGCATCCGGAACGGCGGTCTCGAGCGTGGGCAGTCTCTCGAGGAACGCGGCGAGGTCCTCGGTGGTGAGGGGCGGCGCACTCGGCAGGGACGCCGGTGCGCGGTGACCGGGCGCAGCTGCGCCACCACCGAACGCCTTCGGATCGCGTGCCATCAACTCCCCCTCACGTTCGTCATCGAACGTGGGAACAACTCTAGGAGAGGGGTCTGACAGCCGAATCGCGTTGGGGGGTCAGTGCGCTCGCACCAGCTCCACCACTCGCTCCTGCCTGCCGGGGCAGGGCACGGCCCAGCCGCGCCAGCCACGACCGCCCTCGTCAGCCCCACCATGAACAACCCCCTCACGTTCGTCATGGAACGTGGGAACAACTCTAGGAGAGGGGTCTGACAGCCCGGGTGAGGCGACGGATCAGCGCCCGCGGACCAGGTCCAGGAGCCGTCGCCACCACGGCTCGGAGTCGTACCGTTCCAGAGACGGGTGGGTAGGAAGGGCTCGCACCGGGGAGGCCGGCCGTGGCGCACGCTGCTCCTCCTCGCCACCCTCCCCTCCCGGCTGCCCCGACCGCAGGAGCCGCCACTGCGCGACCAGCTCGTCCACGTCCACGGTCCTGGCCAGCAGCGGCGGGAAGGGCCCGACCGGCGGCCGAAGCCGGTCGAGCTTGACCCGCCGGTTGAAGTCCTCGAGCACCGCCCGCACCGACTCCTCGGTGCGCAGGTCGAGCAGCGAGTCCGGGAACCCGGCGGCCTCCTTCCGCAGCGCGAGGGCCGGTGGCAGGGCGTCGGTCATGTCGAGCCCCTCGCGGCGCACGAGCTGCCGCACCCACCAGTCGGGGTCGTCCGACTCCCCCAGCCCCTTCAGCGGCTTCCCCGCTCCGGGCAGGTTGTCGAACTCGCCGCGCTCCTGCGCCTCTCGGATCTGCCTCTCGACGACGGACTCGTAGGGGTCCATGCGACCGAGGGTAAGCCGCCGCGCCCTGCTCGTCAGCGGGAGAGGTCCCTCTCGTAGAGCCGCGTCGTCGACTCCAGGTAGTCGTACCGGTAGGGCCGGGTCTCACCCGTGGGCTCGAACCCCATCCGGCGCCAGAAGCCGAGCACCGGGGCGTTGGTGTCGGCCACCGCGAGCCGGAAGCGGCGCGCCTCCGGCCACTGCCCGGCATACCGCTCGACAGCGGCCATCGCCGCTGCCCCCACGCCGCTGCCCTGATGGGCCCGGTGCACCAGCAGGAGGCCGATGAACACGAACTCGGGTGCCGGGTAGCCGCGCAGCAGGTCGACCACCCCCACCAGGTCATCACCGTCGAAGACGCCGAGGACGACCTTGCGCGACTCGGGCACCGACTCCGGCCGCACCATGAGCAGGCTGAGCGCGTCCGACGGGCCAGGTGGGTACCCGGTGACCCGCACGGCGTAGTCGGGCTCGGACTCGAGCAGGACCTGCAGCGCGTCCTCGTCGCCGGCGTCGAGCTCCCGTAGGGTCAGCTCCATGCGGACAGTGTCGCTCCTGCCCTCGACCACCGAGATCCTGTTCGCGCTCGGCGCGGGTGACCAGGTCGTGGGGGTCACCTTCGAGTGCGACTACCCGCAGGAGGCGCGGACCCGCCGGATCGTGTCGACGACCGCCATCCCCGAGGGCCTGGCCCCGAGCGAGATCGACGAGTTCGTGGCGAGGGCGATGCACGCCGGTGAGGACCTCTACCACCTCGACGGCGGAGCGCTGGCCGAGCTCGACGCCGAGCTCGTCGTGACCCAGGACCTCTGCGCCGTCTGCGCCGTCGATGTCAGCAAGGTCGACGACGCGCTCGACTACCTCGGCTGCCGTGCCGAGGTGCTCACCATCGACCCGCACACCCTCGACGAGGTGCTGGCCTCCATCACCACGCTCGGCGACGCCACCGGCACCCGGCAGAGAGCTGACGAGATCGTCGCCGCCCTGCGGCAGCGCCTCGGCCACGTGGCGAGAGCCGTTGCCCGACAACGTATGCCGCGGGCGCTCGTCCTCGAGTGGACCGACCCGCCCTTCGCTCCCGGCCACTGGGTGCCGGAGATGGTGACCGCCGCAGGCGGCGTCAGCTGCCTCGGCGTGGCGGGTGAGAAGTCGACCCGCACCACCTGGGCGGACGTGCACGCCAGCGCGCCCGACGTCGTCGTCGCGGCCCCCTGCGGCTACCACCTCGACGACGCGGCGACGCTGGCGCAGAAGGCGATCGACGACGGCCACCTGCCCGACGGCATACCGGTGTGGGCGGTGGACGCCAACGCGTCCTTCGCCCGGCCCGGTCCCCGGCTGGTCGACGGCGTGGAGGCCCTGGCCGGCATCTTCCACCCGGGTACGGCGAAGGCGCCGAGCCCGGAGATGGCCCGGCGCCTCCGCTGAGACGTCACCGCCGCACGGCGGAGGACATGAGTCAGTCGACGAGCGACGCCAGCAGGTCCGCGCGGGTGAGCACGCCCACCGGCTTGCCGTCCTCGACCACCATGATCGCGTCGGCGACCTCGAGCTCGCGGCGGGCGTCGGCGATCGGCTGGCCCGCGCCGACCAGGGGAAGCGCCTCCTCCATGTGCTGCTCCACAGAGTCGGTCAGGTGCGCCTTGCCGGCGAAGAGCTTCTCCAGCAGCGCCCGCTCGCTCACGGCGCCGGCGACCTCGCCGGCCATGACCGGCGGCTCGGCCTTGACGACCGGCATCTGCGAGACGCCGTACTCGTGGAGGATCTCGATCGCGTCGCGAACGGTCTCGGTCGGGTGCGTGTGGACCAGCGCGGGGATGTCGCCGGCCTTCTTGTGCAGCACCTCGCCGACGGTGGCCTCGCCCGCGGCCTTCATGAAGCCGTAGGAGCTCATCCACTCGTCGTTGAAGATCTTCGACATGTAGCCCCGCCCGGAGTCCGGGAGCAGCACGACCACGACCGCGTCGGCCGGCAGCTCCTTGGCGGCACGCAGGGCCGCCACGACCGCCATGCCGCAGGAGCCGCCCACGAGCAGCCCCTCCTCGCGGGCAAGCCGGCGCGTCATGGCGAACGAGTCGGCGTCGCTGACCGGGATGACCTCGTCGACGACCTTGGGGTCGTAGGCGCTCGGCCAGAAGTCCTCGCCCACACCCTCGACGAGGTAGGGACGGCCGGACCCACCGGAGTAGACCGAGCCCTCCGGGTCGGCGCCGATGATCTGCACCCGGCCGCCCTCGCGGTCCTCGGACACCTCGCGCAGGTAGCGGCCGGTGCCGGTGATCGTGCCGCCGGTGCCGACGCCGGCGACGAAGTGGGTCACCCTGCCGTCGGTGTCCTCCCAGATCTCCGGGCCGGTCGTGGCGTAGTGCGAGTTCGGTCCCTCGGGGTTGGCGTACTGGTTGGGCTTCCAGGCGCCCTCGATCTCCTTCACCAGCCGGTCGGACACCGAGTAGTAGGAGTCGGGGTGGTCGGGGGCGACGGCGGTGGGGGTCACGACGACCTCGGCCCCGTAGGCCTTGAGCACGTCGCGCTTGTCCTGCGAGACCTTGTCGGGGCACACGAAGACGCACTTGTAGCCCTTGCGCTGCGCCACGAGCGCCAGGCCGACACCGGTGTTGCCGGAGGTCGGCTCGACGATGGTGCCGCCGGGCTCGAGCTCGCCCGAGGCCTCCGCGGCCTCGACCATGCGCAGGGCGATGCGGTCCTTCACGGACCCGCCCGGGTTCATGTACTCCACCTTGGCGAGGACCGTGCAGGCCACGCCTGCGTCCCGGGTGACGTTGTTGAGCTTGACGAGGGGCGTGTTCCCGACGAGGTCGGCGATGTGCTCTGCGTACTTCACGCGGGCCATCCTCTCAGATGGCGGACATCTGGTATGCCGCGTGGCGGCCGGGTGCCCACCGGACCGGCCGGCTTCCCCACCGGGGCACCGCCGGGCCGTGGCGGTCGTTACCGTGGAGACCCGACGCGCGAGAGGAGCTGGGATGGGGCGGGCACGACGGGCGCGCAGGATCGCTGCGACCGCGGCATACGGCGGAGGCGGTGTCGCCGCAGGAATCGGCGCACTCGGAGCCCTCGGCTACGGCCTGCTCAAGGCGGAGGCGAGGATCGCGCGTCGCGTCGTCGGCATCCACTTCGAGGGCGCCCCCGATGACAACGGCGTCTACGGCGCCGGGGTCGGCGAGCCGGTCGAGCTCGTCATGCTCGGCGACTCCTCGGCGGCGGGCATGGGTGCAGACAACCGCTACCAGACGGTCGGCGCGATCATCGCGGCCGGCGTCTCGGGGCTGACCGGCCGCCCGGTGCGGCTGACCAACACGGCGGTCATCGGCGCGGAGTCCTCGGGACTCGAGCTGCAGCTCGTCAACGCGCTCGACCAGGTGCCGCAGCCGCACGTCGCCGTCATCATGGTCGGCGCCAACGACGTGACCCACCGCGTCAACAAGGTGGTGGCCGTGCGACACCTCGAGTCGGCGGTCAAGCGGCTGCGCGAGGTGGGCGCCGAGGTCGTCGTGGGCACGTGTCCCGACCTCGGCACCATCGGGCCGATCCCCCAGCCGCTGCGCCTGCTGGGCCGCCGGTGGAGCCGCGACCTCGCCGCAGCCCAGACCGTTGCCGCCGTCGAGGCCGGTGGCCGCACCGTCTCGCTCGGCGACCTGCTCGGCCCGGAGTTCGCCGAGCGGCCGCACGAGCTCTTCAGCCAGGACCGCTTCCACCCCTCCCCGGCCGGTTACGCGCGGTGCGCCGCCGCCCTGCTGCCCAGCGTGTACGCCGCGCTCGGCGTGTGGGAGGGCGCGGGCGAGGAGGAGCGCCTCCCGGACCGCCGCCGCGGCGAGGGGATCGGCCCGGTCGCCCTGGCCGCCGAGCAGGCCGTGCGCGACCCCGGAACCGAGGTCAGCGCCACCGAGATCGCCGGCCAGGCCCGCGGCCCCCGGGGCCGCTGGGCGAAGCTGCTGCGGCGCCCCCGCATCCCGATCCCGCGGCGCGGCAACCACGTGGACGAACCCCAGCCCGGCGAGCATGCGGAGGCGTCCGAGACGGCCGAACCGGCCGGCACCTCGGAACCGACCGAGACCAAGACCACACCGGACAGCGGGCCGGAACGGCATACGATCGTCGGTGACTGAGCGGCCGCTTACCTGGCGCCCTCGACTGCCCGCTTGACGAGAGGAACACCGAAGTGACCGAAGCAGTGATCGTCTCGACCGCCCGCACGCCCATCGGGCGCGCGTTCAAGGGCTCGCTGAAGGACGTGCGGCCCGACGACCTCTCGGTCGCCGTCATCGACGCCGTGCTGGCCAAGGTGCCCCAGCTCGACCCGTCGCTCGTCGAGGACCTCTACTGGGGCTGCGCCGAGCCGTCGGGCAAGCACGGTTCCAACATGGCCCGCGTCGTCTCGGTGCTGGCCGGCTTCGACCACCTGCCCGGCGCCACGATCAACCGCTTCTGCGCCTCCTCCGTGCAGACGACCCGGATGGCCTACCACGCGATCAAGGCCGGCGAGGGCGACGTCTTCATCTCCGGCGGCGTGGAGTGCGTCTCGCAGTACACCAACTGGGCGGGTGCCGGTGGCTCGGCGGGCGATGACCAGAACCCGAAGTTCGCCGACGCCAAGGCCCGCAGCGAGCAGATCGCCAAGGACAACACCACCTGGACCGACCCGCGTGAGGAGGGCCTCGTCCCCGACGTCTACCTCTCGATGGGCCAGACCGCCGAGAACGTCGCCACCCTGCGCGGCATCTCCCGCGAGCGTCAGGACGAGTGGGGCGTCTCGAGCCAGAACCGCGCCGAGAAGGCCATCGCCGACGGCTTCTTCGAGCGCGAGATCGCCCCGGTGACCCTGGCCGACGGCACCGTGGTCAGCAGGGACGACGGTCCCCGCGCCGGTGTCACCCTGGAGGCGGTCTCCCAGCTCCAGCCGGTGTTCCGCGAGAGCGGCACCATCACCGCGGGCAACTGCTGCCCGCTCAACGACGGTGCTGCCGCCGTGGTCGTCATGAGCGACACCAGGGCCAGGGAGCTCGGCATCACGCCGCTCGCCCGCGTCGTCGCCACCGGCGTCTCCGCCCTCTCCCCCGAGATCATGGGCCTCGGCCCCGTCGAGGCCTCCCGCCAGGCTCTGGCCCGCGCCGGCATGTCGATCAGCGACATGGACCTCTACGAGATCAACGAGGCGTTCGCGGCCCAGGTGCTGCCCAGCGCCGACGACCTCGGCATGGACTTCGACAAGCTCAACGTGCACGGCGGCGCCATCGCGCTCGGCCACCCGTTCGGCTCCACCGGCGCCCGCATCACGACCACGCTGCTCAACGGCCTGCAGGCCCGCGACGGGCAGTTCGGCCTCGAGACCATGTGCGTCGGCGGCGGGCAGGGCATGGCGATCATCTACGAGCGGCTGAGCTGACCGGCCACGCACCCACGACGACGGAGGGCGGCCTCCCGGAAGCGGATTCCGGGAAAGCCGCCCTCCGGCGTGTCCGGCTCGGACACGATGCAGACATGCGGCTGTTCCGACGCGACGCGCGTCCCCACGAGCCGGCTGCCGCCATCGCCGCGTTCTGGGAGTGGTGGAGCGCCGAGGGCCGTGCCGCGGTGACCGCCGCGATCGCGGACCGCGAGCCGGAACGGGTGGCGGTCACGCTGACGGAGGCCGTGCGGGCGATCGACCCCGACCTCGCCTGGGAGGTCGCCGCCGGAGACCTCGCCCAGCACGTGCTCGTCGTGACGGCCGAGGGCGACCCGGAGCTGCGCCCTCTCGCCAGCCGCTGGCTGCGGGCCTCACCCCCGCTCGACGAGACGTGGGAGTACGCCGCCTCCCGCCAGCCGGCCCCGGACGTCGAGCAGATCGTGCTGGGCATCGACGACCAGGAGGTCGCCTTCGCCGACATCGAGGTGGCCGCCCGCCGCGAGGGTTGCCACCTCGAGGTCAGCGTCTACCACCCGCTGTTCCGTGAGCTCGAGGAGCAGGTCAGGGGGCAGATCGCCTTCCTGGCCCTCGACGCAGCGCTCGGCGAGGACGACGTGGAGGCCTGGGTCGGCGAGATCACCCCTTCCACCGAGCCGCCGCTCGACGGCTTCGGGCTGGCCTCCCTGCGCAGCGTCGTGCGCGACCTGCGCGACGACAACACCGACGACGACGGCACCCCGAACTGGGTGATCATGGAGGCCCAGGGCGACGACGGCCCGGTCATGGCACTCGCGCAGGTGCCGCTGTCACCGACGACCGCGCCCACGCTCGACACCCATGTCGCCGTACTGGTGCCGTACACCGACCTCACCGAGCAGGGCTATCCCGGGCCGGGGTCCCTCGGTCCCCTCCGGGCGCTGGAGGAGCACCTCAGCGAGCGGATCGAGGGCAGCGGGCGGATCGTCGCCCACCAGTCGCACCGCGGCATGCGGGTGCTGCACATCTACGTCGACTCCACCACGCCGGCCGTCGAGCAGATGCGGGCGGCCGTGGAGGCGTGGGAGCAGGGACGCATCCGGGTGCAGGTCACGCCGGACCCCGGCTGGCACAACGTGGCGCACCTGCGCACCTGAGGCCACCTGCGCACCTGAGGCCGTCAGGCCAGCGAGCGGCGCAGGTCGGCCAGGACGTCCTCCAGACCTGCCGCGCCACCGTCGCGGCAGGTGTCGTAGACCAGGACGGTGAGCTGGTCCATCACCACGGCCGGACCCAGGTCGGGCACCTCGGGCAGGCCTTCCGGGGTGAGGTGGTCCAGCACGAGCCGCACCGCCGGCACACAACGAAGCGCGTGGTCCAACGGCAGCTGCTGCCACCGCTGGACCACGCGCCCCAGCTCCTGGGCCACGCCCGGCGGGACCGGGCTGGCCGCAGGGGTGGTCACGGAGTCGTCACTCGCTGCGCAGGCGGCCGAGCAGGCGCAGGATCTCGAGGTAGAGCCAGACCAACGTCACGATGAGGCCGTGGGCCAGCAGCCACGAGTACTTCTGCGGCGCGCCGGCCGCGATGGCCCGGTCGATCGAGTCGAAGTCGAGCGCCAGCGACATGGACGCCAGCCCGATGGCGAACAGCGAGATACCGATGCCCAGCGCTCCGCTGCCGCCGAAACCGAACGGGCTGCCGTTGAAGAAGAGGACGTAACCCAGGTTGATGAGTGCGAAGATCGCGTAGCCGATCACCGCCATGGTGACGATCCGGCGGAACTTCGCGGTGACCTTGATCAGGCCCGTCTTGTACGCGAGCAGCATGCCGGCGAACACCGACAGCGTCGCGAGCACGGCCTGGGCGACGATGCCCTCGAAGACCGGCGTGCCCGGCGGGTCGAACAGCGTGCTGTAGGTGAAGCTGATGGCGCCGACCATGAGGCCCTCGACCACGGCGTAGCCGACGATGAGGGGCACGCTGATCGTCTTCTTGAAGGCGATGACCAGCCCGAGGACGAGGGTGGCCGCGATGCCGCCGAGGATGACGACGCCACCGAGGCTGGTGGGCGCCAGCGTCCACCCGACCGCCGCGAAGACGAGGACCAGCGTGAACAGACCGGCCGTCTTCATCACGACGTCGTCGAGGGTGACCCGACCGGCCTGGACCGGGGTCGCGGTCGGCTGGTTGTAGAGGTCCTGCAGCTGCTGGTCGGTCAGGGTGCCGCTGTGGCCCCAGGACGGCGCGGACGGCGCGGGCGGCGCCTGCTGGGGTGCGCGGTTGTCGAAGCCGGCGTAGCCCTTCTCCGCCTCCCGCTCGATCCGGTTGAACACCGGGTTACTGGCCATGGAAGTCCCTCCTCAGGGGCTTGTGTCGGCCGGGTGGCGGCCGCTGGTCGTTGCGCAGACGTGGTCGTCACACAGTAGAAGTCTCGGAAGGTCCCACAAGTTCCCGAGACTGCTCGTGCCCCCGACGGGAGTCGAACCCGCAACACAGCGATTTTAAGTCGCCTGCCTCTGCCAGTTGGGCTACGGGGACGGGCGCCAGCCTAGGGGGCGACGGTGCGGGGCCCGAACAGCGACGCGGTCGGCACGGGCGCCGGCTCCCGACCGGGGGTCGGCACGATGGTCGTCGTGGGCACCGGCGCCGGCTCGGGGTCGGTGCTGACCGAGGGTGAGCCGGTGGCGACCACCAGCAGGGCGACGGCCAGCAGTGGAGCCGCGAGCGCCACTGCTGCCGCCGCGGGCACCGCCCGGCCGAGCACCGGAGCAGAGGGCTTCGGCTGCGGCCGGGTGACCCGTCTCGGGACGGCGAGGGCCATGTCGGCAGGGTACGTCGGCCACCACCGGTACCGCAGCGTTGTGAGAATGCCGCACGACCGAGACCCGGAGCCGCCATGATGCTCGCCGTGACAGGGGGCATGCGGGGTGGACTGAGTCGCCCCATGGGTGACGAGCCGCGCGCTGCGCTGAGGTGGCTCGGCGCCCCGGCGACCCTGCTCGCCCTGGCGGTGCTGGCCCTCAACGACCACGTCCTCAAGCAGGCGGCGCCGGGCGTCGTGACCGGCAAGCTGAGCGACGTCGCAGGGCTGTTCGTGGCCCCACCGCTGCTGGCCGTCGTACTTGCGCTGCTGCGGGTGCGTCGACCGGAACACGTCTCCCTGGTCGCCACCGCCGTCGGCTTCACGCTGGTCAAGACGACGACCTGGGGTGTCGAGACCGCCAACACCGTGTGGTCGTGGGGCGGTTGGCCCACGCAGATCCTGCGCGACCCCACCGACCTCGTGGCCCTGCCGGCCCTGCTGCTGGCCGCCTGGGTCGCGGGTACCGAACGAGGCCGCGGGCCCGGGCTGCGCCGTCGGGCCGGCCTGGCCCTCGGGACCCTGGTGCTGCCGTTCGCGGTGGTCGCGACCGCCGCGACGTCGTGCAGCACACCCCTCGGTCTGCAGCACGTCGGCGTGGTGAGGGGCGACTTCAGCGGAGCGCCTTCCGGCTCGGAGAACCGGCTGGTCGTTCCCCTGAGCTACGGGCGCGCGTCCATCGACGCCGACGGGAGACTC
>Ga0307409_100001053_pt1 | contig 12934 bp, 9 predicted proteins | sample 322Ometagenome_2_FD_203888 | JGI IMG/M metagenome (GOLD analysis project Ga0307409, IMG submission 203888) | Maize rhizosphere microbial communities from greenhouse at UC Davis, California, United States - 322HYB-O-2 | ecosystem: Host-associated > Plants > Roots > Rhizosphere > Soil | place...
AGTAGTTCCCGCCGGCCACCAGGTCCGGCGCCTCGATGAACCAGCCCGTGGCGCGCAGGAAGACGTTGCCGCTCACCTCCGTGCCGTGCCCGGCGCCATCCACCACGAGCCCGTCGCCCACGCTATCGAACACGTTCCCGCGCACCCGACTTTCAGTCACCCGCTTGAGCACGATGCCCTGATCGACGCCGGCGAGCAGGTTGTCGTCGATTCGATAGGCGCGGCTCGGCACCGCCCGCGCCTCCGACCCTTCGACTAAAATGCCGACCGGCCCCCCGAGGAGGGCGTTGGCCTCGAAACTGTTGTCACCACCGGCGCGGGCATCGATGGCGGCGCGGCGGGCGCCGATGACGGTGTTGCCTCGAATCGTGCCGCCGCTGAGTCCAGCGAGCGCGAAGCCCGCCGCTGCGCTGTCCACACGGTTCTCCAGGAACACGATGCTCCAGATGTTGCGCGCGACGAACGCCGCCGCGGTCGCCAGCGAGCCGTCGTTGCGGTAGACCAGGTTGCCCGCGGAGCCGCGGGTCAACGGCGCCGCCCCGCTCACCAGCACCGCGATGTTGGAATAGGTGAGATCGTTGTCGGAGATGATATTGGAATCGCTGCCCTCGCGCAGGAGGACTGCCGCTGCTCCGCAGTCGGCGAACGGCGCCAGGCAGCGGCGGGTGCGCGACACCTGATTGCGGACGATGGTATTGTGGCTCGCGCGATAGAGGTGCACGCCCCAGCCGTTGTTGTCCGACACGTCGTTGTCGGCCACGTAGACGCCGGTCGCATCGATCAGGCCGATGCCATTCTGCGCATGGCGGGCCGTGACGCCGGTAACGCTGCCGCCAGTGGCGCCGCGGAGCAGGATGCCGCCGCCATACTGCTCGAACACGTCCGGACGAGCGGCGTCCAGGCGGTCGAGCGTGTCGGTGGCGGTCTCGGTCGAGCGCAACGCCTGCCGGCGGCTGCCGGAGACATCGATCCCGCTGATGCGATGGTTCCGGCCGCCTTCCAACCGGACGCCGTAGCGGTAGCCCCGGATGACACCGCCAAGCACTGTCACACCGTCTACGTTGCGGCTGACGATCCCCACCCCGACGAAGCGGGTGGGCACCGAATCTCCACTTTCGATCGTCACGCCGCCCAGATCGATGCGCGTGCCCGACGCCGCGGCGATGACGACCCCGCGCTCGCCCGGATCGGCGATGCGGTAGCGCCCCGGACAAACCCGCACGTCGCCCTGCACCTGGGTGCCCGCGCGGCTGAGTCGGATGCACGGCGCGGTCCCGCCGCCGGTACCATCGCCGACTACCGCGGCAGGCGGCGCAGCGATCACGAGTGTCGCCAGAACCACGGCTTCTGCGCGGCATCGATGGCCGATCACGGGCGCACCGGGTAGCCGTGGGCCGCGAGATAGGCGCGCGCTTCGGGCAGCGTCGAGCCCTGAAAGTGGAAGATGGTTGCCGCCAGGGCGCCATGGGCGCCGGCCTCGAACGCTTCGGCGAGGTGCTCGAGTCGGCCGGCGCCACCCGAGGCGATGATCGGAATAGACACCGCGCCGGACGCGGCCTCCAGCAGCGGCAGGTCGTAGCCGGCGCCAGTGCCGTCCCGGTCCATCGACGTGAGCAGGATCTCACCCGCGCCGAGCGTCTCCAAACGCCGGATCCAGTCGATGGCTTCGAGTGCGGTCTCCTCTCGCCCCCCGTTGATCATCACCGCATATCGGTCTCCGGCCCGGCGCACGTCCACCGCCGCGACGATGCACTGACTCCCGAAGCTGTCCGCCAGCTGCGATACCAGTTCGGGCTCGCGCACGGCGGCGGTGTTCACGGCCACCTTGTCCGCGCCTGCCCGGAGCGCGGCGCCCCCATCCGCGACCGCGCGAATCCCGCCGCCCACCGTGAACGGTATGAAGATGCTCTCGGCCACGCGGCTGACCATGTCGAGCGTGGTGCGCCGTGCATCAGGGCTGGCGGAGATGTCGAGGAAGACGAGCTCGTCGGCGCCGTCGGCGTCGTAGCGTGCCGCTTGCTCGACCGGGTCGCCGGCATCCCGCAGCGCGGTGAAGTGCACGCCCTTGACGACCCGGCCTTCGGCCACGTCGAGACACGGTATGATGCGCCGCGCTAGCATACGCGAAGCACGTCCTCGACTGCGCCGGCGTCACCCGAGCCGAGCAGCGTGAGGATGTCGTCGAGGGCCCGAGCCTCGCGCGGCCAGGCGAAGCGCCCGCGCGCATCGACCGGTGGCAACCACTCGAACCGGTCGTGCTCGCCGCCGGTCGTCACAGCGGCCTCTCGCGGCACGAACGCGGCGAACACCGGAACCAGCGCCACTTCGTCGAGCCGGTGCTGATAGAACGTCTCCACCCGGCTCAGGTTGTAGAGCCTCTCCGGCGCGAGGCCGGTCTCCTCGAGCAGCTCGCGGGCGGCGGCCTCAGCGGGCGTCTCACCCGCCTCGATGTGGCCGTGCACGGTCTCCCACGATCCGGGGCAGCGGCCGCCCGCGGCGCGGCGCAGCACCAGACACTCGATCTCCGGTCCCGCACCCCGGAGCACGTACAAATCGACGAGCGACACGCGAACCGTGGTCACGGCCGCCAGCTCGCGAATGCACCGAGCAGCTCGATGCCCGCCCGCTGCGACTTCTCGGGGTGGAACTGCGCCCCGAGCACGTTGTCTCGGCCCACCAGCGTGGGGAACTCGCCACCGTAGGTGCCCGTGGCCAGGACATCCTCGGCGGGCAGCCCGGCCGGGTGGTAGCTGTGGACGTGATAGAAGAACTGCGGTCCTCCGTGAAACACGGCGGCAAGCACCGGATGGCGCGTGCCGGCAGCCGTGGGATCCACTCGGGCCCACCCCACGTGCGGAACCGGCAGCGTCGTATCGAACCGCTGCACCACTCCCGGCAAGATGCCGAGACCTCGCGCCTCGGGGGCCTCGGCGCTGGACGCGAAGAACAGCTGGAGGCCGAGGCAGATGCCCATCACCGCCTGTCCGCGCTCCGCGGCGTCGCGCACGGCCTCGCCGAGCCCGGTCGTAGCGAGATTGCGGGAGGCCTGGCCGAAGTGCCCCACACCGGGCATGAGCACGTGATCCGCGCCCCGGACCTCGTCTGGGTCGACGGTCAGCCGGGCCTCGTGCCCACTAGCCGCCAAGGCCCGGACGACGCTCTTCAGGTTGTTTACACCGTAGTCGACCACGACGATCACAGCGCGCCCTTGGTGGAGGGCACCCCGACGACCCGCGGGTCGATGGTCGTCGCGGCATCGAGCGCGCGCGCGAACGCCTTGAACGCCGCCTCGACGATGTGGTGGGGATTGTCGCCGCGGATAAGGTCCATGTGCACAGTGAGACCCGCATTGAGCACGAGCGCACGGAAGAACTCCGGCGTCAGGAACACGTCGAAGTCTCCGAGCATCTGCCACTTGGGAATGTCGATGGCATACGCCAGGAACGGGCGTCCCGAGACATCCACCACCGCGCGCACCAGCGCCTCGTCGAGCGGAACGAGCGCATCCGCGTAGCGCCGGATTCCGGCGCGGTCGCCGAGCGCGCGCTCGAGCGCGAGGCCCAGCGCGATGCCGGTATCCTCGATGGTGTGATGGCCGTCGACGTGCAGGTCGCCCTGGGCCTCGACGACCAGGTCGAGCAGCGCATGGCGTGCGAGGGCGTCGAGCATGTGGTCGAAGAACCCGATGCCGGTCCGGATGCTCGCCGTGCCGCTTCCGTCCAGGTCGAGACGAACGTGCAGGTCGGTCTCTTTCGTGGTGCGACGGACCTCGCCGACGCGCGCCACGCTACACCGACCCCGCGGCGAGCAGCGACTCGAGCGCTCCGGCCACCGCGTCCATGTCCTCCTCCGTTCCGATCGAGATCCGCAGGCACTGCGCCAGCTCCGCCGCCGCCGAGACGTCCCGCACGAGGATGCCGTGCTCGTCGAGCAGCCGGCGGAAAATGTCGTGCGCCGGGTGCGCGTGCAGTCGGATGAGAACGAAGTTGGCCGCGCTCGGGTAGACGGTCAGACCCGGCAGCGATGCGAGGCGCGCCACGAGACGTCCTCGGTTGGCCACCAACTGACGCACGCGGGCGTCGAGCGCCGGCTGGTGCCGGAGCGCGGCGGCGGCAGCAGCGAGTGTCACCACGTTCACGTTGTACGGCAGCTTTCCCTTCGCGATCTCGCGTGCCACAGCGGGATGCGCCAGCGCGAGCCCGAAGCGCAGCCCCGCCAGGCCCAGGGCCTTGCTGAACGTCCGCAGCACGACCAGGCGCGAGCTGTGCACCAGCAGCGGCAGCGCCGTGGGGCCGCCGAACTCCTGGTATGCCTCGTCGCACACGACGAGCGCGCCCGTCTCCTCGAGCACCCGCTCGACCGCCCCCGCGGGCAGCGCCGAGCCGGTCGGATTGTTCGGCGAGTTGAGCACCACGACGCGGGCCCGCTCGCGCACGGCGGTCTCGATGAGCGCGTCCACGTCGTACGTGAACTCCGGCCCGAACGGAACCGGGAAGTAGCGCCCGCCGAGCACCGTCGTGAGCAGGCGGTAGAGCGAAAACGTCGGGCTCGGGGCCACCACGACGTCGCCGGCCTCGAGGGTCACCGCCAGGGTTGCTTCGATCAGCTCGTTCGAGCCATTGCCGACCAACACGCCCTCGGCGGTCCACCGGTAGTGCCGTGCCAGCTCCGCCAGAAGGGCGGGCGGCGCGAACTCAGGGTACCGCTGCCACGGCGCCGACTCGGCCGCGGCCAGCACCTCGCGCTTGAGCTCCGGCGGCGCGTCCCAGGGGCTCTCGTTCTGATTCAACTTCCGCCGCGTCGCGGGCGCGCTCAGCGTGTAGGCCGCCTGGGCGCGCACCGCCGGCTTGATGAGCGCGAGCCCTTCGGCCGCGTCGCCGGGCGCGTTCACCGGTCCGGGAGCTCCGAGGCTGGATGGTCGGTCGGCGGATCCCGGTAGGGCGAGCGGTGAGGTCGGAGGGGAGCTCAAGCGCGGTGGCGGCCCAGGACCGCCTCGAGCCGGGCGGACAGGGCACGTGCACGGAACGGCTTGGTGATGAAATCGTCCGCACCCAGCTCGAACACACGCACCTCGTTGTCTTCGTCGCCTTTGGCCGTGAGGACCATGACCGGAATGCTCCGCGTAGCCGCCCGAGACCGGAGCTGCTGGAGCACGCTGTACCCGTCGAGGCCGGGCAGGTTGAGGTCGAGCACGATGATGTCCGGCGCGTGGCGGTCCACTTCGTCCAAGGCCTGGACGCCGTCGCGCGCCTCGGAGACGATGTAGCCCTCGCGCTCGAGCAGATCCTTCATAACGCGCCGGAGCGGCTCTTCGTCCTCCACCAGGAGCACCTTGGCGCCCCGGCCGCGGCCGGACATCGCGCCGTCTGGCGCGCCGGGCTCGTCCACGAGGTCCAAGTCGATCGAGAAGTCGAGCGACGGGCTCGCGGGCGGAGGCGCGGTCGGCGGAGCTCCGGCGACCGGGGCCGCCGGAGCGGATCCGCGCGGCGGCCGACGCTCGCTCCGGCCGTCGGTCCTCGGCGGTTCCGGTGCGGTCGATCTACTCTCCAACGGCACGTCCGTGACGCGCAGCAGCTCCTCCATCGTGGACTCGCCCGAGAGCACGTGCCGAAGCCCGCTGTCCCAGAGCGAACGCATGCCGGCCGCTCGCGCGGCCATGGCGATCTGCTCGGCGGTGGCGCCCTCGCCGATGAGTCGCTCGATATCCCCGGTGAGCGTCAGCACCTCCATGATGCTGAAGCGCCCGCGGTAGCCGGTCTGTGAGCATTCCGCGCAGCCCAGCCCGCGGAACATCGCCGTCCCCGCAGGCACGAAGCGCGCAACCTTCTCCGGCAGCGGCTCACTGCTCGGCTGGCGGCACGCCGGGCAGAGCCGACGCATGAGCCGCTGCGCCACGATGCCGCGGAGCGCGGCCGCGATCTTGTACGGCTCCATGCCCATGTCGACCAGACGCGTCACCGCGTTGGGGGCATCGTTGGTGTGCAGCGTCGACAGCACGAGGTGGCCGGTGAGCGACGCCTGGAGCGCGATCTGCGCCGTCTCCTGATCGCGGATCTCACCGATCAGCACGACGTCGGGGTCCTGCCGCAGGATCGACCGCAGGGCCGACGCGAACGTGAGCCCCGCCTTCTCATGCACCTGGACCTGCACGATGTTCTCGCCCAGCCGATACTCGACCGGGTCCTCGACCGTAACGATGTTCACGCCCTCGCTCTGGATGAGCCGGATGGCGGAGTAGAGCGTGGTCGTCTTGCCGGAGCCGGTGGGGCCGGTCACCAGGAGGATCCCCTCCTTGGCGGAGAGGAGCGAACGCACCCGCTCCTGCTCGTCCTTGTGCATGCCGAGCGCATCGAGGCTCAGCACGGTGGCGCGTTGGCTCAGGATCCGGATGACGACTTTTTCGCCAAGCGACGCCGGCAGGGTCGAGACGCGAAGGTCGATCGCCTCCCCGTTGACGGACACCCGGGCTCGACCGTCCTGCGGCCGGAGCCGGTCGGCGATGTCGAGCCCCGACATGATCTTGATGCGGGAGATCAGAGGCAACCCGGCCTTGCGCGGGATCTTCATGACCTGCCGCAGCACGCCGTCGATGCGGTAGCGCACCACGACCCCGCCCTCGATCGGCTCGACGTGGATGTCGCTCGCGCGGCTGGTCACACCGTCGGCCAGCATCACGTCGACGAGGCGGATGATCGGACGCTGGCTGGCTTCCTCGGCACTGGCCCCGGCGTCCTCATCGTCGTCCTGAAGCTCGTGGACGTCGAGCTCGTTGCCGATGCCCTCGAGCAGCCGGTTCATCGCCATGTCGTCGCCACGGTAGAGCTCGTCGATGCGCTGGCGGATGACGGCGGGCGTGCCGAGCAGCATCCGCACTTCGCGCCCCGTGGCGAAGGCCAGCATCTTCTCGGCGTCGAGGTCGAACGGGTTGGCCGTGGCGATCTCGAGGTAGGAGTCGCTCTGGCCGACGGGCACGACCGTGAAGCGCCGGGCCACCTGCTCCGGCACGCTCTGCTGCAGCTTGGGGTCGATGCGGGTCAGGTCGGCGATCGGGAAGCGGAACCTCGCGGCGATCGCCTTCAGGATCTGGTCGTCGTCGATATGCTTCCGCTGGACCAGGATCTCCCACAGGGAGCCGGGTGCGGACGCCTGCTCCTGGCGGATGGACGCAACCGTGCCATCGGGCAGCAGGGGCTCGATGGTGTGGACCAGCCATTCATCCGTGAACTGCATCGTTCGACTCTGGCAGTTGTGGGTTCCTGCGGGTCTGATGGCGGGGTCGCCCCTCGCAAGATAAGAGGGCTACAACAGCCCCCACCAGTCCCGATTCACATCTACCGTGAGCCCGAAATCGCCGTCACGGAGGCCCACACCAGCCTCCAGCCGGAGGAGGCGCATGAACCACTCGATGGCCACGCCCGCGACGGGTCGCACACCATCGGACGTGCGCCACGGGAGGCCTGGAAGCGGGCGAGCGGTCATGCCGGCCGCCACGAACGGCGCCACCGTGATCGATCGGCCGGTCGAGGCGAATGACCCGAGCGGAATGGCAGGCACCGGCACGTCGAAGCGCCACTCGAGCTGGCCCAGCGCTACGTCCCGTCCACCGTACGCACGGAACGGCTCGGCGACGAGCGTGCCCCGCCCGCCGAGCACGAAGCTCCGGTGCGGCGGCAGGTCCGCCGTGCCCGTCCCGAGGTAGAGCCGGGCCACGAGGTCATGGCCGCCGGCGCTGGTGAGCCAGCGGCCTTCGAGCGTCGCCCGGGCATACTCGCCGCGGCCGTCTCCGCCCTCGATGCTGAGCCGGCCCTGGAGGTCGTTCCGCACCGCAATGCCGCCGCTTGCGCGCTCGAGCTCGAGCCGTCCCACGCGCCACGTTCCCGATCCGAGCGGCGGGTTCTCCCGGTAGCGGCCCGTCGCCGGCGTTGCTTGGACGCTCACGCTCTGGCTCTCCTCCACGCCAACGGAAGCACCGAGGGTGGTGCGTCCGCTCAACCGTTGCCGCACGCCCGCGAAGGCGCCCTGGAGCAGCACGTAATCTCCGTGATCTTTTCCCCCCTCCTGCGCCAGCAGCGAATTGACCGCGGGAGCAATCACCGGGATGTCGCTGAGGTCGCGAATGCGCCGCGCAGCGCCGAGGGTCAGCTGGGTGGCGCCCAGACCGGCGGTCACCTCCAGAGCGCCCAAGAGGCGATGATCGGAGGTGCCGTAGGCGACCGACGGCCGGACCTGCACCCGACTCGCCTCGAGTCCGACCACACCGCCGAAGCCGATGGTGAGGCCCTGCACCCGGTTCACGCGGAGGATATCGCTCACACTACCGGCAGCGAGCCGGCGAGACGGCAGGCCACTCAAGGCGCGCGCCCCTGCGATCCGCTCGACCTCGACGCGGAGCGCGTCCATGTCCTGCCGGTTGACCGGTGGGGCGACGCCGGCAATGGCCTGGTCGAGCGATCCGGACCACGACGAGTCGAATGGCAGCGGGTGACCGAGACCGGCAATGGGAGCGCCCTCCAAGACGCTGTCGGGCACCGGGACATTGAGGTCATAGCCCTCGATCTCCCACCGGCCGCGGATGATGCCGCGCGCGGGGAAGTCGAGCCAGGTCGTCCGCCGGCGGATCTCGACTTCCTGCCGGTACGGCAGCCAGTAGCGCTGCTCGAACAGGGAGTTCTCGAGCACGATGCTGATGTCCTCGAGCTGGCGATCGAGATAGGCGGCCGGGGTGAAGCTGAAGCGAAAGCGTACGAGCTGTGCCGTGGCGACATCCAGGAAGAGCGTGCCGACGACGCGCGGGCGCGCAAACGAGCGCGGGCGCACCTGGACCTCGCGCACCACTGTGCGACCCGCCGCCGTGCCGATCGCGAGCGAGTCTCCGAGCGCATAGTCGTAGGCCGCGAGGCCATCCGCCGAGAGCGGATGTGGCACGTCGCGGACCTCGTCGCCTTCGCCGATCCGGATGGCATCGCCGAAGTTGTTGGTGACGATGCCGAGGTGGTCGCGGTGGTAGTCGATGTCGGTGGGGAGGAATGCGCCGTCGCGCCAGCCGAGGATGACCTGCTTGCTCCGGTCCGGGGCGCGCCAATACACTTCGACGCGGAGCTCGTCGGCCTTGACCAGCCGCGGCGGCTCGCGCAGTCCCTCGCCCACCTGCGCCAGGAAGAACACGAACCCGTGCGCCCGGGTGCGGTAGCTTCGGAGCAACGAGTCCGCCTGGGCCGCCGCCCGCTCCGCCGTCGCCCGCCGGACGAGCGCGAGCGCCGCCGGCGCGTTCCAGCTCTGGGCGACGAGCGGGGACGCGTGGGTGAGGACCAGCGCCATCGCCACACGAACCGCACGTCGCACCAGGGCACCTCTCACGCTGTCAGGGGGTCGATGACGGGAATATCCCGGGGTCCCGGAGGCCGAGCAAGCCGGCGTTGCGTCTGCGCCTGCGCGTTCGTTGGCGCGCTGGCGCTGGCCTGCGGAGGGCGGACACGCACCAAGGCCGGCGTCGATCCGAACGCCATCCGCCTCGTGCCGCTCGCGTCGGCCATCGTCCTCGAGACCGCCGGCCCGCCGCCGTCGGACACCACGGTCACCCTCACCGCGGGCGAGCCGCGCGTCGTCGTGCTCCGGCACGGTCCGCCGGAGAACGTGGTCTTCGCCGAGCTCTCGTTTGCATCGAACGCGTTCCGCGCGGACAGCGGCCAACCGGTCCGGATCGAGGTCAGGCCGCGACCCGGCGTGTACGGGCTTGATCTGACCGCCAGCGCGCCGCTCGATCGGGGCACTGCCGTGACCTTCAAGTATGCCCGCTACTTCTCCGCCCCCGCGCGCGCGCGGGTCGCCTACGGCAGCGACGTGCTCTACGAGCGGGCCCTCGCCGTCGGTCAAATCGAAACGGGCAGCGCCCAGCTCGCCCTCCTGCCGTCCAGTCGGCCGGTGGCGGACAACCTGCAGGCCCGGCTGCCGGCCGCCGGCACGTTCGTGGTAGCGGCCGCGCCGTGACCGTCACCTTCGACGCCTTTGCCGCCCGTGCCCGCCAGGGCGGCGCCATGGTCCCGGTGACGCGCGAGGTCGTCCTGGATGGGGATACGCCGGTCTCCGCGTTCGCCAAGCTACATCGCGGGTCCTACGGCTTCATCCTGGAGTCGCTCGAGGGCGGGGAGCGCTGGGCTCGCTACACTTTTCTCTCGACTGATCCGCGCGAGGTGTACCGCTACCGTGGCCGCAGCTGCGAGCGCTGGACGGCGGCCGAGGGCTGGCGCGTGGTCGAGACCAATGTGGCGCCGCTCGAGCACTTGGGCCGCCTGCTGCGCCGCCATCCGCCGGTGGACGTGCCGGGCCTCCCGCGCTTCACCGGCGGTGCGGTCGGGTACCTGGGCTACGACATCGTGCGCACGATCGAGTCGCTCCCCGACCCGCCGCCCGACGACCGCGACCTGCCCGATGCGGTGATGCTGGTGACCGACACGCTGCTCGTGCTCGACAACCTGTACAACCGCGCGACTGTGATCGCCAACGTCGAGGTGGACCCCGAGGCGGACGACGCGGAGCTCCGCCGCCTGTTCGCCGCGGCGGAGGCGCGCATCGAGGACTGGATCGCGCGCCTGGCCCAGCCCGGCACCATTCGCCCGCTCGCGATCGACCCTCCGCGCGCGCTGCCCGCCGCCACCACGCCTTACGCCGACGAGCGGTTTCAGGACGACGTCCGGCGGATCAAGGAGTACATCGCGGCCGGCGATACCTTTCAGACGGTGCTCTCCCGGCGCCTCGAGGTGGCCGCGCCCGACCCCTTCCTCACCTACCGCTACCTCCGCGCGCTGAATCCCGCGCCGTATCTGTACTATCTGCACTGCGACGACATCCATGTCATCGGCAGCTCGCCCGAGATTCTGGTGCGCGTCGAGGACGGCGAGGTCACGCTCCGTCCGATCGCCGGCACCCGCCCCCGCGGCGCCACACCCGAGGAGGATGCGGCGCTCGCCGATGAGCTCCTCGCCGATGCGAAGGAGCGCGCCGAGCACCTGATGCTGGTCGACCTGGGCCGGAACGATGTCGGGCGGGTGGCGGAGTTCGGCTCGGTGCGCCTCACGGCGTTCATGACGATCGAGCGGTACTCGCACGTGATGCACCTCGTGAGCGAGGTGCGCGGGCGGCTCCGCGCGGAGCTCGACGCGGTGGCCGCCCTGGCCGCGTCCTTCCCCGCGGGCACCGTGAGTGGCGCCCCTAAGGTCCGGGCGATGCAGATCATCGACGAGCTCGAGCCCGTTCGGCGCGGGCCCTATGCCGGGGCGGTCGGGTACATCGGGTGGGGCGGCCGGACGATGGACACGGCGATCACGATCCGGACGTGCGTGATACGCGGCGAACGGGCGTGGGTGCAGGCCGGCGCGGGGATCGTCGCCGACTCCGATCCGGCGGCCGAGTGGCGCGAGACCGAGGCCAAAGCCCGGGCCGTGCTGCTGGCGCTGGCGCTCGCCGCTCGCCACCCGCCCTCGCCCGGCACGCCGTATATTGGGCCATGGCTCTCTTCCGCCTCGTCAGCGCCACCGGCGACCAGACCTTCGAGCTGAAGGAAGGCCGCACGCTGGTGGTGGGCCGGGGTCCCTCGAGCGACATCGCTATCTACGATCCCACGATCTCCCGTCGCCATGCCGAGCTCACGGTCGGCGCCGATGGGGTGCAGGTCAAGGACCTCGACAGCTCGAACGGCACCTGCATCAACGGGGCGCGGATCACGACCGGCCGCCTCGGCAGCGAGGACACCGTCACCTTCGGCAAGGTCACCTTCCGCCTGGCTTCGCCCGGCTCGGCGGCGGTGGTGCAGCAGCGTCCGGCCATCGCCGCCGAGGCGGCCCATGGCGGGCAGATCGTTCGCCAGCTCATGGTGAGCGGCGGAGGGCCGCCCGGCATCACCAGCCGGGACCGTCCGCCGGCGGGGCAGCTCAAGGTGGAGGCGGCGACGGGCGAGGGCCGGCAGGCGATCAAGCTCCAGATGCTGCTCGAAGTGTCGCAGAAACTGTCCACCGAGTTCGACCTCGACCGCCTCCTTCGCACGATCGTCGACGTCACCTTCGAGATCATGAGCGTCGATCGGGTGAGCATCCTCCTCAGAAACGAGGAGACTGGCGAGCTGGTGTCCACGATCTCGCGCAGCCGGGTCGGCGAGGAGCAGGTGCTGCAGATCCCGCGGTCGATCGCCGACAAGGTTGTTCAGGAGCGCGTGGCCGTCGTCTCCCAGAACGCGTCCGCCGACTCCCGGTTCCGCGGCCAGTCGATCCTGCTCCAGAGCGTCCGAAGCGCCATGTGCTCCCCCCTCATGGACTCGGCGGACCGCGTGCTCGGCCTGCTCTATGTCGACAACCTGACCACCACGAACACGTTCACCGACGAGGACCTGCAGTTTCTGGTGGCGTTCAGCGGCCTGGCCGCGGTCGGCATCAAGAACTCGCGCTATGCCGAGCAGATCCGCCGCGAAGCGACGGTGCGATCGAACTTCGAGCGCTACTTTGCGCCCAACGTGGCGGCAGACATCGCGCAGCGGGATGCGGCCATCCGCCAGGGCGGCGACCGCCGGCCCACGACGGTGCTGTTCAGCGATATCCGCGGCTTCACCGCCATGGCCGAGTCGATGGGGCCCGACGCCATCGCCCAGCTGCTCAGCGAATATTTCACCGAGATGGTCGAGGTGATCTTCGAGCACGGCGGGACGCTCGACAAGTTCATCGGCGACGCCATCATGGCGCTCTGGGGCGCGCCGATCGCGCACAGCGATGATCCCGACCGCGCGCTCCGCGCGGCGTTGGCCATGCAGCGATCCATCGCGCGGCTCAATGAGCGGTGGGTGGCCCAGGGCCGCCCCGAGATCGGTGTGGGCATCGGGATCAACCACGGCGAAGTGTTCGCCGGCAATATCGGCAGCCACCGCAGGCTTGAGTACACGGTCATCGGC
>Ga0307409_100001054_pt1 | contig 12933 bp, 14 predicted proteins | sample 322Ometagenome_2_FD_203888 | JGI IMG/M metagenome (GOLD analysis project Ga0307409, IMG submission 203888) | Maize rhizosphere microbial communities from greenhouse at UC Davis, California, United States - 322HYB-O-2 | ecosystem: Host-associated > Plants > Roots > Rhizosphere > Soil | place...
TCGCAGCCGATGTGGGTGCCGGTGAGGCCAAGTTTTTCGCGCAAGAACTGAACGAGCAGAGTGCGGCCCTCGACTTGCGCCGAGGCGCGCTTGCCGTTCACCGTCATTTCCACGGTCGGCATCGGTCCCTCCCAGAATACAAGCGACGGCGGGCGCCGCCGCTGCCGTCGGCCGGTTGGACCGGCCTTATTGCCAGCGCGTTAATCTAACGACCGCGCTTCATCGCGTGTCAAGCGCGGGCCGGATTTTGAACGAGTTTTGTGCAGGAATTCCCGACAGCTACGACGCAGCAGGACGCCGCCACGTCATCGCAATGCAACGAAAGCCAGGATCGCAGCAACGATGATGACCAAGCCTGTGATCCAAAGTACAGGGGACAGGCCGCTGCTGGTTGCGCTAGCGACGGTGGGTGCCGGCTGTGACACCGGCTGGCCCACGGCCGGTTGCGCGGCGACCTCTGCAGCCGGTCCGGCCGGTGCTGGCGCTGCGGCAGCGGCCTGTGCGGCGAAAGCGGCAAAGAACTCGTCAGCCAGCTTCTTGGCGCTGCCCTCCACCAGCCGGGAGCCGATCTGCGCCAGCTTGCCGCCGATCTGAGCGTCGGCGGTGTAGTGGAGCACGGTCGCCGCGCCGCCATCGGCCGGCTCCAGCCGCACCTTGGCGCCGCCCTTGGCAAATCCTGCCGCGCCACCCTGGCCCTCGCCGGAGATGGTGTAGCCGTTGGGCGGATCGATGTCGCTCAGCGTCACCTTGCCGCCGAAGCCGGCCTTCACCGGGCCGATCTTGGCGATCACGCGCGCGACGAACTCGGTATCCGAGGTCTTGTTCAGTTCCTCGCAGCCGGGGATGCAGGTCTTCAGGACCTCCGGATTGTTGAGCGCAGCCCAGACCGTCTCGCGCGGGGCCGGGATGCGATATTCGCCGGTCAGGTCCATCTTGTTCTCCAGGATGCGGGGCCGGGCCTCATCGAAGCGAATCTTGACATGTTGTCAAGCAACGTCCGACTTTGGCGGCATGATCCAAAGACTAATATTGGCCTGCGCGCTGATCCTGGCGTCGTCGAGGGCCCTGGCAGCGGAGCTGCCGCGCGACGTGGTGCTGGTCGAGACCAGCTCCAGCCAATATCGCTTCGAGGTCGAGGTGGCGGACGATGCGACCGAACGCTCGGAGGGCCTGATGCATCGCGAGAGCCTCGCCGACAATGCCGGCATGCTGTTCCTCTATCCGCAGACGCGGCCGGTCGAGTTCTGGATGAAGAATACGCCGTTGTCGCTCGACATCGTGTTCGTGCGCGAGGACGGCACCATCGCGCGCATCGCCGAGAACACGACGCCGATGTCCGAGGATCTCATTCCCTCCGGCGAGCCGGTGCGGGCGGTGCTGGAAGTGAAGGCCGGCACCATGCGCCAGCTCGGCGTCACCGCCGGCGATCGGCTGCGCAACGCGACCTATTTTCCCTAGACGGGCGGAGGGGCTTCCCTCAAACCATCAACACCGCGGCGAAGCCGCCGCCCGGCGTTCGAAAGTTGGTGGCTTGCCCCTGGTAAAGGCGGGCGGCCACCAGCAGCAGGTCCCCGCGATAGGTGTAGAGGCGTACGTCCATCTTGCGCGAGGTCAGCGCGCCATCGACCTGGATCATCCGCCGGCTGGGCGGCGTGAAGGCCTGCGCAACGTATCCGCCGCGCGCAATGTCTTGCCAGACGGACCTGGTCACCTTGTCGCCGCGATACACCGCCTTGCTGCCATGACCGCTGGCCGGCTTGAAGAAAAGCCCATTCCGCTCCACCCATAGCCGGTCGGCATTTCCGGGTGTGACCATCGTGGTCTTCGGAATGCCGGCTAGGCGCATACGCAGATCGGATGGAAGTCCGAAGGCGGCCATCGCCGCCGGCCTGGACAAGAGCGTCAGGTTGCGCTTGTCCGCCAACAAGGCGTGATTGTGCGGATTGGGCGTCACCACCACGGCACCATCCTGATAGGCCGCCCTCAGGGCGGTATGCTCAGGGCGCTCCAGCGCGAAATCAACAAGCCGGTTGTAAACCAGATCGATCTCGATTCCATCCAACATGAGCTTGCCGTTTTCATATCGGAGGTCGCTTGCGTCCGCGATCATGGCTTCGATTCCGTGCCTGCGCAGCACTTGCTTCGCGAGGACGAACTCCGGATAGAGATACTGTTCCGTCGGCCGATCGTCGACGATCGCCATGCGACGCAGCGATCCGCCACTGCGTTGCCGGACGAACTCCGAGCGGAACATGTCTGCGGCCTTGGCCTCAAAGTCATCCAGCTGTGCCTGCCGGAAGGACTGTTCCAGTTCCGTGCAGCAGGCCTTCTGCGCCCGCGCCAGCGCTGCGTTGAGGAATGCGCCGCCCGCGTTGGTGTTGATCTCGATCAGCTTGGGGCCGCCTTCGTCGAGATGGAAGTCGTAGCCCATGAAAGCGCCAGCGGGACCATGGTCGCGATGCGCGATCTCGGGCGCCCAGAACAGAGCTGCGTTGCGATAGCCTTCCAATCGCGATGCCACCTCGATTGCCTTCGCGACGCCATGCATCTCCTCGACGATTGAACGAGGCAGGAAGACGGGCGTGCTAGAAAAAAGATGCTGCCTGGCTCCGGCAAAGGTGGCACCAAAATCCTGCTCTGCCGATTCATGCTCAAGGTTGCCATTAAGCACGTCGCGGTCGAGCGTGATGCAAAAGCAGTTCTTGTTGAGCTGGTCTGCGTCGGGCGGGATGCATCCCGGCAACATTCTCGGCGAGCTGCCTAGGTCCGGTGCGGTCATCGAGTTACACTCTGACATGATTCCAAATCCCTAGAAAGATAGTTCTACTCGCGCAAAAAACTCAGGCGGTGCGCGGTGACGAAGCAACAGCGTCCAGGTCTTCGAAGCCGGCGCAGCAAGCGTCGGTGAGATAGGCCGCCGTGCCGCGGATGGATCGGAACTCGGCGCTGCAGATCACCTCGCGCCCACGCTTCTCCTGGGCGACGAGCCCGGCGCGGACCAACGCAGCGAGATGATGGGCCAGGGTCGAGGCCGGCATGTCCATCCGCCGCCCGATGTCTCCGACCGTCATGCCTTCGCCGCCGGCGCGCACCAGCAGTCGGAGCAGGCGCAAGCGCGCACGATTGCCCAGGGCGGCAAAGCCCTCGGCGGCCTCGGCTTCGGTCAGTTTCTTCGGCGCGGCGCGCATCATAGCCCTCTACGATAGGCTATATAACTATAATTCTAGTTTTGTCGAGCGAATTTTGAGAATGTGCTGGCGAGCCTCAGATTGTGAACTTCTCCGCCAGCGCGCCGAAGTCCTGCGCGACGACGTCCCAGTCCTGTTCCGGCCGCAGGTCCTTGGTCTGTCCCGGCCCATGCTCGGTCGGTCGCGGCACGAAGGCGGTGGCGAGGCCGCAGGCGCGGGCGGCGGCGAGGTCGCTGTTGTGGGCTGCCACCATGCAGACCTCATCCGGCCGCATCGCGAGAATATCGACGGTGCGCAGATAGGCCTCCGGGTCCGGCTTGTAGGCCTGGGCTAGTTCCGCCCCAAGGATGGCGTCCCAGGGCAGGCCGGCGCGCTTCGCCATGTCGAGCATCAAGACGACGTTGCCGTTGGACAGCGGCGCGATGACGTAGCGGCTTTTCAACCGGGTGAGGCCGGCGACGACGTCGGGCCACGGGTCCAGCCGGTGCCAGGCGAGATTAAGTTCGTCCAGCTCCACCGCCGGCACCTTGGCCGGATCAATGCCGAACGCCGGCAGGATTGCGACCAGGTTCTCCCAGTGCAGGACGTCCAGCCGCACAAACGAGCGGCCGCCCTTGCGCACCGCTTCCATCGCCGGATCGTAGCGCTTGCGCCAGGCGTCGGCGAACGCGACCGGGTCGACCCGGGACATGGCGTGGCGGGCGAGAAAGGGCGCAGCATCTCGCGCAACGCCGCTGCGCCAATCGACGACGGTGCCGAATACATCGAAGACCAGAGCGCGGACGCGATCCAATATCATCGCGTGCGAGTACGCAGGCGGCCTATTCCTCGACCGGTGCCGGAACGTACTGGTTGCCGGATTCGAGCGAGCTTTGCGCCACCGTCTTGCGGCGGGTCGGATCGTTCACCGCCACGATGTGCGCATAAGGCGTGCCGTCGATTCCGTCGAACAGGTTGACGACTTCCCACACCATATATGGCAGCCCGGCCGTGTAGTACCGCGAACCCACGGCTACGGTCGCGTGCTTCTGACTTTTGAACAGCTTGAACATCGCTTAACCGACTGCCCCGATAACATCCCAAATGAAGACTAGCACGGCAATGTTTCTGCCTCAACCTAACCTCTGTATAGCGAAACAGCTGATTTGACTTATGAGTTCCTCAAATACCAGTCATAGTCCAGCTGCGTGACACGGCTGAAGAAACGGCTCTGTTCGGCGCGTTTCACCGCCACGAACACGCGGTGGAAGTCCGCCCCGAAGTAGTCCTTCATCCGGTCCGACGCCTCGAACAGCTCGACCGCCTTGAACCAGTTGTCCGGCAGCTTGACTCCCATCTCCGCCGCCTTGGCATAGCCGTTGCCTTCGATCGGTTTGCCCGGATCGAGTCGGTGCTTGATGCCGTGATGGACTGCGGTTAGCAGGGCGGCCACAGCGAGGTAGGGGTTGGCGTCCGCCCCGCACACGCGGTGCTCGATGTGGCGACTCGGCCCCGGTCCCGCCGGCACCCGGAAGCTGACGGTGCGGTTGTTGATGCCCCAGGTCGGTGCAACCGGCGCGTAGGAGTTGGCGCGGAAGCGGCGGTAGGAATTGGCGTTCGGCGCAAACACCGCCATCGAGTCCTCGAGCAGAGCCTGCATGCCGCCGACCGCGAACTTCAGCAGCTCGGTTCCTTCCGGCGCTTCGCTGGCGAACGCGTTCTTGCCGCTCTGGTCCGCCAGGCTGACATGCAAGTGCATGCCGCTGCCGGCGACGTCGGAGAAGGGCTTCGCCATGAAGGTCGCCTCGACGCCGTGCTGGACCGCGACGCCTTTCACCGCGCGCTTGTACATGATGGCCTCGTCGGCGGCGCGCAGGGCGTCCGGCCGGTGGCGGAGCGTCATTTCGAGCTGGCCTGGCGCGTATTCCGAGATCGCGGACTCGACCGGAATTCCCTGCACGTCGCAAGCGGCATAGAGGTCGCGGAAAAACGGGTCGAAATCGTCCAGCTCGCGCAGGCCGTAGACCTGGATGTCCCACGGCCGGTTGCCGGTGACCGGCGAGGCCGGCACCCGGAGCTCGCCGTTTGGCCCGCGCTCGCGGTCGACCAGGAAGAATTCCAGCTCGCAGGCGACCACCGGCGTCAGGTCGAACTCCTTGAACCGGTCGATCACGCGCCTGAGGACGTGGCGCGGATCGTAGGCACACGGGCTGCCGTCGAGCTCGTAGACGCTGAGCAACGCTTGCGCGAAGGTGGGGCCAAGCCAGGGCGCGCGCACCAGCGTCCCCGGGATCGGCTTGCCCAGGTAGTCGGCGTCGCCGTTGGCCCAGACCAGGCCGCTTTCATCGACATCGTCGCCGGTAATGTCGAGGGCCAGCATGGTGCCGGGCAGATAGCGGGCATGCTGATAGATCGCCAGCAGCTCGTGGCGGCGCAGGTTCTTGCCGCGCGGCACGCCGCTCTGGTTGGTGAAGGCGACCTGGATGGTGTCGATGTCCGGGTTCTTGGCCAGGAACTCCTCGGCCTCGGCGACATCGGCAACAAGTGCACTCATGATTTTTTTTCCCTCGAGAAGTCTTCAGGCGGCCAACTCGGCCAGGCAGGCATCGACAGTCACCACGAGCCGGTCGACCTGATCCGCGGTCGTCGCCGGACTCACCAGCGTCATGTTGTGGAACGGCGCGATGATGAAGCCGCGGTTGAGCAGGTAGAGATGGATCGCGAGCTCGACGCGGTGATGCATCGCGGCCTGCGCCTCCGTGCCGTTGCGCGGCCGCTCTGGCGCGCACACGAACTCGGCGCGCGCGCCGACGTTCGACACGTGCCACGGCAGGTTGCGCGCCTTGATCCTCGCCTCGACGCCGCGCGCCAGGCGCTCCGACATCGGCAGCATGTGCTCGTACGCGGCCGGCGTAACCACCTGTTCCAGATTGGCACGCATCGCATGGAGCGCCATCGCATTGGCGCTGAGAGTCGTGCCCATGCCGGAATAGCCTGACGGATTTTCCGCTTCCGCTTTACGCATGCGTGCTTCGACCTCGGCGGTGAAGCCGAACACCGAGCATGGGATGCCGCCGGCGATCGGCTTGCCGACCGTGAGAATGTCGGGCTCCAGATTATGTGTACGCGTATAGCCGCCGTAGCCGGTGGAGATGGTGTGCGTCTCGTCAATCACCAGCAGCGTGCCGTGCTTGCGCGTGACATTGCGCAACGCTTCGAGAAAGCCTGGCTGCGGCAGCACCATGCCGATGTTGGTGAGGGCAGGCTCGGTCAGGACGCAGGCGACGTCGCCCGGGGCGAGCGCGGCTTCCAGCGCGGCGACGTCGTTGAACTCCACCACCTTGGTGAATTGCGTCACGTCGTAGACTTGGCCGAGCAGGCCGGGGCGATGGATCGCCTTGCCGTCCTGGAGCCGCACGAAGGTATCGTCGGCGGCGCCGTGATAGCAGCCGTGGAACACCAGGATTTTCGGCCGTTTGGTGATGGCGCGGCACCAGCGGATCACGAACCGGTTGGCATCGGTTGCGGTGGTTGCTGCCTGCCAGTAGGGCAGCCCGAACAACCTGGCGAGCAGTTCGCCGACGACGGCAACGTCTTCGGTCGGCAGCATGTAGGTGAGGCCGCGCCGCGCTTGCTCGGCGATCGCGCGTGCCACCGGCTCCGGCGAATGCCCGAACATCGAACCGGTGTCGCCGAAACAGAAGTCGTCGTAGAAATGGCCGTCGACATCCTCCAGGCGCGAGCCCTTGGCGCTGGCGACGTGGATGGGAAAGGGCGTACCCCAATCCAGCATCCAATGCATCGGAACGCCGTTGGCCCAGTGGGCCTTGGCGCGCTCCGCAAATTCGCGGGACTTTGGGTGACGCTGGACGAAAAGATCCTTCTCACGCTGCAACATGGCGTCGACGTTCGCGGACGGAACGCCGGCTTCCAGCTTTCGCATTTTGCGGCTACTCCTGGGGATGCGCGCGAGAGTGATACTCGGGCGCCCGGGGAACAAGCAAGGGGGAGCCGATGAGCGGCGTGCAGGGGCGGGTTGCGCTGGTGACGGGTGCTGGCAGCCACAACGGGATCGGAATTGCCTGCGCCAAGGCGCTGGCCGCGGCGGGCGCGCGGGTCGCGATCACCTCGACCACCAAGCGCATCCTGGATCGTCTCGACGAATTGCCTGGCGACGACGACGAGAAGCTTGCCGTCATCGCCGACTTGACCAAGGCGGCCGATGTGACGCGCCTGTTGGAGGAGACGAAGCGCAAGCTTGGCCCCATCGACATCCTGGTGAACAACGCCGGCATGGCGCAGACCGGGCGGCGCATGCCGCACGGCCGCGCGCACGACATGAGCGATGCGGAGTTCCAGCACCATCTCGATCTCAACCTGAAGACCTGCTTCGCGATGACGCGCGGCGTGCTGCCATCGATGATGCGCCGCCGCTATGGTCGCATCGTCAACATCGCGTCGGTGACAGGACCGCTTGTCATCAATCCGAAGTCCACCGGCTACGGCACAGGGAAAGCGGCGATGGTCGGCTATACCCGCGCGGTCGCGATCGAGGTTGCGAGCAAGGGCATCACCTGCAACGCGGTGGCGCCGGGCTGGATCGCCAGCGGCTCGGCCTCGAAGAAGGAGATCCTAGCCGGTCAGCAGACGCCGGTCGGCCGCTCCGGTACGCCGGACGAAGTCGCGGCGCTGGCGCTGTTTCTGGCCAGCGAGCAGGCGAGCTATGTGACCGGACAGATGATGGTGGTGGATGGCGGGAATACGATCCAGGAATTCAAGGGCAATCGTGAAGCCTGGTATTGAGTCCGCTGGGAATCGACGAGCAACACCTTCGGGTTTTCGCGATTAACCAATTACTTCCAAAGAGCATGTGTTAATCTCCGAGGCGCCGCGACCCGCAGTCGGGCTTGGGGAAATGCGGGCGAGGATGGGTTGGATGAGCGAGAAAGAGGGCAAGGATCTGAGGCGCCAGCCGCGCTTTGATTTCGGCGGCACGGCGATGCTCGTTTTCGACGATGTCAGCAAGCGCCGGACCCTGGCGATCACCAACTATCGCAACATCTCCAAGGGCGGGGCGTGCATCATCACGCCGGACTCGCAGAGCTTCACCGTCGGCGATCACCTGTTCCTGATGCCGGAGCGCTATCGCAAGAAGCGCGAGGCGGTGGTGGTGGATCTCGGCACCGGACGGCTGCATCTGCACATCCCGCGCAATGACGAGCTCAGCGACTTCGAATTGGCCGAAGTGCTGCAGCGCTTGCAGAATGTCCTGGAGAAGTGATCAGGCCCAATGATCGGGCCCAATGATCGGGCCCAGTGATCAGGCGCTGAAGGCGACGTCTTCGTAGAGTTTGCTGACGACGAGAAGGCCGCGGAAGCTGACGGCGACATGGGACGGCGTCAGTCGCACGACCGTGCCGATGGTCGGGCCGCAATGCGGCAGGTCGACCGAGATGCGGTCGCCGACCCCGAGCCGGCGGTCGGTCTTGAGCAGGGCGCCGCTGGCCGACACATCGACCAGATGGCAGGGTGCGGATGCACCGTTGATTGTCAGGTGGGCCGGCAGGTCGACCGCGTAGCGGGGAAAAGCACGCCGATCGGCCTGGTTCGAGCACCGGTCGAAAGGTCTAGGGGGCTGCATGATCCGAGTCCTGAGCGAAGCCTCTGTCAGGACTTCAGTTTGATCGCAGCATATTAATAAATGTTTACGCGACCTTCGATCTAAGTCTAACTATCTAGACTTGTACACAGCCTGGTGATCAGTCAGGTGCTGGAATCGCAGCGCCAGGGCTGCGGTCGCAACCGTCAAGGCGGCGAGGAGGGCCCAGGTCAATGCATGTGGTCCTATTCCATGGCGGTAGCCCCACCAGTACGCCAGGGGAACGCCGATGATCCAAAAGCTGACGCCATAGATGATGGTCGGGATCAAGGTATCGGCGCAACCACGCAATGCCCCCATCAGGACGCCCTGCAGGCTATCGACCACCACCAGCAGGCTGACCACCCCCGCCAGCACCGGCACAAAGGCGGCGAGGACCGCCGGGTCGCTGGTCAGCAGGCTAGCCGCCTGGTCGGCAAAGGCGGCGGTGAGCACGCCTACAACGGCCATCACGGCGCCCGCCAGGATGACTGAGATCCAGCCGGCGTGCTGAGCGCCGCGCCAGTCGCCGCGCCCGACCGCATTGCCGACGCGGACCGCAGCGGCGGTCGCCAAGCCAATGGTCAGCATGTAGACGAAACTCGTGAAGTTGATGGTGGCATGCATGGTGGCGAGCGAGACTTGGCCGAGCCAGCCCGACATGTTGACGATCATGTTGAAGCACGCGGACTCGAGGCCGATCGCTGCGCCCAGCGGCACGCCGAGGCGCAGCAGCGGAGCGATGCCGTCCCACCCCTCGGTATGCCGCAGGGTTATGCCATAGCGCCGGCGATCGACGATCAGCAGCACCAGCAGCACTGCGGCGATGCCGAGCAGCCAGCGCACGGTCGTGGTCGCGATGGCCACACCCTCCACGCCCATCGCCGGCAGGCCGAACTCACCACGGCCCAGGCCGAAGGCAAGAAGGGCATTCACCACGTTGCCCCCCAGCATCAGCAGCATCGGTGGGACCGGCTGGTTGATCCCCTCCAGGAAATGCGCGCAGGCGAAGAAAGCCAGGATGCCGGGCATACCCCAGCCGAGGATGCGCAGCACGCGTCCGCCATCGTTTGCAACCTCGGGGGGCTGGCCAAGCAGGTCGCCCAAGATGAACGCGCCATTGGTAAAGAACAGTGCGTAGGCCACACCGATCATCAGCGCGAGGAGCAAGCCGATCCGCCACACTTGACCGCAGGCCGCGGGCTTGCCGGCACCGTCAAGCTGCGCGGTCCGCACAATCACCCCGATCAGCAGCCCGACCGCGACGGTCTGCAAAGTGCCGATCGGAATAAACGCCGCTCCCAGCGCGGCCAGCTGCCGATCGGCAAAGGCGAGGTGGCCGACAATCGCCGTATCCACGGTCAGCATCAGCACCATGCCGGCACGCGACAGCATCACTGGCAGCGCCAGGCTGGCGGTGCGGCTGAGGTGGTGCCAGAAACCGGTCCCGTCTTCCGCACCGTTGAAAACGGGCGGGTCTTGGGTCGCCGATTGTCCGCCCGGCGCGGAAGTTTCGCTTTTCATCTGGATTGAGGCGATGATATGAGGCGTTAGAGGGCTTATTAACCACTACATTCTCAGTATTAAGAGATCATTGGCAAGCCTGCGCGGGCGACCAAAGGACGACGCAAGTGCTGAAGGCCATGGCGATGCTGAAGCGGAAACCCTCGGACGGAGCCCCCAAGGCACCGTTCAAGCAGCGGTTTCTTGCCTGGTGGGAAGGCACCGACCTGCCGTCGATCGAAGCGCCGCCACCCGGTCCGGTGGTGGAGCGCGAGCCTGAACCACCGCCACCGCCGATCAAGCTGGAGCCCTGGGAGAACCCCACCATCCGCGTACGCCACGCGATCTGGGGCGAGGGATTTCGCGGGCCGGGCGGGGCGCCGTTCGCGCTCGAGCTGGTGAAGCCGTTCGCCATCAACAATTCGATGTCGATCCTGGATTTCGGCTGCGGCGCCGGCGGGCCGGAGCGCGCCATCGTCAAGGAATTCGACGTCTGGATCACCGGCATCGAGCCCGACCGCACGCAGGTCGAGCTGGGCAAGCTGCTGTCCTCCAAGGCCGGCCTGGAACGCAAGGCCGAGGTCATCGCCTACGATCCGGAGAACTTCGTCACGCGCTCCGGCGGGTTCGATTGCATCCTGTCGATCGACACCATGTTCCGCTTCGAATCGCGCGAAGTGGTGCTGGCCCGGCTGGAGAATTGCCTCAAGACCCGCGGCCAGCTGACGATCTGCGACTATGTGCGTGCCGACCGCGCGGCGCCGGACGATCCGCTGATCGTGGCCGCGCTTGGCGCCGGTACGCCGGCGCTGTGGACCAAGGGCGAATTCGAGAAGCGCTTCAACGAGCTGAAGTTCGACCTGCGGGTCAGCGAGGACGTCACCGAGAGATTCCGCCTGATGGCCCTGATTGCGCTGGATCAGGTCACCAAGACCCCCGAGGGCAAGGCGGTGATCCGCACCTTCCCGGATGCCTTCATGGCGGAGGTCGGCGACTGGGAGCGCAAGCTGGCCGCCATCGAAGCCGGCGTGCTCAGGGTCTTCCGCTTCTACGGAATCAAGATGGGGACCACCAGCCTGATGTCGAACTGGTCGTAAGCTGAGTGTTTTCAATTGCTTAGGACGATCAGCGCGCGGGTTGACAGGATTCAAGCCGATCTCTATGTTCCGCGCCCGACCCAAAGACCGGAATTCGAGGACCGACCCATGAAGATCATCAATTCGCTGAAATCGGCGAAGCGGCGCCACAAGGACTGCCGTATTGTCCGCCGCAAGGGCCGGGTCTATGTGATCAACAAGACCAACCCGCGCTACAAGGCGCGCCAGGGCTAACGCTCGGCAGCACCTTCCAAGTTTCGAGCCGCGCCGATCGCAAGATCGGCGCGGTTTCGTTTTGGCCGCGCCTGTTCCAATATCATCTGATTGGGAGAGGCGATTCATGCTGACCATGCCGGCACCCGACCAGGGAGCGATCGACGACCGCGAGCGGATCGCGGCCGACCTTGCCGCCATCCTTCCGGCGGCATCGGTGATCGCTGCGCCGGCGGCGCTCAAGGCCTACGAGACCGATGCCCTGACGGCATATCGGCAGGTGCCTCTCGTTGCGGTGCTGCCGGCCTCGACCGACGAGGTCGTGCGCGTGCTGCGCTATTGCCATCAGCGCCGGCTGAAGGTGGTGCCGCGCGGCTCCGGCACGTCGCTGTCGGGCGGCGCGCTGCCGCTGGCGGACGGTGTGCTGCTTGGCCTCGGCAAGCTCAACCGCATCCTGGAGATCGACTTCGACAATCGCTGCGCCGTGGTGCAGCCGGGCGTCACCAATCTCGCCATCAGCCACGCGGTCGCGGATCGCGGCTTCTACTACGCGCCGGATCCCTCGAGCCAGATCGCCTGCTCGATCGGCGGCAACGTCGCGGAGAATTCCGGCGGCGTGCATTGCCTGAAATACGGCCTCACCACCAACAACCTGCTAGGCCTCGAAGTGGTGCTGATCGACGGCGAAGTGATGCGCGTCGGCGGCCGGCACTTCGATGCGGCGGGCTACGACCTCATCGGAATCCTCACCGGATCGGAAGGCCTGCTCGGTGTCGTCACGGAGGTCACCGTGCGTCTGTTGAAGCGTCCGCCAACGGCGCGCGCCTTGCTGGCGGGCTTCGCCAGCAGCGAGGCAGCGGGCGAGGCGGTGGCGGCGATCATCGCGGCCGGCATCATCCCGGCAGGCATGGAGATGATGGACAAGCCGGCGGTTGCCGCGGTCGAGGATTTCGTCCATGCCGGCTATCCGCTGGAGGCCGAGGCGCTGCTGATCGTCGAGCTCGACGGCACCGCCGCCGAGGTCGACGAGCTGATGGACCGCGTCAAGGCGATCGCCGAGCAGAAGGGCGCAACCTCGCTGCGCATCAGCCAGTCGGAGCAGGAGCGGTTGATCTTCTGGGCCGGGCGCAAGGCGGCCTTTCCGGCGGTCGGCCGGATCTCACCCGACTATCTCTGCATGGATGGTACAATCCCGCGCGGCCAGCTGCCATTGGTGCTGACGCGGATGGCGGAGCTGTCACGACGTTTCGGCCTCAGGATCGCCAACGTCTTCCATGCCGGCGACGGCAACCTGCATCCGCTCATTCTTTATGAT
>Ga0307409_100001055_pt1 | contig 12924 bp, 15 predicted proteins | sample 322Ometagenome_2_FD_203888 | JGI IMG/M metagenome (GOLD analysis project Ga0307409, IMG submission 203888) | Maize rhizosphere microbial communities from greenhouse at UC Davis, California, United States - 322HYB-O-2 | ecosystem: Host-associated > Plants > Roots > Rhizosphere > Soil | place...
CGCGAGGACACGTATGGGTGAGGCGCTCGGGATGATCGAGACGAAGGGCCTGGTCGCGATGATCGAAGCGGCCGACGCGATGGTCAAGGCGGCAAAGGTTACGCTCGTCGGCTGGGAGAAAATTGGCGCTGGATACGTGACCGCGATCGTGCGCGGCGACGTCGCCGCTGTAAAGGCGGCGACCGACGCCGGCGCCGCCGCCGCGCGGCGCGTCGGCGAGCTCGTGTCCGTCCATGTCATTCCGCGTCCGCATGCGAACCTCGAAGACGCGCTGCCGATCGGAAAAGCGAACGCCGGCGCCAAGGCGTAGTTCCCTACGGATCGTTCAGGTAGTCCCTCAGGATGATTCTCGCGCGTGTCGTCGGTACCGTCGTGGCGACGCGGAAAGATCCGCGGCTGGTCAGCAGCAAGCTAATGGTCGCGCGGCCGATGGACCCCCACGGAAAAGCTGAAGGCGCGTATCTGGTCGCCGTCGACACCGTTGACGCCGGCGTCGGCGAGACCGTGCTGATCGTCAGCGGCAGCTCTGCACGGATGGCCGCAGGGATGAAGGACTGCCCGGTGGACGCGGCGATCGTCGGCATCGTCGACGCGGTGGAAGTATCGGCGGGCGACTGATGCAGCTCGCAACCGTGATCGGCGACGTGGTCGTGACGCGCAAGGACGACAATCTGCACGGCCGGACGCTTCTGATCCTGCAGCCGATTGGCGCCGACGGGAAGTCCGCGGGGCGAACGCTCGTCGCCGTGGACGCGGTGGGTGCCGGAGTCGGCGAGACAGTGTTCTTCGTTCGCGGAAAGGAAGCGAGTTTCCCGTTTCACCCCGATGAAGTGCCGGCGGATGCCGGCGTCGTCGGAATCGTGGACCACTGGGACACCGAAGCATGACGCTGGCGCGCGTTGTCGGGACTGTCGTCGCCACCCAGAAACACCGGACGTTCGAGGGGGCAAAGCTTCTGCTCGTCCAGCCGCTCACGCTCGACGACACGCCACGCGGCGTTGCGCTGCTGGCGGTGGATGCGGTTGGCGCCGGTGTGAATGAGAAGGTTCTCGTCGTGATCGAAGGTCGCGCCGCCGCTGAGGCCGTTGGCCGCAAGGGCACGCCCGTGGACGCGGCGATCATCGGCATCGTCGATCGCGTGGATCTCGACGAGCGGAGTATCCGCCTGTAGGCGGACCCAGGCGCGATGACCGAGCAGGAATTACGCTCTCTTGTCCGTGATGCCATCGCACGCCATGCAGCGGCGGGCGGTGCGCTACGGACCACCACAGCGCCGGCGCAGCTGCCGCTCGACATCGTGCGTCAGCACTCGAGTCACGCCCTGTTCACCGTGCCGGCGGGCTCCGATATCGGCGGTCCGTGCGTGATCGAGCCTGCGGTCGCTTGCAACCATTGTGGATATTGCAAGTCGTACGGCCATTGATTGAAAGGCCGGCCTGAAGGCCGGCCTCCACCATGTCAAAACCCAAGGTTCTACTCACTCGCAGAATTCCGTCTTCCGCGCAGGCGGCGCTCGACGCCGCATGCGCGGTGGATCGCAACGACGGCGGTCAGCTGTCGCCAGAACAGCTGAAGACGCGCCTCGCCGACAAGGAAGGCGTCGTGTGTCTGCTGACGGACATGTTCACCGCAGACGTGATGGACGCCGCCCCGCAGCTGAAAGTGATCGCCAACGTCGCGGTCGGCTACAACAATATCGACGTCGCCGCGGCAACTGACCGCGGAATTGTCGTCACCAACACACCGGAGGTGCTGACCGAGGCGACGGCCGACCTCGCCTGGGCGCTGATCATGGACATCACACGCCGTGTGAGCGAAGGCGATCGCCTGATCCGCCGTGGCGGCTGGAAGGGCTGGGCGCTGGACTTCATGCTCGGCAACGAACTGAACGGCAAGATGCTGGGGATCATCGGTTACGGCCGGATTGGGCAAGCCGTGGCCGCGCGGGCCGTGCCGTTCGGGCTGCGGGTGATCCACTCGGACGTGCAGGCGGTGCCCGGCAGTGGCGCGATTCCCGTCGATCGGCTGCTGGCGACGTCGGACATCGTCAGCATCCACTGCCCGCTGACCCCGGAGACGCGGCACATGATCAACCAGGCGGCGCTGGCGCGGATGAAGCGCTCCGCGTACCTGATCAACACGTCGCGCGGACCGGTTGTAGACGAGGCGGCGCTGGCGTGGGCGTTGAAGAACGGCATCATCTCCGGCGCAGCGCTCGACGTGTACGAAGAAGAGCCGATGGTTCATCCGGATCTGCTGGCTCTGGAGAACGTCGTGCTGGCGCCGCACCTGGGGAGCGCCACGACCGAAACGCGAACGGCGATGGCCGATCTCGCGGTACGTAATGCCATCGCGGTCCTGACCGGGCAATCCGCTTTGACGCCGGTGTCGTGACCGTGAGCGGCGTGCCGCGGCATGTCGATCGGATCATGCGCAAACTGGGGCGCGCCATCACCGGGCTCGATCTGCCGGCGGTCGAGAAGATTTCCGCGGAACAATCCGAGGAGCCGTTTCAGATTCTGATTGCGACGCTGCTCTCGGCGCGTACGCAGGACGCCACGACACACGCCGCATCGAGGCGCCTGTTCAGCCGGGCCCGGACGCCCCGGACGATGGCGGCGCTCCCGGTGAGGGAAATCGAGCGTCTGATCTATCCGGTCAGCTTCTACCGGAACAAAGCGCGGCACGTGAAGGCGTGTTGCGACAGGCTGGCGTCCACGTTCGGCGGCCGCGTGCCGCAGACGATGGCTGAGCTGGTCACGCTGCCAGGCGTCGGCCGGAAAACCGCCAATCTGGTGATGATCCTCGCCTTCCGAAGCCGCCGGAACATCTGCGTCGACACCCACGTGCACCGGATATCGAACCGGCTTGGATGGGTGCGGACCAACGCGCCGGAAGATACGGAACAGGCGCTCTATGCGACAGCCCCTCGTCGATGGTGGCCGCAAATCAATCTGTACCTGGTGACGTGGGGACAGAACGTGTGCCGGCCGATTGGTCCGAGGTGTGGCGAATGTGCCGTTGCCGCATACTGCCCGCGGATAGGCGTTCGCACTGCGGCGCCCCTGAGCGGGCGCCCTGCGCGAATCAGCGTCCGACGTTCGTAGGGCACCCTTCAGGGGTGCCACGGGCGATATATTTGAGTGAATCAAGGAGGCTGCATGCGACGGGTTATCAGCATTGCGATGATCGCCACACTCGGGGTCGTTGCCGCCGTGGGTGCGCAGACCGCAGGCCGCGCCGGCGCGAAAGCCGCGCTGCCTGTCGTCGTGTTCGAGACGGCGAAAGGGTCTTTCGAAGTCGAGTTCTATCCGAGCGAGGCCCCGAAGTCCGTCGAGCACATCCTCACCCTCGTGCGCCGCAACTTCTACAACGGTCTGCGCGTGCACCGGTTTGTCGAGGGATTCGTCGTGCAGTTCGGCGACCCGCAGACCCGCGACATGACCAAGAAAGCGAGCTGGGGCAGCGGCGGAAGTGGCAGGACGATCGGTGTCGCCGAGATCAGTCCCAAGCGTCCCCATAAGCTCGGCGCGGTGGCGCTTGCGTATGCCAGCCGTGGCGGCCCGACCAGCGCCGACAGTCAACTCTACGTCTGTCTGAACGGGCCGGCGCGGTACTCGGCACTCGAAGGTGATTACGCCGTGATTGGTCAGGTCGTTTCCGGAATGGACGTCGTCCAGCAACTGAGAGAACTCGACGTCATTCGACGAGCGACCGTGAAGGGACCGAGGCCGGCCGCGAAGTAACCAATCCGCCAATCTCGGGATAGCGCTGAACGAGCTCCGGTGGATACTCGCCATCGATCGGTTGGCCGACCTGTGCCTTCAGCATGACGGCGTTGACGACCGACTTCGACGAGAAGTGGTTGTTCGTATACAGGTAGGACTTCCTGACGAGCTCGTCTGCCGCCGTGGCGATTTCGGAGAACTCGCTCAACTCCCTGGCCGAGTACAGATAGTTGTAGCGGTCTTCGCTTTTTTCATGACGCCACCACGCCGCCGCGTTCCGGCCGTGCAGACGCATGTAGTAGAAGCTGCTGACGTTGGGCAGGTAATTCTGCCGAATCGAAAAACGAAACTTCGGTTCGTCGATCTGCACCCATGCCGCGCCGAAGGCGTTCAGCATCGAGAGGGTGTCGCCGATGGCGTCGCTCCAGCTTTTGTGACGCAGTTCGACGGCAACAGGGTAGCCGCCGAACGACCGTAGCAGCTGGGCGAGGTAGTCGCGCGACGCCTGGGAGTCCTTGAAGCTTGGCGGAAACTGCGCCAGCAGTGCTCCCAGGCGCCCACTCCGGGCGAGGGGATCGATGCCGCTGCGAAACTCGTCGATATCGTTCTGCGTCACCTGGGCGAGCAGATCGAGCAACGCTGTTCCTTCTGCTCCGGGGGCCCGCTTCACCGCCGCATCCCTGAACATCGCTGGATGCGTGAACTTCTGGTACAGCTTGACGGAAAAATCGAAACCCGGACGCGTGCGTTCGACCCAGGTGCGGGTGACGTCGGCGCGTGGTTGTCCGTAGAACGTGGAGTTCACCTCGACGGTATCGAAGTGCTCCGCGTAGAAGCGAAGCTCGTCGAAGTCGCGCGTTCCGTCACGCTTCGAACGCGTCTTGGGGTAGAACAGGCCGTTCCATGTGCCTTTTCCAGTCGGATAGCTCCACCCCGACGTGCCGATCAGCAGCGCCATACGCAGGACGGGTTGCGCCAGCGCCGGAATCTCCGCGAGGCGTACCCGTCATTGATAATAAAAGGATTGGTCACGATCAACGAGATCTTCTACTCGGTCCAGGGCGAGTCCACCTATGCCGGGCGTCCGTGCGTCTTCGTCCGGCTGACCGCCTGTGATCTGCGCTGCTCCTGGTGCGACACGACCTACGCGTTCCATCAGGGCAGAAAACGCGAGCTCGACGACGTTCTGGCTGAGGTGGAGCGGTATGACTGCTCGCTCGTCGAACTAACCGGCGGCGAGCCGCTGCTGCAGGAGGACGTCTACCCGCTGATGAACGAACTGCTGGCGCGCGGCAAAACGGTCCTGCTGGAGACCGGCGGCCATCGCAGCACGGCGAAGGTGCCGCCGCCGGTCGTCACTATTCTCGACATCAAGTGTCCGGGCAGCGGCGAAGCCGATCGCATGGACTGGGAGAATCTCAACCGCCTGCGGCCGCGCGACGAGGTGAAGTTCGTGATCAACGATCGCGCGGACTACGAATACGCCCGCGACGCGATCCGCCGCCATGGCATCGCCGGACGCGCGGCGGCAATCCACATGTCGCCGGTCCATGGCGTGATGGACCCGAAGACGCTGTCCGAGTGGGTGCTGGCGGACAAGCTTCCGGTGCGCGTCCAGCTGCAGATTCACAAGTACATCTGGCCGGCCGACACTCGTGGCGTCTAGGCAGTCGCCGCAGCAGCCGGCAGCGGTGCTGCTGCTCAGCGGCGGTCTGGATTCGTACACTGCCGGGGCGATTGCGCGCGAGGAAGGTTTTCTCCTGTACGCGTTGACGGTGCGGTACGGCCAACGGCACGTCCGCGAGCTCGAGTCGGCGCGGGCCGTTGCTGCTGCGCTGGGTGTCGTCAGGCATATCGAGCTCGCCGTCGATCTATCGGCGTTCGGCGGATCGTCGCTGACAACGGACGCACCGGTTCCGAAGGATCGGCGGATCGATGCGACCGACATTCCATCCACGTATGTGCCGGCGCGGAACACCGTCTTTCTGGCACTCGCGCTCGGATGGGCCGAGGTGCTTGGCGCCCATGACCTCGTCATCGGTGTCAATGCCCTCGATTACTCGGGATATCCAGACTGCCGTCCCGAGTACGTGGCCGCGTTCGAACACCTGGCCTCGCTGGCGACTGCCCGGGGCGTGAGCGGCGAGACGTTTCGGATCCACGCCCCGCTGCAGCATTCGACAAAGGCGGAAATCATCCGCCGTGGCATCGCGCTGGGGCTCGACTACGGTCTCACTCACAGTTGTTACGATCCCGGGTCGGGCGGGCGGCCGTGCGGGCGCTGCGACAGCTGCCTGCTGCGCGCGGCCGGGTTCGCGGAGGCTGACGTGATCGATCCGATCACGGCGCGGTAATTTCGATGGCAGGCATCCGGGAGTTCACGCTCCGCCGGCAGCTGTTTTTCGCGATTTCGTTCCTCTTGATCCCGCTCTTCGCCGCGGTGACCTGGTCCGGATGGCTGTCGTTCCGCGAACGCCGCAACGAGCTCGGCCAACAGGCGCAAATCCTGGCCAGCACCGTCGCGGCGTTTGTCGACGGCGACGCAAAGACGATACCCGACGGGCTCGCCACGATCCCCGTGCCGCAGGACGCGATCGTTGTCGTCGCGGACGCGGACGGCCGGCTCCTTGCGCACAGAGGTGGCGACACGCAAGGTACCGGTACGTCATCGGCAGTGGCGGGGCGGCAAGGCGGTCCGTACCGATCGGTGGACGCGGACGGCGTCGAGCGGATGCACCAGACGGTCGCCACCGCCAGCGGGCGGCGTTCCGTCTCCGTCGGCCTGCCGGTGTCGCTTGCCTACGACCGGGCGACAACGCTGTGGCTACGTAACATCGCCATTCTGGCGCTTGCCGTTGGCAGCTGGCTGTTCGTTGCGTTGATGCTGTCGAACCGTCTGGTGGATGCGGTCGGCTACCTGGACGCCACGGCACAGCGCATCGCGCTGGGCGACTTTGGACCGATCAAGCCGAAGAAAATGTTTTCGCGCGAGTTCGCCGAGCTGCAGGCGGCATTCGAGTCGATGCTGCGGCGGTTCAACGCGACTCGCGATCAGCTCGATTCGCAGATGAGCGAAGAGCGCCGGATGCGCGAGGAGCTCGAATCGCTGCAGGGGCAAGTCATCCGGCAGGAGCGACTCGCGGCGGTCGGTCAGCTCGTCTCGGGCGTTGCGCACGAAATCAATAACCCGCTGCAGTCGATTAGCGGGTTCGCGGAACTGCTGCGGCTGCAGCGGAACCTGCCCGAATCGGCGCACAACGACTTGAACATCATCCTGCGCGAGAGCGCGCGCGCGAACGCCATCATCCGCAACCTGGCGCTGTTCGCACGCCAGCAGCCCGGTCCGGCGACGACCATTCAACTGAGCGACGTCATTGCCGCGGTGGCCGAGCTGCGGCAGCGTCGGCTCGAATCCGAGCAGATCGAGCTGCGAATCGATGGCGGCTCGACACGCCCGGTGCACGCCGTGCTCACCGAGCTGCAGCAGGTCGTCCTGAATTTCGTCGTCAACGCCGAGCAGGCGATTCTGCACAGCGGCCGCATCCCGGCGCGCGTGACCATCCGGACCTTCGACCGCGATTCACGCGTGGTGCTCGAAGTCGAGGACACCGGCCCGGGCGTGAAAGCAGAAGATGAACCGCATCTGTTCGAGCCGTTTTTCACCACGAAGCCGGTCGGTCAGGGAACCGGCCTCGGCCTGTCGATCAGCTACGGGATTATCGAATCCATGGGCGGGAACATCGGCTACCGGCCGGCACCGACAAGCGGCTCGATCTTCTACTTCGATCTGCCTGCGGCAACCGGCTGAGCGCCGCGGCGGCTGAAAGAGGCCAGGCTGACGGCGATGGCGTCGAGTGCCTGGTTCGCCGCGGCGCCAGCTCCTTCGAAGTTGTTGACCATCGCCACGAACGCGAGCCTCTCGCCATCGCGCGTGTTCACGTAGCCGGCCAATGACCGGATGTTCGACATCGTTCCGGTTTTGGCGCGCACGTTGCCGGCCGCCGGCGTGTTCCGCATCCGCCCGCTCAACGTACCGTCAACACCGGCGACAGGCAGCGCCGCCACAAACGCCGACGCGCCCGACGGATCGTCCATGTGCTGCAGGATGGCGAGCACGGCCTCGGCCGACATGGTGCCGCGCCGCGACAGTCCAGACCCGTCAACGAGCTGCTGCGACATTGCGGGCACTCCCCACGCCTCGAGCCGTCTGGCAAACCCCTCCAGCGCCGCGTCGTTGGTCGGCAGCTGTCCCCGGTCGGCATTCAGGCGCATTACCGCTTCCGCGTAAAGGTTGATGCTTTCCTTCATCAGCGGCTGAACGATGTCGCGAAGTGGCCGCGATCGATGAGTAAACACAACGGATGCCCGCGAACGGTCCGGCGGCGGTGTGACGTCGTCGACGTCCCACGCGTCGCCCAGCACGTCGATTCCCTGTGTCTGCAGCCGGATCCGCAGCGCATTCGCAAACCAGATAGTCGGATTGCCGACGGCGACCAGGAGCCGTGCGGGTGCCGCCCCGGCCGGAATGGTGCCGGCAATCGTCAGGGACGGCTCGCCCGGACGCTGTTCGGGCCAGACCAGTTGCGTGGTGCCCGGCGCGCCGGTCACGACACGGTTCGCCAGCGGGCGCGTGCCGGCTGGCGGGTCGACGCTCAGTGATACCGGCGCACCCGCCCCGGGACCGGGCGTGACCGTTACGGTCATCCTGTTCTCCGCGTAATTCAGCGCGCCGAAGATCGCGCCGCCCGGGTAGCCAAGGTCGTCCCACGCCCACGCCAGCTGCGGCCGCGGCTCCTCGATCGCATCGTCATCGCCGATGATCCGGCCTTCGATGCGGCGAATACCCGCTGCTTTCAACGCCGCCGCCCACGCCGCCACGTCCTCTCCGCCGCGGCCGCCGATTGTGGGATCGCCGGAGCCGACCACCAGCAGGTCGCCGGCAAGGCTACCGTCGGTGACAGGCCCGGTGGTGCGAATCGACGTTTCGAACTGATAGTCCCAGCCGACCGCTTCGGCTGCGGTCGCCACGGCCGCGATCTTCGCCACGGATGCCGGGACGAGCAGCGCGCGCGGCTGCAGCTCGAACAGCCGCTCGTTCCGATCCAATGAGTGGACGGCGATGCCCCAGACGCCGCGTTGAACACCGGGTCCCTGCGTCGCCTGGGTGATGTCGCGCTGGAGTTGCGCGATCGCGGTACGGGCGGTTGCCGCCGCCGATGTGGCCGGCGCGGCTTTGCTGCAGCTCAGAAATGCAAAATGCAAAACACAAAAGGCAAACACGGAGGCCCGCCTGACGGCGGGCACGACGTCGATCGTTCTTACGCCGTCCGTCTTTGCATTGTGCATTTTGAATTGTGCATGACCGGATCACTTGATTTCATCAATGCCCTTGAACACCTCGTCGAAGCTTGCCGCCATCACCTTGGCCGTGCCCGGCTCGTCCGATCGGCTGGCGAGCACGTCACCGCCTGACCGTGCGAACGTGACCTGCTCCATCTTGTTGTCGTCGAAGCGGACTGTCACCACCAGCGCCGGACTCTTGAGTGCGGCATTCGTTCCCTCGTCGAACGATTCGGCCTGCAGACCGGACACCTTCGCCAGCAGCTCCTCGACCTTCCTCGCGTCTATCTGCTTGCTCGCGGCGTTGTGCCACGACTCGGAGCCGTCCTTGTTCTTGGTCTTGGTGAGGGTAATCGTTTCGGACCCGCGCCTGAACTCGGCATGTGTCGCCGTAAAGGATCGCGAGTCGAACAGATCCTTCCGCCGGAACTCGCCGGCGTCGCGGATCACGTCGGTGTAGAGCGTCGGCGCGACGGTGAAGATCATCGGCCGCGACGCGTCTTTCGCGTACATCACCGCGTTTTCGGTGTCGCCGAACAGCAGCGTGGCGCGCGCGCTGCCCGCAACCGCCGTCAACGAGGCGACGGGCGGATCGAGCTTGCGCTTCCTGGCGTCGGCGCCGTCCGCCGAGACGATCGCCTGCATCTGTCCCGACGACAGCCGTTCCAGCGCTGCCTCGACTGAGGCGAAGTCGGCGCGGCCCATCATCGGCGTGACGATCCGCCACTCGGTTCCGGTTTTGACGAGGGTGACGGCAGGCTTGCCGTCCTTCTGGATCTCGAGGCGATCGACCTTGTCCCGCTCGATTTTGATCACACTCTTGTCGCGCAGCGCGAAGGTGTTCTTGTTGAACGTCGAGTCGACGAACGACGAGACGAGAAACACACGCGGCTGCCCGGGGAGCCGCGCGTAGAGATCGCCGCCGGTTGGCGTCTTCTCGCCAAGTTCGATTCGCTTGGGCTCCTTGTCTCCTTTGGCCCGGAACTCGACCTGGACACGGGCCGGCTCGAGACCGTACTGTTTCAGATCAGATGCCTTGTCGTCGACCACGCGTTGAATTTCGAGCGTGGCCAGACTGCTGGTGATCGACGACAGTTCGCCCTGATCCGCGGCCGCGGCTTCCGGCTCGACGATCGTCCATGCGCCGTCCGCCTTCTGCACGCGCGTCGTCTCGCCGTCGGCGGATTTGATGCGAATGTCCTCGACGTCCTCCTCCTTGACGGAGGCGAACGCCTTTTCTTTCGCGTCGGCGGTCGTCGTATCGCGGCCGTTCAGGTAGTAGATGTATCCGACCAGACCGGCCAGGACGACGACGAGAATGAGCGTAGTCCGCAGGCTTCTCATCGCTCCCTTCTCCGCCACCAGGTGAAGACACCGGCGCCGATCACCAGCGCCGGCACGATGACCAGCGACATCCACAGCACGCCCATCACGTGATTGGCCGTCATCGTCAATCGCCGGTCAGAGGGCTCCTTCGGCCGGATGGAAATCAGACTTTCCTGCTGCGCCAGCCAGTTCACCGTGTTGAGGAACAGATCGCGGTTTCCCTCGATCCCCAGGTACGCGTTGGCGACGAAGTCCGAATCACCGATGACGGCCACGCGCGTCTCGGGCGGACGCTGCTCCTCGCCGTCCTTCTTCTGCTCCGCCGCGTCCGCCTTCGCGGGCACGGTCACGGCAGCCGCAATCGAGACCGGTCCTGTGATGTCTCCCTTGTCCGGATCCGGTGAGAGGTTGTCGGGCGGATCAAGCGACGCCAGATTCGTCTCCGCCCACGTCCGCTGCGCGGTCTGAATGAACGACTGCGCCGTGCGATCGGCCGGCGCGCCCATCGCCGGAACGACGGCTCTCGCCACGGGGAACATCGTGATCAACTGGAAGCGGGACGTGATGGCCTGCTCGGGGTACGGCGGCGCCGCCACGGGAATCGTCGCGATCTTCGTCAGTCCGCTGACGTCGACGACCACCGACTGCGTGGCGTTGATCCCCCATTCCTTGACGATCGCCTCGATCTGCGGCAGCGGTGCCGGCTTCTTGAAGTCCTCGGGCGGATCGAGCAGAACGAGCAGCTTGCCGTTCCTGGCAGACAGGTACTGCCGGACCAACGCCGCCTCACCCTCGAGCAGGTCGGTCTTCGGACCGGCCAGAACCAGAACGGTGGCGTTCTCCGGTATCGCGTTCGTCTGCGCGATGATCAGCTTTTCCCACTGAAAGTTGTCCTGCCGCAGCGAGTCGATGATCGAGCTGTACCCTCCGCGCTCGGTGTTCGTCGGATCTTTCTCGCCGTGGCCGGCGAGGAAGTAGACGCGCTTCTCCGTCGGGTTCAGCACCTTGACGAGCGCGGCGGTCAGATCCTGCTCGGAGGGCGCCTGTCCCTGGGCCACGACGACCCGCTCGCGTCTGCCCATGTGCTCGACGACGACCGTACCGTAGCTCTGGATTTCATACTCCTTCGCCGGGACCGGCCGCTTGTCTGGATCGATGTATTCGACGCTCACCTGTTTTGACTGATAGGCGTACTCGTTCATCCGGACGCGGATGCGGTCAACCTCGGCGTCCGTTTCGAAGACGACGAACTTGACGGGCGTCTTCAGCTCGCCCAGCAGCTTCACCGTCTGCTCGGACAGGGTGTATTGGCGGTTGCTGGTGAGGTCCCACCGCTTGTTCTGCTTCGCCGAGACGTAATTCACCGCGACGAGTATGCCGAGCACGACCAGGACGCTGATGCTGGCGATCGCGCCGTAGCGCGCGTTGCGGCGGCGGAAGAACGTGACGATCTCGCGCCACTGTCCGATCGTGTAGAGGAGCACCAGGGCGAGACCTGTCCAGGACGCATAGACCGCGTACTGATTCCACTCCGGTTTGAACACCCGCACGGCCAGGGCGCCGAATACCATCGCCATGCCGGCGTAGCTGAGGATCGAAAGAATCTGCTGCATCGCCTTACCCTCGCCACCGCTCGGTGTCGACCGAGCGCGCCGTCAGAAACAGTCCGAAGGCAATGAAGCTGACGTAATAGACCACGTGCTTCGTGTCCACGACACCGCGCGTAAAGTCGTCGAGATGGCTGGTGATCGACAGGTAATCCAGTACCGCGGACGTTCGCGGGCCGGTCAATGGACCCGCCCAGTTGATCACCCACAACAGGAGGAAGACGGCGAAGGTCGCCATCACCGCGACGATCTGGTTGCGGGTGAAGCTGGAGATCAGCAGGCCGACCGAGATGAAGCAGCCGCCCATCAGCAGCAGCCCGAGGTACCCGGTGGCAATCGGAATCCACTCCGGCGTGCCGAAGGCGAACAGCACCCCGAGGTGAACGAGCGTGACCGCGAGCATCGCAGCATACAGCGCCATCGCGCCGAGAAACTTGCCCATGATGATCTGGAAGTCGGTCAGCGGAGCGGTCAGCAGCAGTTCGATCGTGCCGGACCGCTTCTCCTCCGAGTAGGTGCGCATGGTGATCATCGGCAGGACGAACAGCAGCAGGACGCTGGCGTTGAGGAACAGCGGACGAATCATCTGGTCGTTGACGTTCTGCGTCGGCCCGCCCTGCAGGCCCATCATGCGCATCCCCTGTTCGATGAAGATGCCGAGCAGCGTGTAATAGAAGAAGCCGAACATCAGCGCAAACAATCCGATGACGACGTACGCAATCGGCGACGCGAAGTAGGACTTGAGCTCCTTGTGCGCGATGGCCAGGATGTTGTTCATTGCCGACCTCCTCCGGCTGCTTCCGTGGCCGCGGCCGCAGTGTCTTCCGTCGTCAGATGCAGGAAAATTTCTTCGAGGCTCATGCGCATCGGGCGCAGCTCGAGCAATCCCCAGCCGTGAGTCACGAGCTGCGCCCGATGCGCAT
>Ga0307409_100001056_pt1 | contig 12922 bp, 10 predicted proteins | sample 322Ometagenome_2_FD_203888 | JGI IMG/M metagenome (GOLD analysis project Ga0307409, IMG submission 203888) | Maize rhizosphere microbial communities from greenhouse at UC Davis, California, United States - 322HYB-O-2 | ecosystem: Host-associated > Plants > Roots > Rhizosphere > Soil | place...
GGCCTACACGGTCAAGGCCCGGGCGGTCGACGCCTACGGCCAGGTCCAGGCGGCCCCGCGGGAGGCGCACGTTACGGTGACGGCCCCGGCCGGCAACGTCGCCCCGACGGCCAGCTTCACCGTCTCCTGCACCCAGAACGTCTGCGGCTTCGACGGCCGGGGCTCGACCGACGAGAACGCGCCGACCCTCACCTACTCGTGGAACTTCGGCAACGGCCGCACCGGCTCGGGCCCGGTGCCGAGCTTCACCTACACCGCCCCCGGCACCTACACGGTGACCCTGACGGTCCGTGACGAGTACGGCCTGACCGGCACCACCACCCGGACGGTGACCATCACCGAGCCGGCGGGCAACGTCGCCCCGACGCCGGTGATCAACCCGCCGGCCTGCGCCGGGCTGGTCTGCAACATCAGCGGCGTGGGGTCGGCCGACCCCAACACCGGCGACACCTTCACCTACCTGTGGAACTTCGGTGACGCGACGCCGACCAGCACCGCCTCGGCCGTCTCGCACACCTTCCCGGCGGCCGGGACCTGGACGGTGACCCTGACCGTCACCGACGGCTGGGGCAGGTCGGCCAGCACCACCAGGCAGGTGACCGTCACCGCGACCTGACGCGGTGCCAAGACGCCTCCCTGCCCGTAACCGAACGGTCCCGGGCAGGGAGGCGCTTTTCGTGCCCGGCGGGGGACTAGACTGCCGCCCCATGCGCTGGTCCCAGACCTATGTCCCGACCCTGCGGGAGGACCCCGCCGACGCGGACGCGGTGAGCCACCGCCTGCTGGTCAGGGCCGGCTTCATCCGCCAGCTCATGGCCGGCCACTACATGCTGCTGCCGCTGGCCGTCCGGGTCAGGGCCAAGATCATGGACGTCATCCGCCAGGAGATGGACCGCATCGGCGGCCGGGAGTGCCTGCTGCCGGCGATGCACCCGGCCGAGGTGTGGCGGCGGTCGGGCCGCTGGGAGGCCATGGGCGATGAGCTGTTCCGGGTCAGGGACCGCAAGGGGGCCGACATCGCCCTCGGCATGACCCACGAGGAGATCGTCACCACCCTCGCCCTGGAGCTGCGCTCCTACCGGGACCTGCCCCAGGTCTGGTACCAGTTCCAGACCAAGTTCCGCGACGAGCCCCGGCCCCGCAGCGGCCTCATCCGGGTGCGCGAGTTCACCATGAAGGACTCCTACAGCTTCGACCTGGACGCCGCCGGGCTGGACCGCGCCTTCGACCTGCACCAGCTGGCCTACACGCGCAGCTTCGAGCGCCTCGGCGTCCCGGCCATCCCGGTGCGGGCGTCCAGCGGCCAGATGGGCGGCAGCGCCTCGGTGGAGTTCGCCTGCCCGTCGGAGGCCGGTGAGGACCGGGTGGTCCGCTGCCGCGCCTGCGGGTACGCGGCCAACGTGGAGAAGGCCACCTCGGCCCTGCCGGCCGCCACCGACGGCCCCGGCCCGCCGGCGCCCGAGCGGTTCCCCACGCCGGGGGTCCGGACCATCGAGGACCTGGCCAGCGCGCACCAGGCGCCGGCCGATCGGCAGGTCAAGACGCTCGTCTACGTGCTCGACGGGCGGCCCACCCTGGTGCTGCTGCGCGGCGACCACAGCCTGGTCGACCAGAAGCTGTTCGACGCCACCGGGGCCGCCGAGGCCCGGCCGGCCCGTCCCACCGAGATTCGCGACGCCCTCGGCGCCTCCGCCGGCAGCCTGGGCGCGGTCGGCGTCGCCCACCTGCCGGTCGTGGCCGACGAGGCCCTGCGGGGCCGGCGCGACCTGTTCACCGGGGCCAACCTCGACGACGTGCACCTGCGGGGGGTGGACGTGGACCGCGACATCCGGGTCGGGCGCTGGGCCGACCTGCGCGAGGTGGCCGCCGGCGAGCCCTGCCCGGTGTGCGGCGAGCCGCTGGAGGCGCTGCGGGCCATCGAGGTCGGCCACATCTTCAAGCTCGGCTCCAGGTACGCCGAGGCCCTCGGCCTGTCGGTGCTCGGCCCCGACGGTCAGCCCGTCACCCCGGTCATGGGCAGCTACGGGATCGGGGTGGAGCGGGCCATGGCCGCCATCGTCGAGTGCCACCACGACGCCGCCGGGATCGTCTGGCCGGTGGCGGTGGCGCCCTTCGTGACCGACGTGGTCGCCCTCGACCCCGGCGACCCGGGCGTCGCCGAGGCGGTCGAGGCCGTCACCGGGCGGCTCGAGGCGGCCGGCACCGACGTGCTCGTCGACGACCGCGACGAGCGCCCGGGGGTGAAGTTCCGCGACGCCGAGCTCATCGGCTTCCCGTTCCGGGTCACGGTCGGCGCCCGCGACCTGGCCGCCGGGCGCGTGGAGCTGGTCCGGCGCGACACCGGCGAGCGGCAGGCGGTGCCGGTCGACGCCGTGGCCGACCGGGTGCTGTCCCTGGCCGGGCCGGCCGCCGGCCGGGGCTGAGCCGCCCTACTCCAGGCCCATGCGGTGAGCGGCCGCGGCGGCCTCGGTGCGGGTGTGGACGCCCAGCTTGGCCAGGATGTTGGAGACATGGACGCTGGCCGTCTTGCGGCTGATGAACAGGGCCTCGGCGATCTGGCCGTTGGAGCGGCCGGCGGCCACCAGGCGGAGCACCTCCAGCTCGCGGGGGGTGAGGCCACCGACCTCACCGGGCTGGCGGGGCGGCGGGACGCCGAGGTCGAGGCGGCCCCGGCGGGCCAGGGCCTCGACCTCGGCCAGGAGGGGCCCGGCACCCAGGCGCCGGGCGATCTCGTGGGCCGCCCGGGCGGCCTCGGCGGCGGCCTCGCGGTCGCCCTCGCCCAGCAGGGCCTCGGCCAGGCGCCAGCGACACCTGGCCTCCTCGTACAGGTAGCCATAGCCGAAGGCCTCGGCGGCGGCCGCCCAGCGGGCCGGGTCGGGCCGCCCCTCGACCCGGGTCCACTCGGCCTCGGCCCTGGCCAGCCAGGCCAGCGCCTCCGGGCCGACCTGGCGCCCGAGCTCCCTGGCCCGTCGGAGCGCCCCTTGTGCCCGGGCCAGCAGGTCCTCGCCGATCGCCAGGTGCTCCTTGACCGCCGCCTGGTCGCCGCCGGCCCGGGCCCGCTCGGCCAGGTCGCCCTCGGCGGCCAGGCCCAGGGCGGCCGGCCAGATGGCGCTCAGCACCCAGGGGGCGCCGGCCTCCTCCTGGGTGGCCAGGGTCTCCCGGGCCAGCTCGCTGGAGCGCTCCGGCTGGCCCTGCCAGCGGGCCAGGTCGGCCTCGCAGCCGCCGGCCAGGTAGGCCACGTACTGGTCGGCCTTGCGATAGGGGGCGAGGCGGGCCAGCCGTTCGCCGGCCGCCGCCCGGCCCCGGCCGACCTCCACGTACAGGGCGGCCGCCGACACCGCCGGGCGGCGCTCGTCGGCCGCGGCCGCCACCCGCTCGGCCTCGTCCCAGTTCCCGGCCGAGTAGTGGACGATGCAGCGCAGCACCCGGCTGTCGATCCCGTAGCCGCTCCAGGTCAGGCCGCTGTGCTCGGCCAGCTCGGTCGCCTGGTCGAGGGCGGCGCTGGCCGCGGCCAGGTTGCCCAGGTCGAGCTCGTAGGCGCCGAGGGCGTGGCGGGCCTGGAGCTCCAGTGGCCGGTTGCGGGCGGCCGCGGCCGCCCGGTCGGCGGCGTGCAGCAGCTCCCGGGCGGCGGCCACGTCGCCGAAGCGCAGCTCCAGGATGGACACGATCACCAGGGCGCTGGCCTCGTCGCCGACGCTGCCGGCGGCCCTGGCCACGGCCAGCGCCTCCTCTCCCCGGCGCCGGGCCTCCTCGTAGTCGCGGGCCACGATCAGCGAGCGGGCCAGCCCGGCCGCGACCATGGCCCGCAGCGGGGTCGGCGGCTCGGCCGGGACCAGCTCGACCGCCCGCTCGGAGGCGGCCAGGATCTCGGCGCGGGCCCGGGCCAGGTCCATGTCCGGCTCGACGTCGAGCAGGTAGCTGCTGAGGCGGTCGTAGGCCACGGCCGCCCGCAGCGGCTCGGCGTCCTCGTCGACCGCCTCCACGGCCTCCCTGGCCAGGCCGACGGCCTGGCGGAACTCGCCGGAGTGGCTGGCCGCCTCGGCCGCCCGGACCAGCACCTCGACCCGGTCGACCCCGGCCACGGCGGCGGCGTCCGGCACCTGGCTCCACAGCTCCAGGGCCTGGGTGAGGTGGCGGAAGGCCTCGCTGGGGGCGAACACGGTGGCGGCGTGGTCGGCCGCCCGGACCAGCGCGGCCAGCCCGCCCGGGAGGTCGTGGCTGGCCAGGCAGTGCCAGGCCAGCTCGGCCGCCGACCCGTCGCCGCCCTCGGGGTCGGCCTCGGCCAGCAGGCGGGCGTAGGTGGCGTGCAGACGGGTCCGCTCGCCCGGCAGCAGGTCGGCGTAGACGGCCTCCTGGAGCAGGGCGTGGCGGAACCGGTAGCTCTCGGTGGCCGCCCTGGCCACCAGCACCTGCCCGGCGATGGCGTCGCGAAGGCCCCGCTCGACCTCGGCCTCGGGCCGGCCGGAGGCCGCCACCAGCAGGCGGTGCCCGACCCGGCGGCCGGCCACCGCGGCCACCTTGAGGACCTCCTGGGCCAGCTCGGGTAGCGCCTCGATGCGCCCCAGGAGCACGTCGGCCAGGGCCTCGGGCAGGGCGATGTCGGCCCGGATGGCCCCGGCCGCGACCAGCTCCTCGGCGAAGAACGCGTTGCCCTCGGAGCGGGCCAGGATCCGGTCGACGACCGCCGGCGGGACCGGCTGGCCGGCGACCGCCTGGAGGTGCTCGGCCAGCTCGACCCGGCCGAAGGGCGCCAGGTCGATGCGCTCCAGGTCGGGGACGCGTACCAGCTCGGCCAGCAGCGGGCGCAGCGGGTGGCGGCGGTTGAGCTCGTCCGAGCGGTAGCTGGCGACCAGGGCGACCCGGCCGCCGCGCAGGGTCCGGATCAGGAAGGCCAGCAGGTCGCGGGTGGAGCGGTCGGCCCAGTGCAGGTCCTCGATGATCAGCAGCAGCGGGGCCAGCTCGGACAGGTGGACCAGCAGCGACAGCACCCCGTCGAACAGCTGGACGCGTTCGAACCCGTCCCCGGGCGGCGGCGCCGGCCCGGCGTCGGTGGCCAGCTCGGGCAGCAGCCGGCCCAGGCTGGGCACGGCCGCGGCCAGCGGGGCGGCCACCTCGGCCTCGCCCGGGCGGGTGCCGAGGTCGCGGAAGGCGTCGACGAAGGGGACGTACGGCAGGCCGACGTCGCCGGCCTCCATGCAGCCGCCGACCAGCACCCGGGCCCCGTGGTTCTCGGCCCGGACCGACAGCTCGAGCAGCAGCCGGGTCTTGCCGACGCCGGCGTCGCCGGCGATCAGCCCGACCGCCGGCCGGCCGCGCTCGGCCCGCTCCAGCAGCCGGAGCAGGCGGTCGAGCTCCTCGGCCCGGCCGACGAAGCTGGTGGCGGTCGCGGAGGTCACGCCGGCAAGTATGGCCCGGGACCCGACAGCGGGGCATCCGGTCCCTCCCACTTGAGGACCCGCCCGCCCAGCAGCACGAAGGGGACGTCGCCCAGGAGCCCGAGATCGGCCAGGGGGTCGCCGGGCACGGCGATGGCGTCGGCGTAGCGGCCCGGGGCCAGGGCGCCGACCCGGTCGGACCAGCCGAGCAGCTCGGCCGCGACCACCGTGGCCGAGCGCAGGGCGGCCATCGGGGTCATGCCGTGGCGGACCATGTAGGGGAGCTGGCGGGCGTTCCAGCCGTGGGGGTAGACGCCGCTGTCGGTGCCGTAGGCGATCTTGACCCCGGCCTTGACGGCCAGCTCGAAGCCGTCGCGCTGGGACTGGGTGGTGGCCTGGTTCTTGGCCAGGGTCTCGGCCGGCCAGCCCTGCCTGGCTCCCTCGGTGGCGATGTAGTCCCCGTTGTAGATGTCGGCGACCAGGTAGGTGCCGCGCTCGGCGAGCAGGCCGGCCGTCTCGGCGTCCAGCAGCGAGCCGTGCTCGACCGAGCGGACCCCGGCCAGGGCGGCGTTGACGATGCCCTGGCGGCCGTGGGCGTGGGCGGCCACGAAGGTGCCCTGGAGGGCCGCCTCCTCGACCGCGGCCGCCAGCTCCTCGGGGGACAGCTCGGGGGCGTCGGGCCGGGTCCCGGAGGCGAGCACGGCCCCGGTGGCGATCACCTTGATGAAGTCGGCCCCGCCGTACAGGATCGCCCGCACCCGCCGGCGTACCTCGGCCGGGGACGCGGCCTCGCCGAAGCGGAGGTCCAGCGGCAGCTCGATGTCGGGGGCGAGGCCGGTGACGGCGCCGCCGCCCCCGGGGACGGTCACGTACGCGCCGGCCACGGCCATCCTCGGCCCGAGCACGGTGCCGTCGCGGATGGCGTCGCGCAGGGCCACGTCCACGAACGCCCGGAAGGTGCCGACGTCGCGCACGGTCGTGAACCCGGCCAGCACGGTCTCCCGGGCGTTGGCGACGCCGCTGAACGCCTCCTGGGCGGCGCTGCGGTCGATCGCCGGGACCCCCGACCCCTGGAGCTCGCCCACCAGGTGGGTGTGGCAGTCGATCAGCCCCGGCAGCAGGGTGTGGCCGGGCAGCTCCAGCGCGGTCGTCCCCGCGGGCAGGGAGACGCCGGGGTCGAGCACGGCCTCGATCCGCTCGCCCCGGACCAGCACCACCGCACCCTCGCGCACCTCCCCGGCCTCGACGTCCACCACCCGGTCCGCCCGCAGCCCGACCAGCCCGCCGTCCCCTGCCATCCCGCCTCCTCCGCCTGCTCTCCGTTGTCTCCCATGATGACGCAGCGATCTTCCATTGGATCGGACAATCCGTAGGATCAGGAGCCCAAGCAGACATCGACGGCCGCCCTGGTGCCGCCGGCACCGCCGGACCTGACGGCGGCGGCGCGTCCTCGGCCACCGACGGCACCGTCCCCGAGGAGCCGGGGACCTCGCCGATCGCCCTGGCCGCCCAGGAGCCGGCCACGACCGCCCCGGCGGCGACCCAGGGGACGAGCCCGCCGCCCTCGGCCGCCCCGCCGACCGCCCCGGGCCTGGCGCCGCCCACCACCAGCCTGGAGCCGAGCACGACCACGCTGGAGGCGGCGACCACCACGACCGCCGCGCCGCTGGTCAGGTGAGGTCGCGGGACACCACCAGCCGGCCGCCGACCACGGCCAGGACCAGGCCGTAGGCGGCCAGCACCAGCGCCCCGGCCCACATGGCCAGGCTGGCGTCGCCCGGCGCGGTCAGGGCGGCGGTCGCCCCCTGGGGCAGCCAGCGGCCGAGACCGGGCCGGCCCAGCACCCCGGTGACCAGGTCCTCGATCCCGCCCTGCCACAGCAGCAGCCCGGCCACCACGGCCGCGTACTGGTTGCGGAACAGGGCCCCGAGGCCGGTGCCGAGCACCCCGGACAGGGCCACCGCGGCCGCCAGCCCGACCACGCGGGCGGCCAGGCCGGGGTCGGCCAGCGGCACCTGGACGCCCTTGGCGGGGAGCCAGGGCAGGGCGATGGCCAGGACCACGACGGCGGCCACCAGGGCGACGGCCAGCCCGGCGAGGGCGGCCGCGGCCAGCTTGGCCGCCACCACCCGGCCCCGCGCCGGCGTGACCAGGAAGGTCGGGGTGGCGGTGCCGTGGCGGAACTCCCCGGCCATGCCGAGGATCCCGAGGACCAGGGCGGCCAGGGTCAGGGGCGCGCTGGGGACGCCGACCAGCTGGCGCAGGGCGTCGGTGCCCAGGGCCGGCTGGCCGGGCCGGCCGGCCAGGGTCAGGACCGCGACGGTGAGGGCGGCCGTCCCGGCCGCGGCCAGGGCGAGCACGACCCGGGCGGTCCGGGTGGTCCAGAGCTTCAGCAGCTCGGCGTGGACGAGCCGGGTCATGACGGGTCTCCCTTCCTGCCGGTGAGCTCGAGGAAGACGTCCTCGAGGTTGGCGCCGGCGGTCAGCTCGGCCATGGGCGCCTGGGTGACCAGGCGGCCCTTGTCGATGATCACCACCTGGTCGGCCGTCTGGGCGACCTCGGCCAGCAGGTGGCTGGAGACGAGCACGGTCCGGCCCTCGGCGGCCAGGCCGCGGACCAGGCCGCGCAGCCAGTGGACGCCCTCGGGGTCGAGGCCGTTGGCCGGCTCGTCGAGGATCAGCACCTCGGGGTCGCCGAGCAGGGCGGCGGCCAGCCCCAGGCGCTGGCGCATCCCGAGGGAGAACCCGCCGACCCGGCGCGATCCGGCGCCGGCCAGCCCGGTCTGCTCCAGGACCTGGTCGACCCTGGTGCGGGGGAGCCCGGCCGCGGTGGCCTGGACCCGCAGGTGGTCGCGGGCCGAGCGGCCCGGGTGGAATCCGCCGGCCTCCAGCACGGCCCCGACCCGGCGGGCCGGGTCGGGGAGGTCGCGGTAGCGCCGCCCGCCGACGGCGGCCGTGCCCGAGGTCGGGGCGACCAGGCCGAGGAGCATGCGGAGGGTGGTGGTCTTGCCGGCCCCGTTGGGGCCGAGGAAGCCGGCCACCGTGCCCTCGTCGACCTGGAAGCTGAGCCGGTCGACGGCGAGCACGTCGCCGAAGCGCTTGGTGAGTCCCTGCACGGTGATGGCCGCCATGGGCGCGTTCTCCTTGGTGGGGTGCGGCTGGCTCCGACGCTAGGGCGCGGGGCGGCGGCCGTCGTCGGCCTGGCGGCCGAACCTGGGTGTCAGCCTGGAGATGTAGGTCAGGCCGAGCCGGGGGTGACCAGGCCGGTCTCGTAGGCCAGCATGACCAGCTGGGCCCGGTCGCGGGCCTGGAGCTTGGCCAGGATCCGGCTCACGTGGGTCTTGGTCGTGGCCGCGCTCACCACCAGCCGGTCGGCGATCTCGGCGTTGGTCAGGCCCCTGGCCACCAGGGCCAGGACCTCGCGCTCGCGGTCGGTGAGGCCGGCCAGGGCGGCCGGGGTGACCGGGCTCGGCTCGGGCCGGCGGGCGAACTCGGCGATCAGCCGGCGGGTCACGGCCGGGGCGAGCAGGGCGTCGCCGGCGGCCACGACCCGGATGGCGGCCAGCAGGTCGGCCGGTGGCGTGTCCTTGAGCAGGAACCCGCTGGCCCCGGCCCGCAGCGCCTGGTACACGTACTCGTCCAGGTCGAAGGTGGTCAGGACCAGCACCCGGACCCCGGCCAGGAGCTCGTCGGCGACGATCCGCCGGGTCGCCTCCAGCCCGTCCAGGACCGGCATGCGGATGTCCATCAGGACCACGTCGGGCCGGGCCGAGCGGGCCAGCTCGACCGCCTCCCGCCCGTTCCCGGCCTCGCCCACGACCTCCTGGTCCGGGGCGGAGTCGACCAGCACCCGGAACCCGGCCCGGACCAGGGTCTGGTCGTCGGCCACCAGGACCCTGATCACCGGGGCATCACCGGACGCCCCCGGGGTCACCGGGGCCCCCGCTCGTCCAGGGGCAGGCTGGCCGCGACCCGGAAGCCGCCGCCGGGCCGGGGGCCGGCCTCCAGGGTGCCGCCGTAGAGCGCCGCCCGTTCCCGCATCCCGGCGATGCCGTGGCCGCCGTGGCCGCCACCGGGGTCGCCGCCGCGGCCGTCGTCGACCACCTCGACCGCCACCCGGTCGGGGGCGTGGCGGACCGCGACCCTGGCCGTGGCCGGCCCGGCGTGGCGTACCACGTTGGTCAGCGCCTCCTGGACGATCCGGTAGGCGGACAGCTCCAGCCCGGCCGGCAGCTCGGCCGGGGTCCCCTCGATCCGGACCTCGACCCGCACCCCGGCCCGGGCCACCTCGGCGGCCAGGGCCTCCACGTCGGCCAGGCCGGGAGCCGGGGCCAGGCTGCCCCGGGGCTCGGTGTCGGCGCGGAGCACGCCCAGCAGCCGCCGCATCTCGACCAGGGCCTGGCGGCTGGTGGCCTCGACCGCGGCCAGGGCCTTGCGGGCCTCCTCGGGCTGGCTGTCGAGCACGTGCACCCCGACCCCGGACTGCACGGCGATGATGCTCATGCTGTGGGCGACCACGTCGTGCAGCTCCCGGGCGATCCGCAGACGCTCCTCGGTGACGGCCCGCCTGGCCAGCTCCTCCCGGGCCGCCTCGAGCTCGGCCGCACGTTCCTGGGCGGCCACGGTCGCCTCCTGGCGGCGCCTGGCCCCGTCGCCCAGCCACCAGGCGGCTGCCATGATCACCCCGTCGACGACCACGGTCCCGCCGTCGCCGACCGCCCCCGGGTCGACCAGCCAGACGGCCAGGAGCATGGCCTCGGCGGCGGCCAGGCCGGCCAGGGAGACCCGGCGAGGGCAGCGGGCGGCGGCGGTGTAGACGTAGACGAGGATGCTGAACGACAGGGCGACCAGGCTGAGCCCCAGGGCGGCGAACGCCGCCCCGGTGAGCAGGCCCCAGGCCAGCGTCGGCAGGGGATAGCGGCGGCGCACGGCGATCGGCAGGGTGTGGGCGGCCACCAGCAGGTAGGCGGCCCAGGCCACCGGCGACCCGGGGTCGAAGGGGAGCACCGAGGCCAGCAGGGCGAAGCCGAGGGCGGCCATGACCGCCGCCAGCAGGCCGTCCAGGACGACGGGCCCGGCGGTCCGCAGCTGCTCGCGGCGGGCGGCGGGGTCGGCGTCGGGGTTGCCCATCGCCGCACCGTACCGCGCCGGAGGGCCGGCCGCGTCACCCTGGCGGCCGACCCGCCGCCTCGGCCGGGAGATGTACGCCGTCGGGAGACTCAGCCGCCCCCGGTCCCGGCCGCCTCGGCGTACCAGCCGAGCAGCTCCTTGGCCCCCTCGCCGTAGCCGCGGCCGATCTCCTCGCCGCCGGTGAGCCGCTCCCAGCCGCGGACGTTGATGGTCACCAGGGTGCCGGTGGACCGGGGGTCGAAGGTGACCTCGATCTCCATCTCCTCGCCGGCCGGCCAGTCGGCCTGGCGCCAGGAGTAGGCGACCCGGCGGCCCGGCTCCCACACCCTGACCCGGCCGATCTCGAACCCCTCGCCGCTGTCCTCGTCGTAGACCTCGACGAAGCGCCCGCCCACGAACGGCTCGATCCGCAGGCCACGGGCCCGCTCGCGGTCGTTCCAGTACCAGCTGTCCCGCTTCCACCAGCGGTTGATCTCGGCGGTGTACAGCCGGAACGCGGCCGCCGGGTCGGCCGGCACCTCGACCGACTGGCTGAACGTCCGCGTCTGGTCCATCTAGGGGCCCTCCTCGGGTCGGGCGGCGGTCTCCTGCTCCACGAAGGAGCGGAACTGCTCCAGGTGGTCGGCCCAGAAGCGGCGGACCTCGTCCAGCCAGCCGGCCAGGGGGTCCAGCGACCCCGGGCGCAGCCGGTAGAGGCGGCCCCGGCGGTCGCCGTCGGGCCGCTGCTCCTCGATCAGCCCGTGCTCGCGCAGCACCCGGAGGTGGCGGCTGATCGCCGGCTGGCTGACCGGGAAGGCCGCCACCAGCTCCCCGACCCGCCGGGGTCGCTCGGCCAGCAGCTCGACCATCCCACGGCGGGTCGGGTCGGCCAGCGCCGCCAGGGCGCCGCCGACCGGGACCTCGGACCGATCCATAACGTAATTGTTATACATCTGCCAGAGGACCGGGGCAAGTGGCGGGCGCCGGCGGGCTGCGCGAAGATGCCGCCATGACCGAGCAGCCTTCCCCGCAGCCGTCCGAGCCGCCCGTCTCCGGCGAGGTGGTGGTCGGCGAGCCGACCGAACCGCAGTCGAACGAGTCCGTCGCCAGCCCGGCCAAGGTGATGCGCATCGGCGCCATGGTCAGGCAGCTCCTCGAGGAGGTCCGCCACGCCCCCCTGGACGAGGCCGGCCGGGACCGGATGCGCGACATCTACGACATCTCCGTGCGCGAGCTGAGCGACAGCCTCTCGCCCGACCTGGCCGAGGAGCTGGGCCGGGTCGCCCGCCCGTTCACCGGCGAGGAGACCCCCAGCGAGGCCGAGCTCCGGGTCGCCCAGGCCCAGCTCGTCGGCTGGCTCGAGGGCCTCTTCCACGGCATCCAGGCCACCCTGTTCGCCCAGCAGGTGAACGCCCGCAGCCAGCTCGAGGAGATGCGCCGCCGGGCCCTTCCCGGCCGCCCCGGCCCCGGCTCCGACCCCTCGGGTCAGTACCTCTGAGTGGGGCGGTCGGGGGAGAGGACCAGGATGGTGCCCTTCATGCCGGCGGCCCAGTGGCCGAGGACGTGGCAGCCGTAGAGGACGACCCCGGGCTTGTCGAAGGTCCAGGTCAGGCGGCGGGTCGCCCCCGGGGGGACGGTGAGGGCGCCGGCGCCTCCGGGCGAGGCGGCAGCCATGTCGTGCATGTGGGCATGGGTGTGGCCGGTGCCGGGTGAGGCGGACTGCATCTGGTGCTCGTGGTCGAGCTGGGTGGCGCGGTCGCCGAGGATGAACTCGTGGGGCAGCCTGCCGGCGTTGTGGACGGCGAAGGTGACCCGGCGGCCGGCCCGGACCACGATCGAGGCGGGCTGGTAGCGGAAGTTGTCGTTCATCACCACCCGGACCGGGGCCGCGGTCGTCCGGGCGGGGCCCGGGCGGTGGGGGGACGCGGGGAGGAGGGTCGCCGGCGGGGCCTGATGGTGGTGGTCGCGCTCCCCGCCGCCGCCGGCGGCGGGGTCGGCGATGGAGCAGGCCGAGACGAGCAGGGCGGCGGCGGCCAGCAAGGCGGCGATCGGAAGGGCGCGGCGGGGCATGGCCGAACCGTCGCAAGCCGGGCTAACGCCCTGGTAACCGCCGCCGGGTCAGCCGTCGCGTGACGGGAACGGCTGGCCGTTGTTGTGGATGATGGCCAGGCGGGCCAGCTCGACCCGCAGGGCCCGCTCGGTGAGGGCGGTCAGCGTGGTCTGGTCGGCCGTGCCGGCCAGGTGGGCGACCGCGTCCCTGGCCGTCTCGACCAGGTCGGCGGGGAGGCGGAACCCGACCCGGGTCTTGACCGGGGGCGGGGCCGGGACCGGGGCCGGCCGGGGCTCCGCCGCCGGCGGCCCGTCGAGCGGGTTCCACACCCCGAGGTGCCGCCCGGCGCTCCTCGGCCGGGCCGCCCCGCGCCGCCGCGGGCCGGTCCC